>JAABVA010002885.1_pt1 | contig 16772 bp, 14 predicted proteins | sample 5560331 | NCBI WGS metagenome assembly JAABVA01 (sample SAMN12812661, study PRJNA571458) | rock metagenome | isolation source: Antarctica rocks | place: Antarctica: Victoria Land, Mt New Zealand sud | collected 2016-01-07 | reverse complement strand
ACGCGCGGTTCTCCCGCCTACTGAGGTTGGCGCACGCAGATCCAGAAGGGTTGGCGTGGGAGCACGTTCTGCAACCCGACTCGGTTCTTCCAGAGATCGGCGTTGGAGCGATGATCGAAGCAGAGTGCGACGTCTACATCCCCGACATGCTCAAGGTCGCAACCCCCGGAAGCTCCTTCCTCCAGACCGTCGAAGACTTCCGCGGGGTGGCATCGCTGGCTGGCGCATTCGGCGCTGATACGTCGGAGATTCCGAGCGCAGACCAGATCGACAGCGTGCAGTCGATGGTGGGCGCGATGAAGCTTGTGCCGATGATCGTCGGTGAGTTCGACGAGGCGGAGTACAAGCTGTTCGGCCAGCTCGACCCGGTGAACATAAAGGTCGACGACATCGACGGGCCCGCCAACATCGTCGGCAAGGTCAAGCGACGGGTCGGCCCGAACGCCTTCGCCCCACTACTGGTATCCCCTGCGACCAGCGGGCTGGGACGCAAGCAGCGCCGAAAAATGGAGAGGCAACGCCCCACGGAGAAGGACCAAGACAACTTCGTCGAAGGACCTGCGATCGAGATCAAGGTGATTGCGATCTACAGGTAACGCCAGACCCGTACACGGTGAAGTCTTCCCCTGGGTACACGTCCTGGATCTTCGGGCACCGCTTGCGCAAGCCCAGGCTGCGCAAGGTCGGGGCGCGCGCCACGATGGGCCGGGCCGCCTCGCGCAGCCGACAACACCACGAGTCGAGTCCTTCGGGTCCACCCTGCAGTGCAGCTGCTCGACACCAGAACCTGAGGCACTCCCGACCAGCTCGAAATCAGCGATATTCGAGTAGATCAAAGTCTGGTGCAATCCGCGCCGCCGCCACAACAGCCTTAGCATGCCCGCCCCCGGCGACAGCACGACGAGATAGTGCGCTCAGTGCTCCTCGACACCGCCGACGGCGGGGACTCGGCCGTAGCCAAGTAGCCCCCTATCGTCCCCGACTGCACGTGCCGAAAACGGTCTTGATCTCAACCGAACAGAGTCGAGACCCACCGCGTTCGTGCTGGTCCGCGTCCGCGCTTCCGCTACCGGGGCGGCTTGGAAGGCCGCGGCGGCTTGGGGGGCTTCGGAGGCAGCACACCTCGCCAGATCGCCTCCGGATCACCGCCTGACGATCGACTCCACCTCACTGCGACACCCGGCTCGCCCTTCGCCTGGTGGAGCCCGAAGAACGTGAGGCTGCTGTGTGCGTGGACACTCGCCGCCGGCACAGGTCCTCGGAACACGTCCGTGCCCGATATCCCGACGTCGAACTCAGTGTCGTCGCCGTCATTCCAGAGCGCGTACTTGTCGCCGTTGTGGTGCGCGAGCCGCCACGGCGGCACGTACTTCGCCGCGGACTGCACAGCGAGCTTGGCCAGCTTCGACTGCGCGTCCGCAGCCCTCGTTTGCGCATCCGCAGCCTTCGCGGCTGCCTCCGTCGCTCGCCGCCGCGATTCCGCTGCGTCCGTCGCCGCCGCCCGGGCACCACGGGCCTGCCAGATGGTGAGCCCCAGCGCGGCAAGCGCGACCAGCGCACTGACGAGCGCTGCGACCGAACCGAACTCGACGCCACTCACTCCGTCAACCCGCGCCGCTTCATCTCCTTCGCCACCGCATCGGCCAGCTCCTTCTCCGACAGACCCGCCGGCGGCTTCCACTCCTTGCGGAACTTCTCATACTCGCGCGCCCACTTCGGATTCATCTCAAACTTCGTCACGAGCCACCCCTTCGTCAGACCAGACCAGCGGACGGTTACCGCGTGTCGATTCGGACGTTAGAGCAGATGACCGACGATCCACGCCATAGCTGCCTGCCCAGGCGTATCGCTCCCACGGCGGGTTGGCGTGTGAGCGACTACAGCTGCTATAGGCGGGGTGGTGGGGCGCCAAGAGTAAACAGGGCGAGGTCGACCCGCCGTGGTGTCCACCTGCCAGGTCGGTGCGTGGACTGCTCGACGATCTGGTTGATGATCGTCATATAGCGGGAGTAGCGGCCAGAGGTATTGGTCAGGGCGAAGCCGAGGTGGACGAGGCCCTGGTGGGCGCGGCGATCGTAGACCGCGAACCGGGCGGGATTGGCGGACACGATGAGCGCAGAGGCGAGAGCATCACCACGGCGGAACCCAGACAACTTGGCAAGCGCAGAACGGGCGGCTGCGGCGGCCCCGCCGAGTGTGGCGTCTGGGTCTGTGGCCGCGTCGATCATCACGGCGGTGGCCGCGCGGACGTCACAGTCGGGCGTGGTCAGCAGGCCCTTCATCGCCAGCGAGTCCGACCGCACCCGCTTCCACAACACGAGTGCCCCGATATCGGCCTTGCCCAGGCTGCCGGTGCGGGCCGCGCGGTCGGCGATTTCGTCGAGGACCTCGTCGTAGTACGGCGATACGGCGCGGTCATAGCGGGCGGCCGCGGCCTCGAGCCGCGTCCAGTCACTGTCGGACAGAACCACCGAAGTCGACGTCGCTCCCATGGCGCGAGCCTAGGCCCCGCTGAAGATGGCGAAGGACCGTCAGCGCCGGGGTCGAAGGTGAGCTGCTCTGCGACGGTACTGCTCAGTGCACCTGTCCGTCCGTCCCCGACAACCTGTCCCGACATGTCTAGACCCTGGAGCAGAAGTGTGCTGGAAAGCGGATCGGGACCCCTAGCTGCACTCAATTCGGGTGACGTCGCGACTGTATGGATGGGGTGCACCCCAGATCAACACTGTCCGCCACATTCGTCCCCGAATGCGCTGGAGGGACACCCTGGTGACCCTGGGACAGTGCCGCGGCGCTCGGTCATGGCGATGTCCGGATCGTTGCCCACCCATTTCCGCAGACAGGTTGTAGCGTGCGGCGCGTGGCACGCCGCTTCAATCCCCCACCCGGATGGCCGCCTGCTCCTCCGAACTGGCTACCTGCGTCGGCCTGGCAACCCGACCCAGCCTGGCCCACACCACCGCCCGGCTGGCCACTCGTGATCGAGGAAAATCTCCGCGACAAGCTCACGCGTTCCGACGTCCATCCGTGGCGCCTGCTGGCTGCCGGAACTCTTCTCGCCGCCGCATGCTTCGCCGCCTACTGGGGCTGGCTCGGCTGGGACCAAACCTACCAAGCGCTTAGACGCCGGGGCGCGGGTCGTAGTTGCTGGGCAGGTGGGCTGGTTGGGTGTTGAGCTCGTGGGTGAACCGTCACACCGGGGCCAACTTCGGTTGACAGACATCTTCGGTTGACAGACATCATGGAGCAGGGTTCCGGGTGATGGGGGCAGAAGTGGCTCGGGCGGCGGAGGCGGCGAGCAGGCTTTGCAGTTGGGCAGCGTCGAGCGACCGGACCGGCGCTTCCTCGGTTGACAGAAGGCGCCCTACCCACTGACTCGGCTGCAGCACGACTGGGTGACCGGCGGGGCTGCCGTGGTGAAGGGCTACCCGGTGGCTTCCCTGATCCAGGTCGATGTCATAAACCACAGCCAGGGTGTAGCGCTCCGAGTGAGCGACACCGAATGCCTGTTGGGAAAAACATCGAGCGAAAGATGATCTTCGATGCGCTCCTCCGGCTGGATCGGATTAGGCCGTTACCGGATTACACCTACATCGGGTTCGGTGGCATCTTCTTCACCGACTTCTTGCTGGCGCACCGCTACCTGGGGCTAACGTCCTTGATTAGCGTCGAGGAGCAAGCGTCGAACGTTGAGCGATTTCGATTCAACCGTCCTCTTGCTTGCATCGACGTTCGCCCCGGCCACTCCCGGCAGGTTCTGCCGGGACTTGACTGGGCTTCGCCTGCGATTGTATGGCTCGACTACGACAGTACAATCGACGGAGACTCGATTGCTGACGTCGAGCACGTTATTTCGGCGGCGGCGGCGGGGAGTGTGCTCCTTGTGACACTGAACGTGCAACCGCCGAAAATAGGGCAAGACGGTGATCGGGTCGCCTGGCTCAGGAGTCTCCTAGAGGACCGGCTACCTGTGTCTGTTACTAAAGATGCACAATTGGGAGGCGGGAAGCTCGGCGACGTATCTCGCCGGGTAATGCTAGATGCAGTAGAGCTGGCGCTGACCGACAGAAACGGTCCGCTACCGGCAGATCAAAAGCTCCGCTTCCGACAATTATTTCACTTCCGGTACGCAGACGGTGCACAAATGATGACAATCGGGGGGATGTTGCATCGTGATGATGAGGCGCAGGCCGTCGACAACGCGTTTAGCGATCTACCACAGCTTCGCTCCGGAGCGGACCCGTTGTCACTGCAGACACCAGTCCTGACGCCCCGCGAGATCCTGCATTTGACGGCGCAGCTCCCGGGTGGCGACCCAGTCGCCTCACCGGGCGTGCCAAGCGCGGATGTCGCAGCCTTCGCCCAGCTCTATAGGTACTATCCCTCGTACAGAGATATCGCGCTCTAACCGGACAACTCCGGGTCCGCACCGAATGCGCAGGGAAAACCACTCGCCGTATCGCATTCGATCTGCATCGCCCGCCGCCCATCGTCCGGATCAGCGCGGGATCGACAAGCAGTTGCAAGGTCGACAGGCAGTACGGAAGAGCATGTTGATTGTGACAGCACATCGATTCTTCCCCCACTGTCGACTGAACAGACATCGACCTGGCCTATTACTTCTGTGGACTTAACATCCATAAGCTTTTCGTGTCGACGATGGCCTGCGAGACCCGACAGCCAAGATAACCCTTTCAGCGACTTGTTCGAAATTCTCGTGTTCCCAACATCTGACAATGAGCCAGCCGGCAGCTGACAGCTTCTTGTCGGTGTCTGCATCGCGATCTTGGTTGCGGACAACTTTTTCACGCCAGTAGGTGGTGTTGGCGGTTGTTGGGCGTGCGCCGTGCTGGGGGCACCCGTGCCAGAAGCACCCGTCGACGAAGACTGCGACCTTTGTCGGACCGAATACGATGTCCGCGCGTCGGCGTAGTCCTTTGAGTGGTGCAACGTCGACGCGGTAGCGGAGACCGGCCGCGTGGACGAGTCGGCGGACGGCGAGTTCGGGGTTGGTGTCGCGGGTGCGCTGTCGCTGCATTCGGCCTCGAACCTGAGTGGTGCTCGCCCAGGAATTCCCGGCTACGTTGTCGCGGGCAGTTCGGGCAGCGCTTGCGGGTCTTCCCCGCCGCTGTCCTTTGTCCATCGCGTCAGGGTCGTCGGAGCGGCGGCAGGTCGAGCCTGTCGGAGTCGCGGTGGGCTTGGGTCGTTCGCACCAGTCGGGGTGCTGCTCCTCCGAGGCTGACGAAGGCTTCCCCGACGCCGAGGGTCCGGATCTGTTCGGACAGCCGGGGGTTGTCCGGCTGCAGCTTCCGGGCTGCCATGGTGGCTACGGTTGCGTCAGGCAGGCCGAAGCAGATTTTGGTCTGCGCGTTGGTGGCGACGACGTCGGGCAGGTCGAGTGGCTGCTGGGTCGCGAGGATCACCGAGAGTCCTTTTGACCGGCCTTCGCGGATCATGGTCTGAATCGCCCGGAAGCCGCTGACGCGGTGTGCCTCGTCGACGACGGCCACATAGCGGATGGTGTTCGGGACTGGGGGCAGGTTCTGAATTTTGAGCAGCAGCGCTGAGAGGATGAATCCTGCTGCCAGCACGGTGGTCTGCCCGTTGCCCGGGATTGTCGAAAGCCCGAAGACGACGTTGCGGTCGACGACGGTGCCGAGCGGTTCGCCGGATTTGAAGATCTCGTGGCGGGTGAGGTCGCCGAGCACCGCCGCGAGATCGTCGTCGAGCAGGTCGTCGAGCGTCAGCAGTGTCGGCCAGCGGCCCTCGGCCCGGCCTGCCTGGTAAGCGGCGCGCAGCGCCTTTTCGAGCTTGCCCCGCTGCTTGACGCCCATTCGGGTGAATGACTTGGTGGCTTCGTCGACGGCATCGCGCAGTTCGATGACAGCGGTGGTCACTGCTCGGCTGCTGTCGTCTTCGAGTGCAAGGGGGTTGTACGGGGCACCGGTGTTCCAGAGGTCGATGAACTCGGCGTGCGCGTAGGCAGGGAAGCCGGTGTCGTCGCTGTAGTCGTTCTTGAAGTCGGCGATGCCGAATCGGCTGCCGCTGTGGTGGGCCAGCTGGGCGAGCAAGCTCATCGCGAACTGTGTTTTCCCCATACCTGAGGATCCCCAGATTTCGACGTGCCCGTTCTGGAGGACGTGCTGTCCGGGGCCTGCGGGCTGCCAGCGCAGCTCCTCGCCGCTCACGGCGTCCCAGCCGAGGACCGGGGCGTGGAACTCGGTTGTTGTTCGTAGCGGGCCGTCGGGATGGCCTTGCCCTGTGGCAGAGGACGACGGGTCGGCGGCCGCAGCTGCCGCTGCGCTCTCGACCCCGGCGGGGCCCTGTGGGAGCGGCGCCTCGGTCGGTGCAGAGTCAGCCTCAGCGGACGAGGAAGGGTCGGGCTCAGGCGTTGTCGGCGCCGCAGGGCCGGCGCCAGTGGCGCTGTCCGTGCCGTTGGGTGCCTCAGGCTTGGCTTCGGGCCGGCGGTGTACGCGTGCGCTCTCCAGCGGCGGGCGGTCAGTTTCGACGGTGCGCAGGTCCGTCAGGCGAACCGATGTTGCGGTGCGCAGCAGGTCCTCGGTGAGCTGAATGCCGTGGAGTACGACGGGCACGATGTCACCGGCGACCTCGCGCCGGTAAGTTTTGTGGAAGGGAGTCACTTTGGGGCCGAAGACAAGTCCGACGCCGGCCCATTCGAGGGTCCCGCGGCCGAGGCGGAAGGCCTCCAGGGCCTGCAGCTCGGCCGCGTCCAGTTTGAAGCGGGATTCGCGGGCGACGGCATACGCTGCCTCGGTGATTCTGTTGAGCCACAGTCGGGTGTGCACGGTGCCCGAGGAGGGGTAGGCGGCCCACCGGGTCGCCGAGAGAGTCTGGTTCAGTTGGTCGAGTGCCCCGCTGGCGGCGTCGGTTTCGTCGCTGCGTCGGGCTTTGACCTCGATGGCGGCGACGTGGACACCGCCCTCGCTGGGGTCGAGTGCGATAGCGAGGAGATCGGCCCGCTTGCCGGGGAACCAGTGCCGGTACTCGTCGAGGCTGACGAGCAGGACCCGGCAGCCTGGCGGCAGGGGCCAGGGTGTTGTCGTGGTCGCGAGCAGGCTGAAGGCGACGACGTGGCCGACGAGTTCGTTGATGCCGGCGCCGCTCGTCGCCGCTTGCAGGGCGAGGATGCCGTAGCCCTGGCTCGCGACTTGCCTGAGTTCTGTGCCGATGGACAGCGCAACGTCGGGTTCGGTGACGATGCCCGCCGACCGCAGACTGCGCCCGATAGCTCTGTCGGCTGGGCCTCCCGATTTCTGGCTGAGCACCAGCGACAGCGGGCTGTCGCCGCCGAGGCGGCACGCTTGGTGGAGGATGGCGACCTTGTCGTGTCCCAGCGCCTGCTCCAGGCTGTCGCGGGTCGCGTAGCGGTCGAGTGTGGCGACCCAGAGGGCGAGGTCGTGCACCTGTTGCAGCTGTTCGGCTATGTCGAGCGTGCCGGTCCGCACTTCCGGTACCCGAATCCGCTCGCCTTGTTCGGGCCAGGCGTCTTCCACGGCATTCTGCAGTCTCAGCCACCCGTGGCCGCTGGGGGTGGTCGCGGGGGGCATGAGGAGTGTGCGGCGATCCTGTTTGGCCCGCTGCCACACCCGCGGGGCGAACAGGACCTCTCCGTCCTCTCCGGGGGGATCAACTTCGGGCGATTCGATTTGGAGCCGTTGGCCGCCTTCGGTGAGTCCGGTGACGAGGGCGAGGTGTACGGCCGGCGACGCGGGCGTCGGGCGGAGCAGTTCCCGTGCGTGTTCGAGCGTGTCGATGTAGCGGAGGTCGAGTACGTCGCGTTCGTCGCGAAGCTCGTCGTCGGCCCAGGCCAGGGTGTCCCAGCTCGGCCTGTCGTCAGCGCCGTGGCCGACGCAGAAGATCTCCACTCGGCTGATGACGGCCCGCCCGGCCTTGGTGCCGATGAGCTTGACGGCCTGCGCTGTCAACAGGTCGGCGGCGCCCGGGCCCCACGCGAGGCAGCGGAGGTGGCCGGCGGCTTCGGGCTGCAGGGCCAGGAGCTGTTTCACGACAGCCCGCAGCGCGTCGCCGGCGAAGCCGCTCTCGTCGCGTGTCGACGCGCCGCCGTAGAGGCTCCAGACGCGACCCTCGCTCGTCGGGAGCAGGGCCCGGTCCTGCGTGCTGAGCCGAAGGTGCGCCGGGTGGTGGGCAGCGGTTGTGCGCGCCACGGCGGTTGCCGTGGCGACCGCGTCTGTCGGCTCGACGACGGTGCCCGGTTCCTCCGCGCCGCGCAGCAGACCCCACAGTGCCTGGTGGTACTGGCTGACCCACTCCGCCTTCAACGGCGCGAGGAAGGTGAGCGCCGCTGCCTTGTCGCCGCCGCGGACAGCCCCGGCGAGAGCTAGCGCCTCCGCGTTCGTGGCGTCGCCGGCGGACTCGGCGTCCGCGCAGGCCGCCGTCCACACGTCGACCCAGCTGGACAGCACGCGCGGTTCGATTCCTCCGTCCAGCAGCGTCTGGGCAGTGGACCGGAGTTTTTCCGCGACGGGCACCAGGGCCCGGGGCACGGTCGACGCCACAGCCGTGGCGTTGAAGGGCCCGCAGAACGAGTGCAGCGTGGGCTCCCGGTCGAACTGGAGAGTCAGCGTCGGCTCCTCGGCGAAGAGGAGCGCTGCGCGGAGCATGGCCGCGTCGTCGAGGTCGGGGCGCCAGTCGACCTGGACGGTGTTTCCCTGAAGGTCGCCGAGGCGCAGCTGCAGCGGCGGCAGCGTGGCGCCCGACGACAGAGCTGCATCGCCGAAGCTCGAGAGCAAGTCGGGCAGGTCCTCGTCGTTGGCCGCTTTCAGCAGGAGCCCGTCGACTTCACCGCCGCCGAGGCTCCATTGGTGCATGAGTGAGCCGAGGCGGAGGCGCGCGCATGCCAGGGTGAGTTGCTTGCCGGCTCCCGTCCTGTTCGCGGCCGACGCCCCGCTGGGCGGCAGCGGGCTGAGTACCTGCACGCGGTCGATGAGGCCGCCGAGTTGTTGGGCTGCGCGGATGAACGCCGCTTCGGGGCACGACGAGTTGCTGCCGTTGACCGATTTGTCCCGCAGCAGGCGCTCCAGCTTGGAGCGGGTGGGCCGGGTGAAGACGCGTTGTTGTTGGGCGTCGTCGAGGTCGCAGAGTTCTCGGGCTGCGTCCCGTTGTGCGGCGCCGCGCCGCAGCGCTTCAGCCCGTGAGTCATAGGTGTGCCATGGCAGGCCCTCGGCCTGGGTGCCCGGGAAGAGGCCGGCCTTGTAGGCGTCGAGCTCCTGGCGCACTGTGGCGACGAGGTCCTGTGCGCGCTGCTCGAGTATTTCCCGCGCTTCGTCGAAGCGGAGGGCGCTCAACAGCTCGGTGCTGCCTGACTGCAGCATGGTCATGACGCCGTCCGCCGCGGCCGCGAGGGCAGACTTCTCCGACAGGCTCGGCCGGCGTCCGAGGACGCGCTCAGTCCGTCGGCGGAGATCGGCGTAGGCGGAGGGTTTGAGGATGTCTTCGCTGGTGCGCAGCGCCGCGAGCGCCAAGTTGTCTCCGATGCGGTCGGAGTCGGCCCTGTTTCCGGCTGCCGCCTGGTCAGTGAACGCACCTAGCGCGGGGAGCGCGCCGAGGGCGTCCTCGCCAGCGGCTACCCGGTCGAGGTAGGTGGCGACCGCTACGGCGCTGGGCCGTGTCGCGGCATTGGCCCGGTTGATCGCTTCCCGGACGGCGCGGGCGGGGCCGTCGAGGTCGACGGCCGGGTGCTGGCGGGAGAGGATGCCCATGCCTTCGGGGCTGTTGAGCAGGACGCTGGGCGAGACCGATTCAAAGAGGTTCAGCGACTGGCGGTCCGGAACTTGCTCGCCGTCGCAGAGGACGAGTACGACGCCCCGGGTGTCGCGGCGGTTGCGCAAATGGGTTCCCGAGACCTTCCCCAAGGCATGCGCGCCGAAGCGCTGGGGCTCGGTCGAGGCGATGGCCAGCTCCGGGAGCGTTTCGTCCCAGGATTGGGCCATGCCTTCCGCGACGGACGCGGGCACGCCCTCCACCAGGACGTAGCTGCGGTCGCTGGCTGTCAGCTTTCGGCGAAGGTGCTCGGTCAGCGCCGAACCCAGGCGCGTGCTCACGAACGGCCTCGTGCGGCGCGTTCGCCCACCATGGTGGTGCGGTCGGACAGGCCGAGAGCAAGTCCTGCGTCGCTCATGAGTTTCTCCGCTCTGCGTGCGTTGCGCTCGAGGCCGGCGCCGTCGAGCTGTGTGCCCAGCGCAGTGTCGGCTGCCGATTCTTGGTTGACGACGAATCCCCATTCCTGCCGGACGGCGGTGAAGTCTCGGCTCGGGATGGGCATGGTGGCCGAAAGGGCTCCTACGAGGGCGGCCAGCAGGTCCGGCGCCGCGGTGAGGTAGCGGTACCGGGTGCCGGCCAGCAGTCCGACCGACTCGAGCAGGACGCGGAAGCCGTCCTCGGCGCGGCCGTAGTTGGCGCTCTCGACTGACGACCGCGCCAGTCGGAGGTAGTCCTCCCCGGCGGCCGGCCGGCGCAGCTTGCTGAGCTGTGTGCTGATGCTTTCGTCGCCGCTGTTGCTCAGGCCGCTCCTCGGTTCGAACTCCGACGCCCAGTCGACGACGTGTTCGTCGTCGAGCTCGCGCATGCGCCGCGCCAAGGTACGCACTGTCGCTTCGCTGAGGCGGATGCGGGCGCGCCGGTAGGAATCTTCGGAGCGCTGCCTGACGGGATCGGCGTTGCGCGGTATGCCGCCGAAGCTGAGCAGCAGGAACCGGTCCGCCGGCGCTGTGTCCGTAACCTCCCAGGCCGTCTGCAGGGCGTGCATCGCCAAGTCGAGCGCGAGCACCGTCCGCAGCTGCCACAGTCGCGCGGGCCCGCTTGCCCCGCCCTGGGTCATAACCCCTTCGGCGTGCCGGCACAGACGCCCGGCGAGACCGGCTAACCGGGGGTCTGTGCCCTTCTCCCAGGCCTCGCGCTCGTCGTTCTCCAGGATCGGCGTCTTGGGGTACGACGCGCCGATCGGAGCCGATTCCAGCTTGTCGCTGATGTCGGCGAGCGGGCTCGCCGCGGTCAGCGCATCCCGGATCGCGGCAACGGCGCGTCGGCCGAGTGCGGCGGCCTCCGCGTCGGCCGGGTCGACGAGGAGCCTCGCCAGGGTGATGCCGCTGCCCCGCATGTGGACTTTCCGGACCGAGTACTCGGGACTGTTCGGGCCCGGCCGGCGGGCGTCGTACCACAGCAGCGACTCGTGGAACGGCCGCAGGAGCCAGGCGCCCTTCTGCACCCGCTGGGTAGCCGGGTCGACGAGGCCCTGCAGCGTTGACTGGGCGAGCGCGAGGTGTGCGGAACCGCGGACTTGCTCACCCGCGGCGAGCGTGGCGCCGTACTCGGCGGGGGTGGTCTTGTCGTCCCCGGCGCGGCCGTCGTCGCGGCCGCCGAGGAAGTTCTCGCCCAGGGCCAGACTCCGAACGGCGAAGCGCTGGCGTTTCGGGCTCCGGAGGTCGCTCGCCTCGGCAGGAGCCTGGTAGCCGTTCTGCGCCAGAGTCAGGAGAGTCTCGGCGCACAGCTGCGGCGCGCGCTCGTCTCGGTCGGGGTCGAGGCAGAACAACTCTTCCGCGATCTGTCCCGGGGCTAGTCGGCGTCCGGCCTTGGGGGGCATCAGCTGCCTCCTCTGGCGGCGAAGTGCGGCAGCGTGATCTTCACGAGTGCCGGGGGGCTGGAGTCGGGATCTGCTACGCGCAGCGAGTTGTCCGCGGGGTCGCTGGATGCCAGCCGCCCGTAGAAGTTGCGCAGGTCGTTCATCTCGGCAACGCCCTGCCCGACTGGCCCCTGGAACTCGGCGGCTGCGCGGATCGCCTCGTACATCCGGGGGCGGATGCGCAGCGTTCGTGCCGGGTCGCGGACGAGGTCGACGTCGACGTCGACGTGGTCCACGTCGAGCAGCTCTTCGACGAGGCCCCGGTCCGGAACCGTCACGGCCAGCCGCTCCAGGCCGACCAGGCTGTGGACGAGCGAGGGGCGCGCGGGCCGGAACGATCCGGGGTCGCGGGAAAACAGGCAGGCCGGGTCGGGCACGATCAGCCCTTCGTTCGGACTGGAGAAACCGGTGACCAGGAAGTTCAAGCCGCGTACCAGTTCGTTGAGTTCGATGACTGCGTCGGCGTCCCGGGCCGCGGCGCGGGCCAGCGACACCAGCTCTGGAAGGTGCCGGTACTCGAGGAGGCGGCGCGCTGCGGCGTCAACACCGCCGAGCTGGGCCGGGGCTTCGAAGTAGACGCGCTGCCGCCACAGCGTCTGGCCCGCCATGTTGGTTGCTCCGTCGCCGCTGACGAGGGCGTCGAGTCCGTCTTCGACGCGGGTGGGGTCTTCGTCGGTGCTGACCATCTCGCCCAGGTCGTGGAAGGTCATCGGCCCCTGCTTGGTGCGGACGCGGTCGAGCGGAGACCGGCTGGCTGCCAGTCCCCACCGCCTGCTGGCGTCCCGTTCGCCGTCCCCCGCACCGGGATACGCCGTCGGGTCGCCGGTCAGAGCCCGGACTTCCCGAGGGGCGCCGCTCGAGTCCCGCAGCCAGCCGTCGACTTCGATGTCGCTGACGTTCCCGAGTCCCGACCGGCGGATTCCCGCGAGCAGCGGCGAGCGTTCCACCGCGTCGGCGCTGAGGCCGCCGCCGAGCGCACGGGCGAAGTATCCGGACGAGGCAGTGAAGGCTGTCTGGCCGAGGTCTCTGTTCTGGTCTTTGACACGCCCGCACGTCTGGTCGCCGACGATCGCCCAGGACAGAATGGCGAGCACTTCCCGCAGCGTCGGCACTGCCTCCCCGGTGCCGAGACGCACGAGCGTACGGAGCTGTTCGCGCACCGTCGCTGTCCGGAGTTGCGCGGCATTGCTCCGCATGGGGCAGCCACCGGTGTCGAACGGGCAGTCCTGGCAGCCGCTCCACAGCTCGTCGCGTGAGACGTAGTCGACCAGCTGGCCCCAGAGCCGGTCCCCTGTAGGACGCTGGCGGTTGACGTTCACGACCGTGACCCCGCCGGCGCGGGCCGCCCCCTGTCTCAAGGCCTCCTCCAGCGCGTCGGACACCTCTGCGGTGCCGATGTCGTCCAGGGCGTCGCGGAGCACGCCTTCGTTGGCGCACACGAGTGTCTGCTTGCCGGCGGCCTCGAGCGCGGCGGCGAGTGTGGCGGCGCGGGCTGCCCGGTCAGGAAGTCCGGACAGGTCCTTGACGACTTGGCGTCCTGCAGCGACCTCGTGCAGCTCGTCGCCCTCGGGCAGAGGCGCGCCGACTGCCCGGCAGTAGGCCTCCGCCACCGCTGTCTTCCCGGTGCCTGCATTGCCGGTCAAGATCAGTGCGCCAGGGCCGCCGGCGGCGGCCCACTCTGCGACGTGTCGGCCGAGCTGTGTTTCGACATCGTCGCCGAGCACCCGGGCGAGGGCCGCGAAATGCTCGCGGTAGGCGCCTGCTTGGTCGGCGCTGAAGACTGACAGTGCGCGCAGGGCCGCAACGACCGGCAGTTCCGCCGGCTTTGCGCCGGTCTCCGGGCCGCTCACTCCCCCGATGCCTTCCGGACCGCGGCAGGCGCAGCCGCCCGCGGGAGTGCCTGCCTGCGGGCGGCTGTCAGTTCGCCGGCAGTGCGGGGCTGGACTCCTGCCGTGCGCAGTGCTTCGGCTACCGCCTCGACGATGATCCGCGCCGCGGGAGGCGGTACGGCGTTGCCGACCTGGCGCCGCACCCGCGGGTACATCGACCTGGCCGCGCGCCGGCCGACGGTGCAGCCGTGCTCGAAGACGAAGTCGTCGGGAAAACCCTGGAGCCGGGCCTTCTCCCGGTTGCTCAGCCGCCGCGGTTCGGTGTGGTGGTAGCCGTGCGTGCCGCCGCCTCCCCCCGCAATCACGGTGTAGGACGGCTTGTCGGGGTCGAGCCTCCGGTAGACGTGGCTGATTAGCCCCTTTACCGCCAACGGGTGGTCCTTGGGGATGACCTCGTAGTTGCATCCCGGCGGAATCAGCTTGAGCCGCTCCACCACGTCCGGGCTGTCGAGCCACTGCTCGTGGTTCGGCGCGTTCTCGGGTAGCACGTTCACATCCAGTGTTTCTCGCACCGTGACCGGATCGCCGGCGAACGGCGTGGGGATGACGGGGGGCCTGGCTCCGAGGTCGCGCCGCATGCCCACGACGATGAGCCGCTCGCGCCGCTGCGGCACCCCGAGGTCGGCCATGTCGACCACCTGGGCGCTGAGGTCGTAGCGCACCGGCTGGCGATCTCCGCGGCCACCCGCGGTGAAGCTGGTCGGAGACCGGAGCGCGTGGCGGACGAGTGTCCATGCCGCGCCGTGGTTCGCGGACAGCAAACCGGGAACGTTCTCCAGGATGAATGCAGCAGGTTGGAGCTCGTCGAGGAAGCGCGCGACTTGGCGGAACAGGTTGCCTCGCGCCGTCTTAAGTCCGTCGTGGTTCCACAGGGTCGAGTAGTCCTGGCAGGGCGGCCCGGCCAGGAGGATGTCGCACGGAACTTGCGGCACGGCGATCGCGGTGACGTCGCCCTCGACGATGTGGCGCCCGAGGTTGCGGCGGTAGGTCTCGACTGCCCAGTGCTCGTTGTCGATCGCCCAGACAGTCCGCACTCTGTTTGTCTGTTCGGCTCCGAGGTCCATGCCTCCGCAGCCGGAGAACAGGGAGACGGCGGCGTACCGCTGCGGGGCGCGCGGCATCAGCTGGCCGCCCGCTCGGCGATGACCAAAGAAACCTCGCAGCCGAGCGCTTCGGCGGTCCGGCTCAGCGCTTCCAGACTCATGCGATGCCGGCCCGCTTCCAGCCGGGCGATCGCGGACTGTGTGGTGCCGAGTCGGCGTGCTACCGCCTCCTGCGTGAGCCCCGCTTGCTGGCGCGCTGCGCGGAGCCGGGCCCCGACCGCCACTGCATCGCAGGTCATTTGCCCTGGGGCATTCGCAACGGTCTTGGTCATGCGCCTCACGCTATAAGTCGGCGCCGACAATTAGTGCCCGGCGCGCCGGTACCAGCACCCGCCAACGCAAGACTCTAGGGAGTCCGTTCCCCGGAGGAAGCCGCGGGCGGCACCCCGAGGACCTCCCCCACCAATGCGAACAGGGATGCGGTGCTGCAGTCCTCGTCGACGGCGGCGAAGGCGAGGGGGCCGTCGTCGTACTCGCTCGGCGCCGCGTACAGACCGACACCCCAGCCACGTTGCTCGTCACGGCCCCAAGACAGGGAGTCCTCTGCGTCGGTGATGAGCAGGTGCTGGCCGGTCTCCAACGTGACTTCCAGTGCCGCGCACATGCCGCCGGTCTGGGTGAACACAGTCGGCAACCCTGCAGCCTCGAGTGCGGCAATGACGTCGGCGTAACGGGCCGTACCGATGGCCATCGCCTCGTCCATCCGGGTTGCCCTGGTCATAGCTGCACCTGGACGCCGACGTGGCCGATGGCGGCGTGAAACTGGCGCGCCGCCTGGTTCGCCGCTTGGAGGTGTTGGCTGACCTGGTGCAGGTGGTCGGCGGCTTCGGCGCACCGGGCGGCGCGGTCGTGGGTGTCGGTGTCGTCGCGCAGGATGCGCCCGTCCGGGTAGTTCCCGGTCTGCGCGGCGCATTGGTCGGTGATGTGGGCCAGGGTGCTGGTCAGCTCGTCCAGGACGGCCCCGAGAGTGTAGAGGTCGCCCGCGGCCAGGTCGGGTGCGGTGCTGCGCGCGTCGCGGGCCACCGCGTGGATGAGGTCGGTGGCCGCACTGAGGTCAGTCACCATCGCCGCCATGTCGTCATCGTCGGTACTCACTGCTGCTCCCCCTGCTCGTGCGTGGTGGTCATAGTCTGCCGCCTCACCAGGACATCATCACCGGTGCCGGGCTCAGGCGTCTCGGGCTCAGGCGTCTCGGGCTCGGGGCCGGGACTCGCCTCGGTCGGCCACGCCACCGCCTGGCGTGGTTTGTGCTGGCAGTAGCAACGACGTGCGAGGCCGTGCCGGCCGGTAGTGGTGTCTTCACAGGCCTCAGGGGTGTGCGGGACTCGGCAGGGTGCGCAGATCGGCATGGTTGGCGCTCCTCTCGGGGGTTGGTGGCCTGGTGTGGACGGAGACCATCAGGCCGGTGCGCCCACACCAGAAGCTGGTCTCAGAACGGGGGCTCGGCGTCGGCGGCCGGTGTACGGCTACCCCAGAGGTCCTCTCCCCCACCGGTGTTGCTCGTGCCTGTCCCGCTACGGTCACTGTTGGTGCTGCGCGTCACTTTGTTGACCTTGACTGTGGCGTATTTCAGGGAGGCGCCCGCCTCCTCCCCGTCGACCTCAAGGACGGTGACGTTCTCGCCGTCCTTGGTTTCGTAGGAGCGTTGCCGCAGAGTCCCGGTGACCATGACTCGTGCCCCTCGGCCGAGGCTGTTCGCCAAGTTCTCGGCAGCCTGTCGCCAGATGCTGCACCGTAGGAACAACGCGTCCCCGTCCTCCCACTGCTTGGTTGCGACGTTGTACTTGCGGGGGGTGCTGGCCACGGTGAACGACGCGACGGCCACACCGGAGGGGGTGAACCGGAGTTCTGGGTCTGAGGTCAGATTGCCGTGAATTGTGAGGGCGGTTTCGCCGGACATGGTGTGCTCCTTGTCGGTTCGTGAATTCGGTTGGTGTTCCCCTGTAGTTGATATTCCCAGTCTACTGTATTGCGGGTATTGCCTGCAAGGGTATTGCGGGTATTGATTACGCTATTTTGCCTTCCGCACGGGACGGTGTGGTGGGGTGTTCTCCTCGTCGGCTGGTGCCGTCTCGACCTTGGGCGGCGGATGGGGGCAAGCAGCGCTTCACCGCTTGCGAC
>JAABVA010002884.1_pt1 | contig 16773 bp, 18 predicted proteins | sample 5560331 | NCBI WGS metagenome assembly JAABVA01 (sample SAMN12812661, study PRJNA571458) | rock metagenome | isolation source: Antarctica rocks | place: Antarctica: Victoria Land, Mt New Zealand sud | collected 2016-01-07 | reverse complement strand
CGTGTGGGCGCCGGGGTGGGGTTGTTGGGGGAGGTGGATTGGAAGGGGATGAAGAGGTTGGTGCGGGGGAGGACGAGATGGAGATGGGTTCACGGGGTGCGGGGGGGGTTAGGCGGCGGCGTTTGAGGGTTGGGAGGGAGGGGGATGCGCTGAGGGCGTTGATGGTGGTGTCTTGGGTGGTGTCCGGGGCGTTGTGGATGAAACGGTCAGACGCAACGCTTGCTTCCTGGACTTCTCTATCCGAGCTGGCCTCTTCGATGTCTTCGCCTGAGAACGTGGATTGCTGGAGAAGTCGGCGCGGAATGAAAGGCGAGGATGAGAATTGTGAGGCGTCACCTGCAGAAACATGTTTCTTCAGAGATGGAAAGGAGAATCTAGGCGTTGGTGCGAACTGGTACTGAGATGCGCGTGGGTGAGAAGTTTGATGCTGTTGGGCATGAACAGAGGGGGGCTGTTTGGGGTCCTTTGCGGTCGAAACGAATCGGTAGGGCGAGGGTGTCTGCGCTCATTATGAGCGAGAGAAGCTCAGCCATGGAGGATAGAGGACGTACGACTGGAGGTGGCGACATTGCTGAATCTTGAGGCTGTTTACGTGGCTGAGGTAAGAGGATCTGGTCCATGGATTCTAGCGCTTGGCGCCCGCTTGGTAACCGCCATCAACCAACCTTCTAAGTTCTATCCCTAAACCGTAATCCCAATCTTAGCTTAGCACAAGGCGGTTGCGGATTTTGAGCCGGTAGGGATTATTGGAGGCTTCCATGCTGCATCACTCAATTTACAGCGAGTTTTACTTTCGATGGTGTCGTCGTTGCCAATCTCCGCTGGTAGGCAGCCCTGGCCAGTGGCAGGGCGCCGACCTTGTGGCGGTTAAATGGATATACCAGTCGTTGATACTTAGACAGTCGGAAGTGGTATGATGGCCACGCTAAGTAAAGGCGTGACTGACGTGCATAAGCTTCCTCTGACAGCTCATACGTCGCGCCCTTGCATATCCTGGTGTACACTTAAGTGGTACCGTAGTACATACCGGTGATCTATCCACGGTAGCTAGGTCTAGTTATACTAGTCTGTCTTGTCTTGAAATAGCGATTTGTTATCCCCTTGAAGATATCTGCGACCTCTGTCGAGCCGTTAATCTTACTGCTTGGCACCATAGCTCGAAAATAGCCTTTATCACGGAATTTGTGCCATGGGTTTTAGGAATTGCCATAAGTGCTTTCATCTGCAGCAGAGCTTCCGTCCACGTGAAGGCACGGCAAGCAGTGCGCAGAAACGGCTGCCTGCCACCTCCAAAGTACGCCTACAAAGATCCTATCTTGGGTCTTGACGTGTTCCTCGATCAAATCAACGCCATGAAGCGGGGTGATACTGGTGAGATAGAGCGAGAGCGATTCCGCAGATATGGCAAAATTTTCGAAGCGAATTCATAGGGAACCAGATGCATTCATACCATGGAAACCACAAACATACAGGTTATTCTTGCGCAGTGGTTTGATAGATTGGCGTCAAGCCTATGAGACTGCATACCGGTGAACCGTTTATCGGAAAACGTGTCTTCTCTACAGATGGTGCTTACTGGCAGTATTCACGGGAGCTGATCAAGCCTCTGTTTGCAAGGGCTCGAGTGGCGGATCTTGCTACACTTGACCTTCACCTCGATCGGATGATGAACCGCATTCCGCGCGATGGTTCTACGATCGATCTCCAGGCTCTGATCAAACTCATGGGTCGTTTCTGTTCTTTCACCCCACCTCAACCTGCAGACGGACTAATGAAGTTATCCTGATACAGTCCCTTGATCATTCTACTGAGTCCCTCTTTGGCGAGTCTACTGAGATACTCTTGGCCGAGTCCTCCAACACTCACAGCAACGAGCTTCTAGCAAACTTCAACGCTGCTCTACGTGGGCTTGGCAAGCGTATCCTTCTCGGCAGACTGAGAGTTCTTTTTCTTTGGAATTGGTCTTATGACGACTCGCTCATAAATTTCACGCTGTTATTGACCAATATATAGATAAAGCCATAGTAAGAAAGGCGAAGCCTGATCTTGGGGAATCCTCTGCTGATACACCCCATCGCTACATCATGCTTGATGAGCTGGTCAATGTCTACAGGACAGGAAGGAGATATGTAATCAGATGATTAATTTATTTTTGCCCGCTCGTGATGCAACTGGGATTGGACTGAGTGGAGTAATCTTTCTTGTGGCACGCCACCCTCAGATATGACAGAAACTTCGCGCTGAAGTCCTTTCAATCTCAGGCCCGATCACTTATGAGGTGCTCAAATCACTGCAGTACACTCCATGAAAGTCAGTAACGCTCAATCACCTATCGAACCTAAATCTCTGCTAATTCATAACTTAGGCTTTCGTCTTTCGATGCCTGCTAACCGTAACATGCGAATCTGTTTGAAGGACTGCGTAATCCCCACTGGCTGTGGGCCCTAGGGAAAGGCACCAGTCTTTGTACCTCGCGGAACCCAGGTGAGTGTGAATTTTGGCGCCATGCAGAGACAAGGATATATGGGGTGAAGATGCCGACCACTTCCGGCCTGAACGGTGGTAGGGTATGAAGCTTGGCTGGCACTACATTCCATTCTCCGGGGGCCCAAGGATCTGTCCCGGCCAATAGCTCGCGCTTACTGAGAGCGCCTACGTGCTTGCTAGGCTCTTGCAAACATTTGAAAGTATTGATAACAGAGATCCAGAAATGGCGTTCATTGAGCAGAGCAGACTGCAGATGGAGCTCGCTGGCAGATAACGCTTGTTGCGACGGGGGTCGTGGGCCGGTAGCACAGACTAGAGAGAGGAGAGAGCTTTATGAATAGCTTCAAATCTGCCAAATCGAGATGTACGATAGGTCCGTCCAGGAGGCACTACTGGAGCATACCGTGGACCCAGTAGTCAATAGCCTACACACATTATCCATATCAAAGTCGAACTGTCGTCTATTTTAACCCCACATACTCAACAGAAAACCACACGTATTTAGTGATCAACCACGATCAAGGTAAAACCCATCCTATACCCGCCATTCCCAAAAGAGGTCTCAGACCCTTCCCCCCATTAAAAGGCCTCACGCTGCTTGAGAAAGTTTAGACATACCTTAATTGATTCTCCTCTCCAAACATTCATATATCCCACCCGATTACTCTCGCCCACGTCACAACCCGCAACCCCACCTTACTTCCCACCAACTGATATCGCCAACTGCTAGCACCAGGCTATGCGCGTATCAGCTTTGCTTATGTAGGTCGTATCCAACAAATGCGGCAAGAGAAGTTGGCGAAGTGGTGTGGGAGGGGATGAGTATTTAGGTTTTATTATTGTTGGAAGAGAGAGAAATGTTTCATTGATGTCGTTTTTTTTGGTGAAGCCGATATTACTTATTTTCTAAGATCGAGGGTATGAGGTATGAAAGTTGCGTTTGGAATGAGACTGTTGCGTATAATCTGGAGATTCGATGGGTCGAGGGCGGCGATTTGTTCGAGCGGGGGGCCGATTGGTTGCGGGAAGGGGGTGTGAGATAGATGATTCAAGTACTCTAGACTCGGATGTTCGATACATTCTGAAACAGAGCTGATAATGAATGAGAGATGAGGAAAGCTATTCGTATATTCCTCATCTGGAGCTACCGTTTACAAGTCGGTTCATAGTCCCATTCGTGACTCCATTCGCGACTCCCTTGGCAGCAGTCTTCTCAGCCACATCCACATAGTGCCCAACAAGACTAACGACCTGCGCCTCAAAATCCCGATACTTGAAACCAAACACCTTCTCAGCCCGGAATCCATCAACCCTCAGTATCTGCGCCGGCGTACTCCCCCCCAGCGGCAAAATCCCTTTTGCCACCGCTTCGGGGAAATGCTTTCTGGCAATATAAAGGGCATCATCCCACACGGCTCCGCCATCCAGACCCCCGGAATTAGCGACGAAGTCCTGGTTGCCTTGAACAGCTGGGTTCAGCGCCAGGACGTGCACCATGGCCGCATCGTCGAGGTGGACAAAAGTGGCTGGGAGTGGGGAGGGGGAGGTATCGCCGAGGAGGTTGGAGAGGAGAAGGCCGTTGCTTGAGGATCCGGTGGAGATGACGTCGGGGGTGGTTTGTAGTTCGTGTTTGCCGATGAGGAAGGCCGGCATGATGTTGATGACTGTGAAGGATGGGGTTTTGGAGGAGAGGAAGTCTTTGGTGGCGTGGAAAGCTAGGATTTTGGAAGCGCGGTAGGCGGCGAATGAGTGGGGGTACGGACCGGTTGCCTCGGATTTGGCTACGATGTCGGTTTCTGATGGTGGTGTCAGTCATTTATCCGAGTCGGTTTGACGTTTCAGAAGATTCTACCGTTGACGACTTTGCTTTCATCTCTGGGGATTATGACACCGATGGAAGAGGTGATGACGACGCGCTTGATACTGGGTACTTTCATGGCCGATTCAAGGATACCGATTGTGCCGCCTATTGCAGGCTGGATAGTATTTGCCTCAAAATCCCCGGTCTAGAAAGATGTATATATTAGCAAGCGGGCAGCAAACTAGCACGGAACAGAGGATGGGAGGAAACTTGCCTGTCCGGGTAGTGGAGATGCAATGTGCAAAACATAGACGACGTTTTGCAAGGCTTTGTCGTACGCACCCCCTTTGACAATGTCCTCAACTATCGCGAATTCGAGATTTTTCAAGAATATTTGGACAGAAGGAGCTGCCTTGATGCTTTCCACACTTCTCTGATTGCGGACCGTGGTACGCACCCGGTAGCCGGCCTTTAGAGCGTACAGTATGGTCGCATATCCAAGGCTGCCTGTCCCTCCTGTAAACTGAAGAAATGTTAATAGAAGAGGCGTTCGCGCTACAAGATGGGGGAATCTCTGACCAGAACGAGTTCTCCAGCCATTTGAAGTGGGCTTGTGATTAAGGGGCAAAGCTGAGAAAAAGAGATATGCTTGCGACAGTATGTGTGCAACGAAGATGAGAGACTGTGAACGAAGGATGGATAACAAAATATTTAAGAGCGGACATGAGCATTTACTATACTTTTACAAGGCGTAAAGCAAGTTCGACGGTATGGCTTACTATACAAGCCAGAGGATATGCCGAGGGGAGGGACTTGAGAATAGTAATCAGTTTCCTTGCAAAGCAAATCGTAGACGGTGACTAGTCCAGTCATCTTGCCTAAGATCCTTAGTCAACTAGGAAATCATATAGTAGAATGCAATGCATCACGATTTGATTAGCTGCGATACGCGTCATGGCAGATTGATGTATGATAGTGTCCCATACCCAAAGGCCAAAGTATGTAAGGTATCTAATACTATCACGTGACTGTCCGACCCCCCTCCCCCCAAAAAACGGGTCGGACCGCCCGTAATGGCCTCCTTCCACAACGTTCTGATCCAAAGTAGTAAATGTCCGTGGTGTGAGCTCTGAAGACTCCGGATCAGTGCTGTACGGACGATGGTGCAGACGGAGGCCACGAGTTCGAACGAGGTCCAGAGAGTATACAATCGAGAGAAGGCCTAAAGATGGGAGAAGATGAAGAGACCAAGGGGTTTGTCCAAACCAGCGCTTCAATCGTAATCGTAATCGGTATAGCCAAAGTCTGAACGATAATTGTTTCTTCCATAGTCGGTTCTTCTCTTGCCGCTTTTCTCGCCTCTCAAGCTTCGTCGACAGCTTGCACAAGCTATCTTTCTGCAACCGGGACACTGGAATGCAAAATGTCTCTGAGTACTGTGACAATTACTGCAAAGATGGCTACCCTCTATTTTCGTCCAGAATTTATCATGTCGGCACGTGGTTTCATTAGAGGCGGATGCGCGGGATGCGCGAGATGCGCGATACGAGGGTGTCTCTGGCTGAAACGTACTGTGTCGTTGATCTTGTGCCTTTCGAGCCGCCTCTGCCACTCGAGCCGCTCGTGCTCGCTCTTCTGCTTCTGCCTTGCGTCTCTCATCCGTTGCCTTCCGTACACGCTCTTGTGCTGCTTCACGGGCTTCTTTGGCGGCCTGTGCAGCCCGGTCTTCCTGCATTTGTGCCCACCGTGTCCGTGCTTCACGCATCTCTTCTTCTTCTCGCAGTCTTTTTGCTTCTTGCTCCTTCCTTAAGCGCTCTTGCCATTTTGCCGCCTGCACTCGCGCTTCATCCTCCTCTTTTTTCTTTACGGCTGCAATTTTGCTACTCACGTCCTGCAACGCATCTTGCAAGCTTTGAAGCTTGGCCTTTCTCTGAGTCAATTCGTTTTCTTTGATGCTCCTGCTAGCGAGCCTCTGGAGACGTTTGTTTTCCCGTTCCTGTTTCTCGATTTCTGTTTCTTTGGGTTTGCTATAGATGGGTGAAGTCATGTATGTCCACCAACTGTTTCTCTCCCTTTCCTTCCTTAATTCCTCATCATCATGGTCCTGGAGACGCTTTAGATCTGCCACAAGCCTTCTGACCACTCGATTGGCCTCGAAGATGTCCCCGTCATAACGAGATCTATACAATTCTAAATGCCGAAGCCGGTCCTGCCGTGTGGTTTCCTCTTTTTTCTTGTCCGCCGTCTCTTGGGCTTCTTGAGCTGCTCTCTTCCGCTCTGCCTCCGCGGCTTCCTGTTGTGTGCGTTGCTTTTTCCTGATGAACTCCCATCGTATATCGTATATCCTTCGTTTTTCGGGGTCTTTTATTGTTTCATAAGCCCTTCCCAGCTTTTGATACAAGTCAATAGCTGCCTCGAACCATCCTAGTCTTTTTGGAAGCTGGGTGGCTTACGATTTGGAAGGAAGCCGTGGCGTTAGGCTTATTGGGATTTTTGTCCGGATGTAGAGCTATTGCCTGTCGTCGGTAGCTACTTTTTATGAGCTCGAAGGTAGCAGTATGCGGGACGTTGAGAATAGCGTAGTAGTCCTCCGTGACCTCAACCGGGGCCATTCTGTTGTAGCAGCTTGTACTACAGCCATGCTTTCATGGGGGATCTAGGAGGAAGATGCAAAGGTTATCGGGCATTCCTACAGAATAGCTAAGCGATTAGAGGTGATGTGAATGCTCGCAAATTGTAACAGCAAACGAAACGCTGCAGCCTTGCGTATTGGCACTGCTTGGTAATAAGATACGCCTTTCTCGAATTTAGGGTACCGAACGGTAAGGAGCATAAGGATTCCTCGTGGGACCCAGCAAGCCATTCCCCCAAGGAAAATGGGGCAGATTTCAAAGCATGTATTCTTACGGGACATCACAACACGCAATTCTCATTAGCTGCTGGCCATCCGTTGCCCGATTGTGACCGGTGATGTCCATGTGCTCGCCCGTACAAAGTCAGGGCGCGAAGACGCCCTTGTAGATCGAATACCCTCTAGGAAACATTGACTGCAGTAGATACGGATCTTTATAATAGATCCTACTAGACTGTCAATAAGAAGAGCTTCATATGCGAGGTTGAAAATGGTTGTCAACGTTCTTTATCCTTGTACCTCAAAACGAGTACCTCAGGGTTTGAAAGATTATATTTTCTAATGTTCAACACATCGCTCAGCATGTTCACCAACTCTGAATTTGATAACGAGCCAGTTTCCGCAAGGCAACTGGCTTGTACATCTTCATGATGGTCATTCGAAATCGCTATCCAATAATCCTTCGGTCTCAACCGTTGACATGCTACGGAGTGAAGACAGTCGTACCTAGTAGGTTCTTACGTTGCTACTAAATGACAGACAAGACGCCGATTCCATGCTCGTGATGTAGCCTAAACATGCAGTAGGTCGAACAGTGCTAGGGGTATACACATCGCTGTACATGACTTCTGTGAGACAGCCTATGGTAAAAAGAGGATGAAGATGGGTTTAGGACGCCGGAATATGCAGTGTACTTCCGGCGTGGACTGGGCCCTTATGCTGGGCCAGCGAACATGCGAGAACACGAGAAGGAAAAACCCGATTTCAATACTGCGAGCTATCGCCGTTAGGGTAACCGTTCCCATTCGTCCCTTGGCGCCTGGAGGTCGAGTTTCTGAAACTTGGGTTGGGAGGTGATGGTAATGGGCCTGATGGAGGGGGTGCAGGACGGATTGGTAAGTTGAAGCTATCATTATCCTTTGGCCGGAATTGTAAAGCGGGTGGAGTGCTGATGCCATCGTTCTCGCGTGAGCGGCTCAAGGAAGCACCAGATGAGCTGGATGTTCGAGGAGGGAATGCCTGGCGCGCGAAGTTCGAGCTTTGGGAGCTATATAGGCCTGCGCCATTGATGTCGGTAGGAAGTGCACGTTGAACCGCTACTGTATCGGATGGCAGTGAAGTTTTCACATCATCGCCAGCAATGGGTATTTCACCTGATGTCGGAGTTTTCGATGCGGAAGATTCCTTAGAAGGTGAAGATATTGAGTCGCCGCGAAGAAGACTTTGAGTTGACGGGGAGAGCTGAGGAGCGAGATGAGATTTACGGTTATGACGCTCCATCATCTGGACCGCCCAGTCTTCGAGGTCGACTGGTGTACGTTTGGCGGCCTGTAGAAAGGCGTCTTGGTCCTGGCATAATCATCAGTCAAGACCTTCAAAAAGAATAAAACCTTAGACGTACGTAGAGCTGCTGAGGCGATGGACGCTCTTCGGGAAGTTTAAGAAGGCATTTCTGTATCATTTGATCAAGGATTGGAGGAAAGGCGTCACTCTGCGGCAGCGTTGGGGCCGGTTCGTGCACTATCTGTTGCAGCAAATCAAGGATACCCATAGGTCCCGCACTTGCTCGATCTCCAGCCGCTGCATCACTGGCATCAAATGGAAATCTTCCGATAGCCAATTCCATCAGGGTCAAGCCCACGCTCCATACATCGGATTTGATCGAGTACTTCGCACCTTGGATCCGTTCAGGCGCCATGTAAGTAGATGTCCCAACAAAGGTATCTGCGACGGAGTTCACAAGCTCGCCCGAAACTCCAAAGTCGCAAAGCTTTATATATCCACGAGAGTGGACCAGAACATTAGAAGGTTTAATGTCCCGATGCATAATGCGGTGAACTTCGTAGAGATAAGTCAGACCACTCAAGATTGCCTCGGCAATCTTCCCCAGAACATCCACACGGACAGGGCCAAAGTCTTTAGATATACGATCCAGAGAGCTATAACGGTGTCAGATAATAGAAAAGGTCTGAAGAGTACTCGAAGCTCACCCGCAGTCCATATATTCCATGCACATGATGACATCTCCAGTATCGTTAAGGAATGCGCCGTAGAAGGTCACAATGTTCGGCGAGGTACATTCATGCATGATCTGTAACTCCCGAACGATATGCTTTCGAACGTCCTTTTTTGCTTCCACGTGGATAACCTGGTCTGGACCTTAGCTAAATCGGTCCGCATTCCACGATACAAAAACAGTACCTTTTTCGCCATGATGACTTTAGTTGCCGCATGCATGACCTTGCTGACTGTTCCTCCATTTCCAGCTCCAAGCTCTTTCTGCACAATCAAATCTTCGCTTCGCAAGTCCAGCTTGAACTCCACCCCAATTTCCAAGGTGTCCGTTCTTGTGACATCATTCCCAATTGCGCCGGGGATCTGGGCATCACCAGCTGAAGGTGCAGCAGGCTTTGGAGCAGGCGCGTTAAGCGCAAGCCCTTTTTTGTTTTTGCGGTCAAAAGTACGAGCTTTCTGGATCCCGGACATAATCACGGATGTGCTCTAGGTTTCTGATAGAAGGTAGTGCGCTTGAAAGAACAGTGGCAGACAAACTGTTCTGGGAAGAGCTCAACAGCAGTGTCGAAGTTTGGTCCCCTATTTCATGGGCATGCGGGCCGACGAGGTGACGGAATCGCAAAGCCGCGCAGTCGCACGTTGAGGAAAAACACTAACACCTTTCAGTTCTTGTAGTCTTAGTCACACTGTTCTCGGGTGTAGAAGTGTTGATGCGGTTGAAGACGTTGATATTTGTCGATCATCTGAGTGCTGTGGTTGAATGTCGTGTACCTTAGATAGAAGCTATCCCGGCAAAGTGATAAGGCTGAACCCTAATGTCTCCCCCAAATCGATTGGTGAACTTCTTGATAGCACAGATTCCCAATACCTATACACTATTTACTTATTCATGTGCGAATAGCTATTGCCTAACGGTTAAGACCTGAGTTGAATCCTCAAAGCAGTAGATAGAAGACAACAGGGCATGTGTAGCCGAGATTACTAAGCAAAAATACCCCGGACTAAGACCGCGATGTGAATGCCTCTGCACATTACATTTCACCACCACCACCACGCCTAAGAACCAAAGACAGCTTCTTGGGCGCTTTTGTTCCGCTCTTCCTACTTTAAGTTGAGCCCTTTTCCACCATGAGCGCTCACGACCTGATCGTAGGAGAGGCCGAACTTGACGACGACGAGGGCGAGGAATCCTTTGACGAAGAGACAGGTGAAGTGAGCCGGAAGATTAATGGTACAAACGGGATCAATGGTCATCTTGATGATTCCAGCGAGGAAGAGGACGACGATGACCCAGAGGCCGAGCGACTCGTAGGTTCCTCGTTCGTTAAACCCAGGGGTCTTTTACTGACGGCAGCCTGCTACGGTGCTAGATAAGAGAAGGTTTTATTGTCGAGGATGAAGAGGAACCAGAGGAGCGGGAGCGGCGTAGAAGAGAGAGGAAGAAGCGGAGAAGAGAGGAGCGCGAAGAAGAGGAAGCTGGTCTTGATGAGGAAGATTTAGATCTGATTGGAGAGGCCAACCCTGAGTTCGGGCGCCGTGCACCTACTGAGGTGAATAGCATCTCTGCATCATTACGAGAGAGCGGTGCTAATATTTGAATAAGCCCAAACTAAAACGCCTAAAGCGAGGGCACAAAGAAGATCGGGATGGAAGACCTTCGAAAGGCGTTGGTGGTATCTTTGATTCCGACGAAGAGGAAGATGCCCCGCGTTCATATGAAACTCAACGGCCTAACCGAGCGGAACCTCGAAATCTCGAAGATGAGTTTGCCGACTTCATCGAGGAGGACTTTCCCGGCGATGAGGGGCTAGACGCAGCGGATGACGATGCTGAGGTCGCGAGACATGTCAGTAGGACACTGATAGGATCAAAGGAGGCTACGGGTCTTGACGAGATGACACTTGAAGACATGAAGGAAGCCTTTGGTACCGGAGCCGAGTATGATTGGGCTTTGGAACTCCAAGAACATGAGGAGGACGAACAACGACGGGTGGACCCCGATGATCCTGAAGGACTCATCAAGGGCATTGAGCTCAAAGACGTCTTCGAGCCTTCTCAGCTTGCTGAGCGAATGTTGACGGACGAGGATAACCAGATTCGCTCCATTGATGAACCCGAGCGCTTTCAAATAGCGAGGAAACCCTACAGAAACCTTGTTCTTACGGAAGAGCAATTCAAGGAAGAGTCCCTCTGGATATCGGATCTGATGCTTCCTAAGAAACGCTTGGAACCAGATCTGCGAGAACCTTTTCAGAAGTCAGTCGCAAAGGTTCTAGAATTCATGATTACGGACGAATACGAAGTCCCCTTTATTTTCCAGCACCGCAAAGATTACCTGATTCACGCAGCAAAGGTAGCAAGTACACCGGATGCTTACAACCAAGGTGCTCCGCAATATGTGGTTAAGGCTGAGAAACTCCTTACTCAGTCTGACCTCTGGGAGATTTTTGAGTTGGATTTAAAGTTCAGAGCACTCATTGACAAGCGTAACGCCTTGCAAAAGACTTATGATAGCTTAACAAGCGCATCCGGCATTCGTGACGAACTTTTCGAGGAAATGCTACCTGCAGGAGTGACCATGGAGGAACTACAAGATGTCCAGGATTACATGCATTTCCAACACTCTTCACGTCTTGCAGATGTTGCAGTCCTCAATGGCTCAGGGTCGAATGGAACCCTGCGTCGCCCGGGTGCCTCAAAGATGATCTTTGAGCGAATACGCAATGGTAAAGTATACAGGTTGGTGCGCGCTTTCGGTATATCAGCGGATGCTTTCGCACAAAACGCCCTCAAGAAAGAAGGTAGACGACAATACACCGAGGATCCTGCGGAACGACCAGACGATATGGCGGACAGTGAAAACATCCTGGATCCGCCAGACTACTCGTCTGGTGCGCAATGTCTCAGGGCAGCGAGAGCAATGTTCGCTGAAGAAATATCCTTAAGTCCTAAGATGAGAAAGGTAATGCGCCGGGCCTACTATACAAACGGGGTCATCGAATGCTTCAGGACCGAGAAAGGCCTGCGTAAGATTGACGAGCAACATCCATACTACGAGTTCAAATACTTGCGAAATCAACAATTGAGCGACATTGCCCGTCAACCTGATCTTTTTCTTCGAATGCTTAGGGCTGAAGAAGAGGGCCTCGTTGACGTGAAAGTACGACTCCAGAACTACGAAAATTTCAAGAGTAGACTTTACGGCGATATCGAATCCGACAATTTCAGTGAGGTTGCTGATGCATGGAACCGTGAGCGACGAGAAGCACTGGACATGGCCCTTCTGAAACTGGATAAGGTCATGGCAAGAGGCGTAAAGGAGAACCTGAAAACCGAATGTGAGAACCAAGTTGCCAAGGCTTGCAGGGAAGAATACACAAAGAAGCTTGATCAGGCCCCATACAAGCCGAAAGGAATGATGCTGGGCACCGTTCCTCGGGTCCTGGCGCTATCTAATGGCACCGGCGCAGTTGGAAAGGAAACTATTTGCTGGGCCTGGGTCGAAGAAGACGGCCGAGTTCTCGAGAACGGGAAATTCATTGATCTCTCAGTGGGCGACGCCGAGAAAGGCACGGATGATGGAGCGGATGTCAAAGCCTTTGTGGAGCTTGTTGAGCGGCGGAAGCCCGATGTGATTGGTGTTTCAGGCTTTTCCGCGGAAACACGAAAGCTTTTCAAGCAGATTGAAGAAATCGTCGACCGTAAAAATCTCCGCGGGGCTGATTACGAGGACGAAGACGGCAGTGATAGAAGTGATAAGTTGGAAGTCGTTATAGTGAACGATGAAGTCGCACGACTATATCAGACTAGTGATCGCGCAAACCTTGAGCACCCTGGCTTTGTACCTCTGACCAAATACTGCGTGGCGCTCGCAAAATACCTGCAAAACCCAATGAAAGAGTATGCTTCACTCGGCAGGGATATCGTGTCTATCTCCTTCGACCCGTGCCAAGGATATGTGCCTCAAGAAAAGATCATGAAGCAATTGGAGACAGCAATGGTCGACATGGTCAATTTATGCGGCGTCGATATCAACGAAGCCGTAAGCGATGTCAATACAGCCAGTTTACTCCCGTACGTTTGCGGCCTTGGCCCACGAAAGGCATCACAACTAATAAAGGTCGTCAACCTCAATGGTGGCGTAGTTTCCACAAGAGCGGAACTTGTAGCAGATCTGGACCAGGGTAGACTTGGAGCTGTCGGGCCTCGTGTTTGGAACAATTGCGCTAGCTTTCTATACATTGACTTCGACAGTTCCGAACCGGACTCGGACTATCTTGACAATACTCGTGTACACCCAGAAGATTACGATCTTGGGCGAAAGATGGCCGCCGACGCTCTAGAATTGGATGAAGAAGATATTGAAGCGGAGCAACAAGAGAATGGCCCAGGAGCCATTGTACGAAAACTGATCAAAGACGAGGCCCAGGAGAAAGTTAATGATCTTATTCTCGAGGAGTATGCTGAGCAGCTGGAAAAGAATTTCAACCAGCGAAAGCGCGCAACTTTAGAAACAATTCGCGCTGAACTGCAACAGCCATACGAAGAATTGCGCAGAAATTATGTGTTACTCTCGACGAACGAGATCTTTACGATGTTCACGGGCGAAACTCCCGACTCACTTTGTGAACACATGGTTGTCCCAGTTTCTATCAAGAGAGTGGCCGACGATTACGTGGAAGCTAAAATGGACTGCGGCATCGAAGGAACCGTACCTGCTTCCGAGATCTCCAATAGACCCGAAGTATCCGCCAAGCAATTGTTCTCTCTACATCAAACCGTGCAAGCGAAAATCATGCATTTAAATCGGAAGCAGCTCACTGCAAGTTTCTCATTGCGAGATGACGAGCTTCGAAGACCGTACCGTAAAGAGATCGATCGTGCACAGGATGAATGGGACGATGAACAGGAAAAGAAAGACAAGGAGTCCATGAAGGAGAAAAATGACGTATCCGGCCGAACCCAGAGAGTCATCAAGCATCCCCTATTCAAACCTTTCAACAGCGCCCAAGCAGAAGAGTATCTAGGCTCCCAAGCCCGAGGCGATGTGGTAATTCGTCCTTCATCGAAGGGAACGGAGCATCTCGCTGTGACCTGGAAAGTATCAGACAACGTATATCAGCATATCGATGTCCTTGAACTTAACAAGTCTGGACCTTATGCTACTGGCACAACTCTTTCGATCGGCGGTGGCCGCTTTACCTACAGTGATCTGGATGAAATGATCGTCAACCACGTGAAAGCCATGGCAAGAAAAGTTGACGAAATCATGCTGCATGAGAAATACCAAAACACCAGCAAAGCCGAGACTGGTAAGTTGAATCCCAATACCATTTATCCCAATTCCTCGCCGTTCTCACATCTATCCATATCCCAACTTCTCTGCTAACATACCTGTTTCCAGAGCGCTGGCTCACCACCTACACCGAAGCGAACCCCAAACGCTCCGTCTACGCCTTCTGCATCAACCCAAAACACCCCGGCTACTTCTTCCTCTGCTTCAAAGCCGGGCAGCACGCGCCGGTGCAGAATTGGCCTGTCAAGGTCGTCCCGAATGCGTTTGAGCTGCAGAAGAATCCGTATCAGGATATGCGTGCTCTGTGTAATGGGTTCAAGTTGCTGTTCCAGAGTTTGCAGAATGGAAAACGGCGGTAGTGGGGCGTATTGGTGTATCTTCCTTTCCAGGTTGTCGTTTTTCTCGGATTTTGGGGGATGTGAAGTTTTCCGCCTGGCTTGTGCTTTATGGTTGAAAGTACAGGAAAGATTGATGTCCATCTGTAACATTATTGTTGTAGCATGCATGTCCTCGGTGCATGGGTGACACCGGGATTTCGTCTAGCAAAGGGTTTGCTAATTACTGGACTTTCAAGCCCATGCCTACAAGCTCCGATGCTAATTCTATAATTCGAAGGCTTCATTGTTTCATTTGAAGGGGTATATAGAGTATCGTAAGTCAGACTAGCCCTTTGCCGCCCTCACAGCAGCCAGCGTCTTCGCCACCACTCTCCTTCCCCTCTCACCCCCAAGGTAGTCACTCGCTTCTCCTTCCCCCTCACCATCTTCATCGTACTCCTCCAGCGCTGCCTCGTAAGCCCTCATAACCGTCTCCTCGTCCACCCTCACTCCTCCTTCCACCAACGCCCTGATCCCCCCAGCCACCCTCGCAATTTCCCTCCTCGTATATGCCCCAATCTCTTCATTCCGCGCCGTATACATCTCACTAGTTACGCTCTCCTCGATCCTCGTTATACTCACCTTGCCCCCGTCCGCCGCTGCCGAATCCGCGACATGCTTGCATATCCATATGTAGCCATTGACGCCAAGCACGATATCGATTTCACCGCCGTTATTCGCGGTGGGGAAGGTCCAGACTTGCCGCCGCGAGCGAACGACGCCCGGGCTGCTGCCGCCAGAACCCGTGACGGAGAGAAAGACGCCGTTGCGGAGTTTGCCGTATTTGAGACTGCGCGTATGCAGGCCCGCAGACCCATCCTGATATATCCCCTGCACCTCTGCTACGATGAGTTCCCCCTCCCTCAGGAACGCCCTCATGGCGAGTTCATCCGTGCTGGTTCTTTTCCGCAGTATGCCTCCTGGCAGGTTTATGGCGGATAGAGGGAGGTGGGCGAGGAGAGGGGCGGATAGGTCGACTTTCCAGCGTTTAGTCTGTACTTCGACGATGCGGCCGACGACGAGGTCGCCGATTTCGGGGGTGTAGCGGGCGCGGAGGGGGCGGATGGAGAGGAGCTTGTTGGTTTTTTGAAGGGTGCCGGCGAGGGTGGCGAGGATTATGGGGTGGGGTGGGGTGGTGTAGGTGCCGTGGCCTCTAGGAAGGGCGGGGAATTAGTGGAAACCAAGGGGGCTTTATTTGCGCAGGAACTTGGAGTGTCTTGGGAGGAAAGGTTTACCTCATCCATTGTGGATCGTCGGTGATGGTCTCACCGGGAGTTATGATTGATGAGTGAGAATATTTGGCGCGTTTGGTTGATTTTATGGTGTCGAGCATGTCAACGTCGCCTTCGGAGTCGATGGAGCCGTTGTCGGAAGAATCTGAGATGTATCCCTGATTGACAGGAGCTGGAGGAAGGATTGAGAAAGTCATGATTGGAAGACAGAAGAGTATGTGAGCTCAGCGCTAGATATGGCAGTGGTTTTAGCTTAATAGTATGGGTGGTAGTATTGTGGTAGAATGCTATCTAGGCTATGTAGGTAGGTGGGGTAATATAGGAGTGCCAAGCTACTAATTATTAAGGAGGCTAACAGTATTCCCCTCTCCCTCAAAATAGCAATTAGGTGTCGATTTCAAATAACAGCAAAAGCAGTCCGATTCATAAATGCAGTAAGTTCTATCAATAAACTGAAGTAGCAAAGATTGATCTGCCGACCGGGTAAATAATCGTCTTTCTGTCATACGAATACTTGTAAAGCTCTTGAATGAGATTTACTGATCGATGAGATTCAGATCGATAGTTTCTTCGCTTATGAATAGAGATTGAGATTGAGAGTCGAACTCGTTATCTTATTTCTTAACGCGTATTTCTTCATCGAATTGAGATTGACTCTCGCTGATCTCACTGCTGATTTCATTCGTAATCGTTCTGAATTGAGATTGATTCTC
>JAABVA010002882.1_pt1 | contig 16786 bp, 22 predicted proteins | sample 5560331 | NCBI WGS metagenome assembly JAABVA01 (sample SAMN12812661, study PRJNA571458) | rock metagenome | isolation source: Antarctica rocks | place: Antarctica: Victoria Land, Mt New Zealand sud | collected 2016-01-07 | reverse complement strand
GAAAGGCAGATGGGAAACGGCAACCGCAGCAAGAAAAGACTTGCAGTGTAGAACAGATTTGCGCTGTGCACATCTACGTTGAAAGAGGGGGGACGCATCACGCCGGTCTGAAGGGGCTCTGATGGGGGTGCTAAGCACGAGCTGCTTTGGAGCTTGTGCGGGACAGCGGAGTCCCAGTGAACGCAAGTCTGGGTGAGTGTTTGTCTTATGGACATCCGAATGATGCAGCAAACGCTTGCGTACCCCAACTACAGACATTCGTTAGCTCAGACACACACCCTGCTAAGGATCTGTTTCGCTTCTTTCCAAACCTTCGTGACTTCACGGCTGCAAACGACATCAACAAGCCTGCCTTCTGCTGTAGCTAAGCATCTGCCTTCCTGCAGGCAAGGAACAGGCACATCAAAGCCTGTCAGTCAGTCTGCCGCCACTTCACAAGCGCCTGTTTCCTCCTCTGTGACTCCTCCTCAACAGCGTAGCCACACCGCAGCTGCATCTCCCGCACATGGTATCCCGGCAGCTTCTGTGCCTTCACTGTCAGTAACAGTAGAACAAGCTGCAGCGGAGATCCAGCCTCAAGCTGAGGCTAGCGCTAGCCTGCATAGCAGCCGAGCACAGAGTAGCGAGCTGTCTGTTAAGGGCTTGCAGGTCAGTCTTCTTCCTGCCAATGCCTTGTACCCTGGCTAGTCTCCCAGCACCTGTAGTACATCTGAAACTGCAGCACGTTTGCATACATGTCACTGATTGTCACTGACTGCTGACAAAGTGGAAGTTGCATGGTCGAAGTGTCCTGTCTGGTCCAGATCATCTCTTTGAAAGCGGTGCGTGATACTCCACACACCTGTAGTCATGCACCCAACCACAGACAGTCTTGTTTGTAATGACACCCTAGCTTGACTGTATTCCGGCCATCTAGCAGTCACTGAGCAGTCACACACCTGCCCTGCTGCACAGCTGTGCTGCTTCAAATGCATGTAGTGAATGTTTGCAAGTCTCCTTTACAAAATGACTGAAGTTCCACATTAGGTCCATGACCCAAAATGTACCTTGTTACAGGAGCCTCAGGGTTTGCAAGGGCGTCTGGGATCCCATAACCATCAGCATCAGATGCCAAGCCCAGCTCCCACATCAGAGTCCCAGGTGAGGAATTGTTTACAAAGCACAAATGCCAGGCTGTCTCAACATAACATTTATGCATCAGATTGACAATCATTGTGACAGACTTGCCAGCGGGCAGCAATCGTGGTTGTGTTGTCACAACAGTCATGAATCAGATTGATACTGATTGTGACGGACCTCAATGGGCGGGGACAGCAGTCATGGTAGACACTTGCAGCAGTGGTGGTAGACACTTGCAACAGGCATGGTAGACACTTGCAGCAGTCATTAGGGCTGAAATGCAAGGCAGAAGCCCTCACTCAGGCGCACGTCCTGTGCTACTACATTACTATCAAGCTTTTATGGGCCATCATGCTGACAGCCTTACAGTCCAATGCACTTTGGTGAAGTCCTGCAATGCATGCTTTGCGTCATGTCAAACTGCACTGTCCGGTAATGATAGCATGTGCTTGGGATTTGAGAAGCCAATCCCTGCTAAGCAGGGATGATGGCTTTGCAGACACAGCCTTGAACCAAACAGTTCTGTGTTGCTTGAGCTCATCAAAACAAATCGACCATGACTGATCAGATGACGACACCAACACGTTCACTGCAAGCGGGCTTGTGGTCGGCGGTTGTAGTAAAGCGTAAGCATCTTGTGACAAATGCTCTGTACACCGTGCAGGCAGTCGTGAGTGATGCCCTGAAATATGCTCTGTACATGACGCAGACACCAGTAGTGATTATACCTGCTTACAGCCTTAAGGACTGATGGCTGCCAGGGCACCAAGCAAAGGGGACAGTGCTACAGACAATGTGTTGCAGACCCCAATGCCTTACTCAATCCTGCATTTTCACCTTATCAACATTACAGCTGATTGATACTCTGTCATGACATGCAGGCAGTCATCAGCCATGACACCTGCCTGCAACACCAGGGATTATGGATTGCTGGGAGATTCCAGCAAGGGTAACAGTGCTGCAGCCAAAATTTTGCTCGACTTTATATCCTTGTCTGATCATCTTTACAACACTGCAAGTGAATGATGGCGTGTCATGCAATGCAGGCAGTCAGCAGTGACAACATTCAGTTGCAGTCTCACAGCCCAAGACCTGCTTGGGCTGAAGAGGGTGGTTGACAGGGGTGTTAAAGCCTGAACAGGATCATGACCCTCTTACTCAGCAGCGTGTCTTTGACCCTCACCTGGTGGAGTGCAGGCAGTCAGTAGTGATGATGACATCTGCCTGCAGCCTCACAGACCGGGGGCTATTGCATAGTGTTACAGCATCAGGCCAGGCTAGGATTCGGTGTACAGCCTCTTACTCAGCAACAACTCTATGACCTTCACCTGGTGGAATGCAGGCAGTCAGCAGTGATGACATCTGCCTGCAGCCTCACAGGCCGATGGCTGCTAGGACACCCAGCAGAGGCGACAGTGCTGCAGATAACGCCTTGGACAAGGCAATCGCACCGGTGTTACAGCAACAGGCTACTGCTGGCATGGAAACTGTCCCTCGGTGAGTTATGCGCAACCACCGACACTTGTGCAATTTCATCCAAGTCATCATTTTTCGAAATGCCCGCCTTTTCTGTTGTACTTTGCGGCAGAAAAACACAAAAACAAACAACCAATATGTCTGCTGTTTGATCCAAGTCGTCACACATGAGGGCTTGAGTATGTTGTGGAGTTGACAGTGCTGCCAATAACGCCGTGGCCAAGGCAGTTACACCAGTGTTACAGTACCAGGCTGTTGCTGGCGTGGAGACTGTCCCATGGTGAGTCAAATGGGACTACATGATCATGACCGTGTGATCATGATGGTGATCATGTGATCACGACTTCGTCAACCCTTGTCTGGACCAACCTCCATCACAAATGAGGCTGAGGTGCAGTCTTGATAGATCACAGTGATGCCGAAAATGCTCTGCCGAAATGTACAAAGCTGTTGCTTCAGTGTGGAGTCAACAGGCTATGATTGATACTGTAATAATGGCATCCTTTTTTTGGAGGCCTGGAGACTCAGGTAGGTACCAAGGTATGCCTCACCCTTGAGTCTGCGTGCCAGTAGAAGGTTTGATAATGTGACTGGCCCTTACAATGGCACTTATCGTAATCTGCATGATGACATCACACATGTCTTTCACCTAGTTGCTTCACCTGCAGTGCAAGGTCCCAATACACAAATATTGAACAACCAGGGTAACAGCATGTCACTCGAGATAGCAAGCGAGCAATCTTCATTGCGCTAGTCAATCAGCTACTTACTCATACTTTTGTGTTGTTGCAGGCTTTCTGACAAGGCTGCCAAAGCCAGTCCCCCATGTAAGCAGGATGATCCAGATCTCTCCATGCCCCGTGAGATCAGCATGTCTGCGACCCCAATCATCCAAGCTGATCCAGTCATCATCCAAGTTGATCCAGTCGTCATCCAAGCTGATCCAGTCATCATCCAGGCTAACCACACTGTCACAACTTCAGAAGCCGGCTCGTCACCAAATACAACCCTATATGACAAATTGGGAGGGCCTGAAGCCCTAGAAGCTGCTGTGGACCTGTTCTATGAAAAGGTTCTTGCTGATGAGAGGCTGAAGCACTTCTTTGAGGGGACAAACATGATGCGACTTGTCATCAAGCAGGTATTGCTTCAGTACTGCAATGCTGTTTGTAACGATTGCAGTAAACAACTTGACTGGTACAATGTATGATTCCCGTGTCCTTATTACTTTTTATCAAGCTGTGAAAGACTTAGCCGAACACTTATTGCCAACAGACTTGATTTGTCTGCAGTACTGGCTTCTGACAATGGTGTACAAACAGTGGTTTTGACTATGCCATGGTTGATCATTGACAGGTCTATCAGTGTGACGTAGCAGCATGGATACAGTGCAGTGTGTGCACTTTTGGGGTGATAAGGACAAGCAGTACAAAGTCAAAGATCAATGGGCAGCACAATGCAGCTTTGTCAGAAAGCACGCCTTCATCCAAATTCTTTCTTGCCATGACTCATCTGATGCTGACTCACCTGCATGACTACAGGTGCAGTTCATGGTGTATGTTGTTTATGGCGGGAGTAAGGAAACAAGGGGATGAATATGAATACGACGCAGTTCAACTGTACCACACAGCATGTCCCAACCCAGACAGTCCTTGCATGTCACTGACTGTCCTCTGATGCATAAAAATATTTATTAATAATTACTGACTTTCACGAGAGCAAAACACAAAACAAAAAACAAAGAGGCCCACTGATGCATCACTCAACCTGCTGCACGGCTGCAGGTCCAGTTCATGGTGTTTTGGGGGGAGCGAGGAGTACAAGGGCAAAGATCTGAAGGCAGCGCATTTCAACCTTGTCACAAAGCATGGATTGAATGTTGAGCACTTTGACATGGTGGCGGGGCACTTCCAGGCTACTCTGACAGACCTCAAGGTCGCACAGGTAGGCATATCTGTTGCATCCAACAATGCCAATGAGAACGGTTTTTACAGTATTACTATGACGGCACAAGTAAGGAGTAATGTATTGACAAGAGTCATTGAGATAAGTCGTATTGCATATTTTAAATAACTCATATCTAGTGTATAACTAAATAGCAGGCATGCAGTTCTTGGGCAACGGTTTGCAGCTCTCTTGACCCCGGGTCTCATAGGCTACATTTTGCCTTTTCTTCACTGTCTCTAAAGGCAAACTTATCTGTTTTGTTGGTCTGTGTAGGAGGACATAGATAAGGCCATGCAGACCTTGGACACAGTGCGCAGCTCCTTTGACCCCAAGTCCTATATAGGCTACACCCTGCCAAGCAAGTAAGTCTTCTTCTGCATTGCCCTGCTCCTTTGACCCTAAGTCCTATATAGGCTACACCCTGCCAAGCAAACAAGTCTTCTGTATTGCCCTGCTCCTTTGACCCCAAGTCCTATATAGGCTACACCCTAACAAGCACCTTGCTGTGGACGCACACCAGATGCAATGTAGCATGGGGGAAAATTTCAGAGGTTTTTGTTTGTATGCACATTGTACTCAGGCTGTGAGCTGGCAAGTAGTTCTGCTGTATGTGTTGACAACGGGATGCGCAAGTTCGCGAGGTAAACATGTTTTGAGACCAAACAAGTGCAGAGCCTCGTGTCATGTTGCCAGTGCAAAAAGCATGCCACCATGCGGAGTTACCTCGTATTACCATGGTACATACCGTAATGCACACTGCAGGTCAAGCCAACTGCACTGAAGGACTCAACAGCTGTAGACACACTTGCCAATCTCATACTGCTGTTACTGTAGTTAAATAACCACAACTGCGTTCCAGGTTGAAGGTTAAGGCCACTGCTCCAATGCGTGCGACAGCTGCAGAAGCTCTTGCTGTCGTTACTGTGGTAACATGTGTGTCACCATGGTGTTACAGGTTGAAGATCAAGCCAACTGCCCTGAAGGACCCAACAACTACAGGCACGCTTGCACGTCATTACTGCGGTGACCTGTGTTACTGTTGTATTACAGGTTGAAGATCAAGGCAACTGCCTTGAAGGACCCAACAACTACAGACACACTTGCACGTTGTTACTGTGGTAACATTTGTGACTGTTGTGTTACAGGTTGAAGATCAAGGCAACTGCCCTCAAGGACCCAACAACCACAGACACGCTTGCCAGCCTCATACCAGCTTCCAAGGCAGAGGAAGCCTTAGTCAGGAAAGCAGGCAGCAAGGTCAGCTTCCTGTATCTTCTGCTTTCCATCACAACAAGTGTCTTGAACCATTTCCATACACTACCTTGAAAACATGACAAGCTGATCTCCTGTTCTTCCTGTATGTTTGCATGTGCTGTATGAACCAGTTTCAGATTCCAGGTTTAGTGAAAGCATATCCAACCACCACTCCTGGGTACTGCAGACAGTGATGTGCTGTGCCTTACATGCGTCCCATTGTCCTCTTCTTCAGTGCTTCTTCAGTGCTAACAAAAAAATCTGCAGGGAGTGGTGATGGCAGCGGTGAGAGTATTTTACATGCGTGTCATGAATGATGACATGCTGCGGCCCTTCTTTGAGGACATTGATCTGGCCAGGCTCAAGAACAAGCTGGTAGAGTCACCAGCCATTCCTTCACTCTTGTCACCTGATCGTCCTGTCTGTGTGCTTGTCAGCTCATAGGCTGTGTGTCTGTCACTCTGTGCGTGTGTGCCACCTGCTGCCTGTTCATTGAAGCATTCACTACACACCTTTTGTTCCCCCTAGGGTCAGGTATGTACAGTCCTGAATGTCTGTCTGTCTGTCCGTCTGTCTGATGTGCGCCTGGGTAAAGGCTCCTGTCTTGGCAGCAGGCATACCACTTGAACCGCAACACTTATGTGGTCTAATTCAGCTTGCAGCAGCCGAGGCCACTTCTTGCGGCTGAAACCAGGGGAGTCTATGGTCAGACAATTGACTGTCTGTGATCCAGACAATGTGCTGCCTGATGTACCCAGGTGTCCTTTCTGGCATATGCATTTGGAGGCGGTGTGGGTCATCAGCTGAACTTTCAGCCAAGATACAAGGGCCGGGATTTAGCATTCATGCATTCCCACATGGTGGAGAAGGGTCTGACAATGGAGCACTTTGACTCAGTCCTGCGCCACTTTTGCCAAACCCTACGCCAGCTCAACATGCCGCAGGTAAGGTTTTGGCCTTATGTCAGTCATTGTGTGATATTAGCAAGCTGGTCACATGCACTCTCACATGTCAGAAGGGGTGACAGTGAAGCATTTTCCCCTTGTTCTATGTTGTATGCCAAACCCTATCCCAGCTCAGCATGCTACATGTTGGATACTGAGCTGACTCAGGTGTGACCATGTAAGTGATCACATGTATTTCTCAAATGGCCAATAAGCAGGAACCAATATCCATAGCTGATAAAAGGCGCTAACACTGCGTGCTGTTTGATCTGCTGCTGTCAAACTCCAGCACATGTGAGTGACACATGTGGCATGCAGCATGCAGCCTAGGCATTGTAGAAGTCAGCGTCAGCGCATGTATCACTTGTTTATAGCAGTCTACATTCTAGGGGCACAGAAGGCCGCAACATCATGTGTCGCCAATGCGCTGTGATGCATAGAACCAAGCTTGTCTCAGTCATGCTCTGGCAAACATGTCCTCACTTGTGGTGTTGTGACGCAGTCTGCTATTGACGAAGCCAGCACCAACCTGAACAAGACGCGTGCAGCCTTCCAGCACGTCATAGACAAAGCAAAGGACCCAACTACAGTCAAGTAAGCCCAAAATGTATCATTTTGCATTCTTCTCACCCTTTTTTAATCTTGTTTTGGAGTATTTGCCTTGGGAAAACAAAAACAAAGTCTGTCAACGCACTGCCTTGGATGCAATATCACAGTCTCGTCATTAGGGCACTGTTTCACATTGTTGTTGCAGTTGTGACAAGCCAATGCTGCAGATTTGTTTATCTGTTTATGTCTGTCTGTGCCAGTGTACATATGCTTGTTTGCACATTGACTGATCTGCTGCTGCTCTGTGCCTGTCTGTCTTTTGTCTCTGCCTGTCTGTCTGTCTCTGCTTGTCTGCCTGCCTGTCTGTCTGTCTGTCCGTCTGTCTGTCTGCCATGCCGCCAGTCAGTCACTGCATCGACACAGAGGTATCGCTGAAGTGCGCAAGTTGAGGTATTTATGATTGGCATGACAGCTGCAGAGCCAAATGCATGTCCTCAGGCCTGGTTGCAAACACGTAGAGCCGTGTACATCATGACTCATTCCATGCATGTCAACTGCAGGGCTAACTTCATTTCCTCAGACCTTATTGCAAATATGCAAGGGGATAAAGCAGCTCTCCTAGCAGAGGTTCAAGCCAGGATGGTGGCAAACCCTGAAATGGCCAAGGGAATCGGGCTAGACCCTATAGACCCTAACGACTCAGACCTGTACAGGCCAGTGTCAGCCTCTGGGGTTTGCCCATTTTCTAGTGGGCAGTCCCAGACTCCAAAAGGAAGGCTAGCTGCCAATGGGGTGTGCCCAATGGGGTACTGAAGTCAACATTCATGTGTACAGAGCTCTGCGGGAGTCTGCAGTCGGGCTTGCCTGTTGTGCTGACTAATCTCAGATCATAGACAAGCACCATGACTGCTATCATGGCATCAACAGCGATGCTTTACAAGGACGTGTTGCAGCTTTAAAGCAGGTTTGGTTCTTTAGGGGTGGGTCAGGGGTTGAGATGGCTCCCTCCCTGAGTATAGCCTGCTGTCTGTCCTGTTTGTGTTCGATGCTGAAGTCTTTGGGGGCAGTGCATAGGTGCACTGGCCCTAAACATACCCTAAATAAAGGTGTTACATCAACATGGAGGTTGAATGTGGGTTGTTAAGTGGGACAGAAGCGACCAGATTTCATGCTGATCAGCCAGTTGAATGGCTGTCATTGCTACCTGAATAACTACTTGCTTTGGGGAGGAGAGTATGGCTGGATGGCTTAGCACAGCCAGAAAAAATTACATTTTTGTACGCTGCTATTATTTATGGATTTTGCTGCAGCTGGCGTTTTGTCCATCGACATTCTGATGGGACTTATAGCTGTTATCATTTCAGTGTGCCATATGTTTCTCTTCTGCTTGAGGGTTGTCTGATGATTGCCTGATTGCATGTAGTCTTGCTGCTGGTCGTGTTGACTCTTTGATGCAGATATATACATTGATACAGACATTGAAAGTTGAAGGTTGTGAGGCCTTGTGAAGCCTGTAGTGCTGTTGTCCACGGTCATCAAACAGAAACCCCTATAGAGACGCACTCGGGACTGTATATACCTGACCGTAGAGGAAGAAACCGTGTGTAACGAACGAATGACCGAATGGATGCGTCATGGATACAACAGGCTTGACGCATGCAGCGCTTTCTGCAGTTCAGGCTTGCCTCACATAGTTTACCCATTGTCACTGGCCGTCTTTCTGGCGGGCAGCATGTTAACAGAGCAGACAGGGTGTGTTCACAGTGTGGGGGTCATGCAGTTGCGGATGAGCTACACATGGTACATGAATGTTCAGCTTACAGCCACTCAGGCAACAATATGCAGCTTTGTTCACCGCAGACACTGACACTATGAGGTCTTTTTTTGCACAACAGGATCACATGCAGGTTTTCAATTTTATTCTAGATTGTCTTGATTTCCTGAATATATGACCAGGTTTACTGGCAAATGCGATCAGACTTGTTGGCTGGCAAAAGCATTGTAATCTCTCTCTCTCTTGATTGGTCTCCTGTAGGTCTACTTAACGTCAGTTGCTGACGTGCATGTCATGCAACCAACATCAGTGTTGGCACAAGTTTCAGGCATTGCAATGTCTGATGCAGCAACATATTTCAATGCAGAGTGCATGGAAGCAGAGCTTGGATATCAACAAGAACGTGACGAACTTCCAAAATAGTATTACCTATCACCCTGTGTCAGGGAAAAAACATGATCTGGCCTGTCATCTTTGAGTTGGTGTCATGCACTGCTTGAACACATTCATTATATGTTTGTCATGGCATTGCGCATACACAGTCTGACAATGCGCGCAACATGTGCTAGTAGTAAACTTACTGCTAACACAACCAACTGCATCATCACAGCCACCTGTTGTACACATTCTTTCAAACCATACATTTTGGTCTGCATGAAGTATCAAGAACCTACAGCAAGAATCTAGTCCACCTGAAGCAAGAATCTAGTCCACCTGAAGCAAGCCTCAACATCAGCCTAAGGGCAGTCCCATATGTAACTGTGCGTGGCTGTAACACGTAGTATGCCGCTCCCATGCATCGACAAATATGCACACATGCATGATCGTAGACAACAGAAAATCTGGATACGAGGTAGCCTTGGTTCACATCAAGGCTCTGATGCCGTATAGATTTGTGTGGTGCTGCTTTGTCACTGTCCTTGCTTCTTTTCCACTTTGACTTGCAACACCAGATGTGTCGTCTTCTGAAAGATGACATCCAACTCCAGCCGAGCTAATTTGCCAATTTGACCAATGACTGCGCCTTGTCTACCCACCACCATTGCCTTTACCTGCAGGAACCTATGTCATTAGGCATAACCTGTGTTGTTCGGCATAGCCTTTTAAATCTACTTGGTCCAGAAACAATTGTGTCCTCTCAACAATCAAGCAAAGGCCAGTCAATGCCACTTTGCATTTGTATCTGTTATTTTGCATTTGTATCCGTTGGTCATGTCTACGACCAGGGTCAACCGAAGCAAATCATTTTCATGCTTGTCATTCACAAAACCCTAAGGCAATTGGAACTGGCCATACTGTGTCTACCAGGATCAGCCAGATGCAGAAATTTACATGATTCAGGGTTCACTTAGATTCTACATCTAGGGTTTATATTTAGGGTGAACATGCAGATGCAGAAGCTCACATGATTTGTAGGGACTACAATGTGCTGTTCAAACCGCCATGAGCCGTCTGCAAGTTCCTTGAAAGACATGGGCATCACTTTTGCATTGTAGGGAACCTCCTGATGTAGCTTTCTGTACAACTTCTCCCGTACCACCTGAATGACAAACAAGACACATGCTGAGCTGATCTTGCAAGTAGATGTGGCACCAGTCTTGCATTGTAGACCTCCTGGTGCAGCTTCGTGTACAGCTTCTCCCTTACTACCTGAACGACATATGACATGAGGTCATGATCACAAGAACACAGACAGACACCCTGTGACACTCTACAGCACATGCTTATGCAGCTGGGCTCCTGGTATAGCATCGACATGACAACTATAATGACAATGATGGAGTGGGGCTCGAGCAGGTAGGCACCGATCATGTATCAATGGCATTCCTCTTCAGCCAGGCAGGGTCTGCCCTTCTGTTGCAGCTTCTGTTGTCGCTTCTGCTGCAGTGTCTAGTTCAGCTTCTGTGGTACTCTCTGTTGTGGTTCCTGTTGTAGGGTCTGTAGACTGTAATGCATCAACGCAAGGAAACAAGGTCTCACAAGCACAAACTCCAAATGCATGTTGTGGGACAAAAACATGCTCTGGTGTTCCCCTGTACGTTGCACACCATGCAAGGGGCAAACAGCAACCTTGCAAGGTGCAAAGGGCAACCTTGCGAGGGCGAAAGGGCAACCTTGCAAGGGGCAAGGGGCAAGGGCATCCTTGCAACGGGCAAAGGGCCAAGAGCAAAGGGCAGAATTAAGCGGAAAGTCAATTGACTGGCAGCGCAGCTGCACACAAATGCCAAATTGGGCAGCAGGCCCTACTCTGCATGGGTGCACTTGCAGCATACGTGAAGATGGGACGTGAACAGCAATAGACCTTTGCATAGGATAACACTGAAGCGCTCTTGAAATACTTGTATGGGGTAGGGGATGCTGTCCCAAGAGTAGATGCCCAAGAGGCAATGCCCTAGATGGAGTAGGGCAATGGGCTTTGCAGCTTGCAACCACTTCAGGGTTTGTAATTAGGGTTAAAGCTGCTGGCAACCTGTGTACAATGCGCTGATCACCGTTGACTAATGTAAGGGCAGATGAGTCACCTCTCTGACAATCTGCTCTGGCGGTCTGTCAGTCTTCTGACCAGCATCAACCAACCACTCCCCTGGCGTCGTCCTGCACAATGCAAACAAGATTCAGGTTCAAAAGTCAATTGAGCGAGAAAGAAACCAAGCTTTCTTTTCAGTGCATACACCAGGAGGAGTGCTGCGTAAACCAGGAGGAGTGGTGCATACACCAGGAGGAATGGTGCCTACACCAGGAGGAGTGGTGCATAAACCAGCAGGAGTGGAGCATAAACCAACAGGAGCGGTGCATACACCAGGAGGAGCGGTGCATAAAGTAGATATACATGCAACTTGCCTACTTGCAAGATAGCCTCAAGCCTAACTGTGCTTTTGCATGCAGCAGCAAAGCCTTATCAAGCACAATAATGGCTCTTGCTCTGTGCATTGCAGCATCAACAGTACAGACAATATACCGCAGTCACCAAAACTCACCGCGCAAATAATCGTAATGGGTTTTTCATGGGCCTGATCACGCATCGGGGGTTCCCCAGGGTCGATTTGGGATCACTTGGGGGTCAAACAGGTGCAATAAGGGGTTTTCTTCCCACCACTTCACAACGGGTCAGAATGATGAGTTTTGCGCGGTGAGTTTTAGTGACTATGGTAAAGAAGAACAGCATTACCTGTCTCCGAGATAATCCTTCAGCTTATCCATGCCTTGGGTGCGCAGAGCAGACACCCAGAAAGTCTGCTCAAAGCTGTGTAGCCCATTGAGTTGCTCAGCAACTCGGATCATCTGCTGCTGTGCAGATGCCCCTTCCCTCTTCATCAGGTCAACCTGCACCATGACTGACAGATCATCCAACAGAAAGTTTTAATGACGATACCAGATTGTTACTCAGCTTTAGCCACAGCATTGACAGCTCGATTGATGGTGGCACCCTTAACCCTAAACTGACCCTAAACTGATCCTGACTTGACCCTGGTCTGAAAGTGAAGGGCGACTTGCAGCCAGATGACAACTCACACACGCTTTCACATAAATGTAAACGGACCCTTTTGGGTCGTACCTTATTCAGGACTAGCACAGCAGGCATGCTATCACCGGTGTCATCAGCTGCTGCTTGTATACTTTGGCTCAGGTCCTTCACTAGCTGTGTCACTCTGGGATCCTGTTGCACCGCCTGCGTGCATGTGCTATGATTGTAATCTTGATTACGTGCATCCCACAGCATTGCATATACACAGCATGAACGATGATCCACGTGGGAATGCAATGCATACACACAGCATCAATGATGGTCCACTTGATAGTGCGCAGTTACAACAAGCAGAGAATGACATGTTGAAGATGGTCAACAAGACTGCCTGAAATGGACTCTAACCACCACTGTGTACAAGGAGGAGGAGGACGAGGAGGAGGAATTACATCTTGAGCCAGCCAACAAGACTGTACAGATTTGCCAGGCTTGTTCATACCCTAGTCAAGACTGAGTACAAGATGCGTTCAGCACCGTGAATAGGACCAAAGACAGCGTGTTCCTCTGTACTCTGCTCAGACTGAATACATGTAGTACCTGTCGATGCACATCAACAATGAAGAGAAGCATATCACAGTCACTGGCTGTACCCCACGCTGACGAGACGCGAGTTGCTTGGGCTGCGTTCCTGTACTGCCTGTAGAGAAGCATGTATGATTGAAAGGCGTAGTCACTCTGCATGTATAATGATGTAGTTACTGCATGTAATGATGTGGTTACTGCATGTAATGATGTGGTTACTGCAGTATGACAATAATGGTACTGGGCAACGTCACTGGCTCTGAACTGATGACACTCTTAGTGTGCAGCACAGCCTTTCTGTACTGCACGTGGCAAGCCAGTCACAGGCAGTGAGGAACCATGACTACATCAGGCAAGTCACAAAGAAACTGTCATTCTCATGTCAAGGGCAGGACTCTGCACTTCAGTGGCACATGCAATATGATGTGTACTGATACATTGGATGCGCCAGCAGATCTCAAAACAGGGAACAGGCAACAGGTCTTGTCACAACTGGCAACACGGCATTTCGATATGCAACTAGACTTACTTGGGACTGACGACTCCGGGCGTGTCAAAAAGCACTATCTGTTTTGCTCCTTCCGTCCATGCGCCCAGCATCGGCACATTTGTTGTATTTGTCTTAGGAGACACTGCCGATACCTGTTGCACAGCAAACAGTTGTTGTTGGTGACATTTTGAACACGATCTGGAAGCATAAGCATGGCCATGGTTGAGTTGGATCTGAGGAAGGCTGAAGAAAACTAATGCACAGTAGGAAGTGTCATCTTCCTGAGCCAGAATGATCCTCTTTTCTGTTTTTCTTGTATGCTGCTATGTCTAATCTGTAATGTCCATGACTTTGTGAATACCATCTGGAAGCATGACATGGTATACTGCTTGTGTCAATGGGAGACACTGCTGTAGCTAGAACAAAGGCAAAAGCCTGGTAGCAGTGTTACATGCAGCCAGGAAGCTGAGCCTGAAGACGCGCACAATACTGTCACCACAATCACAGCACGCTTTGCAGTGCCTGTGCAATTGTCTTCACAAGTCGGCCCAATGCTGACAAGGCACAGCCACAGAGAACATAGACAAGACAGAAATGCATGCCAAATTGCGTGCTGTAGTCTCAGACTTGCCTTTGTGCCAACCAAGCTGTTGGTCAAAGTAGATTTGCCAGCATTTGGTGCTCCAACAACACCGACTTGCAGCAGCTGTTGCTGCTCGGCTGGCACTAAAGGCGTCTCTGGGTTGTAGGGCTGCGGCACGTACTCTCTAAATTGCTCGTCTTCATCGAGAGCATCGTCCCAAGCTGGGAGGCCACTGTACACCCTTTGCGGGTGCTGCTGGGGCGTCGTCTGCCTGGTGTGCGATAAGCCATGGCCTGCCCAGACAACGTCCTTCCGCCTGCTGGTAAAGTCTCTCAGGCTGGTCAATGAGCACACTCGCGATCTGCTGCCTCCGACAGCTGTTGCAAGCGCGGAGCACAACGTTGTGCCCATTCTCGTGAGCATGGAAGGACTGGCTAACTGTCACACCGTCAAGCCATGTAGGCCTGCATGTACAGATGGATACGCACTCTTGCTGTGACAATCTGAAATATGGTTGCAACAGGCACAGTCTGCTACTTTCAACGCTAATGTCGGAGGTCAAAGCTGCTGGCGTTATAAGGGTCGGCTTGCCCTAATCAATTTGGGTTTAATATTTCAAGCAGCTCAACATGCTGTCAAGAAGCAATTTGTCAACGCAGTGTACATATTATTGGGTGAATCTGTGTCATAGCCTGGACCTTTGACAACAGAAAACGCTAAATCTATATCTTGCAGATCAGGCCATAGTACTTGAAGAGGACCTTGCCAAAGGTGTCCGCATCTGCAGCAGAGACCTGACCACAGGCATTCTGGTCTGCTGCCGACCTTATTGGACTTTGCCACCCTTGTTCGCAGATACCTGTCGCAAACGCAGTGGCAGACATCCAGAGAACCCAGCGCTTTGACCTGCCACTGGCCATAGTTTTGTAGGTCAAACACTCCACTGTTGCAGTTCCCGTTCATCTTCTGTCTCTGCCATTGTGATGCGTGTGGAGAGGGGGTCAGGAGTCTCGGCACATAAGGAATCATTGTCATCAAACTGATCACGGCATCTTGGACCATTCGCAGATTCTGAACCCCAAATTCTTGTCTGGCTATATAGCGCAAATATATTGCGCAGAAGTCTTCATGATTGGAGGGGGGATGTGACACGGGGTTCTCAAAATGCAAGCTTCGTGTAAAAGCCTTGCCATGCCATCCAACTGCACTTGAGTAGAGTCAGATTGCACACTTTTTGCAGATTCAAACATCACAGGGCAGACTTTGAAGGCACCTGCCCAGAGCTGCAACAATTTGCTGCAGGGCATTTGCCAGGTGCATGCATCCTGATGATATGCAGCTGCTTGTCCAGGCTAAACTGCAGACAGTTCACAGGAGAGGATGCACGGATGTTTGTTGATGCTTATAAGCATAATTATACAAGCAGATGTCGTGTGCATCATAATGGACACACTTGAGACGTCGCTGGAGGGTGCATGCATTGAGTTTACACCAGGAGACGTTATGCTTACAGCTTACTTGCCATACTTGTGTTACATCCAAAACAGCTGCTTGGGTTTGGAAGCAACAGAGGTCAACAAACAACATCTCTTATCCAAAAACTCCTTACCCATTTTACTAGTTGTGGAACCTTATCCAAATTGCACCAAGGATGTTCACATCGTTCAAGCTGTAAGCACAAGCAGCAGTTCTGGAAAGGACATGTGCCAGGATGAAGATGCATAAAATTAATATTCACATTGGGTGTCCATTATGAATTCAGAAGATGTGGTTGCACCACTGAGCTACTGTATGTGGAGTACTCAGTAGTGGCCTAGGACTAGGCAGTAGTGGCCTGTTACAATGCTGTTGATGACACCTACCCTGCTCAGTCAACCAACGCTCGACATTTACAGTACGCCCTGCTCTGGAAGCACTCAAAAGGGACGAGGCAAGCTTTTGTCGTTGAGGATATAATCTGAAAGTCCTGTGACAGTTTTTGCTAAGGCTATCGAGCTGTACAAGAGCATAGCGCCCCCTGCATGGACCATTAGCCTTCCTGGCTTGTACGTTCAGGCTTCAATGCAATTTCAACAGTCATTGAGACGGAGTTCTCCCCGTGTTCAGCGGGGTGATACCGGGGGTCATTTTGCGGCCCGTGCAGAATTGAAAAGCTAAAGCCCTTGTCTTGCAAGTCCCTTTATATGATCCCATGGTACTTGTACAGGACCTTGCCAAAGTTACCTGCATCCGCTCCACTCACTAGTCTGGTCTGGTCCCGGCCTGCTGATAGGTGAACTGTGTTGTTCCAGCTGCTTGTGCAAATGCTGGTTTCAAAGGCTGTCTTAGGCATCCACAGCTTCCACTGCTTTGTGTTACAACAATTTTTGAGGTCAAATGGGCCTGAGCATTGTTGGCAGTCAACTCCAATTTCACCGCTGCTGTGATAGTGATGTGATAAACCCCACGCTCTATTCTTTGCATGTGGCACTGTCTCCAGCAGACCAACGAGAGCCTCCTCAACCGCTTCCAGCACTTCTGGGCCAACTTCTTGTCTGGCCATTGCGTCCAAGTCGCTGTAGGTTGTAGCGTGGCAGGAGGCTGACCCACGCAACTGAGGTGA
>JAABVA010002881.1_pt1 | contig 16786 bp, 17 predicted proteins | sample 5560331 | NCBI WGS metagenome assembly JAABVA01 (sample SAMN12812661, study PRJNA571458) | rock metagenome | isolation source: Antarctica rocks | place: Antarctica: Victoria Land, Mt New Zealand sud | collected 2016-01-07 | reverse complement strand
CGACTACCTCTACGTCTCCTTCACCAACGCCACCGCCTTCAGCCCCACCGACACCATGCCCCTGACCCGCTGGGCAAAAATGATCATGCTGGGCCAATCCGCGGTCTCCCTGGTCACCGTCGCCCTCGTCGTCGCCCGCGCCGTCAACATCCTCAAATAGAACCACCCCAGCGCTTCGACCCGCCGGAACGGCACGTTCACCAGCGGACACCCTCCGGGTGGACTGCCCGCCGCGGAACGCACACAGACCTGCTTCTCGCCTGCAGGCGGGCGCAGTGGGTGCCGACCGCAGCGCGCCGGGTCGCGAGGCCGTAGATTGAAGCCCGTGTTCGGCATCGGCGGCGCGGAGTGGCTCATCCTCATGGTCGCCGGCTTGTTCATCCTCGGCCCGGAACGGCTGCCCTCGGCCGCGGTCTGGTTGGCCCGGACCCTGAAGCAGGTGCAGGCCTACGCCACCGGGGCACGGGAACAACTCAAAACCGAGCTGGGCCCGGAGTTCGACGAACTCCGCAAGCCCTTGGCCGACCTGCAGCAGCTCCGCGGTTTCAACCCGCGTACCGCCATCACCAAGCATCTCCTGGACGGTGACGAGTCTTTCCTGTTCGGTCCCAGCTCGGTGGCCGCGGAGGCAAACACCACGGTCAATCAGATCAGGAGCGACCTGACCGGTGCCGGTAGCTCAGCGGAGCTCACCAAGGCGACCGTCAACCCCAACACGATCACGCCCCCGCTGGCAGCGGGTGAGCGCCCACCCTTTGATGCCGACGCCACCTGAGCTGGACCCGCGTCGTTAACCGGTGAGATCGCCCCGTCGATGACGATGTGACGACATCAGAGGGACGCTGCCACCACTACGGGTGCCGCCCTCCCCGTGCTGTTGTCCGCCGGTTAGGTGTCTTCGAGGGCTTCGCCGAACTGTTGCACGGAACGGTTGTGCTGATCGGCGGTCAAGGCGTGTCCGGCGGCGAGGACCAGGGCCACCGGCCACTCGAGGACACCGAGCACGCTCAGCGCCCCGATCGCGGCGTAGTAGGTGAGCCGCTGCGGTTCGGGAAGGCGAACCCCGCCGAGTAGCGGCACTTTCAGCCTGATGTGGCCGGCCTCGTCGACCTTGTGGGCGGCGGCCCGCCCGGATACGTGCGGCGCGCCAGCCGCCCGTGTGCCGGGCGGCTGCCGGGGACCAGCCGATTGTCGGGGTGATGCCTTGCTAGGCGAGGCCTTCCGGGGCGCCGCCTTGGGGGGGCGACGTTGAGGGGGCGACGTTGAGGGGGTAGCGGAGGGGCCATCCGGTTGCGCGTTCTCGACCATTGCTCTCTCCTTCTCGCCGGACGCGCACCCTGCTGCTGGTGTCGGTCTCGGTGGCGGCCCGGACGCGAGGTGGCGCCAGCTTTGTGGTCAGCAGGCTGGTGCGATCGTGTCACGCCGGGGGCGTCACCGCGACGGTGCACGCTTGGCTCGGGATCGATCCTGATGGCCACCACCCTGTTCCCCACCATCGCCGTCATCACCGTGTCGCTGTACCTGGCGCTGGTCATGGTTGTGCTTGCCGCCACTGCGGTAGTGGGCTTGCGTTGGCTGGCCCGCTACCCCGGCCGGGACGCTGCAACCGTCACGTGCCCGGCCGGCCGGGCGGTTTGGTCCAGCCGGTGTGATCGTGGGTGTGATCTGCGGTGACCGCCCCGTTGCTCCGGGCGCCGTACTGCCCCACACTGAGCAGCATGAACGGCCGCCCGGTCATCGTCATACTCATGGTGCTGGCGGCCGGTGCGGGTGCCTGCGCCAACCCTGGGCCCCCTTCCCCACCCTCCATGATCAGCAAGTTGGACGTCGCTCGCGGTGCCAGCGACCAGCTGGGCACCCAGTTGCATGAGGTGCCCCCGGTGATCGACTGCGCCAATGACCTGCCCCGGCAGGTCGGTGCCGGGCAGGACTGCTCGGAAACCGACCTGTCCCGCGGGCAGCGGCACGCGGTCAGTGTGCACATCGACCGCATCCAGGGTTCCACCATCACCTACAGCGTCGTCGTCGGGGCCGCGCCCCTGCCACCGCCGGCGGACTGACCACCGGTTCAGTGTGGGATCAGTCGACGCAGGGGATGCCGTTGCCGCCCACTGGCAAGCCTTGCGGGTCACCGGCCGCGGGTACGGGCGGCAAGGTCGGTGACGAGGACGAGGACGGCACGGACGCACTGGGTGTGGCCATCCGCTTCGCTTGGCGGGCAAGGTCGGTGGGTGGGGTGAAGCCGGTGCCCAGGACGACGCTGATGGTGGCCGCGGGTAGGCCGGTGTCGGCGGTGGCCGCTGGCGCGCCGAGCGCTCCGGCGATGGCCGTCGCCGGTGCTTGGGCTCCGGGACCGTAGGTGATCGCGGTGGCGTGCTGGCTGCTGTTCCCGACGGTTCCCGCCCGGAAGCCACCGCCGGTCAGGGCCGTGGACACGGTGGCGGCCAGACCGGGGGCACCGTCGCCGTTGAGCACGTTCACCGTGACCGCCGCAGCAGGCGAGGATGGGGCTGGGCTGGTCGACGCCGCCGCGGTGGGGACGGGGGCGGGGGCGGGTTGCAACCCGAACGCGACCCGCACCTGCCGGGCCACCGCGGTTTGGTCGACGATGTTGACCTGCTGCCCGTCGACGGTGTCGAAGCGTTGCACCGGCAGGGTGGCGAACGCCACGTTGCCGCCGGTGAGGTTGCTGGCCTGTTGGATGAAGGTGGGGATGTCCCAGCCGGCGGAGATCACCACGTCGCGCTTGGCCACGTCGAGCAACGAGGCCAGCTTGCCGAAGTTGGTGAAGGTGCCCGCACTGGCGAGCTTGTGGGTGACCGAGGCCAGGAATGCCTGCTGGCGGTGCGTCCGGTCCAGGTCGCCGTTGGTCAAACCATGCCGCTGACGGACGAAGGCCAGCGACTGCGCCCCGTCCAGGCTCTGCTGCCCGGCGGGGAAGTCGGCGCCGGAGTAGCTGTCTTGCGCCGGATGGTTCAGGCAGACCTGCACCCCGTCCAGGGCCGACGCCAAGTCGTAGAAACCAGCCAGGTTCACCTCGGCGAAGTGGTCGATGCTCACCCCGAGGAAGTTCTGCACCGTCTGCACCGTCTCGGCACGACCGGCTTCCCGCCCGGCGGACTCCAAGGTGTGCGCATCGGTGACACCGGAGCGGGTCAACGCGTCCTCGGTCGCCGCCTTCTTCAGCCCGTAGGCCTCCTTGATCTTGACGTGGTCGTTGTTCGGGATGCCCTGCACCGGCACGTAGTCGTCGCGGGGGATGGAGAAAGCACTCACCCGGGCGCCGTCGGCCGGGATGTGGACCAGGATCAGGGTGTTGGTGTTGTAGCCGCCCTGGCTGCCGTCGCCGGCGTGTAGTTGATCCAAGATCGCCTTCGGCAGGTCGTTGCCGTTCTGGTCCTTACGCGAGTCCAGACCGATCAACAAGATGTTCACCGACCCGTCCTTGGAGGCTGAACCGCCGGCCAGAGCGTTGGACGTGGTCAACCCTCCGGCGAGGTCGCGCAGCGTCGCCCACGCCACCCCGCTGGCCGCCACCACCGCAAAGGACGCCACCACCGCCAGCACCCGCCCCGCAACCGCGCCCCGGTGTCGTGCGGTGGGCCGGGGGGCGGTGCTACGCCGCTGCGCGGCTCTGCTCTTGGAGGACGTGAGGGCCGAGGATGGTGGTCGGGGGCGTCGTGGTGCCGCCCGGGAGCTGGGAATCCCCGATCCACCGGAGGCCCTCGCAGCGGGGAGCGCACGGCGCCGCCCGGGTTGGGGATGCCGTTGCCCGTTGTCCATGGCACTCATTGTCCGACGCGGTCATCGCCCCACCGGGGCGCTGGCGGTACACGGCGCGCCGCACGCTCACCGCGGTCCCGGTTGGCCCATCGTTGAGACACCGTGGAGGTCGGCGCCGCGAGCGGCTGGCGGCGCCTACATTGGTTCCAGACAGCACGGCTTGTCCAACGTCAGGGAGCCACGGTCATGGGCATGTTCGCACGGCGGGAGAACCACGAGGTCGCGGGTCTGCGCGCGGAAGCGGAAAGCCTGCAGAGCCGGTTAGCCTCGGACGTGTCCACCCTCGATCCCGGGGACAGCGCCCTGTGCCGCCAAGCCATGAACGATGCCAGTGAACGCAACAACGCCGCCGGGGGGCTGCTGGCCCGCGCGGCTACCGCGGCGGAGATGCGGGTCGCCCTGCGCATCGTCGTCGAAGGGTTGCAAGCCACCCGGGTGGTCCGCGAACACCAGGGACTGTCGCTGGGACCGGACCTGCCCGAGGTGACCAGCCCCGCCACGGTGCAAACCCCCACCCAGGTGAGTGTCGGTGACCAGCAGATCACCGCCCACCCCGACTACCACCCCCAGCAGCCGCACTACTTCGGCGGCGGCACCGTCGCCGGCACCCCGGTACCCGGCGGCTACTACCGCACCCCGTTTTGGAAGAAAGCGATGATGATCGGCGGCGCCGTCGCGGGCGGGGAAATGCTCGGCGACCTCCTCGGCGGCGCCGGTGATTACGGCGGCGGCGGGGATTACGGCGGCGGCGGGGATTGGGGTGGTGGCGAGGGCGGCGACTGGGGCGGCGGCGGAGACGACGGCTGGTAGGCGACCGCTCCCTCAGGATTGCCGCGTCGGTCTGACTGACCGGGTTCGGCTGTACTGGAGGTTGGCTTGTGCCGCGTGGTTGGCAGGTGGGCAGCGGGCAGCGGGAGGTGCTCGTGTCCGGTGATCCCCGCTTGGATCGGTATCGGCGGGCGATCGCGGAGGTGTATGACGATTTCCAGCTGGTGGGGCACGTGGCCACCCGGGTCGTGCTGGTGTGGTCGGTGAGGAGTTCGCGCTGGCGGCGGACCCGACCCATCCGGTCGAACTGCTCGAGTGGCGCCTGACCCCAGTGGCGCCACAGACCCCGTGGACCACCGCGCCGCCCGGCCCAGCCCGGTGCAGACCCCTCGAGGAAGGAGTCGTCTTCGACACCGACCGACAACTCGACGAGTGGGATCAGGGCTGGTGGGTGTGGCGAGGAAAGATGCTCCGACTGACCTGGCTGCCCGCCACCCGGTGACCCATCCCTCGTCCTGCTGCCCTGACTGACCTGCCGACCCTGCGCGGTACAACAATGCAGAGCTTCAGCACCCGCGCCTGCTGCGCGGGCGGAGAAGGAGCACCGTGACCGAGCAAGCCCCACCCGCGCCCTCCGACCTGCCGAGCACGGAGGAGGACCTGGTCTCCGCGGCCCCGGAGCCCACGCTGGGTGAGCCGCTGACCTACCGGTTCAAGCGCGCGGTCCTCGGCCCGCCGCTGACCAACGACCAACTCGCCGACGAGCGGCTGTCCAAGACCGTCGCCCTCGGCGTGCTGGCCCCCGATTGCATCTCGTCCTCGGCCTATGGCACCGAGCAGATCCTCACCGAGCTGCTGCCCTTCGCCGCGCTCGGCGCGTTCACCCTGGTGCTGCCGATCACCGGGGTGATCCTGGCGATCCTCATCCTGCTGACGCTGTCCTACCGCCAGGTGGTGATGGTCTACACCCGCGCCGGCGGTTCCTACGTGGTGGCCAGGGAAAACTTCGGGCCCAAGGTGGCCCAGATCGCCGCGGTGGCCCTGCTCATCGACTACGTGGTGACCGTCGCCGTCCAGGCCGCCGCGGGCACCGTGGCCGTCGCCTCCGCGATCCCCGCCCTGGGTCACTACACCACCGAGATCACCATCGGGGTGGTGCTGGTGCTGGCTTATGGCAACCTGCGGGGCATCAAGGAAGCCGGGCGGGCCTTCGCGTTTCCCACCTACTTCTTCACCGTGTCCATCGGCGCGGTGATCGTCGTCGGCATCATCAAGGCCGCCCTGCGCACCCTCCCCCGGATCGACCCCACCCAGCTGGCCGGGGTCATTCCCATCGGTCACGCCGACGGATTCGTCATGGGCGCCACCGTGCTGGTGCTGCTGCGCGCCTTCGCCAACGGCGGCAGCTCGCTCACCGGGCTGGAGGCCATCAGCAACGGGGTCAGCGCATTCCAGAAACCGCAAGGCACCAACGCCCGCCGAGCCCTGGTGATCATGGCCTGCACCCTCGGGTTTCTCGTCGCCGGGGTGTCGGTGTTGGCCTACCTCACCCACGCCGTGCCCTACACCGCGGGCTACCCCTCGGTGATCAGCCAGGAAGCCAAACTCGTCTTCGGTGACGGCCTCATCGGGCACGTCCTCTACATCGTGGTGCAGACCGCCACCGCGCTGATCCTCTGCACCGGCGCGAACACCAGCTTCAACGGCTTCCCGTTCCTGGCCAGCTTCGTCGCCGAGGACGCCTTCCTGCCCCGTCAACTCCGCAAACGTGGGCACCGGCTGGTGTTCTCCAACGCCATCATCGTGCTCACCGTCATCGCGGTGCTGCTGCTGCTGATCACCCGCGCCCAGGTCAGCGCGCTGGTGCCCTTCTACGCCATCGGGGTGTTCACCGGGTTCACGATGGCCGGCCTCGGCATGGCCAGGCATCACCAGCGGCTGCGGGAGGGACGCTGGCGGGCCAGCGTGGCGATCAACCTGGCCGCCGGCATCACCTCGCTCATCGTGGTGGGAATCTTCGCCATCGCCAAGTTCACCGAGGGCGCGTGGGCGGTGGTGATCCTGTTCCCGATCATGGTGTTCGCGCTGATCCGCCTCAACCGGGAGTACCGGCAGGAGGCCGTCGCCCTACGGCAGCTGGGCAACGAGCGCGTCGACGAGCAGACCGTCTACGCCCACCACACCGTGCTGGTCTTCGTCGACGAGTTGGACCTGGCCACGGTCGCGACCTTCCGCTACGGGCGCAGCCTGCGGCCCAGCCAGCTGCGGGCCGTGCACTTCGTGCTGGACAGTGCCCGGGCCGCCCGGCTGCAGAAACGGTGGGAGGACGGCAAAGCGCGGGTGCCCCTGGAGTTGGTGAACTGCCCCGACCGCAGGCTGGGCCATGCGTCCATGCAGTTGGTGGACCGGGTCGCCGACGAACGGACCCAGGTCACGGTGCTGCTGCCCCGGCGCGGGTACTCGCCGGTGCTGGGCCGGCTGCTGCACGACCACACCGCCGACTACATCGCCCGGGTGATCAGCCGCCTACCCCACGCAGCGGCCACCATCATCCCCTTCGACACCAGCGCCCGCCTGCACGAGGACACCATGACGCCCCGCCCGGCCGAGCCCGCCGCGGCAGGCACCAGCCCGACCCGTGCCACCACGGCACAGCCCGGGTCAGGACAGCGGACACCGGCCGCGCCGCCAGGGCAGCGGACCCCGGCCACCGCGCACGGGGCCGGCGCCATCACCCGGGCCCAACCGGGCCAGGCGTGCAGCGTGGAGGGCACCGTCCGCTCGGTGCAGGTCGCCTCCAAGCAGGACGAACCGGTGTTCGCCTGCGAGGTGGTCGACCCCAGCGGGGCGGTCACCGCCCTGTTCTACGGCAGGCGCCACATCGCCGGCATCACCCCCGGCACGCACCTGCGGATGCACGGCCGGGTCGTGCGCAAGGAAGGCAAGGACGTGCTGAACAACCCGCGCTACGAACTGCTGGCACCGGAGCCCTCGCAGGACAACGACTGACCCAGCACCGGGCGGCTGTGCCACACCTGGCGAGCTCCGGGCCGTCCCACCGCATTGGCTTCCCGGCATGGCGACGCACCCGGCCCACGGTCGTGCCCCGATCGGCGTCCGCGTGATGGCGACGGTGGCAGCGGCGCACCCCGGCGCAGCCTCCCTCACCCCGCACGGTGGCGGTGCGGTGGTCATCCTGAACGTCAGCATCTTCGTCGGGGTGGCCGCCGGACTGGTCGCCATCGAGACGCACCGCAACCAATACCTGTGGATGCTCGCCGGTTTCGTCGCCGCCCTCGTCCTGATCAGCGCTGTGCACGCCGCGGTGGCCTGACCCCGGCCCTGCCGGGTCGTCAGCGCAGCCGGGTTGTTTAGCGCAGCGCGGCGCGGGCGTAGGCCTCGGCGCCGGCGAACACGTTCTGCCCATAGGCGATGGAGTTGTTGTAGGACAGGATCGCCTGCCACCACCCGGCCCCGGTCGCCAGGTCCCTGCCGCCGGCGCACAGGTAGTGCCCGGCGGCCAACGCCGCGTCGTCGATGTTCTGCGGATCGGCGACACCGTCCCCGTTGCCATCGGCTTTCCAGTGCATCCAGGTGCTGGGGATGAACTGGAAGGGACCTACCGCGTGGTCCCACACCGGGTCGCCGTCGAGCACCGCAGCGTCGGTGTCCTTGATGGCCTGCACCCCCGGGCTGCCGTCCAAGGCAATGCCGATGATCGGGCTCGACGGGCGACCATCCGGCTGCAGACTGCGACCACCGAAGCGGCCGTGGTTGCTTTCGATGTGCGCGATACCAGCCAGCGTCGTCCAGGACAGGTGACACCCCGGTTGCTGCTGGGCCACCAGGTTCTGGGCGTTGCCGTAGGCCTGCAGGGCGCGGGCCGGGACGTCGATCACCCTGGCCAAGGCGCCCGCCCACGCCGAGTACGGCGAGACCCCCGCGGGTATCACCGACCCCCGCGCAGCAGGCGCCGCATCGACGGCCGGGCTCCTGCTCGGTGCGCCAGACGGTGCAGGGACAGACCCCCGCGGTGGCCCGGACACACTCGGCGCCAGCGCAGTCGGCCCCGGTGCCGTCGAGGCCACCGGCACCGGGGACACGACCGCGTCCTGCGGCGGCAGTGGCGCGCTGAACGGCGCGGTAACCCCCACCGGGACTGGGGCAGGATCGGCGCTGAGGCTGCCATCCACCGCCACCGGGGCCAACGCCTGCGCCACCGGTACCGGAGCGCCGGTGGCCGACACCGCCGCACGCGCCCCGAACACACCACCACCCAGCACACCCACCACCACCAGAGCGACCACCGCGCGACCAAGGTATCCGCGCACCATCACGCGTGGTTCAACGGAGCAGACCCGCTCCAGATACGACTCTTCCACCAGACCGGCCGCAGTGCGCCCGTCCACACCCGGACGGTTTCGGGCAGCAAGACGCAGGGCGGGCGAGCATCTCTACACTGCGTCCGACGGGACCGTATGATCGTTAGCGTGCGGTGAACGAGGACACTCGCCCACCCGCACCACGCACTCGCAGGGGATTCCCATGGGACTCGGCACCGCCATCACACACACCACCAGCAGACTGGCCGACGCCACGACCTCCGCCGCCGGCGCAGCCAGTGACGCCGCCCTCGGCACCACACTGGGAGCCCTCCGCGGTGCCGCGGACGGCGTCCGGGAAGGAGCAGAAAAGGGCAGCCGATCACCCACGGCCGCCGCCCTCACCGCGGTCGCCCTCGCCGCCACCGGCATCCTCGACTGGCCGCTCCTGCTGGCCGCCGGCGGCACCGCACTCCTGCTGACCCAACTCAGCCCCCACCCCGACACGCAAACCCTGGATTCCGCGGCCACCCCCGCCAGCAGCACCAACCCGGCCACAAGAACCCAACCGCCGCAGGCCCGCGTCCCCAAGACCAAGCGGCCACGCGTGACACCCGCACCAGCAAAGGACACGTGATCGGGGGTCCTGCCCACCTTCCTTGCGCAGCGCCCGCTTGCCCGGCCTACGGGGGGAGTGCCCGACCGCTACGCATCCGGGTGCGGCGACGGCCGGCACCCGGCGACGGCATCGTGTTCAGGGCAGTCGCTGGGTGAGGGCGAGCGCCGAGCCGGCGGAAACCAACGCGAGGAGGGTACCCAGGACCAACCACCCGCGGCTGGCGTCGCCGGTCACCGTCTGATAGCCGATCTGCTCCGCGAGGGTGCTGTAGATCGTCTTCAAATCCGAGACGCTGGAGGCGGTGTAGAAATCACCGCCGGCGATCTTGGCGATCTGACGCATCGAGGGTTCATCGACAGGCACCGGCGCCCGCCTCCCGTCGACGTTGATGGTGCCATAGCGGGTGCCGAAGGAAATCGTGGACACCGGAACACTTTTCTTCTTCGCCTCCGCCGCCGCCGTGAACGACCCACGCGGGTCGTCGGTGAACTCAGGCACTGTTTGTGCCCCGTCGGATAACAGCACGATCCGCGCCGGTGGCGGCCCAGCACCACCGGGCAGCACCGCGGCGGCGGTGTCGATGGCCTGCAAACAGGTGAAGATCGCCTCCCCCGTCGCCGTCCGCTCCGCCAACTTCAGATTGTCGATCGCCGCCTTCGGGGCGACCCGATCAGCCGTCGGGGACACCAGCATCGTGGCGGTACCGGCGAAGGCGACGACACCCAGATTCACCCCCGGACTCAGCCCGTCGATGAACGCCTTGCCCGCCGCCTGGGCGGCCTGCAACCGGGTCGGGGACACGTCGGTGGAATTCATCGACAGCGACACGTCGATGGCCAACATCACCGTCGCCCGGTTACGGGGAACCTTGTGCTGCGCGGTCGGGCCGGCCAACGCCACCGTCAACCCCACCAGAGCCACCAAGAACAGCGCGGTCGGTACATGCCTGGCCCACCCCGGCCGCTTCGGTGCCACCCGCTCCAACAACCCCAGGTTCGCGAACCGCATCACATAGCGGCGACGCAACCGCAGCACGATCAGATAACCCGCCAGCAACGCCAACACACCCAGCAACAACAGGAACCACCACGGGGAGGTGAAGCCGGTGATGCTCACCGGCCCACCCCCCACCGACCACGGTCTGCACCCATCCGAAAACCGTGCCACACCCCCCGTGCACCCACCGTGAACACACGATGAAACCAAGCAACCCAGGTGCAAGGTTGGGTGTACCCCAGATGGACGGGGGCGGGTGTCGGTACGTCGTGGTGAGCGTCCTCCTGCCCGTCGGCCCGGCAGGTCATCGACTACGCTGGCTGGTGAAGGGGAGTAGTTCTCGTCGTGCCGGCAGGCAGACCATGCGCGGCGCGACGGCGGTGCGTCGACACACCGGACTCACGGCCCGGTGCACCACCCGGTTGGGCGAGCGAGACCTTCGGCCGAACACGACCGAAGGAAGTTATGTCCTCTCAGATGCCGCCTGTCTCGACCCACCCCGCCGATGCTGGTCGTCCACGGCCGCGTCCCTCTGATCTGCGCCGTTGGCGTCAGCACCTGGCCGATGAACGCGCCGAAGCCGCGGTGTACCGCGACCTGGCCGGGCGCCGCCGCGGGCAAGAACGCGACATCCTGCTTGCCCTGGCCGCCGCCGAGGGCCGCCACGAGCAGCATTGGCGCGCCCTGCTCGGGGATCAGGTCGGCAAACCCCGCCGGGGTGATCTGCGGACCCGGTTGCTGGCGTTTTTGGCGCAGCACTTCGGGTCGGTCTTCGTCCTTGCCCTGGCGCAACGGGCCGAGTCCCGCTCGGCATATGGAGCTGACGTCGATGCCACCCCGATGATGGCGGCCGATGAGCGCATCCACGAGGAAGTGGTGCGGGGATTGGCCACCCGGGGCCGCAACCGGCTCTCGGGCAGCTTCCGGGCCGCCGTGTTCGGCGCGAACGACGGCCTGGTCAGCAACCTCGCCCTCGTGCTGGGTATCAGCGCCAGCGGGGTGTCCAACCACACCGTGCTCGTCACCGGTTTGGCGGGGCTGCTGGCTGGGGCGCTGTCGATGGGGGCCGGGGAGTACGTCTCGGTGCGCTCCCAACGCGAACTGCTGGAAGCCTCCACCCCGGATCCCCACGCCGGCTCCGCGCTACCCCAGCTCGATGTCGACGCCAACGAGTTGGCCCTGCTCTACCGGGCCCGCGGCATGAGCGCGGAGCAGGCGGCCGCCCATGCCACCGAGGTGCTGGGAGATCACACCTTGGGCATCACCGGCCAGCCCGGGGCGGCCGGAACGAGCACCGATGGGCACGAGGCGGTCGGCACCGGCCTGGGTGCTGGGCTGTCTAGCTTCTGCTTCTTCGCCTCCGGCGCCCTCGTCCCGGTCCTGCCTTACCTGTTCGGCCTGCAGGGCACCGTGGCAATTCTTGTGGCCGCTGTCCTCGTCGGGATCGTGCTGCTGGCTACCGGCGTCGTCGTCGGTCTGCTGTCGGGCGGCCCACCGCTGCGGCGAGCGATGCGCCAGCTGCTCATCGGCTACGGTGCGGCCGCGGTGACCTACCTGCTGGGGCTGCTGTTCGGCACCGGCCTCGGCTAGCACCGGCGTGCCAGAACACGAGGACCCGCAGCGCGACCGGATGCTGCGTGCGGCCGGCATGCTGCGCCGCGGTGAGGACATTGTGGCGGTGGCCGCGCTGACCGGCGTCTCGGTGGCCCTGTTGGAACTGCTCCGCACCGATCTTGCCCAGGACACCGGCACCCACCACCAGCAGGGCCTCGCGCCACCGGAACGCCAGCGCCGGTCATGGCCGCGGTGGCGCCTGGTCGTGCTCGTGGTCATTGAGCTGGTGGCCATGGCCAACATCGCCGCCGCCGTCACCGCGCTGGTGCGGCACAGCACCGGTCTCGGGGTGCTCAGCGGTGTGGTCGCTATCACGTTGACCTTGATCATCCTGCTGCTGATCCGGATCCATCACTCCCCGAGGTGACCGCGGCAGTGACCCCTGTGCTTAGCCGAGCCCGAGGAAACCGAGCAGGGTTTCCCCGAGCAGCAGCAGGGACATGGCGCTGATCGCGGTCACGGCGATGGTGGCCACGACCCGAAACACCGGCTTGTTCGCGGCGGCGCCGAGGACCTCGCGGCGGTTGGCGAGGATGAGGATGTAGACCAGCACGACCGGGGTGACGATGCCTTGTAGGACTTGAGTGCCGATCAGCAGGGTGATCAGGTTGACCGGGGTCATCGCGACGGCGGCGCCGAGGAAGATCTGGAAGGTGAACAACCCCAGGAACAGGGGTGCTTCCCGGAAGCGGCGGGACACCGAGCGTTCCACGCCGACGGCTTCGCTGATGGCGTAACTGCTGGACAGCGGAACCACGGCACCGGCCAGGGCGGAGGCCCCGAGCAGGCCGACGGCGAACAGCAGTTCGGCGCCGTTACCGGCGACCGGGCGCAGCGCCTCGGCGGCTTCCTTCGCCGAGTCCAGCGGTCCGCGGCCGCCGATGGTGGCGGCGGTGGCGATGATGATCATGATGCTGATGACGCAGGCGAAGATCGCCCCGGACACCGCGTCCAGGCGGGCGTCGCGGTAGCGGTCGGGTCCGGCACCGCGGTCGACGACACCGGCGGCGGCGTAGAGCTGCATGTAAGGGCTGACGGTGGTGCCGATCAACGCGACCCCGAGCAGCAGGTAGTCCTTGGACAGGATGAAATGGGGCAGGGCGAGGTTGGTCCCGACCTGGCCCCAGTCGGGGTGGCCGAGGATGGCGGCGATGGGGTAGGCCAGAAACGCCAGCGACAGGACGAGGAAGATGCGTTCGGCGTAGCGGTAGGACCCGAACAGCACCAACGCCCAGATCGCCACGGCGGCGACGGGGATGACGTAGTAGCGGCTGATCCCGAGCAACTCGAACGCCGCGCCGATACCGGCGAACTCGCTGACCACCAGGCCGGTGTTGGCCAGCAACACGCAGAACAGGGCCACCCCGGTCAACCGCAGGCTGAACTGCTCGCGGATCAGCGCGGCCAGCCCCTTGCCGGTGAAGGTCCCCAGCCGCACCGACATTTCCTGGACCAACACCAGGGCGATGGTCACCAGGACCATGAAGAACAAGGTGCGGTAAACGAACTGGGAACCGGCGGAGGAGTAGGTGGCGATGCCGGCGGCGTCGTTGCCGGCGTTCGCGGCGATGATCCCCGGCCCCGCGATCGCCACATAGGCAAACAACCGGCGCACCCCGGGCACCCGGCGCAGCCGGCCCAGGCGGGGTGCCACCCCGTTCTGGGTCTCGTCGGTGTTATCGCGGTTGCGCTCTGCCGTGCTCATTGCGGCCTCGTCCTTCGTGGTCTGGGCGCGGGTCGGGCGGGTCATTGCAGCAGCCGGGGGAAATGCAGTCGGCCGCGTTCAGGTAGGAGGGCGTCGAGGACGTCGTCGGCGAGGATCCGCCCGAGCGGGGTGCCGTCGTCGTTCACGACAAGCAGCGAGGAGCGCCGGGTTTCCACGAGTTGCCCGGCGACGTCGGCGACCGTCGCTGTCGGGTGCACGGTGAGTGGTTCGGGGTGATGTTCCTCGGCCAGGACGGTGCTGATGAGCTGGTCATCGGGGTGGACCACCAGGTCGAACAACGGCAGGTCCGCCACCAGGTGCCCGTTCTCGTCCAGGATGAGGACCCCGTCGATTTCGTTGCGGTGCTCCCCGAAGCTGGCGACGTGGCGTTCGACGTCGCCGACGGTGTCGCCCAGTCCGGCGGTGGCCAGCACGGTGGTCATGAATCCGCCGGCGGTGTTCTCCCGGTATCCCAACAGTGCGGTCAGGTTCTCGGCCACCCCGGTGGGCATGCGGGTCAGGATGGTGGTGCGTTCGGCGTTGCTGAGATCCCGTAGCGCATCGACGGCCTCGTCGGGTTCCATCGCCGCGAGCAGGCTCGCGGCCCGGTCCGGGTCGGCTTCCCGCAGCAAAGCTTCCAACTCGTCGGGGTCCATTTCCTCCAGGGCGTCGGCGGCGGTGGCGTCATCGAGGCTGGCCAACAACTCCTGGCGGGCCGGGCGGCCCAGGTCCTCCAACAGGTCGGCGAGCTCCCCGGGGCGCAACCGGTGCAACCCCGCGTGAGTGCCGCGCAACCGCACGGTGGCCGGCCCAGTGGTCAACTGATCCCCGAAGGGGGCCACAGCGTCCCAGTCAATGACCCGCTCCGGGGTCGGACGGCCCCGCAGGAACCGGGGTCCCAGCCGCCGGAACAGGCTCGCCAGGCTGACATCCAAGCCCACCAACCGGACCCGGCTGGCCACCGGCGCCAGATACAGGTCGGCAGCGCGGATGACCTGGCGGCCGTCGACGTCGACGAGCTGGTGATCGAGCAGGTCCTTGGCCAGCAGTACCTCACCGGGGCGGCGAGCGAAGTCCCGCAGATCCAGCTGCGCCCGCCGCAGCCGTACCACCCGGTGCTCGACCGTCGCGATGCTGGTGGCATCGAGGAAACTTGTGCGCCACCCCACCCGAACCAGAATGCCGGTGACCGGCGGGTACCGATCATCCCCGTGAATACGCGCGACCACGTCCACCACCCGGCCCACCTGTTGGCCCGCCTCGTTCAGCACCGGGGCGCGGACCAGTCCGGCCACGCTGACGATGGCCTGGCGCACCGCCCGGGTGGCCGTCAGCCGGTCGGCGCGAGCCGTCGAACGACGACGCAACGCATCCACCGGCGGAGGCAGGCGACGCGGCGGGAGAGAGGACTCGGTCATGGCGGGCTCCAAACAACAGCCCGCATCACTCAGCGCAGGATTGAACCCAGCTGACATACAGGCAGCGAAACAGGACACGCGGAAGCGCCAGCCCGAGGGGCCGGCCCCACGAGGTGACTAGGAGGTTCAGACGACACCCGACCACCACCCTTCAACAACCCTGCCCTTAACCGCGCAGAGCCTAACCGACCACACCAGCACGTGATACCGGAAGCCGAACCAGCAAGCTACGCAGCCTCGCAGACCCCCCGGTGAACCCCACGACGGTCGCCGCGGCCCGGCTGGTGGCCACCGACGGCACCGTCATCGCCAACCGCAGCCTTCCCGACCTCATGAGTCCAGCCCGACGGCCAGGCCGCCGGCGAACAGCGCGCCGTAGCCGAGGACCGGGGCCAGTCCCCCGCTGTGGTCGTGGACACCCGTCAACGCCGTGTTGATCGGCTCCCACGCCTTCGACAGAACGTCCCACACCAGGAACAGCAGCACCCCGACGGCGGTGGCGTTGAGGAACACCCGCAGATGCGGCATCGGTTGCCGCAGCCGCGCGACCGGCAGGCCCAGCACGATGGTGACTCCGGCGATGAAGCCGAGCAACAAAGTTGTACCGAGGTTCACGGTGACACTCCGGGTCTGCTCAGACGACCTACGGCCGATGGTAGTTAGGCTTCCCTAACGATGGCAATGCGCGGGGCGGTCGCCAAGCCACGTGTTCGGCAGCTTTCCATCGCCGTGAAAATAGTCATCGGGGGGTGCTCGCCGCCCGCTTGAGGGCCTGCCGCAACTCACCGAGCGGTGGAATACCCGCAGGTCCGGACCGTGGTGGAATAGATCCGACACGCGATTGCGGGCCCCCGGCCGGGTTCGGCGAACGGGTCACTGCCGTCGATCAAGATCGTTGGCGAACCGATGAAGCCGCGGTGAGCGGTGACGTGCTGGCTGGCAATCACCGGGGTGTGAAACCGCGTCCGGCTCAGGCCGACATCGCGAAAGGCGGTGCGCAGCAACACCGTCGCGGCACGCTCGCTAGGGCAGTCGGACACCACGAGCAGTTCCACGTCCATACCGTCATCATCCGCACCGCACGGGCAGTCGTCCACGACGCAGATAGAACAAGCGCCGGCAGGAGCATCTCGCCTGGATCTTAGACAGCGCTGGGGCTGGCGACCACGGCGCCGTAGGCCCGGGCAGTGCCCCTCACCGAGTTCCGCGTATGCGGGCGAGGAGTTCTGTCCGGGCCTGCTGCTCGGCCCCCGGCTACGGTCGGCTTTGCCGGCAGCTGCAGCGCGGGTTCGTTGGGTGAGGCCGACTTCTTCAACGTCGTGGAGATCGACGACGACAACGCAGAACCAAGACTCAGCCCGATCACCAGCCAGTGCACAGCCCATCCCAGCTTTCATATCGACACCGCGACTATGCCGACGAGCCGCGGTTAGCTGACGCGGGGGCCGCTGTGGGTGGTGCGGGCGGTATGGAGGTGTACCCGGGTGGCGATGTCGGGGGGTCGCGGAGGGCGCGGGCGAGGTCGTGGCAGACGTGGTCGGTGGCTGCGGTGATGGTGGGG
>JAABVA010002879.1_pt1 | contig 16787 bp, 14 predicted proteins | sample 5560331 | NCBI WGS metagenome assembly JAABVA01 (sample SAMN12812661, study PRJNA571458) | rock metagenome | isolation source: Antarctica rocks | place: Antarctica: Victoria Land, Mt New Zealand sud | collected 2016-01-07 | reverse complement strand
CCACACCCCATGGTTCACCGGCACCTCGCCAACGCGCCGCGAAGGCGCAAACCTCACATCCGATATCCCGTCCGGGACCTATTTTAGCGCCTATGGGGCTAGGAGGACTGAGCGGCGCGACATGGCATCACCTCATAAGCGATGCCATAAATTAACTGAACGGCGTTCAGTTTACAAGCGTCAGTTTACTCCAACCCAGCCATGGCCATACCGATCACCTGCTGGATCAGTTGCTCGTGCGGGGTCTTGATGTGCTCCGACTGATCGAGCAGCATCGCCGTGATGCCGTGCAGGCAGGCCCAGACCGCCTCCGCTGCGGGTTCGGACGGGCCGGGGCGGAACAGTCCTGCAGCCATCATATCGTCGATGCCGCGTTGCAGGATCGCGAATGAGTGATCGGCCGCCTGGATGGTGTCGCATGGATCAGGCTGGACAGGGCTGGCGGGCGACAGGAAGGTCACCCGATAGGCGTCGGGACGCGACAGGCCAAAATCGATGTAGGTCCGTAGCCCGGCGCGGAAACGGTTCGGCAGCGCTGCGCCACTGCGTTGGCTGGTCTCCAAGGCTTCGAGCAGCTCGGCGAACGTCGCCTCGGCGATCGCTCGCAGGATCGCGTCCTTATCGGGAAAATAGACATAGAGCGCGGTGGTGGAGAACCCTACGGTGGCGGCGATGCGCCGCATCGTCGCATGCGCAACTCCCTCCTCTCGGAAAATGCGCGTGGCGGCTGCTAGGATCTCCCCACGCCGGCTCGCGCCCTGGCCGCGCGGCTTGCGGGTGCGTAGGCCTTGATGCGTGCTGACTGACATGACTGAACGATGTTTAGTCGACAACGGCCGCCGACGCAATGTTACCGTGTTTTTTACGCTGCAAAGTATTGCCAGAAGACGGCAGTGGGTCGGTTCGCGACAGAACGAACTGGTCCGTCATAGGACCTCGTCATTGCGAGGAGCGCTTGCGACGCGGCAATCCAGGGTTCCCAGCGCAAACCTTGGCCCGGACGGCCCTGGATTGCCGCGCCGAAGCCGGCTCGCAATGACGGCTGACGATCTCAGTCAAACTGACCCACTACCCAGAAAACATACCGATGGCGCGTCAGGGTGCTTTAGCGTACCGATTGAGAACGCCATCGGCTGGGTTTACGCAAAGCTGGATTAGCGCGCCCACTGGGATTTCGAGGAGGAAAGTATGACCAAGGGATCAGACCTTCTGATCGCCGCGCTCGAGAACGAGGGGGTTGACCGCATCTTCGGCGTGCCCGGCGAGGAGAACCTCGACGTGGTGGAAAGCCTGCGCACCTCAAGGATTGAACTCGTGCTGACCCGACACGAGCAGGCCGCCGCCTTCATGGCCGCGACCCACGGGCGCCTGACCGGCAAGCCCGGCGTGTGCCTGACGACGCTCGGCCCGGGCGCGCTCAACCTTACCACCGGAGCGGCATATGCGCTGCTCGGTGCCATGCCGATGATCATGATCACGGGCCAGAAGGGCATCATGAGCAGTCGGCAGGCGCGGTTCCAGATCGTCGACGTCGTCAGCGCCTTCAAGCCATTGACCAAGCTGTCCCGCCAGATCGTCAGTGCCAGCAGCATCCCGACCCTGGTGCGCGACGCGTTCCGCATCGCAATGGAGGAGCGGCCCGGCCCAGTGCTGCTGGAACTGCCGGAGGATATCGCGGCGGCGGACGCGCCGGACCTGCTGCCCATCCCGGTCCACCCAATCGAGACCCCCGTGGCGCACCGGACGGCGCTCGACCGGGCGGCGGCGATGATCCTGCACTCCAAGCGCCCGCTCATCATGCTCGGCGCCGCAGCAAGCCGCCCGCGCTCGACGGCGGGGCTGGCGGGCTTCGTGCGGCGGCTGCAGATCCCGTTCTTCACCACGCAGATGGGCAAGGGCACCGTGCCCGGCGGCGGCAAGCTGTATATGGGGACAGCCGCCCTGTCCGAGCGAGACTATGTGCACGAGGCCATCGACCAAGCCGACCTGATCATCGCCATCGGCCACGACACGGTCGAGAAGCCGCCGTTCATCATGGGCCCAAGCGGCCCGCTGGTGATCCACGTCGGCTACCTGCCGGCCAACGTGGACGAGGTGTATTTCCCGCATGCCGAGGTGGTCGGCGACGTGGGCCCGAGCCTCGAGCTGCTGGCCGACCGGGTGGAAGGCAAGCTGCACCATGCCGGCGCGCTGCTCGGTCTGCGCGACGGCATCCTGGCCCGCATCGCCGACCGTGCGGCTGAGGACCGCTGGCCACCGACGCCGCAACGCATCGTGCACGACGTGCGCAAGGTCATCCCGGAGGATGGGATCGTGGCGCTCGACAACGGCATATATAAGATCTGGTTCGCCCGCAACTACCGCACCCACGTCGCCAATACGCTGCTGCTCGACAACGCGCTGGCGACGATGGGCGCTGGGCTGCCGTCGGCGATGATGGCGGCCATGCTGTATCCGGACCGCCGGGTGATGGCGGTGTGCGGCGACGGCGGGTTCATGATGAACAGCCAGGAGCTGGAGACGGCGGTGCGCCTCGGGCTCAACCTGGTGGTGTTGATCCTGGAGGACCGCGCCTATGGCATGATCCGGTGGAAGCAGGCGGTGGACAGCTTCCCGGATTTCGGGCTGACCTTCGGCAACCCGGATTTCGTGCGCTATGCCGAGAGCTATGGCGCAAGGGGCACTCGGGTGACGAGAACGGACGGCCTGATCCCAGCGCTGGAGGTGGCGTTCGGGGATGGGGGCGTGCACCTGGTCGTGGTGCCTGTCGACTACGCCGAGAACACGCGCGTGCTGGTCGACGAGCTGCGGGCGTAACTTCCGGCAAATAGGATGCCGGTCGTTGAGCCAGCTTGAGGCGCGGTCCGAGGACTCGTCATGCAAGTCTCTCTGACGCAAGCCGGACATACGTCGAGCCAGGCTGCATCATGTTCCGCAACGTTATGCTGCATTGCACATAATGCATTGCCGTAGAGACAATTAAGCGTGTAGAAGGTCTTTGCTGCATTGCAGCATAAACCACGGGGACCCGCCATCCGGTATGGTGCCCGCACGTTAGGAGCATCCGATGTCGACCACCATGAACCCCTACGCCACGCAGTCTTTCGATCGCACCGTTTCCGACCTGAAGGACGGCGTGAGCTCGGCCACCGCGACCTATGGCGCCATGTCTGAGAAGGCCACGAAGACCGCCTCCGACCTGACCGCCTTCAACCGCGGCACGATCGAGGCCGTCGCGCAGGCCAGCCAGATCTTCGTCGCCGAGTCGCAGGACCTGTTCCGCCAGGCTGCTGCAACGGTCCAGACCGCATTCACCGAAAGCCTGAACAACCTGCGCGCGATTGCCTCGGCGAAGACTCCCAAGGAGCGGCTCGAGCTGCAGGCAAACTTCATCCGCACGTCGGCGATCTCTGCGGTGTCCGAGGGCAGCCGCTTTGCCCGCGCCAGCATCGATCTGGCTGAGAAGGCCTCCGCCCCGATCGCGGCGCGCGCCTATCTCGCAGCCGAGACCTTCGGCAAGCCAACCGTCTAAACATTGACAAGCGCCGAGCTGGGCCGCGAGGCCCGGCTCGTCGCGCCTACACGCCGGACACCCGGTTCTGATATACCTTAAGATGGACGAGGGCGGCCGCGAGCAGAGGCGCTGAAACGCTGAGGCCTCGTGCGCGCACCAACAGGTCGCCAATGATCTGATCGGCCTCAATCGGCAGTCCCGCCCGCAAATCCCGATACATCGACGACGTCAGCGGTGAGCTTTTCGCGGTGACCGTGGCCGTCGCGGATGCGACGAACGCCTCGCCGGGCGCGTGCCCGGCTGCGGTGGCCGTGGCCACGCACTCATTGAGGAACTGGCGCGCGAACTCCGCGCCTTCGGCGGCCTCGACCTCGCCGATTGCGCCGCGCATCAGACAGGTCACGCCGCCTAGGGTAGCGAGCAGGACCCACTTTTCCCACATCTCGCGTTCGATCGTGTGCGACAGCTTCGCGTCGAAGCCGGCGCCCTGCATGAGCGCGTCGAGCTCGCCGGTGCGGGCGGACGGCTCGCCGTCGAGCTCGCCATAGGCGAGTTCCTGCAGCCGGCTGAGCTGGACGATACGGCCCTGCCCGTCGAGCGACGTCGCGACCTTGCAGACGCCGCCGACCACTGCCTCCCTGCCGAAGCGGGCGGCCAGCGCATCCATGTGCCGCATGCCGTTCAGCACCGGAACGATCATCGTCGCCGGGCCGACCGCCGGTGCAAGGTCGGCCATGGCCGCATCGAGCGAGAACGCCTTCACCGTCAGCAACACGACGTCGAACGGCGCCACGATCTCGCTTGCGGTAAGCACGTGCGGCTGCAGCGTCACGTCGCCATGCGGGCTGATGATCTGCAAGCCGGCCGCGCGCAGGCGTTCGGCCCGCGCAGGCCGGACCAGGAAGGTGACGTCCCGGCCGGCCTCGGCGAGGCGGCCGCCGAAATACCCGCCCGTCGATCCCGCTCCGACGATCAGCATGCGCATGGCACTCGCTCTCTTTCTCGGGCCGTCGGCATCGAGGTTGACCCAATCGAAGTGTGACGCCGGGCGGGCGGCTGGGCAACACGCCCGGATCTTGACGGACCCGCCTGAAAGCGCGTGAGGTTCGCGCAAGGCTTAACAGGGCCAGGGGGATGGGAATGCGCGACAAGGTTACGACCGCCGCCGAGGCCGTCGCGGTCGTCCAGAGCGGCGACGCCGTCTGCACCTCGGGCTTCGTCGGCATCGGCGTGCCGGACGAGCTGTTGGTGGCGCTGGAAAAGCGGTTCATTGAGACAGCCGAACCCCGCGACCTGACGCTTGTATTCGCGGCCGGACAGGGCGACGGGCGGGACCGCGGGCTGAATGCACTGGGCCATGACGGGCTGCTGCGGCGCGCCGTCGGCGGCCATTGGGGGTTGATCCCGAAAATCGGCCGCCTGGCGCTGGAGGGTAAAATCGAGGCCTACAACCTGCCGCAGGGCGTGATCTCGCATCTGTATCGCGACATCGCGGCGGGAAAGCCCGGCACCCTGTCGCGCGTCGGCATCGGCACCTTCGTCGACCCCCGGCTGGAGGGCGGCAAGATCAACGCTGCCACTACCGAGGACCTGGTCGAGCTGATCGAGCTGCACGGGCAGGAGTGGCTGCTATACCGTGCCTTCCCGCTCAACATCGCCTTCCTGCGTGGCACCACGGCGGACCCGAACGGCAACGTGACGGCGGAGCGCGAGGCGCTGGACCTCGACAACCTGTCGATGGCCATGGCGGTGAAGAACTCGGGCGGCATCGTGATCGTGCAGGTGGAGCGTATCGCGCGGGCGGCGTCGCTGCATCCGCGGCAGGTGCTGATTCCCGGCGCGCTGGTGGACTGCGTGGTGGTCGCGCGTCCGGAGAACCACTGCCAGACGTATGGCACGGTCTATAACCCGGCCTACAGCGCCGAGATCATGGTCTCGATGGACAACGTGCGCCCGATGCCGCTCGGCGAGCGCAAGATCATCGCCCGGCGCTGCGCCATGGAACTGCGGGCGGGCGCTATCGCCAACCTCGGCATCGGCATGCCCGAGGGTGTGGCGGCGGTGGCGGCGGAGGAGCGCGTCGACGAGTTCATCACCCTTACCGCCGAGCCAGGCGTGATCGGCGGCGTGCCGCTCGCGGGCCTCGACTTCGGCGCGGCAGTGAACACGCAGGCGATCATCCACCAGAACCAGCAGTTCGATTTCTACGACGGCGGCGGGCTGGACATCGCGGTGCTGGGCATGGCGGAGGCGGACGCGGCTGGCAACGTGAACGTGAGCCGCTTCGGCACGAAGCTGGCGGGCGCGGGCGGGTTCATCAACATCAGCCAGAACGCGCGCAAGGTGGTGTTCGCCGGCACCTTCACCGCGGGCGGGCTGGAGCTGGCGGTGCAGGATGGGCGCTTGCGCATCCTGCACGAGGGCCGGGCGCAGAAGTTCGGCCGGGCCGTGCAGCAGATCACTTTCAGCGGCAGGGTGGCAGCGGCGGCCGGCAAGCCGGTGCTGTATGTGACGGAGCGCTGCGTGTTCCGCCCGACCGCGGCCGGGCTGGAGCTGACGGAGGTGGCGCCGGGCGTGGACATCGAGCGCGACATCCTGGCGCAGATGCGGTTCCGGCCGATCATCGCCAACGTCCGCCCGATGGACGCGCGCATCTTCCGGCCGGAGCTCATGGACCTGAAGGGTGCCATGCTCAACCTGGACCTCAGCGACCGGCTGGCCTACGACGCGGACCGCAACACGCTGTTCCTGAATTTCGAGGGCGTGCACGTCCGCCAAACCGCAGACATCGAGGCCATCCGGACCGCGGTGGTCCAGCGGTGCAACGAGATCGGGCGCCGGGTGGCGGCCGTCGTGAACTACGACGCGTTCCGGCTGGACCAGGACCTTGCCGATGCCTACGCCGATATGGTGCGTAGCCTGGAGGAGGAGCACTACACGCGCGTGTCCCGCTACACGACCAGCGCGTTCATGCGCGTGAAGCTGGGCCAGGCGCTGACCCGCACGGTGCGCCCGCATATCTTCGAAAGCCGGGCCGACGCGCAGGCTTTCCATGACACTGTCTCGGAGGGCTGAGACAGCGCAGGACCGAACCTGCTTCCGCCCTCTTGCATCAAGGATTTTTGCAGGTCGCGAATTGACCTTCACACGCCTGGTACCCATTAGGCAACATAGGAAAAATCTCATGCGAGAAGGCTCTGTTATGCGTAATATCTTGTGCGCCGGCCTAGCCGCGATTTCGATCAGCACCGCACTGCCAAAGCCCGCCGAGGCCGGTGGCGGAGGCTTCATCTTCGGCACCGTGCTCGGGCTGGGCGTCGGAACCGTGGTTGGGTCCTCCATCGCGCGCCCTTATTACCCCTACGGCTACTATCCCTATGGATATTACCCGTATGGCTACTACCCGTCGGCATATCCCTACGCCGTCCCCTACGCCTATCCCTATCCGCCTCCGGTAGCATACGCGCCGCCGCCCGTAGCCTATGCACCGCCTGGCTATCCAGTCCCGTTGGCGCCCAGGGCTCTGTCGGCGGGCCAGCCTGCCAACTACGCTCCGGGGTCGCAGAAGCCGCTGACGCAACAGCAGACCTGCCGGGCCGGCCAGTTCTTCAATACGCTGATCGGTAACTGCGACCGCCGCTGAGCGGTCGCTAGGCCGGGCGGTGTTCCCGTCCGGCACTGAAGGCATGGGCCTCCGGAGCGGTCTCGAAGACATTCGGCTTGAGTTGCCGTGCTGTCAGCCCATCGCCGAGCTTCAATCGCATGAACGCGCTGGTCGTGTAGCGCGAGGCGGTGCTGTAGTAGCGGTCCTCCAGATAGGCGATCATCGAGAACCAGGCGTCCGATACGGCGGTGTCGAGCGTGAAGCCGTCGTAGTTGATCACCAACGCCACACGCTGGCCGATGGAACGGCAACGCCCCTCCACCTCGCGCCGTACCATCTCCACCTCGTGCAGGCTGTGGACATGGAAGCCCTCGTAATTGATGAACAACGTGTTGCGTCCCGCGTCGTAGCTCACGCGGTCCGTCACGCCCAGGCCGAGCAGTTGCTGCTCCAGGCCCATCGGCTCCGGCTCGAACAGGCGCAGGTCCATCGGCTTCGGGTCGTGCACGACGGGGCGGAAACCCATGTGGGCCAGGATGTCGCGCTCGATGTCGACACCGGGCGCGACCTCGGTGAGCTCGACCCCTTCTGGCGTGCGCCGCAGCACGCAGCGTTCGGTGACGTAGAACACCGCCTGGCCGGTCTCGGCTGCATAGCTGCCGCTGAAGGTCACCTGTTCGACGGCATCGATGAACTTGCGGCTGCGGCCCTCGCGCACGATCCGCAGGCGCCCGTCCTCGATTGCGACCTCCAGCCCGCCCGCGGTGAAGGTGCCGGCGAACACCACCTTGCGCGCGTTCTGGCTGATGTTGATGAACCCGCCGGCGCCGGCCAGCCGCCCGCCGAACCGGCTCACGTTGACGTTGCCCTCCGCGTCCGCCTGCGCCATGCCCAGGCACGCCATGTCGAGCCCGCCGCCGTCGTAGAAGTCGAACTGCTGGTTCTGCTGGATCACCGCGTCCGGGTTCAGCGCCGCGCCGAAGTCGAGGCCGGCCTGCGGCATGCCCCCGATCACGCCGGGCTCGGCGGTGAGCGTCAGGTATTTCAGCACGCGCTCCTCCGCCGCCACCGCCGCTACGCCCTCGGGCATGCCGATGCCGAGGTTCACGACGCCGCCCAGCGGCAACTCCAGTGCGACGCGGCGGGCGATCACCTTGCGATCGTCGAGCGGCAGCGGCGCAATCCGGTCCATCGGCACGCGGATCTGGCCCGACAGCGCGCCGTTATGCGCGGTCCCGTAGGTTTGCCGGTGGTTCTCCGGCTCGGCCACCGCCACGCAGTCGACCATCACCCCCGGCACCTGCACCCGGCGCGCATCCAGCGTGCCCTCCTGCGCGATCCGCTCCACCTGGGCGACCACCAGGCCGCCGGAGTTCTTCGCCGCCATCGCCGCCGGCAGCACGTCGAGCGTGAGCGCCTCGCGCTCCATGGTGATATTGCCCGCCGTGTCCGCCGTGGTGCCGCGGATCAGCGCCACGTGGATCGGAAACGCCTTATACAGCAGATAGTCGACGCCCTCGACCGCAACCACGGACACCAGGTCCTCGGTGGTGCGCTCGTTGATCTTGCCGCCGCCGAGCCTGGGGTCGACGAAGGTCCGCAGGCCCACCCGCGACAGCAGCCCGGGCCGCCGCGCCGCGATATCGCGATAGAGCTGGGCGATGCAGCCGAGCGGTAGGTTGTAGGCCTCGATCTCGTTGTCGACCGCCAGCTGCGCAAGCTTGGGCACCAGCGCCCAGTGCCCGCCGACGGCGCGGCGCACCAGGCCCGGATGCGCGAGGCGGTTGAGGCCGCGGTCCCCACTGTCGCCGGGCGCCGCCGCGAACACCAGCGTCAGCCCGGTCGGCCCGCCGGTGTCCAGGAAGCGCCTTTCCAACGCCATCAGCAGCTCGTCCGGCGTGCCGATGCCGACGAAGCCCGACACCGACACCGTGTCGCCGTCCCGGATGACGGCAGCGGCGTCGGCCGGCGAGACGATCTTGTTCTTCATGGGGCCACCGGGCGGGATGGCGTCATGGCGCGAACTCGATCACCTGGCGCACCGCCCGGCCCTCGTGCAGGCGGTCGAAGCCCTCGTTGATCTCCTCCAGCTTCAGCTTGCCGCTCATCAGCCGATCGACCGGAAGCCGCCCGGCGCGATACAGCGCGATGTAGCGCGGTATGTCCCGCGTGGGCACGCAAGTGCCGATGTAGCTGCCCTTCACCGTGCGCTCCTCGGCGACGAGCTGCACCAGCGGCAGCGGCAGGTTGGCACCGGGCGGCGGCAGGCCGGCGGTCACGGTGGTGCCGCCGCGCCGGGTGATCTTGTAGGCGAGCTCCATCGCGCGCACCGCGCCCGCCATCTCGAAGGCGAAATCGACCCCGCCGCCGGTGAGGTCCCGCACCTGCTCGGCCGCATCGGCATCGCGGGCGTTCACGGTATCGGTCGCGCCGATCTGCCGGGCGAGGCCCAGCTTGTCGTCCGAAAGGTCGATCGCCACGACCTGGCGCGCCCCGGACGCGATAGCGCCCAATACGGACGAGAGGCCCACGCCGCCCAAACCGATCACCGCGGCCGTCTGGCCCGGCCGCATGCCGGCCGTGTTCACCACGGCGCCCACCCCGGTCAGCACCGCGCAGCCGAACAGCGCGGCCTCGTCGAGCGGCAGGTCGCGGTCGATCTTCACCACGCTGCGGCGCGACACTACGGCGTATTCGGCGAAGCCCGACACGCCGAGGTGGTGGTTGATCTCCACCCCGTCGCAGTGCAGCCGCCGCGCGCCGGACAGCAGCGTGCCGGCCCCGTTGGCGGCGGCGCCGGGCTCGCACAGGGCCGGGCGGCCCTCGGCGCAGGGCAGGCAATGGCCGCAGGACGGCATGAACACCATGACGACGTGGTCGCCCGGCACGAGGTCCGGCACGTCCTCGCCCACCGTCTCGACGATGCCCGCCGACTCGTGCCCAAGCGCCATCGGCATCGGCCGCGGCCGGTCGCCATTGATGACCGACAGGTCCGAATGGCACAGCCCGGCTGCCGCGATACGCACCAGGATCTCGCCGCGGCCCGGCCCGTCCAGCTCGACGGTCGCAATGCGCAGCGGCTTGCTCATTGCATAGGGCGCCTCGGCGCCCATGCGGTCCAGGACCGCCGCTCTGATCTGCATGTTGCTTCCTTTCCTGGCGCTTTGACGGCCACCGTTGGCCTCGTCGTGGTCAGGCCGTAATGGGCGACGGTCGATGGCCTCTTTCTGGCCTGCCTCGCCGTTGCCGTCCAGCAATTCTTCAATGTTTCTGTGACACTACTTAGATGATCTCACCGCGGCGATCGCCGTGATCGCCGCGCTCCCGGTCATGATGGCGTGTGAGCCTGCAGGACAACTCGAGGAACTCGGCAGGAACGGATGTGCACTTGACATGGCATCCCGGACGTCTGATGGCGAGCGTCCGTAACCTGAGTCCAGGGGCACGGGAGGGAGACGGCGATGAGCAGCGCCAGCATCAATGCCGCACGGCACCTAGGCGATGAGTTTATCCAGCGCGACCGCGACATGCACCCGCCGGCCCTCACGCCGGACTACAAGACCAGCGTGCTGCGCTCGCCGCGCATCCCGCTCTGGTCGCTGCAAAACTCGCTGTCCGAGGTGACGGGACCGCAGTTCACGCCCGACGAGCTGGGGCCGCTCGACCATGACCTGATCCTGAACTACGCCCGTGACGGCGAGCCGATCGGGGAACGCACGATCGTCCACGGCCACGTGCGCGACGAGAATGGCCGGCCGGTGCCGGGCGCGCTGGTAGAAGTGTGGCAGGCCAACGCCGGCGGGCGGTACCGCCACGCAAACGACACCTATCTTGCGCCCATCGACCCCAACTTTGGCGGCTGCGGCCGCATGCTGACGGATGAGACTGGATATTACGCGTTCCGCACCGTGAAACCCGGTGCCTATCCGTTCCGCAACCGGGTGAACTCGTGGCGGCCGGCGCACATCCATTTCTCGCTGTTCGGCTCGGGCTTCGCCCAACGCCTGATCACCCAGATGTATTTCGAGGGTGACCCGCTGATCCCGCATGACCAGATCATCGGTACTATTCCCGATAGAAGCGCGGTCGACCGGCTGGTGGCCAAGCTGGATCTGCAAGCGTCCGTGCCGCTGGACAGCCTGGCATACCGGTTCGACATCGTGCTGCGCGGCCGGCGGCAGACCGTGTTCGAGAACAAGCTGCACGGGAGCTAGGCCATGGCGAACGTTTACCTCAAGGAAACACCGTCGCAAACGGCCGGGCCGTATGTCCATATCGGCCTGATCCCGCGCCAGGCCGGGTTCGACCTGTTCGAGCGCGACTTCGGCCCCGTGCTGGCTGGGCCGGACACATTCGGCGAGCGCATCCGGATCGAGGGCCGAGTGTTCGACGGCACCGGCGCTGTGGCAAGGGACATCCTGCTCGAGATCTGGCAGGCGAACGCGGCGGGGCGCTATAACCACCCGGCCGACCGGCAGGACAAGCCGCTTGACCCGTCGTTCCGCGGTTGGGGCCGCACCGGCACCGACTTCGCCACCGGCGTGTATGCGTTCGAGACCATCAAGCCCGGTCCGGTTGTGGGCCGCAGCGGCCGCACGCCGATGGCGCCGCACGTGAGCGTTTGGCTGGTGTCGCGCGGCATCAATATCGGGCTGTCCACGCGCATGTACTTCGCCGATGAGGCCGAGCTGAACGCGGCCGACCCCGTGCTCAACATCATCGAGCAGCCCTCCCGGCGCGAAACGCTGGTCGCACCCCGCGCCGTGCGGGACGGGGTGGCGGTCTACACCTTCGACATCCGCCTGCAAGGGGAGCGGGAGACGGTCTTCTTCGACATCTGAGCCTCCGAAAGGTCCGCCATGACTCCTGCCGTCATCGCCGTCGCCATCACCGGGTCCGTGCCGCGCAAGAAGGACAACCCAGCGGTCCCTACGACGCCCGCGGAGCAGGTCGAGAGTACGCACGAGGCCTTCGAGGCCGGGGCCAGCCTGGTGCATATCCACGTCCGCAATCCCGACGAAAGCCCCAGCAGCGACCCGGCGCTGTTTGCCCAAGTCCAAGAGGGCGTGCGGAAGCACTGTCCCGGCATGATCGTGCAGTTCTCCACGGGCGGCCGCGGGCGCGACCAAGCAGCTCGGGGTAGCGCGCTGTATCTAAAGCCCGACATGGCGTCACTGTCGACCGGGTCGGTGAACTTTCCGACCATCGTCTATGAGAACTCGGCGGCACTGGTCACGGATCTCGCGACGAAGATGCGCGACAGCCGGATCCGGCCGGAGATCGAGGTGTTCGACCTCAGCCACCTCCATGGCGCGCGGCGGCTGGTGGACGCGGGCCTGATGGACGAGCGGCCGCATGTGCAGTTCGTCATGGGGGTGAAGAACGCCCTGTCGGCAGACGAGCACCTGCTCGACATCCTTCTGCACGAGCTCCGGCGCGTGCTGCCAAACGCGACCTGGACCGGGGCCGGGATCGGCGTGCACCAAGCCCAGGTAATGGAGTGGGTGCTGGCGCGCGGCGCGGACGGGGTACGCACAGGGCTGGAAGACAACATCCGCCTTACGAAGCACCGGCTGGCGGCGAGCAACGCCGAGCTAGTCGAGGCTGCAGCCGAGGCCGTGGACCGGCATGGCCGGCGGCCAGCAGCACCTGACGAGGCACGAGCCATGCTGGGACTTGCGACGAAAATGTCACAATCGAAAGGTGCATCAACTTCCAATTGACGTGATGCGGGAACATGGGCCAGGGGGCGAACGTTGGGCGCTGGTCACAGGAGAGAAAGACAAATGCTTCGCGCCATCATCACCACCGCCGCAATCTGCCTCGCGGTCAGCGCATGCGGCGAGCAACGCCCAGCGTTCGATCCCAAGTTGGAGAGCGGCGTCACCTCGTCGAACGGCGGCGGGCAGCGTGCGACGGGCGCCGTTCCCGACCTGACCATCGGACCGAACGGCACGACCACGACCAGTACCCCTACCAGCAAAGGCGCGGCCTACTAGCGCCAGTCCGAACGACACGTCCTTCCGCTACGCTTCCAGCGTGGCGGGAGGCGCCTCAATGCCTTGAATGCCCTGTTTGGGAAGCCTCTTCTGGCCCACAGCCGCATTCACCCTCATAATGCGTGTCATGCCCAAAGACATCCCTATCACGCCGGCCGAGCTGGAGCCCGGCGCCATCCCAGCTGAGCCGTTGATCCGGCGCAAGCAGCCGTCCGAGCTGCGCAGCGCCCGCTGGTTCGGGCCGGCCGACCTGCGCTCATTCGGACATCGCAGCCGCGCCATGCAGATGGGCTACGCCCCCGAGGAGTGGACGGGCAAGCCGGTGATCGCCATCGTCAACACCTGGTCCGACCTGCAGCCCTGCCACGCCCACTTCAAGCAGCGCGTCGACGACGTGAGGCGCGGCGTCCTCATGGTCGGCGGCTTTCCGGTCGAGCTGCCGGCGCTGTCGGTCAGCGAGAGCTTCGTGAAGCCGACCACCATGATGTATCGCAACATGCTGGCGATGGAGACGGAGGAGCTGCTGCGCTCGCATCCGATTGACGGCGCGGTGCTGATGGGCGGCTGCGACAAGACGACGCCGGGCCTGCTGCTGGGCGCGACCAGCATGAACCTGCCCGCGGTCTTCCTGCCGGCCGGCCCGATGCTGCGCGGCAACTGGCAGGGCAAGGTGTTGGGCTCCGGCAGCGATAGCTGGAAATACTGGGACGAGCTGCGCGCTGGGACCATCACCGACCAGGACTGGCTCGGCGTCGAGGGCGGCATCGCGCGCTCCTATGGCACCTGCATGACCATGGGCACCGCCAGCACCATGACGGCCATCGCCGAGGCGGTCGGCATGGTGCTGCCCGGCGGCAGCTCCATCCCGGCTGCCGACGCCGGGCACATCCGGCTGGCGTCCGAGAGCGGGCGGCGCATCGTGGACATGGTGTGGGAGGACCTCATACCCGCCCGCATTCAGAGCCGGGCTGCGTTCGGCAACGCCATCGCGGTCGCCATGGCGATGGGCTGCTCGACCAACGCCATCATCCACCTGATCGCCATGGCGCGCCGGGCCGGGCAGGACATCGGGCTGGACGACTTCGAGCATTACAGCCGCCGCGTGCCCGTCATCGGCAACGTGCGGCCGAGCGGCAATGCCTACCTGATGGAGGATTTCTTCTACGCCGGCGGCATCCGCGCGCTGATGCACAACATCCGCGACCACCTCGACCTGGATTGCATGACCGTCACCGGCCGGACCCTCGGCGAGAACATCGAGGGTGCGCGGGTCTTCAACGACGACGTGATCCGCACGGTGGACCGGCCGATCTATGGCGAGGGATCGCTCGCGGTGCTGCACGGCAACCTGGCCCCTCACGGCTGCGTGATCAAGCCGGCCGCAATGGACCAGCGCTTCCTGCGGCACTCCGGGCCGGCCTTGGTGTTCGACGACTATCCCAGCCTGAAGAAAGCCGTGGACGACGAGGCGCTGGAGGTGACGGCGGACCACGTGCTGGTGCTGCGCAACGCGGGTCCGCAGGGCGGGCCGGGAATGCCGGAATGGGGCATGCTGCCGATGCCGAAGCGCCTGCTGCGCGAGGGGCACCGCGACATGGTGCGGCTGTCGGACGCGCGCATGAGCGGCACGAGCTACGGCGCCTGCGTGCTGCACGTCTCGCCCGAGAGCTACATCGGCGGCCCGCTCGCGCTGCTGCGCACCGGCGACATCATAACGCTCGACGTCCCCGCCCGCAGCATACGCATGGAGGTGCCGGACGAGGAACTGGCCCGGCGCCGCGCTGCGTGGACGCCGCCGGAGGCGCGGTTCGAGCGCGGCTACGGCTGGGTCTATACCAAGCACATCCAGCAGGCGAACGAGGGTTGCGACTTCGACTTCCTGCGCACCGAGTTCGGCGCACCCGTTCCCGAGCCGGTCATCTTCTGATTTTCCAGGCGGCACTTGCACCGGTGGCGCGCCCGGTCAATCTTGGCTGGCACCACGCCAATCGATTTGAAGGAAACGTTCCATGAAAGCCGACAGCGTCCTCGACACCATCGGCAATACGCCGCACATCCGCATGGCGCGCCTGTTCCCCGACGCCACCGTATGGATCAAATCCGAGCGCGCCAACCCCGGCGGCTCGATCAAGGACCGGGTGGCGTTCGCCATGGTGGAGGCGGCCGAGGCCGGCGGCCAGCTCAAGCCCGGCGGCACCATCATCGAGCCGACCTCGGGCAACACCGGCATCGGCCTTGCCATGGTCGCGGCGGTGAAGGGCTACAAGCTGATCCTGGTGATGCCGGAGAGCATGTCGATCGAGCGCCGGCGGCTGGCGCAGGCCTACGGCGCCACCTTCGACCTCACGGCCAAGGAGGGCGGCATGAAGGGCGCCATCGCGCGGGCGACCGAGCTCGCCGAGCAGCACGCGGGCGCGTGGATCCCGCAGCAGTTCGAGAACCCGGCCAACATTGCGGTGCACGCCCGCACGACGGCCGAGGAGATCCTGGCCGATTTTCCGGACGGTGTGGACGTCATCATCACCGGGGTGGGCACGGGTGGCCATATCACCGCCTGTTCCGAAGTGCTGAAGCCGCATTGGCCCAAGCTGCAGGTGTTCGCGGTGGAGCCGGCGTTGTCTCCGGTGATCTCGGGCGGCGCGCCGGGGCCGCATCCAATCCAGGGCATCGGCGCCGGGTTCGTGCCGGTGAACCTGCACACGGCGGCGCTGGACGGCGTCATCCAGGTGGACGCCGAGGAGGCGCGCGAGTTCGCCCGCCGTTCGGCCCGAGAGGAGGGCGTGCTGGTCGGCATCTCGTCCGGCGCCACGCTGGCCGCGATTGCCAAGAAGCTGCCGGAACTGCCGAAGGGAGCTACAGTGCTGGGGTTCAACTACGATACCGGCGAGCGGTATCTATCGGTGCCGGACTTCTTGCCGACTTGAACTCAATGGCGTCAATTGCCTAGCAATGAGATATAAGCTAAATTGTACGGTATTTAACTAAACATGGCTGCTGGCATAATGATAATCGTCACTGTGCTAGTAACGCCGCACACGTGATGACCATTTTCTGTCATTAAAGTGACATCCACTGAGCATTGATCTCGATAGGCAAGGTATGAGACTGCTCCCGGCAATATTGTATATGAAGGAGCCGGGAACTTAGATGATGAGATCGTCTCGGGCTTTGCTAGCCGCGGGTGTCGGCGCCGCGTTGCTCCCTACGCCGGCGCCGGCGCAAGAGGACCCGCGGCTTTCCGCGATCGAAGCGCAGATCAGGGCATTGCAGACCGAGTTGCAGAGGGTGCGGCGGGACTTGACGGCACGGGACGGCGAGATGCGCGCGGCGCGACAGGAGGCGGCCCAGGCCCGGGCCAGCCAGGCGCGGCTCGCTAAGCAGCCAGGCAATCAGCCCCCGGGTCCGCAGGGCGCGCAGCAGGCTGGTGCGGCACCGGGGAGTGGGACGAACAACACGCCCGCCTCAAGCGCCGCCCCCGCGTCCACCAGCGCTTCGAATGCTCCGAACAATCCAGGCGGCGTCAGCTTTCCGCAGGGGCGGCCGACCCATAGGCGCTAAAATAGGTCCCGGACGGGATATCGGATGTGAGGTTTGCGCCTTCGCGGCGCGTTGGCGAGGTGCCGGTGAACCATGGGGTGTGGGGCGATGAGGCTGGCCAGAGAGAGTGGGC
>JAABVA010002877.1_pt1 | contig 16793 bp, 7 predicted proteins | sample 5560331 | NCBI WGS metagenome assembly JAABVA01 (sample SAMN12812661, study PRJNA571458) | rock metagenome | isolation source: Antarctica rocks | place: Antarctica: Victoria Land, Mt New Zealand sud | collected 2016-01-07 | reverse complement strand
AATGGGAGGAACGATAAAGATACTTGGTCTCTTCTTATCTCTGCCCTCTGGGGAAGACATTCTGCTGAGAAATTAAGTAGGTTTAGTGGTTGAGGCCCGACTCCGAAAACCCATACTTTTCGGATCTTCGTCGCTGTGATGTTTGGGCGCCGGTGCAGATAGACGACAGTCGTAAGTCTGAAGGTGGAATGAACCTCTTCTGCCTGGTTGGAGAGATGGCATGAAAGTCTCTCAAGGTGGGGGAGGGGGTGAGATCTGCGTGTTGTGTACTCCCCGCTTACTGTAATGTCTCCGTATGACAGCATCAGCGACGTTATTACACGCAACTTACTAAAGGGTATTTAATAATATTTATTGCTGCTCAGCGGACAAGCAAATATGTCCGAGAAATCATCATCTCTAGCACAGGTGTTTGTTGTACCAGTAGTAGTAGTTAATATAGGGACAGAAGACCTAGTGGGACTGACGTCCCTTGTAACTAGACACATAGAGACCTACCAAGTAGAGACTCTGCCATGTAGCACTCAGAACTGGATATTGTTGGACTCAGGAAGCTCAAAAGCCCGTAATTGAAGCTCAACAGTAGAACAATGGCATGTCAAAAGCAAAGCCTTCATTGTACAGTGGTGCGCTTGAGTCACAAATCTTCAAGATGCCTCAGTGTTGTTGTGTCTCCCACAAGTGAATGAGTTGAGCAACACCATGCCAAAAAACCATAACCAATAGACTTAGACCCTCTGAAGTGAATTTAATGATAAAGCATGACAGAGTGAATGATTGTGATTAAAAGAAACAGAGTCTTCATCAGTTCTTTATCTGTTGTTGTAATGATGTAATATCATTGCTTACTTATCTTTTACTAAGCATTTCTATTTATATCTTAGTCATCATTTTCTATATATACTCTACATAGTGTAAACAAATAGAAACAACTTTCTACAGATTGATTTACATCTAATAGTATTAAAGATTTAAAATACACTTTTAAGTAGCTTTAAGACTCAGACTTCAGTTTAAGTTAATTTAATTTATATTTTAATTGTAAAAGTTTCAATACAATAATATATAAATTACATATTTATTTTCTCTTCAGTGCTCATCATTACTTCAGTGTTAAGATTACAGAATAAAGAAACAAATTTTTATACTATATTATATAAAGAAAAGTTCTATCTTTCTTATATTGTAATATATTTAACAGCAATTTGAACTGAACTGAAATTAATTTATTAATTAATATCTTTAATTATTTATAATTTCTTAATATAAAGCTCAACTCTATTTCTATAATGATAAATGAACTCATTATCATTAATTAATTAACAGTGTCAGAAATGACTTTTTAAGTTAATTATAAAACAATAATAAATTAAATTGCATTTCTTCAAACTTAATTAAGAAAAGTTTATGCTGATTAATTAATTTTTAGCTTTATGTCTGAAGTTATATCTTTATTTAGTGCAGTTTCAGAAACTCAAGAAATATTTAATGTAATAGTATTTTTCTTTATAATAATGTTTAAAAATTCTCTGAAGATGAAGACATCATTTATTTATAAGAATAGTTAAAAAGTAAATGCTATAGAGATGTAAATTCTTAAAATGAAAGCTTATTTTCAATTTTATAAAATGTTGATGAATTGACTTCTAAATGATAAAACAAAGATTACTGTTATAATTAATTATTTAAAAGATACTGTTAAAATATAATGACTTTAAAAAGAAGAATAACTTTAAGTTAAAAAAGATTTATTAAATATTAAATCTTAAAATATAAATAACTTCTTTCTAGTATTTCTATTAATCTTTGAAAACATTAATAAAATAAAACATTAATGTCACTGTTATGAGACTCTGAAACAAATAAAATTGATTTAACAATATATAGACTGAGTGCATGAGTTGTCTATAGGTCATGCAGATTAGAGTTGAGTTCAGGTATCAGGTCAGGTCAGGCTAACTTTTATTCAGCTGAGTTAAGTGCAGATTAACTCAACCTGACCTGTGTAGAATTACAGGTTTTTTGTGAGTTATATATAGTCTTAGTAAGCATGTGTATGCACTTAGTAAGCATGTGTATGCGCTTAGTAAGCACATACACATGCTTACTAATGTGTGTTTCTAACATGCACCTTCACAAAAAGTCATGATTTTTGTAACTTATTCAGTAATATATCTTGTGACCATGTAATTTATCCCTATATGGCTAGTTAAGGTGTAATTTATTATGACTAATATATCAATAAGCTTTCACATTTTTGAGCTCTAGCCCTGACCTTACCCATAATGGCTAGTCTTACCTGCATGCAGATATCTGCACAGATTGTAAATAAAGTTAATCTGTACATAAATCTGATCTGACTTGACTCAGATTCTAGTGCAGGTTCAGGTCAGGTGCACTTTTTTTTAATCTGACCTGACTCTACACTCAGCCTAACAATATAAAGTAAAGTTTACAAAGATTGTATAATTTTTTTAGTTTATATCAGTTAAATATGAACAGAAATAACAGTTTACTCAGAATTTAAAGCAAAAGATTTAATTTAAATTTTAAAAGTATTTAAAGACTAAAGTGATTACTCTTAATGAGCTAATTTAATGAGTTAATTGAATTAAATAAAGTCTTTAAAAAATATATAATAAAAGTCATCTTAATGTCTTTGACAGCTTAAATTTAAATTGTAATAACTTGTTAAGCTGTTAAAAGATGACATTACACTAATAGTAAAGCTATTATAAGTTATATTTAACACTCTCTTTAATTCACAATTTTCTTAAGCATATACATACATCATGACATTCAGTGTCCTGCAGATGTAAAGAGTGCATGTAGATAACAGTTTAAATTTGCAATCTTTGAGCTTACTTTCTTATTATGAACTTAAATCACTGACTAAGATAGTTTAAATACATATCTTTCTAAGATTTTAAACAAGAAATTACTTTATTAATCTGAGTTCATAATTTGTTAAAAAATGACATCACACTAATAGCAAAGCTATCATAAGTTATATTCAACACTCTCTTTAACTCATGATCTTTTAAAGCACACACATACATTGTGACATTCAGCATTCTACAGATGTAAAGAGTACACACAGATAGCAATTTAAATTTATAATCTTTGAGCTTACTTTCTCATTATGAACTTAAATCATTGACTGAGATAATTTAAATGCATATCTTTTTAAGATTTTAAATAAGAAATTACTTCACTAATCTGAGCTCATAATCTGTTAAAAGATGACATCACACTAATAGCAAAGCTATTGTAAGTTATATTCAACATAAACAATTCTTAAGATTAATCTCAAAATCATGAGAAATCAATTATGTTTAAATTAAACAAGTTAAATACAGAAGCTTATTGAATCTAATGTAAAAAGAATAAAGCATATTTTCATTATAAAAAGTTCTTACATATAGTTAAAGACTGCTGAGACAACAAGAACACTGATAAGAATAAAGATAAAAGTAAAGATAAGAATAAGAATAAGAATAAGAGAAAGAATAAAGATAAAAAGAAGTTGAAGATTGTTGAAGTTAATTTAAATGATTTAAATGATTTAGAAAACTAAAGTTATTTATGAATATAGAAGTGTTTGTAAACAAGTTAACAGAAGCTTCTATTCAATTCAATAATGATTTAAATAAAGTATTCACACTGAATAACTCAGAACTCTTATTATTAAGTATGATCTTTAATTAAATTAACATTCTCAATTTAAATTTATATACTCTTGCAGATCACATTTGAGGCAGACTGAACAAGATAAATGTGAAAGTATTAATTGATTTAAATGTAAATTAAATATATATCTTCTTAACAGTTGTCAATTAAATGTCAATTAATAGTTAATATAAAATTAAATTGCTTAAGATATTCTTATTAAATAAGCAGATCATTTAATTAACTATAAAGCTGATTTTTTATCTTAAGATAAATAGCTTTTAACAACAATTAAAAGTATAAATTGTGAATCTTTAAGAATATAATCTTATTCTGAGATTAATCTGACTGAAAGTCACTAATTTTCAGATTGATTAAGCTATAAACTGTATGATAATTTAGAATTGACAACAAAAACATCATTATTTATTTTTGAAAAAGTGACAACAAGCTGTAAATGAGTCAACATTAAATGTAATTGAAGAGTATGCAGCTATGAAGATACTTTGAAAGCACAGAACTGTCAGATATTTATTAGTAATTTAATAAAACTTAAAGAAATCAGAAGCTGAGTTGTTAATTATTATGAATAAATGATTATGAATCATTATTGAAGAGTTTCAATTCATATTTAAATTAACTTTATTAGACAAATTATTATCTAAATGAATGTTTAAACATAGCATTAACATTAATAACATTAAGTCTGTCAACATAAATACTTATTTTCTGTCACAGCTACAGCTAAATGAACAGACTAAATAGATAACAGAGTTACTGAATAAAGATTTAATTTATAAATTTATAAATTTATAAAGCTTTCTGATTCTGTTCATTAAAAAGAAGAAGAATACATAATAAATGTACATTAATTATAAAGCATTAAATAACATTACTGTTAAAAATGAATATTCATTTCTTTAAATTCAGAAATGTCTAGATTAGATTGACAAAGTCTAATATTTAATTAAGCTTAATCTCACTTTGAGCTATTATCAAGTTTATATAACTAAAAACAATACAAAAAAGACTGTCTTCAACATTCATTACAGTAAATATAAGTTTACAGCTATGCTCTTTGAGTTATGCAATGCTTTAATGACATTTCAGTTAATAATGAACTCTATATTATGAAACTTAATTAATAAATTCTATCTAATATATCTTAACAACATACTGATCTTTTCTAACTCAATTTTAAATTATCAGAAACACTTACAGATCATTTTTAATATTTTAAAGAAATATAAGCTATATGTTAAGTTTAATAAGTGCACTGTTAAGATAAAAATTCTTAAATTTTATAAATATATTATAAAGCAAGACACACTATAGTCAGTCTTTATTAAGATATCAGGCATTAAGAATTAATCTGTCTCAAAGACAGCACATTATGTACAGCAGTTTCTTAAACTGACTTTATATTATTAATGATTTGTACAAAAGTTTGTATGAATTGCAGCATCACTATTGAATTTGCTTAAGAAGAATGATGTTAAGTTATGTATAAAGAAGAATTAACTTATTGTCTGAAATGTATTATGTAACAGTGTCTTTCAACAACTTAAGAATGCACTTACATTTAAATTAATACTTATTTAAGTAGCTGTACACAAATCATTTATTATCAAAACAGACACTTTTAAATAGATAATTGACTGTGCTCTGATGCAGAATGAAATGAATGAGAAACTTTATTTAATTATCTATAATAATTAGAAGTTACAAGATGTAAAGCTTAATTATTCTGTTTATAAAAAGAAGTTATTGATCATTAAGCATGCACTTTGAACTTAACAGTACTATATTAAAAATAATTATACTATAATTATTATTATAAATCATAAAGATCTACAATATTTAAAGAATACACTGCACTCATTTAAACAGTTAACTCAACAAATTAATAAATTTCAACAATATAATTTTAACATTCAATATTGATCTGAAGCTCAGACTGTTGTATTAGATTTAATTAATTATTAATTTAATTTTATAAAGAAAAACTCAATAAATAAAGTGTTCTTAAATGCTCTGTGAGAACTAGATGATGTAAAATGAGAAAAAGTGATAATATTGTATTTAGAAGATAATACAGAATCTGAAAAGTCACTGCTTTGCAAATATGTATATAAAAATGATGTAACAAATTTGATTTAAAAGTAAAACAATGATGAAGTATTATTTTTATGATTTTAGTACTGTGCAGACTTTTTGAAATATATATACATTAAATAGAGCATTTAGAAGTGTCAAGACTGCTAAGAGTCATTTGACTTTAAGCTTAATGACATAAATTATTGTAGAATATCAAATTGTTTATAAAGCATTATCTTAACTGTTAAGTTGCTCAATGATTTTAAAAACATTAAGAGATCAAAGAACATTTATATTCAGCTTGTAAGAACTTATTATTATTTAAAAGATAAGAAATTAATATAATAAATATATTATCTTAAATGTTCTGTTGAGAAGTGATGTTCTAGCTACTTCTATAAAGTGAAGTAGAACTAACATCAAAGACTGAGTAAAGACTCTATTTACATTAATTGTAGTTAACATTCTTTCTACTTCTTCTGTAACTCTCTCAATCAAGACATGCTCATAAACAACATAATTTAGAAATTTCACTAGACAGCATAATATAGTATGAGTATTTACTTTCTTTTAATAAATTATGAGCTTAAATTAGCAAGAAGCTTCTTAAAGAAAGTGTATACTTTTAGTGTGATGATAGTTAAGTATGCTGACTTTTGAGATTTATAATTAATTTAGCTTTAGCAGTATCATTAATTATTAAGATTCATAATAAATTCAGCTTTAGCAGAATTAGCACACTGACAGTAGCTATATATGTTAACTATTGAGATTCATGATCAATTTAGCTTTAGTAGTATCACTGACTATTAAGGTTCATAATAAATTTGATTTTAGCAGAATCAGCATTCTGCAACAGCTGAGTATGTTTAACTCAAAAGATTCATAAAGAATTAATCTCAGCAAAAATTAACATTTATAGTTACTCAAAAAGCACTGTTCTATGATAGTTAAGTATGTTTAATTCAGAAGATTTATAGAGAATTAATTTCAGTAAAAATTAGCATTTACAGTTACTTAAAAAGCACTGTTCTGTGATAGCTAAGTATGTTTAACTTAAAAGATTCATAAAGAATTGATTTCAGCAAAAATCAGCATTTATAGTTACTCAGAAAGCACTGTTCTTCAGTAGCTTAATATGAGTTATTGAGATAAATAAGCACTATTATTTTACAAAACAAGAGGCACAAAAGCTTTTTATTTATTTTATTTATATTATTTTCAATGTATACATCATTATTTTATTTTATTCACTTCTTATACTATGTATTAACTATTGTCATTATGAACTTTAACAACTTCTTTATAAAGCAATGATTCATTTCAATTCTCATTTACAAAAACTGCAATCAATGATTCATTCTCATGAGAAGATGATTGATAAAAGAAGATTTATAAAATGTTATTAAAATCTTAATAATTAACATATTAATTAGTAAATTCTTAGACTCATTTTTTCTCAGCAGTCTTGACTTTGAAAATTAAAAAATTGGTGTAAAGATCTTATATTGATTTATTATCTGCATAAATGCAGATGATTAAGAATATTTAATGAATAAAATTAACATAAAGAATGTTTAAAATGTGTTAAAATTTAAGTACAAAAAGAAGCTGCAGACAACTGAGAGACAATATTTGATGAAGTTTGTTAAATATAGAATGTCAGAGAATGTATTCATTAAAGAAGTATAAATTTATTTAAATAAATTTGATAAAAAGATTGCTGCAATTCAGTCTAACATAACTAAGTTGTTCAAATCAGAATGACAATTTTAAACACTGCTTTAAGCACTATCAGTTAAATACATTATAATTTGTAATGTCATTGACACTCAGAATAATTTAAATGTCAAGAAAGATTTATAAAAGTTTTAGAAGAAAAAGATATAATTTAAAATTGATGAGACTGTCATTGTTTTGTGAGTAGATAAATAGAAGAGAGATTAATGTTTAATGAATTAAAATTGTAGTTTATTAAATTATTATATAATTAATATTAAGTAACATTATTACAGATCATTCAGCTTAGACAGTGATCATTTTTCTTGTTATTTTATTAAGTGCTTTCTTTGCAATGACTTTTACTTCATTAAAGATTGTGAATTTCTTTCTAATATTAAGTGAGATACTTAAAAGAAGATAAGTAAATTAACTGTAATTAAGCTGTACAGATTAACTGCAGTTAAGTTGTATTAGAAGTCAGTTTATAAAGAAAAAGAAAAGAGATACATAGACTGAGTGTGTAAGTTGTCTATAGGTTATGTGAGTCAGAGTTGAGTTCAGATATTGAGTTAAGTTAAACTAACTTTTATTCAGCTAAGTCAGGTGCAGGTTAACTCAATCTGATCTGTATAGAGTTATGAGTTTTTTAAGAGTTATATATAGTTTTAGTAAGCATGTGTATGTGCTTAGTAAGCACATACACATGCTTACTAACATGTGTTTCTAACACATACCTTTGTGAAAAGTCATGATTTTCATAACTTATTCAGTAATATATCTTGCGACTGTGTAATTTATCCCTATATGACTAGTTAAGGTGTAATTTATTATAACTAATATATCAATAAGCTTTCACATTTTTGAGCTCTAGCCCTGACCTTACTCATAATGACTAGCTTAGAGTTCTTAGATTTAATCTGCACAGATATGAGTAAAATTAATTCATGCACAAACCTGATCTGACCTGACCTAAACTCTAGTGTAAGTTCAGATTAAGTGCACTTTTTTTTAACTCAACCTGACTCTACACTCAGTCTAGAGATACAGAATCTTTGATGCAGAAGTTAGTGACAATAATGATGATGATTTCTTTTTTAAATTTAAAGAAAAAAAGAAAATTAATAATGAAATTGCTGCTCTGTTTAAGAAGACTGTCAGTAAAATGCTTAAATTTAAATGAGTTGCAGATTCTGAATTCTTCTTATACATAATTAATTAACTTTAACTCTTCAGTGACTTTCTCATACAAATGAGACATCAGCAAATTAAAGTTAAGAAAGAACATTTATATTCTCATTATTGTGAAGTAATTATTATATAAATTAAGTCAGAAAATTCTTTAAGACTGAGTTCAACACTTTATATGTCTAAACTTGAAGTTAATCTTCTGTTAAGAAAGTGAATGTGCAAAATGAGATTGCATAAAAGCTTTAATTAACACTGTCTTTAAATATATAATAAGCACAACAAGACTATAATAGAAGCATTAAAGCAAGATAGAGTTTATATAATTAAGTATATTGCAAAGAGTCTTAATGAATTTACTTTAATATCTGCAATATACACATTACATTTAAAGACTGTCTTTTCTGTTACTGCTTTAGATGTAAGCTTATATATTCAGACTTATAAGCATAATCTTATGATTAACTTCTTAAATGTTGATACTGTATCATTAAACAGAAAGATTAAGACTTACAAACTTTGATATTGATGATTTATTTATTTTGATTTTGCAAAGTTACATAATCTTTACAAGATAACAATTCTTGAAAAGTCAATTCTCATTGTTGAGAACAACAAGAATATATATAAAATTTATGCTTTAATTAAGTTCATCAATAAGCAAGATCACATTATAAGTAAAAGAAAGATTAACATTCTTGTTTTTGTCTTCATTGATATATGTAACTCATTATTCTTGTCATTTAATGAATATCAGTACTTTCTGAAGATAATAGATAATTATTTTCAGAAGATATAAATGATATTGCTGAAACAATATAATGAGATTTTACAGACACTGCAAGAATGACAGCTAAAGACTGAACTTCAAATTAATGTAAAGATTCTTGCTGTACAAAGCAACAACAGAATAAAGTTAATGTCTTTGCCACTCAGTTGAGCCAGCCACTCAGTTAAGCTACCTCATTAGTTATAAACATTCTCATCAACATTGTTGTTCACCTCATCATTGCCACACATTCACAATGGCCTCAGATAAATCAATTAAGTCAATTCCTGATATTTTCATGCAATATAGTCTTGCCTTAGCTGATTTAAACAATGATTCATCAGTTTTTCTTTGCAAGATTGCTTGAATCTATGACCTATCTCAATCTACTCTACAAGCTCATTGAAAAGAAAGACAATCAGTAAAGACCTTTTAGACAGGTTAACAATGACTGTCAATGCATGAGAAGAATGTTTTAATTTGATGAATTGATACTATGACAGCTTGAGAATGACCTTCATAAATTGAACAGCTGAAATTCATGACAAAGCACCTAATGATGGCCAAAGATGATCTGAATCCTCTAGAACAACATTGATATAAGAATTTTCTGCATTGACATTCAGACTTCAAGACACAGTATAGTTACAACCTCAATCAGAATTGAAAGGATGCCAGAAATCTTAAAATCATTTAAAAATGATTTGATTTATACAACTTTACACAAATTCAGCATGATATTTTGAAGTCAGACATATATAACATGAATGAAAAGAAATTTGCAATGAGCATCACAGACAGCTTTAAAGTTCTAGTACAATGCACAGAAATACAAGCTTTCAGTGTTCAGGCTGACAATCAGAACTGAGTGTTTCTCATTGAGTGTATATTATTCAATGACATCACTTTTTCATTCTACTTCATTTTCAAGGGCAAGCTGATACAGCAGACATAACTAAACTCTGTTAAGAATGATCAGGCTGTCCTACAAGTCAGTGACAATGATTGAACTACTAATGCAATAGAGCTTCAGTGACTTAAGATCTTCAATCTACACACTAAAACTTAGACTCAAGATACTCATTGACTACTAGTACTGAATGACTATGAAAGTTATGTCTTCACTGACTTTATTCAGTACTGCTGTGATCACAGCATTGTGACTTTATGTCTTTCTTCACATTCAATTCATTTGCTGCAGCCATTGAATGTCAAAGTCTTTGAGCCATTGAGCAAGATCTATAAGAAGTGTGTTTATACTTACTCACATTATGAGATCATCAATGTCAACAAGCTAAACTTTCTACACTACTATCAGAAGACTAGATCAACAGCAATCACAACTCAGAACATTCTGAGTGCATAATAAGATGCAGGTCTTATTCTGTTCAATTCTTTCATTGTTATTTCAAAATTACCTCAGCCAAAGACCTCATTCTATGTCTTCTTTATGAATTTCAATGAAGTTCAAGTCAACATTGCTGTCACACCTAGTACAGCAACCCAAATCAATCAGTTTGTGAATGAGATCATAGTAGATATGACATCATCATTACATACACATGTCTTAGGTCTAAAAGACACAGCTCTAACAGCTGTGACAGATAAAACAGTTCTACAGTGAACTAATTAGAAGCTGCTTGACAAGCAGAAGCAACAGTGAAAGAAGTAGTCACAAAAGAATGTTGAAAATGCCTGAGTCCTTACTGTTGACAAGAATAGAGCTATGATGCAGAAGGCAGAGAAGAAGACAAAGAAATTGACTGATAAAACAGCTAGATATTATGCATTAAGAGGCAAAGTTGAATTTGTGAAGCTGGTCTGAAAGAAAATGCTCATGAATAATTCAGTTTTCATGTAGTTAGTCTAGAGAGGTGGTAATCTCAATAATTCAAGGTGTTTTGACAAGGGTTAATTAAGCAACAGTGAGGTGACTCAACTGGGTGGCTGGCTTGACTGAGTGGCAATTATGTTAAAGTTCATTTTAAATGACTGATGTAAGTCTTTTAACATTACATTGTAATACACAGTGTTTTACATGTCAATTAAGAATAATGTTGTCAAAAGAACTATCTGAATCACTGAGAACTCAGTGCACATTATGATTAAAGAAATATAACTGTCAATAAAGTTTTAAGTATAGACAGCATAAACAGATGCTTATCTTTGCAATTAAACAGCAATTAATTTCTTAATTAACAGCAAATAGATAACTCTTAAGAAAGCTTTCATTGATGTAAAGTTATTCATCAATTACATTTATATATAAGAATGTAAATGCTACAGCTACATTGATCTTAAGTTATTATCTAAAGACAGACACAATAAATTTATAAATTGAGAATAAATAAAAGTTTTTATGAACTACATTGAGAAAATTACAAAGCAGTATTAGCTTTAAGCTTCAGATCTTAAGTACATCATTAAAAATTATGCTGTGAAGTTTACTAAAAGCAAGAAGAAAGACACTGTTGATCTTAGACTGCAATGATAAATATTAAATGTTCTTTTAAATAAAAGATTTATTGAACATTTATGAAAAAAGTTAATCATTATGAAGATCACAGCTTCAGATCAGACATCTATGACTTAAAACAGTAAGATGCAGTCTAATTTAATTATGATTAAGGCTGACAAGTCTTAAGATAAACAACATGAAATTAAGTTGACTGTAGTCAATCTAAATAAGTTGTTTAATGAGAAGATCAATACTAATTAAGTTAAGACAGTAATATTTAAAGAAGTCAGAATCTTTCTGCACATTGAGATTCTGAAATAAAAGAAAGATAATAATGACAACAATTAAGATATGAATGAATTCTCAATTAAAATATTAAGAATTATGCTGACACTTATGACATTCTTTATAGATAAAGAAAACTCTGTAATTAAATTTAACATTTTAATGTTTATCATCTATGCTGAAGCAGTGAGAGACTCAATCTAAAGAGAAATGTAAAAAAATGTTATTTATGTAAAGCTGACAGTCTTGACAGCAAATGAAACATGAAAAGAGACTGTGTCATTAAGAAAAGTTAACATTATAATCAGTAAATAAGTCTTTAAACTTAAGCTAAACATCAATAAATTCTTAAATAAGCTTAAGACAAGATTTGTGACAAGAGACTTTTCATAAATATATAATATTAATTATAAAAACATCTTTACTTTTATTATTAAGTTTAACATTCTGTAAATCTTTCTGACTATTGTTGCACTCAAAAATCTAAAGTGTCATCAAGTAAATGTTAATAACATCTTTATGGAATTCTTTTTAAAGAAAACAATCTATATAACACTTTCTTTTAAAATCAATGTTGTATCTAATCATATTCTGTACATACTGCACAGTCTTTATAATCTTAAGCAAGTTACACAGAATTAACATAAACAATGTATTACTGAATTGCTTAAGTTAAATTTTCATTAAAGTAAGATTGATCTTTATTTTTTTCTTTATAACATTAAAAGAATTATGCTGCTTCTTTATATAAACAATATTGTTGTGACTTCAACAAATCTATTATACATTCTTTGATTTAAGCAAGCTCTTGTGAGTGTATTTAAAGTTAAGAACTTAAGAGAGACACAGAAAATTCTTAATATTTAAATTATATATAATTATAAAATGAGAACTCTGTATCTGAATCAGATTCATTATGTAAACAAGATATTAAAGAATCTTTATATACAATTTAATAAGCATAGAGTCATCAGTATTTCACTTAATAAATATAATATTTTTTGTTTTGTCAGCTCAACTGATCAAAGAATAGATTAAAGACAGTATTAATAGATAATTGAAAGCTTAATATATACAGTAATTCATATTTAATTAAACATTGTCTTCACATTAAATTGATTAAATCAATATCTCAGCAATTCTGCAGAGCATCATGAATATACATTTAAGAAATTACTGCAATATATAAAATTAATTATTAATCTCAGTATTATGTACAGTTTTAATGAAAGTCAAGTAATGCTTAAATACTCTGACTTTAACTATGCTTTGAATAAGCAGAATTAAAAATCAATTTTAGAATGTATTTATATGCTTAAAGATGAATCAGTGTTGTAAATAAGTTAAAAGTAAAAGTCTATTATTATCTTGATTATTGAGACTGAATACATAATTATATCAATATGTGCAAAGACTGAGATCTGACTTGAACAGATATTAAGAAATATAAATATAAGTAAATATTTTGAAGTCAACTGACACTGTATAAGCATTTAAGAAAACAAAGCTCATCAAGTATCTTTATTTATTCAGCTTAAAGAAAATAATCAAGCTGTCTTGATCTTAATTAAGAATGTATATATACATAAGTAGTTAAAGCACATTAATGTTTTTTATTACAATATCTGTGATCTGCATAAGCACAATCAGATTTAGATAGACTTTGTACTCAGTTAAGAGATAATTATTAATAAATTTATTAAGTTTCTGTTTAAATAGATTTTTAAGTGATTTATTAAATTTATAAGATTTATTATTAATAATTAGTTAAACTTTTAAATGATTTGTTGAACTCTTAGTAATGTATTTAGTTATTTGATGTTTATCATCAGTGAGAGTCAATAGATATAGTCTCATTAAGTGAAAGTGTTGAGAAGCAGTGTTTTAGCTGCTTCTATAAAGTAAAGTAAAATTAACATTAAAAATTAAGTAAAGACTCTATTTACATTAACTGTAGTCAATATTCTTTCTACTTCTTCTGTAACTCTCTTAATCAAGATATGCTCATAGACAATACAGTTTAGAGATTTCACTAGATGACATAATATAGCATAAGTATCTACTTTCTTTCAATATATTCTGAGAAAACTGCTAAATTATAACAACAATTAATTATATTACAGATTGATCTGTAACTAAAGCTGTTTTGAATGCAATGAAAACAACAGTTGCAGATTTTCTATATGATGAAATCTTTATAAATTATAATTCATCAAGAGAGTTATTATTCAATAATAATATGAACTTTCTCAGTCATGTTATGATCTACTATTTGAAAAAGCTCAGAACTCAATATAGAACAATGACTCTTTATTATCTCTGTATAAATGAAAAGATAGAAAATCTAAATAAAACATTGAGCTTCATGCTTATAAAATATCTTATGAGTAAATTAACTTAATTATAAGACAAATACTTATTGTAAATACTTTTTGCAGCTTAAATCTGAGCTTATAGTACAACTAAACAGAGCTTATTCTACTTATTGTATAAGATAAATTTATAATTATTAAACAACTTAAACAATCTTTAACTGCTGAGAGAAACTGATTTTGAAGATTAGTTAAAACAGATTGAACAGATATAGATAGTTTGAATAACTGTTAATGAAATTTTTTTATAAAAAATTATTAAATTAAAAATAATTTGTAATGAAACAGTGCAGTTAAGCACTATAAAGAAAGAAGACTGAGTACTTATATGAAATGAAAAGTCTTAGAAGTTTAAAATTAAATGATTTGAGTCTTATAAGATATTGAAAACTCATTCATTAAAAATTTATGCATTAAAAATGTTTACAGAGTATGTTCTATAAAATTTAATTTATAACAATTAATTTATGAAAGCACATATCTTTAATGTCAATGAATTTTGAGCTAATTCAGAGCTGCAAAGCAGTCTAAAATGAGCTAAATTATTAATGTAATAATTAAGCTTTAAAATTAATAAGATTCTTAAACAAAAAGAATTACTGTTGTTTATTTTATAAAGAATTCTTAATTATATCTCAGATTAAATAAGATTGCAGATAAAAGAAAGAGCTATATAAGCTTTTAGTAAAGAAGAAAGAAAATCTTTCTCAGAAAATAATTTATAAAATATAAAAATGTTATAAATGAATAAATTTATTTATATCTTCATTACAGAACATTTTAAAAGTATATTGAAGTATTGTTTCTTCTGAACTGATCTTGATTGAAGTAAATAATGTAATGAATGCATTATAGAAAATTATTAAAAGTTAAAGAAATGTTAATGACTTGACTTCAACACTTATGATAGAAAAGAGATGTAATCAGAAGAAAGTAAAAGTTTTGATATAACATAATATTAAGAAAAAACTGAATAATGTTGAATATAACTCATAATAGCTTTACTATTAGTGTGATGTTATCTTTTAACAGATTATAAGCTCAGATTAGTGAAGTAATTTCTTATTTAAAATCTTAAAAAGATATGTGTTTAGATTATCTTAGCTGATGATTCAAGTTCATAATAAGAAAGTAAGCTTAAAGATTGTAAATTTAAATTGCTGTCTATGTGCATTCTTTATATTTGCAAAACACTGAATGTCACAATGTATGTGTGTACTCTAGAGAATTGTAAGTTAAGAAAAGTGTTAAATATAATTCATGATAGCTTTGCTATTAGTGTGATGTCATCTTTTAACAAATAATTAAAAATGACTTAATAAAGACTTGTAATAATGACATAATGAGTTGAAGTTAAAGTAAACAAGTAATAAAGCTAAAAAGAAAAATTAAAAAGTCTTAACTTCAGTAATGATGAATAGCAATTTAATGATGACTTATAAAAGAAATATAAGCTTATATAATTTATGTAAGAAGTTTAAAAAAAAGATTCTTATAAATTAAAAAATAATAATATCAGAAACAGAACACTTAATCAGCTTTATATATTGTTAATCTTTAAACTAAAATTGAGATGACAACATATTGAGAAGAGAGTTTTATAAGCTTTTTTTAAAATAAAAATAATTAATAATCTTATAAATGCAATTAAAAGCAGACTTCTTTTAATTTAAGTTGTTGTTATCTGCACTGAACAACAATAGCAATGTAAAGTGAGATAAAATAAATGTGAATGTAAATTGCAGACAGAAATTTTATAAAATGTCAAGCAAATCTCTGCATTCACATCAGTGAACTGTTGTGACTGTGCAGTAGAGAAGAATGTGATATCATTGCTTACTCATCTCTTATTAAGTGCCTTTATTTATGTCTTAGTCATCATTTTCTATATATACTCTACATAGTGTAAATGAATAGGAACAACTTTCTACGGACTGATTCACAGTGGGACAGTTGATTTCTCATGCATCCATACAATGTTGCATAATGACTATTGTATAAAGAAAACTTTCGAATCACCCAAGTCAGATAGAAGACGCCCGTGCCCAAGGATAGCATAGAAACGGCATATCACCGTTGTAATCTAGGCAGTGACTCCACCCCGACAATCGTAAAGCCAGCCCGTCTGACTGAACTCACATATTGCGCCACGGGCCGGCGCCAAACGAACAAGAGACGATCTCGAAGACCTTGACTTCAAGGGAAAACATAGCTCTATACATCAGTCTTTCCACCC
>JAABVA010002876.1_pt1 | contig 16794 bp, 9 predicted proteins | sample 5560331 | NCBI WGS metagenome assembly JAABVA01 (sample SAMN12812661, study PRJNA571458) | rock metagenome | isolation source: Antarctica rocks | place: Antarctica: Victoria Land, Mt New Zealand sud | collected 2016-01-07 | reverse complement strand
CGACGCGCTCGAGCACATGGGGTCGATGCTGGCCACGGCCCAGCTCGGGATCACCGTCTGCTCGGTCGGGCTGGGCGCGCTCGCGGAGGCCGTCCTGCACGAGATGCTTGAGGAGCTGTTCCACTCGTGGCACCTCGACCAGTGGGTCAGCGAGGGGTGGCTGGGACCGATCGCCCTCGTGCTCGCCCTGCTCGTGGTCGTCTACTTCCACGTCGTCATCGGCGAGATGATCCCCAAGAACCTGGCCATCGCCGGACCCGACCGGGCAGCCCTGCTGCTTGTGCCACCTCTGCTGTTCACGGCGCGCGCCCTGCGCCACCTCGTTCGGGTGATGGAGTGGATCGCCAAAGCCCTGGTGCGTCTTATCTTCCGCATCGAGCCGCGGGACGAGATCACCAGTGCGTTCACCGCCGAGGAGGTCGCGCACATCGTGGCCGAGAGCCACGCAGAGGGCCTCATCGAGGAGGAGCGGGAGGGCCTGGTGCGGAGCGCGCTCGACTTCAGCGACAAGGTCGCCTCCCAGGTGGCGGTGCCGGTCGGTGACCTCGTCACGGTCTCGCCTGGGGCCACCCCGGCCGACATCGAGAGGCTCGTGGCCCGTCACGGCTTCTCGCGCTTCCCCTTCCGTGACGCCGGTGGTGACGTCGCCGGCTATCTGCACCTCAAGGACATCCTCTACGCGGACGACGACCGTCTCACCCAGCCGGTCCCGCTCAAGCGGGTGCGCCGACTGGCCACCGTGGGCCCCACCGACGACGTCGACGACGTGCTCGCGACGATGCAGCGCACCGGGGCCCACCTGGCCCGGGTCGTGGGCGAGGACGGTCAGGTCAGTGGGGTCGTCTTCCTCGAGGACGTTCTGGAAGAGCTGGTCGGCGAGGTCTCCGACGCGACGCAGCGATAGCGCGTCTCAGCGCGTCTCAGCGCGGCGGGACAGGTCCCGGAGGGCAGGACTGTCGTCGAGCGGGTAGCGGTAGCCCGGTGGGGCTGGTGGGTCCGGGGTCACCGGCGGGAACACGGTGCCGTCGCGTTGAAGATGGGCGGTCGGGTCGTCAGCCCGGTCCAGCGCGACGTGGTGTGTGACGGGAGGCAGAACCGTCACCTCAGGACGCGCCGGCCGTGTCCATGGGGCAGCTCGACGGGAGCGGCAGCCCGCGGGACAGCGCCTCGTCTCGCAGCGCATACAGCTGGCCCAGGTCTTGAGGCTGCTCCGGGCGCTCGGACTGGTCGGCGCAGGCCCTTCGGAGCCGGTCGAGCACCGTGTCGTCGTTGTCGGTCATGGTCATGCCTTCCACCCCGAAGTCGTCGTGTGCGGCTCCCGCGCCGTCACCCTCAGGCTCTCGTCCCTGAGGGCCACGGACAACCCTCCCTGGGGAGGGTTGTCGACGACCCGCGCACTGACCCTCCCTAGGGGTGGAATCAGGGTGCGATGAGGTTGCGGTCGCACGGGTCGGGTATGCGGCTCGCGTACCTCGGGGGTACCACCCACTCGACGAACGGCCTCTCGTGATCTACCTCGTCCTCATCGGCCCCGCCGCCGCTCTGCCGGCACTGCTGCTCCTCGAGCGGCTCGAGCGGTGGGCCCTGGTCCGTCGTCGCCCGGCTCTCGACGGCGGGCGGCACCGCACGGGCTGAGTCATTGCGGTCATGCGGTCATCGCGGTCGCTGCGGTCATCGATCGACACGCGGGCCGCACTGTGCGGGTGAGGTCGTGGCGCCACCCGCTCGGGGGTCCGGACGACGCCACGACGCCGGTTCCATCGACACCCGAGCCCGGAGCGTTACAGGCGCGCGCATACCTGCAGACCCTCGGCTCCCGCGATGACTGCCCTGGAGGCGCTGGGCTCTCCCCGAGTTCGGGGCATTTCGGACCGGATCCTGGCAGGGTGACGACATGAGCTATGCAGACCTGCCACTCGACCAGCTGCGCGAGTACCGGTCGGGGGCGGTCGAGCCCGACGGGTTCGACCGGTTCTGGCGCTCGACGCTCGGTGACGCGCGCGCGGTCGGTGCCGTCGTCTCCGCCGAGCGGGTCAACACCGGGCTGACCCTCATCGACACCTACGACGTGCGGTTCCCCGGATGGGGTCGGCAGCCCATCGCCGGCTGGTTGCACGTCCCCGCCGGGCAGGAGGGACCTCTGCCGTGCGTGGTGCAGTACATCGGCTACGGGGGCGGCCGTGGGCTCCCTCACGAGCACGTCACGTGGGCTATGGCCGGCTACGCCCACTTCGTCATGGACACCCGCGGCCAGGGCTCCGGCGGGTACGTCGGCGTCACCCCGGACAGCTACGGCAGCGGCCCGGCCTATCCCGGGGTGATGACGCGCGGCATCCTCGACCCTCGCGAGTTCTACTTCCGGCGCCTCATCACCGACGCCGTCCGCGCGGTCGATGCGGTCCGGACCATGCCGCAGGTCGACCCCCAACGGGTCGCCGTCGCGGGCGCGAGCCAGGGCGGGGGACTCGCGATCGCGGCCGCGGCGCTGAGCGACGGCGTATGGGCCGCCCTGCCCGACGTGCCCTTCCTCTGCGACATCCCGCGGAGCCTGTCGATGGCCACCACCGGCCCCTACCAGGAGGTCCTCGCCTATCTCGCCATCCACCGCGACGACACCGCGACCGCGATCCATACGCTCGGCCTCGTCGACGGGGTGCACCATGCGAGGCGGGCCACGATGCCGGCCCTGTTCTCGGTGGGCCTGCTCGACACGACCTGCCCACCCTCGACCGGGTATGCCGCGTACCACGCCTGGGCGGGCCCGGCGTCGATCCGCGAGTATGCCTACAACGGCCACGAGGGGGGCGGCGCCCACCATGTGCGCGAGCAGCTGGCCTGGCTGGGCGGTCAGTTCGCGAGCGAGACGGCCGGCCCACCGGTTGCGGTCAGTGGGAGTCCTTCATGACCAGCCAGCCGCCATCGACCGGGATCTCGGCACCGGTGACGTAGGACGCGTCGGCGGAGGCCAGGAAGGCGATGACCGACGCGACCTCCTCCGGCGTGCCCAGCCGCGCCGCTGCCGTGGCGGCGGCACTGCGGGTGCGGTCGTCGGGGGTGGCCGACGCCCATGCCGGCGTGAGGATCGGGCCGGGCAGCACGGCATTGACCCGCACGTGCGGTCCGTACTCCACGGCGAGCTGGTGGGTGAGGGCGACGAGTGCGCCCTTGCCGGCGGCATACCCCGGGCGGCCGGTCATGCCCACGCGGGCGTGCACTGACGACACCAGGACGATGCTGCCGTCCGCGCGCCCGTCGCCCTGGCGCAGGTCGGGCAGCAGTGCGCGGGCGCCGAGGAACGCGCCCGTGACGTTGACCGCCAGCATGTGCTCCCACGACGCCAGCGAGAGGGTGGCCAGCTCGCGCACCTCACTGGCGTAGGCGTTGCTGACGAACACGCCCACCGGTCCCAGCGCGTCGCGCACGAGCCCCGGGAGCTCGTCCCAGAAGGCCTCGTCGGAGACGTCGGCCTGGTAGGCGACGGCCGAGCCGCCGCGGGTCCGGATCTCGGCCGCCACCTGCTCACCCGCTGGGCTGAGGTCGACCACGGCCACCGGCCGCCCGTCGGCGGCGAGTCGGTGGGCGGCCGCGGCGCCGATGCCGCTGGCGGCGCCGGTGACGACGGCCGCCCTGGTCGAGTGACGGGCAGTGGGGGCGGGCGGCACGTGAGCTCTCCTGACGGTGGCAGCGTCAGCCGCGACGGTTGAGGTAGGCGTCGACGGCGCGATGCCGGCCGCGGCGCAGCGGGAAGTCCCACTCACCGACGAGCTCCACCGCATCGCCGCCCAGCCCGAGCTTGAAGCGGAGCAGCCCGAACAGCGGGTCGCCCGGGTCGAGGGTGTCGGAGATGCCGCGAAGGTCGTAGACCGCCGCGCCGCCGGCCGCGGCATCGGACAGCATCCGCCACTGCATCGCGTTGCTGGGTCGCCAGGCCCGCCCCGCGTTCGACGACGCGCCGTAGACGTATGACACCTCGTCACCGACCCGGGTGAGCAGCCCCCCGGCGTGCACCTGGCCGTCCCGGGAGGCGAGGTAGAGGTCGACTCGACGCGGGTCCTCAGCCGCCAGGTCCACCATCATCCGCTCGAAGTAACCGATAGGCAGCGGCGGAAAGCCATCTCGCTCAGCGGTTTCCACGTAGATCGCGTGAAACTCCGGCAGGTCGGCCGGGCTGCCGGTCGTCACCGTGACCCCGCTGTTGTCGGCCTTGCGCACGTTGCGCCGCCACGACGCGTCGAGGCCCTCGCTCGGGTCGGTCACCTCGTCCAGCCGTACGTGCGAGCGGTAGCGAGGGTGCATCCGACCGCCGAATCCCGCCGCCGGCGCTTCGTACTGGGTCCAGCCGAGGCGGCGCAGGTCGGCGACGAGGTCGGCCGCCGACTCCTCGACGTCGTCCGGGGAGAGGTCCCGCAGACGGCTGGCGGTTCCGTCCTTGACCGCGGCTCGGAGGGTCTCGGCCCGCCACCGACGCCTTACCACAGCCGGGGTCATCCGGACGGTAAACACCCGCCCCAGGCGGAGGAACTCGAGCAGGGAGGTGGTGACCGCCTCCGACCCCAGGGCCGCCCAGTCCACGACTGGACCCTCAGCCAGGTAGGCCAGGGCACCCAGCAGCGGCACGTCGCGGTACGACATCAGTCCGACGCCGCAGAGCCGAGGTCCGTCGAACCAGCCAATGCTTTCGGCCCGCCACCCCGGTCGCATCCCGGCCCAGGAGGGGCACTGCATGAAGGACGCGTGGGCGGGTCCGTCGGGGCCGCGCAGGAAGGCGAGGTGGTCGGCGGTGGGGATGCCGCGGACGGTGAGGGACGCTCCGACCCGGTCGGCGGTCGGCAGGGTCATCCCCGCCGGGACAGTCGACGCTGGGCGGCGCGGACCCCGCCGAGCACGTTCCACTTCACGGCGCCGGCGAAGTCGCGCGCGTGCTCCGCTGGGGTGAAGTCGCGCGGCGTCTCGGCGGCGGCGAGGGCGCGCTCGAGGTCGTGGTCGGACTCCTGCAGCGTGCGCCAGAAGTCCCGGCGCATCGGCCCGAGGGCGTCGTACCCGTAGGACCGGTAGATCCCCGCGAACAACGGCTGGTAGAGCCGGATCCGCTCGTGCAGGCCGCTCGAGTGCGACATCGGGTTCTTGTGGCGCTCACGGATGTAGTCGGGCAGCACGTCGGCGAAGGTGTGTCGCAGAATCCACTTCTCGTAGCCGTCCCGTTGTTTCATCGTGTCGGGAATCCGCATGGCCATCGACAGCATGTCGAGGTCGAGGTAGGGCACCCGCGCCTCGACACCGTTGCCCATGCTCGTGCGGTCGACGCGCTGCAGCTCCGTGCGGCTGAGGTGGCGAATCTTGTGCAAGAACAGCGATCTCGACTGTTCCGGCGCGATGTCGCGGTACATGTCGTAGCCGCCGAACAGCTCGTCCGACCCGTCGCCGGTCAGCACGACCTTGATCCCACTGCGGTGCACCCGCTCGAACAGCCGGTTCGAGACGACCGAGTTGATGACGTCGCCGTACTCCGTCGCCTCGCTCACGCGGATGGCCCCGCGGACGTCGGCCAGGCCGATGTCGCGGGGGCGGAGAGTGACCACCTCGTGGGGCACGCCGAGATCAGCGGTGAGGCGACGCGCATACGCGAGGTCCTCGCTGCCCTCGGTCCCGACGGTGAAGGCGACGCAGTCGGGGTGCATCTCTCGCACATGGATCAGGGCGAGGGAGCTGTCCAACCCGCCCGACAGCACCACGCCGACCGGCAGGTCGGTGTCGACGCGCATCCGCACGGCCTCGCGGTAGGTCCGCCGCACCAGTGCGCTCGCCTCGTCGAGGTCGTCGACCATCGGCAGGCCCTCCCCGAGGCGCATGAGGTCGACGTAGGGGTGCAGCTCGGGCTCGGCTCCCGGCTCCGCCCACCCGCAGTGGCCCGGCGGCACCTCGTGGATCCGGACGCCAGCGCCGAGAATGCCCCCGACGAGCGACTTGACCTCGGAGGCGATGGCCAGCCGGCCGCCGGCCATCGCCCAGTACAGGGGTTTGACGCCGGCGGGGTCGCGAGCGAGGAACACCCGGCGGGTATGCCGATCCACGAGCCCGAAGGCGAACTCGCCGCGGAAACGCAGCAGGGCCTCCTCACCCCAGGCCAGGACGCCCTCGAGCGCGACCTCGGTGTCGCTCGTGGACCGCAGCTCGACCCCGTCGGCGAGCAGTTGGGTGCGCAGCTCGGAGAAGTTGAAGATCTCGCCGTTGTAGGAGAGGGCCCACCGGCCGTCGGCCGACTGCCACGGCTGCACCGCGCGGTCGCGGTCGACGATCCGTAGGCGGTGGGTGCCGAGGAGGGCCTCGTCGTCGTGCAAGCTCTCCTCGACCTCTCCCCGCGGGGCGACCGTCGCGAGCATCGCGGCGAAGGTCGCCTGCTGCTGCTGCGCGCCGGGTCCGACGAGAAGGGCGATGCCACACATCTAGAACGTCACTCGCTTCAGTAGGTCAGCCGGTCAGTGGCCGGCTGGACGCTCGGCGCGGTGGGCAACGGCACGGTCGGCGTAGTCCGACACGTGGTCCGGGCTGAGGCACAGGTGCCAGGCCTGGCCCTCGTCGATGACGTTGAGAATGTCGCGGTCACGGTAGTCGAAGAGGATGTCCCCGAGCACACCGGCCGCGCCGAAGGATCGGAACCACGCCATCTCGACATCGGCGCCGTAGCCGAGGCAGTGCGAGCTCGGCAGCAGGGCCGAGTAGCCAAGGCTGCTGAGGTGCTTCTGGTGCTCGATGCTGCGCACGATGCTGTTCACCCAGAGCGGGGGCGTGCCGTCCGGTGCGTCCGCGGCGAACATGGTCGCGATCTCGTTGAGGAGAACCACGATCTCGGGCCGGGCAGCGAGGAACTTCATCCCCGACACTCGCGGCCGCCGTTTCGGAGCCGCCCTGCGCAGGGCGTAGTCGCGGCCCCGGCCCAACCATCCCTCGGGCTGCACGGCGAAGCGGAACTCCAGCTCACCGGCCTTCTGGAGCCTGGTCAGCGACAGCAGCTCACCCGCGTGGTCGACGGAGGTCTGGTCGGCGTAGGGCGTGACGTGCGACCACCACGTGAGGTCGATCTGGTGCAGGAGCAGGATGCGCACCAGTCCGGCGCGGCTCTGAGCGTTGGACGGCAGCCGCAGCTTGGGATCGTCGAGCTCCTGGCGTGCCGCCGACATGAGGTCGTCGCGGCCGTCGGGGAGCCGGTCCACGACCTGACGCGCCGCCGGGCCCTGTAGCTCGGCGTCCAGGCGCTTGACCGCGGTGCCGCTGTCGTCACCCGCCGTAAGGGATGCGTTCATCGCGGCGACGGCGTCGTCGACTTCGGAGTGGTACGCCGACACGCTCAGAGATCGCGCCGACTGGTTGGGCAGGCCCATAGTCCGCGAACCCTAACGGCCGGGGGTTGGCGACGCCAAACCTGGCTGGACCTTGACGCGGCGGCGGTCTGCATGACCCCGGGACGCTCGGCTCGTATGCGTCTGGTGACTGAGGCTCGCCTGTCGGTGATGGCGTTGAGCGTTGTCGATATGGACGTTCAAGCGTGGGGGTTTAGCGAGGAGCTGGTCGCTGCGCTGTCCGCGGTCTCGGGTCTGTTGGAGGACCTGCCGGTGACGTGTTCCGGTTGGGTAGCCGGGAGCTGGATCAGGTGTTGGGGGTGGTGGACCGGTTGGCGGCGGTGGCGGCGGCGGCCCCGGTTCACGGTGACGTCGGAGGCGGAGCGGCGCGGTGATATCCGGTGTTCGGCGTCGGGAACGGTACGCCAGTGGGGGCCGCCGGGTGACCGACCCTGAAGGTGGGGACGCTGGGAGGCATCGGTCAGGCCGGGACGGTGGTGGAGAGTGGTGCCCTCTGCACGTCGTCGGATGCGCTCGGCACCATTCCGCGCGTCGACGGGGGTGCTGGCCGCCACCATCGACCCCAGTTGACGCCCATGTCGCCGGAGACGCACCACCGGTGTCCGGTGGTGTCGCCGACCTGCTCGACCTTAGTAGAAGCGGCGCCGCCGCCCGCCGAGGGGGACGAAGTTCAGGATCAGCCCGACCACGAGCAGGATGAGCCCGATGGTCAGAAGGATCTTGAGCGACGCGACCACCAGGCCGATGACGATGAGGATGATTGCCAAGACGACCATGTCGATGTCCTTCCAGTCCCGATGAGCGGACCGCCAGCATGGCGCATCGCGCACCCGTTCGCACGCCGGGACACGCGGCCTTGGGGAGCACCGCATGCGGCGTCCGGCTTGTCAGTGCCCCCGGCAGGATTCGAACCTGCCTACCACGTGATTTCGGCCCGTGTGTAGCGGCAGCGCAAATCGGCGAGTATCGTTGCAACACAATGGTTCCCTTCATGGACACGTGTGGACACGAATGGACACTTAGTCACTCTCTTGTTGCACGTATGTTGCACGAAAGGCCGACAGTATGGCGACAGGTCGACGCGGTTTCGGGGCAATTCGCAGACTTCCGTCCAAGCACTACCAGGCGAGCTACCTCGGCCCCGACCTCGCCCGCTACGTCGGCCCCAAGACGTTCCAGGCCCGCATCGACGCCGAAGGCTGGCTCGCGCAAGAGCGCCGACTGGTCGAAACCGACAGGTGGAGGCCGCCAAACCTGCGGGACGCGTCGCGCACCTCCCGGATCACCCTGCAGGCATTCGCGGCCGAAGCCATCCCTAGGCGGCGCGTTCGGGGAGAGTCGCTGCGACCGCGTACCGTCAAACTGTACGAGGGCCTGATAGACAGGGTGATCGGACCGCAGTTAGGCGGCAAGACTCTGCACGAGTTGCGGAGGGCGGAGATCACCAAGTGGTACAATGACCTCCCTGCAGGTAAGGCCACCCAGCGCGCGCACGCCTACGCCCTGCTCCGGTCACTGTTCGAGCAAGCCATCGACGAAGACGTTCTGACAGGACCGAACCCCTGCGCCATCCGCGGAGCCGGCGTCAGTCGACGACGTCGAGAGATACGGCCTGCCTCACTGAGCGAACTATCAGCCCTCGTCAACGCGACACAGGACGATCTGAAGGCCGCGGTCCTGCTTGCGGCGTGGTGCGCTCTCCGGTTCGGCGAGATCTTCGAAATGCGCCGCTGCGACGTCGACCTGGAAGCTGGGGCGATCCATGTCCGGCGAGCGGTGGTTCGCATCGACCGGCTCGAGATCGTCGGTCGACCCAAGTCGGAAGCCGGCCTCCGGGCCGTCGCGATACCTCCCCACGTCCAGCCCGCCCTCGAGCACCATCTCGAAAGCCACGTCGGGAAAGGCCGGAACGCCCTGCTGTTCACGACCGTCCATGGCAACTACTGGACCCACGGCAACTTCTACAAGGCCGCCTGGATCCCGGCCCGGATAACCGCTGGACGCCCCGACCTGCGGTTTCACGATCTGCGTCACACCTCCGCCGTGCTAGCGGCTCAGACCGGCGCCACCTTGGCCGAGCTCATGGCCCGACTTGGCCACAGCACCTCGGTAGCGGCGATGCGCTACCAACACGCGGCCGCGGGCCGTGACAGTGAGATCGCCGCAGCTTTGTCTCGCATGGCCGCCGACGGCGAGCACACCGTCGTCCCGTTCGCCCGCAGGGACGACCGAGGCGCGTGAATCCCGAGTCCCTTCACGTCCACACTCCTTACATGGCGCGTGACCTGCGCAAACAAGCTTGGACCCACCTCGAGGCATCGCCCGCGTGTCTGATACGTGTCTGATCAGCCAGTCACCGAAGGCCCTAAACGGCGCTCTTCGAGCCTGCGCTGCGACTTCGACTCGTCAGCCTGACAGCGAGGTCAGAAGCCCCGCCGCGTCACAGCACCACAGCCGCAACCATCAACGCCCGCGCCAACAACGGAGACCCCCATCGGTGGATCGGGGCTGATATGGAGGGCCTTTTTGTCAAGTGGACATGCCGAAGTGGCCTGCGGGTTGGTTGGCAGGCTGTGGTGTGACGCGTGGGGGCCGGCGGCCCGGTCAGCGTGTCGTATCGGCCGGCATCCCGTTCGACGTCAACCTGCTGCGTCGGGGCCGGCAACGCTTCCAGGCCCAGCTGACCGACGCCATCCGGACCGAAAGCGGGCAGCTCGTCTTACCCGGCCGCCGGGACCGTCTTCTGCCTGGCACTATCGGGGGGCTGGGGACTTAGTCTGAGCGCTCATCGACCGATCGGAGCGGGAAGCGTTGACCCAAGAACCTGCACGGCGGGGACGGCCGGCCAAGAATCCGGTGACCCGCCGTCAGCCGACGGGTCGGCGCAGCTACGCGGGTCGTGCGTCGACGTACTAATTCGCGTCCGAGCAGGAGAAGCAGCGGGCGGTGAATGCGTACCGGGTCCGGGGTGGCGCCTCGGGGTATGAATCGATGTCGGATCTGGTGGCTGACCTGGTGATGGCATGGGTGGCGGAGCAGGAGTCTGAGGCGAATGCCGGTCGGCCGTTCGTCGTCGAGCGGCGGCGTCGGGGCCGCTTGGCGTAGGCCAGGCCATGACTCGGGCTCGGGCAGGTGAGTCGGTCGTCGCGGCAGCTGCGGTGCGCGACCACACTCCGCCCTCGGCGCGGTCGTCGGACCTTTGCGATTGCCGGTTAGCGCCGTGGTCCGGTGTCCGGGGACGGGGTGGGTGCTGTCGGGTGGTGAAAGGCCCGGCCCCGGCTGGATGGCTTCGTCGTGGATGTCGGCCGGGGTGAGTTCGCCGGGGTCGGCTGGTCGGGGATGTCGACGAGGGCGGTGAGCCGGTAGCGCAGGTCGGTGGCGGGTCGGTCGGGGGAGAGCGGTGTTCGTGCGGCGATCGCTGGGAGCAGGGTGTGGACGTCGTGGCCGGCCTGGTGGGTGGCGTCGATGCGGTTGGCGAGGGCGCCCCAGTCGTCGGCGGCGATCAGTGCGGGGTCGATCTGGCGGGCCAGCGGCGCCCACCGTTGCGTGGGTGTTTGAGTTGCGAGAGCGGTGATCCGGTCGCGGGTCTCGTTGCCGGCATGGGCGAGCCGGTCGCTGGTGGTGTGCCGGTCGGCGTCCCAGCCGCCGACCTGAGGGAGTAGTTCGGTGAGGGCGACGTCGGTGGGGGCGTGCAGGCGGCGGGCCACGTCGGTGACCCGGTCGGTCCAGTGTTGAGGGTAGCCGGCGGCGACGACCGTCAGCGCTGCCTGCAGGGCCGGCTGGGGGGACAGGTGAGCGAGGCGTTCGTCGATGAGGGTGTCGGCCAGCGGGCGGGCCTGCTGCAGCCGCTGCCGGAGGGCGGCTGGCCCGGCGGTGCGGAGCAGGTCGGCGGGGTCCAGCCCGGCCGGGAGGGTGGCGTGTCCGGGGTCGCCGCCGCGGGCGGTGAGCATCCAGTAGTCCCGGTCTGCGGCGAGCTGCCCGGCCAGGTCCGGGTCGGTGGCCACGATGATGCCCGCTGGGGCAGGGCCGCCGACCGTGTTACCGGTGGTGTCAGTGCTGGCGGGCAGGTAGGGGATGAGGGTGTCGGCTTGGGTGTCGGTCAGGGCGGTGCCGAGGGGGGCGACCCCGACATGGTCGGGGCTGGCCAGGGTGACCGCGAGGGCGTCGATGGGGCCTTCGACCAGGACCGGGGTGGCGCCGGCGGCGAGCCGGTCGGCGTGTTCGGTCATCCCGTACAGCTGCTGGCCCTTGCTGAACAGGACGGTCTCAGCGGTGTTGAGGTATTTCGGGCCGGCTTTGACGGCGGCGTCGGAGCCGGGCTCGAACTGGTCGGTGTCGGGGTTGCGGCGACCGACGAACCCGACCACCTGGCTGGCCTTGTCATGGTTCTGGTTGTGGTGGTGGATGGGCAGGATGAGCCGGTCCCGGAAGGTGTCGATGAGCCGGCCGGTGGAGGCCTGCTTGGCGAGGCCGGCGGCGAGTAGCTCGTCGTCGGTGGCGCCGCGGCGGCGGAGGTGGGCGGTCAGGGCGGTCCAGCCGGTGGGGGCGTACCCGGGCCGGGCGGCTGGGTCGCCGGTCACGTCGGCGCCGAGCCGGCCGGTCAGGTAGGCCTGCGCCCACGAGCCAAGGTAGGTGTGCTGGTAGAACCGGGCGGCCTGCTCGTTGAGGGCGGCGATCCGCTCCGGACTGATCGGGGAGAACTCGGCGTCCGCGGCCCGGGTCAGCGCCTGTTCGAGCTGCTCGTCGCTGGGCTCCCACGCCGGCATCGACTGCCGCCGCTGGGTGGCATGCCACAGTTCGTCCTCCAGGTCCCCGTCGGCTAGGGCCATCTCGGCGGAGGCGAGGCTGTCCGCGGCCAGCGGCGGCAGCGGGGCGACCGGGGCCACACCGGCGTGGGAGTAGTCCAGCGGGCTGTCAGCCGCGTTGATGGGGGCGAACGGGTCGACGTCGGCGGTGAGCATGTGCAGGTCCTCCGGTGGGCTGTGGTCCGGGTCGTCCGGCTCCAGGTAGTGCGCGTAGGGATCGGTGGGGTCGTCGGGGTGGTCGGGGTGGTCGGGGTCTGCCGGTGGCTGGTCGGTCAGGGTCAGGGCCCGGTAGATCAGGGCGTCGGCCAGGGCGTGGTCGGGGACGGGGTCGCCGTCCGGGCCGGCCGGGGCGCGGAGCAGGTCGGTGATCGGGATGCCGTGGTCCAGGCCGCGGTGCACGGCGGCGACGACGGCCGGCCAGCGCGGGTCGGCCAGCAGCGCGGTGGCGGTGTCGTCGCCGAGCCGGGCCTGTAGCTGCGGCAGCCAGTCCGGGCGGAGCGGGTCGGCGGCGGCGGCGTCCCGGTCGGGAGTGAGGACGGCGGGGGAGACCCGTCCGGCGATCCGCCACCAGATCGCGGCGGCCTGGTACTCGTCCGGCAGCGGGCCGTCGGCGGCCGCGGCCCGCAGCAGGGCGGGGGCGTCGGCGCCGGCCCGGGACAGGGCGGCCAGGTTGTCGGCCAGGGCCGGCCAGTGCGGGTCGGTGCGCGGGTTGAGTCCGGCCTGGACGGCGACCGGGGTCCACGCGCTGCGGTAGCCGGTGTCCAGGACCGTGGTAACCCGGGTGTCCAGGGCCTGCTGGGCGCGCCGGTCGGCGGCGGCCTGCTGGCGGGGCCCGGTCAGCCGGGTGTCGTCGTCGGCGACGGCGTGGGTAGCCCGGAAGACGGCCAGGTCGGCGAGCAGCTGCCGATGCTCGGGGGTCAGCAGCTGCCGGGCCCAGCCGGGTGCGGTCCCGGCGGTGTACTCGGCGGCCGCGGCGCGGACACCAGCGGTGGCGTCGAGCACGTGCTGGCGCCGGCCGGTCAGGTAGGCACCCCAGTACGGGTCGGTGGACAGCGGGGCGGGGATGCCGGGCAGCCAGGGAACCGGTCCGGGGCTGCCGGTGTGGCTTCGGGTGTGGGTGGGGTCAAGGCGCCAGTCCAGGACGGCGGCGGCGTCGGCAGCGGTGTCGACCTCCCGGGAGGTCAGGGCTGTAGTGAAGGCGGTGACCGGGTCCTGGCCGGTGGCGGCGAGCAGGGCCAGGTGCCCGCGCAGGGTGGGGTAGGCGGGGCTGTCGGTGAGCCCGGGGTGCTGCTGTTCGAGGGTCGCGTCCAGGCGCTCGGCCCAGCCGGGGCCGTTGAGGTGGACGGCGGCGGTGTGCAGGCTGTCCCGGTACCGGGCCGCCGCGGCCGCGGCATCGGCGGCGGGGTCGGCGAGCCGGCGTGCGGTGCTGGTGGCGGAGACCTGGGCCTCGTCCCGGGCCAGGATCTGCTCCAGGACGTTGACCGCGGTCAGCGGGTGCGTCGCGGCCGGGGTGATCACCGAGTGCTCGTCGCCGTCGCCGACGGTGACCAGGTACAGATGGTTGCCGGCCCGGCCGCGGGTTAGGGCGACGTACAGCTGCTGGCGGGATCCCGCGCCGGCGGTGACGGTGTGGCTGGCGTCGGCGGTGACGCCTTGGCCGCCGTGCACGGTGGTCGCATAACCGAGCTGGACGTGGCCGGCCACATAGTCGGCCGGCAGGTTCAGGTGCCGGCCGGTGCGGGTGTGCACCACGTCCAGGGACCCGTCGTCGCGGGCCGCGGTCACCGTCCACCGGTCGCCGTTCTTGACGAAGTCGGTAGCGGTGGTCCGCAGCCGCCGGTCGTTGCGGCGGGTGATGATGACGTCACCGGCCGACGCCGCGGACCCGTCCACGAGGGTGACCTGCTGTTCAGGCAGGCCGGGGTTGCGGTCGAGGTGGGCGAGCCGGTCCAGCCGGTCTTGGCGGGCCCGGACGTTCAAGGCGGTGGCCAGCTGCCGGGTCGGGGCGAGCATGATCGCGTCCAGGCCGGCGGCGCGGTCGGCGGCCCACGCGGTGTATGCGGCGTCGGTGACGGTGGTCAGGTCGCCGACGTGGACCCGGTCGTGGTCGATGTAGAACCCGATGCCGGTGGTGTCGCCGGCGCGGATGGCCAGGCTGGCGGCGGCCTCGGCCTGGTCCCGGAACCGGATCAGCTCGGACAGGGTGACCGCGCCGGCGGTGGCCTGGATGTCCCGTAGCACCCCGCCGGCGGCGACCGAGGCCAGCTGCCGGTCGTCGCCGACGAGGCGGACGCTGGCGCCCCGGTCCAGGGCGAACCGGGTCACCGTAGCCAGGTCGGCGGTCGCGGCCATCCCGGCCTCGTCGACCACGATCAGGGTCCGCTCGTCGACGGCGGCGGCCCAGGCCGGCAGGCTGGCGTGCGTGATTCCCCAGACCAGCTTGGCCAGGGTGTCGGCGTGGGCGCCGGTCTCCTGGCCGAGGATCGCGGCGGCGACCGCGGACGGGGCCAGCCCGAGGACGGTGCCCCCCGAGCCGGTCCAGGCGGCGGTCAGGGCGGCCATCGCGGTGGTCTTGCCGGACCCGGCCGGCGCGATCGCCAGCTGCACCCGGGCGCCGGAGGTGGCCAGCTGCCGGACCAGGTGCGCCTGCGCGGTGTTCAGGGTGACCCCGTTGGCGACCGACTCCAACAACGCCACATCCACGTCCACGTCCGTCACGACGCGGCCGCCGTGGCCGCCGGCCGCGTCGACCAGGTACGCCTCGTCGGCGAGCACCGCGGCGGACGTGTACAGGGCACTGCCGGCGACCTCGTACACGCTGACCCCGTCCCGGCGGCGCAGGACGTCCGGCACCGGCACCGGGTCCGCTCGGGTCAGCGGCAGCGAGTGAGCAGGGTCCAGGACGGTAGCGACGACGTGCTCCACCAGGGCGTCCACGTCGACACCGGCAGGGGCCTGGGCGCGAGCTTGACGTTCGGCTTCGGAACGCACATGCCACACCTGCCAGGTGGACCGATCCGAGGCGACCACCCTCTGGGTGGTCTCGACGATGGACTGCACCATCGCCGGGTCCAGCCCCGTCAACGGGATCACCGGGCCGGGCCGGCTGGAGGTCACCGAGGCGACCAGCCCGGTCACGGCCCGGTCCCCGCCGAGGACGTCGGCGGCCTCGGCCCGCCACTGTCGGCGTTGCTCGGCTTCGGAGCGGGGGGCGTGTTTGGCGTCCCGGGTCTCCAGGGTGGCCTGCTGGGCCAGCTTGATCGCCTCGATCGGGGTCGGCGGCCGGCCGTGCGCGGCCTGGAAGCCGGCCGCCAGCTGGGCACGGCGGACGTCGATCCGGGCCCGGCGGGAGGACCAGGCAGTGAGCAGCTGCTCCGGCAGGCCGGTGATCTCGCGGATGGTGCGCCGGCCGCCGGCGACCGCGGCGGCGGCGTCGGAGCGTTCGGTGAAGGTCACCCCGAGGCGGCGGTGCAGCTCGGCCTCGACCCGGGTGTTGTACCGCTCCGATGCGGTGACGGTGGCCTTGTACAGGACCCGCCCGTCCAGGGCCAGCCACCGGCCGTGCGTATAGCGGCTGCCGTGACGTTCCCGGACCCGGACCTTGCTGGAGACCGCGACGTGGGTGTGCAGGTCCGGGTCGCCGGCCCGGGAGTCGCGGTGGTCGAATGTCGCCGCGAGCAGCCCGGTGGTATCCAGCTGCTGCACCCCACCGTCACCGCCGCCGCGGGTGTAGGTGGCGTCCCGTTCCAGCCAGGCAAGGGCGTCCAGGACGGCGGCGTGGTGCGCGGCGTGGATCTCCTTGGCCACCTCACGCGGGGCGATCGCCCACAACGCCGACACCGACTTGACGGGGGTGAAGGTCAGGTCGAACCCGGCCACCGCGGTGGTCGCTGCCCGGGAGTGCCGGGCGATGAACGAGGACAGCTCACGCGGGTCCTTCGGGGCCCGGCCGTACTCGTCCGCGAACATCTCCTGGCCGACGTCGGTGCGGATCTGGGCCCGCTCGACCGCGGTCAACGGCCAGTCCGTCGGCATCCCCAACGCCGCGTTGACCTCCGCGCAACGGCTGGCCACCTGCACCCGGAACGCCGGCGCGGTGTCGATGAGCTTGAACGGCCGGCCCAGGGCCACCGCCGTGGCAATGTCCTTCGGCGCAGTCCTCCCCCCCGACGCGGTGACCAGGTTCCGGGTGATCGCGTCGGCGTTCGGGTGTTTCCCTTCGGCGAACAGCGACGCCATCTGCTCCGCGGTCACCTCCTGCCCGGCGTGCAGGTCCACGTCGCCGAGGGCGGAGCCGAGCCACGCCCCGGGGGACTCCCCGCGTTGGCTGTAGTAGTCCCCCAGGCCGGTGTGCTCGCGGTCAGTGGCATCCACCGTCGCGACCTGCCGGGTCAGATACGAGTACCCATCCCCGGCGGTCAACTTGTGAATCGACATCACACCCCGGTAAGCACCAAAACCCCCTTGGGCTCGACACGATCCGGCGAACTTTTTTCCTCGAAACTTTGTCCTGCATATCTGCTTGAGTGCAGTGGTTGCTTAGCCGCCGCCGATGAGGTCTCTGAGGGGGTGGGGGTCGGTGTCGACGGCTTGTTGGAGCAGCCGGTAGAAAAGCATGCCTCTGGCTTTGG
>JAABVA010002874.1_pt1 | contig 16799 bp, 25 predicted proteins | sample 5560331 | NCBI WGS metagenome assembly JAABVA01 (sample SAMN12812661, study PRJNA571458) | rock metagenome | isolation source: Antarctica rocks | place: Antarctica: Victoria Land, Mt New Zealand sud | collected 2016-01-07 | reverse complement strand
ACCTGCTGCTTTTGGATCACACCCGCCCCCTACCCTGGCCCTCGGTCCCCTAGCCCTCGTCGCCGTCGTCGCCGCCGCGCATGAGCGCCAGCCGCAGCGCCCGCACCTGGGCGGTCAGCCTGTCCAGCACGTCGGCCAGTCGTGCCGTCCCGGTCGCGTCGAGTCGCCCGCCCTCGTTCAGGTGGCGGGTCACCTGATTGAGATTCGCCGCCGTGCGGGCGAGGTCCTGGTACGCTGCGACGTTGACGGCCGGCACGACGCCGCGCGGAGCGCGCTGCGCCAGCACCGCCCGGCGCACGTAGGTCGCCAGGTCCGCCATCCCGGCGGCATCCCCGCGCCGGCGCAACTCGGTCAGCTCGGCCTCGTTGACGAACACCCCGACGAGATGGGTGCGCCGCTCGTGGACGGGGATCGGAGGCCGTCCGCGCCCCCGGCGCGGTGGTCGCTCAATGCTGTCGGTGTCTGTCGTCATCGCCTTCTTCCTTCTCCCTACGCCCAATGCTGTGTGTCGCCGCCCCCGTCGTCCCTCGTGGCCCTCGTGGCCCCGCCAGCCGGGGGAGCACGGCCCGACCGGACCGACCGAAGGGAGGACCGGGAGGACTTTTGCTTTAAGCAAAAGATGCCTTGCTCCCCGCCCCAACGTCGCGCGCACACCCCCGTCATGGCGCGGTGTCGTCGGCCCACACAGGGCGGCGCGGGCGCGCCGGGAAAATGGCCCTTGCCCGCGTGCCCCGCGTCGCCGGCGCGGTCGCCAGCGCCGCCCTCGGTAGACCCTGGCCCCACTGCCCTCATTGGCCCGCTCCCGTCGCGGCGCTCACCAGCGTGCGCACGACGATGGTGACGATGCTGCCCGCCAGCACCATCCCCGCGGCCCACCACAAGAGCCGCACCAGGCGGCGATAGTCGTCCAAGCCCATGCTCGGCTCGGCCCCGCGCGCCAGCGCCCGCCGGTCGGACCACAGCAGGAGGAGCGCCGCCGCGAGCGCCGCGACGCCCACGGCGAAGCCCCACCACACGCGCTCTTGTAGCCCCGCGCCGGTCGCGCCGCAGGCCAGATACAGGGGAGCCTCGATCCGGTCGATCAACTGTGTCAGGTCACGCCTCTCCATCAGTCCTCCTCCTCGACGTCGGCCAGCAGCCGGTCGTAGTCGGCGGCGGAGACCAGGCCCCGGAGCGCGGGCAACGCCGCCGGCGGCAGCGCGAAGTAGTGCCGCCCGTTGTCGGCCTCGACCGCGACGACGCGCCCGCCGTCCGCCGGCCCGCCCGCGATCTCGCTCTGGTAGGGCAACGTCACCACATCCATCCCCCACTCGCGCAGGATCGCCAGCCAGTGCCGCAGCGGGATCGGGTCGTGCTGCGGCAGCACCTCCAGTTCGTCCTCCCACGCGGTCGGCACGATCCACAACACGGTCGGCTCGTCGGGTGTCCCTATCGTCGGCACGTCCATCCTCAGCCCCTCCTCTCGCGTCGTTAGACACACATCTATCAGTCTCATCGCCGCCCCCTCTCCAGGAACTGGCGCGCGAACTCCCGCGTGTCGGGGAGCGCGTCGCGCCGCAAATCATCATTAGTCACGATCAGGACCTCCCAGCCGGCCCGCTCGATCCGCCCTTTCTTCTCGGTGTCCTTGCGCTCACGGATGCCGTCCTTGTTGAACAAGGGGCCGAAGTGGACGCCGCCGTGGACCTCAATGGCGCGTCCCAGGGCGGGCCACCCGAAATCGACGTGCGTGCGCGGGGCCACCCGCACCTCGCGGTCGAAGTCGATCTTGTACCGCTCCCCCAGTTCCTGGGTCAGCAGCATGAACAGCGTGCGCTCGTCGCGTGACATGCGGCCGAGGTCGGCGCGGCGCTTGTCGGCAGCGCGGTCGAACGCGAAATCCTCACCATATTTAGTGGCGGTCGCGGCCCAGCCCCGCTTGCCCGCCGCGGACAGGCTCCGGTGCGTGCGGAAGGATTGGACATACCGCTGATAGGCGGGGTCCTGTAGACGCGCGGGACCCAGGGTCTTGAACCGCGTGCGCTCCTCGGCGGTGATCCACACAGGGCGCTGCCGCGTGGTCCGCGCGGGCGGCGTACGGTCGTCCTCGCGGCCACCCCCGCGACTCATGGGACGCCCCTCTCGCCCACGGATGGGACAACACGGTGGTACGCCACGTCACACGCCCCTCACGCTGTCCACGGTCGGCGGCGGGGTGTAGGCGAGCGCGTTGACGCGCACCGCCGCCTCGATGAACGCGGAGGCGCGCAGGCGGTCGTGCGTCAGCAGCGTGGCGAGTACGCCATCCGCCGTGTCGCGCACGGTCGGGTCCGCGCTGTCCTGGAACAGAGCGATCAGGCGCTCCGCCGGCGCGGTGCGGAAGAAGTCCCGCAGCGCGGCCAGGCCGAGCACCTGGTCCGGGGGCGCGCCGCACATGGCCGCCTGGAGGTGGAGCAGCGCCAGCTCGATGACCAGCGTGGCGATGTTGTCGTAGAAGGGGTCGGCGCTGGGGCGGCTCGCCCGCAGCATGAGGTGGGCCACCGCGCGCGCGTCCGCGTCGTCGCCCACGCCGGATAGGATCTCGTCCCAGGCCGCCTCCGTGGCAGCGAGCGTCGCGCTTGCCGTGGCGATCAGCGCGGTCGGCGTGACGTCGGAGGTCTGGGGTCCGCGCGGATCGTGCAGTTCACGGCCGAAAAGGGATGGTAGGTTCATCGTCGATCATCTCCTGTACGCTTGTATGCTTTGTGCGTGTGGCTGTCCTGGCATGAGGGGCCGCCGCTCACCGGCCGTGGTCCCCCTCACTCGTCTTCTGTGGGCGGTCCTGGCCGCCTGGTGGCTCCTGGCCCTGCGGGGACTGCGCGGCGGTCAGCACCTTCGCGGCCGTCCGCGCGATGTAGGCCTCCCGCTCGGGCGGCGTGCGCCCTTGGCCCTGACCCGATGCCCCGCCTTTGTCGATGGCCTCCTTGAGCTCGTCCTGAGTGAGCTGCGGATATGTATCGACGAGCTGGTGGGCCGCGCCCCACTCGCCCTGTCGTTCGTCGAGCCGGCCGTCGCCGCCATCGAGGAGCGCCCGGCGTAAGCGGCCGAATTGCGTGGCGTAGGTCGGCTCTGGTGGCGTCGTGGACAATGGCGCGGGCACGCTGGCGTCGCGAGCGGCCTCCCGGTCCGGCCTGTCGGCGGCCGCGGCACGTTCCGCCTCCTGGCGCGCGTGTTCAAGGGCCACGATGCGCCACCGCTGCTCCTCGACAATCTCCTGGGGGAGGGACGCCCGCTCCAACACCCAATCGGCCAGGTCGAGCGCGGCGGGGGCCACGCGGCTCTCTCGATTGGCGTTCACGAGGGGGATGCGCCGGTCCGGGTCGTCGCGGGTGGTGAAGCCGGCGAGCGGGGCGGCCTGCTCCGCGCCGGCGGTCCGGGGGTCGCCGCCGTAGCGCGCGGCGATGATCTGGGCCATGCTGTCGTGCAGCCCGCGCTGGACGCCCATGCGATCGAGGCGCACCCAGGCGTCGAACCGCTCCGGCCGCGGCTCGGTCAGCAGCACCGGCGGGAAGCCGTCCTGCACGAGGTCCCCGATGCGCGCGGCGGGCACGTCGCGCAGCAGCACCAGGCCAGTCCGCTCGGCCGGCCGGATCGCGATGTCCGTCCCGGCCATGTTGACCGTGCGCAGGTCGCGCACGCGGTCGAGGATGTCGGCGGGCGTGACGTGGGCGTAGGATACCTGATCGTCGCGCGTGCGCAGGGTCAACTCGTAGCGGCGCTCGCCCATCGCCTTGAGTTGCATCGTCAGCAGGTCCTTGAGGTCGGCCACGTCGCGGCGGTCCTGCCGCTTGTCTTGGTCGAAGATCCACATGGCCTCACCTCACCACCGGTGTATCGGCGGAGAGGAGGTCGTCGAGGACCACCAGCGCCGGGGGCGGGAGCAGGAAGTAGGAGCGGCCGCGCGTGGTGTCGAGGGTCACGACGCGGCCGCGGTCTCCGTCCTGGCCAGGCGCGTCGATGGCCGGCGAGATGCCGGCCACGCGGGCGTCGTCGGCGCGCAGCGCGCGCAGCCAGGCGCGCACCGTGATCGGCGCGTGGGCCGGGACGATGGCCCGGTCGGCGTCCCAGCGCGCGGGGTCGAGCCACAGCACCGTCGCAACGGTCCATACGATGGTCCTCTCTTCTAGCGTGTCTAGCGTGTGCATGGGTAGGAGCCCTCCCGCTCATAGGCAACGTCATAGGCGACGTTCAGGGTCGGTGTGTCGAGTGTGTCGAGGGCGTCGAGTGTGGCGCCGGCCGCGTCGTCCCACAGGCGCGGGATGCGGCGGGCCACGGCGACGAGCTGGACCAGGCGCGCGGTCTCCGCGCGCGCGATCAGCTCGCCCAGGTCGGTGAGCCGGAAGAGGCGCCGAAGCTCAGGCGCGTCGTCGATCGTGCCCCGCGTCTCGCCAATCAGGCCGGCCGTCAACATCACGTCGAGAGAACGGTACAGTGATCCGTTGCCCACGCGCATGCGCCCCTCGGTGGACGCGACGATCTCGCGTCGGAGGCCATAGCCGTGCTGCTCGCCGGCGGCCAGCACCAGCAAGATGTGGTAGATCGGGTGCGTCAGCGGGAGCGCCACGGTGAGACCATGTGTGCCCTGGTTCATGGCACAGCCCCCTCTCCCACGGATGGGGCGACGAGGCGCGCGGCCAGGCGATCTTTCCCACGCCCCTGGGGTGTCCCTGTGTGGATCAAGGACGCGGCCACACAGGGCACCGCTGCGCGGCGGGGAAAACGAGGATGTAACGTTGTGCGGAAACGCGCGTTCACGGGAAGCGGTCGGCGTGCGAGGGAAGGGGCACACCGAGCTTGACGGAGCGACGCACGCTCGTCGTAGCGAGAGCCTACGGGGCGCGCCTCAACTGTGTAGTGATAGGGCGAGGCTAGCGGATCGGGAGACGCCTCTTGAGGTAGTAGCAGAAGTGCTTGATCATGGCATTGCCAGGAGTGACGCTGACCAACTCCCACCCTTCGATACCAAGTCTGTTCAAGGAATCCATGTAGGCAGGAGTGCCCATATCCTTGGCATCCTTTACCACTATCTTGTACTCCCACTGTTCCGTGTCGGGAGCACCGGCGTAGGATGACGCTGGTGGTCCGAACGAACCGGGTACTTGATTGCGCATATCTAACCATCCTTCCTGCGTACTCCTAACACTATACACCCAACCCGAAGCGTGACGTGCTGCCACAGGGGCGCGCGGCGCGAGAGGCGCTTGACTGAGAGGAAAGCGCGGAGCTGGCGCACATCGCCGCGGACCCCCTTGCCCCGCCCGCTGAGCAGGACAAGGAGGCTAGCGAACGCGAGTACGAGCATGACATGGATGGGTCCAGTCAGCAAGTGGTGCCGCGCCGTCAGAACACCGACGAGCCAGAGGGTGACGCCGGCGGCCAGAAACATTCCCGCGAGCTTGGCACGAGGCACGAGCGCGGTCGCGTCGTCTTGCCAGCGCCGCCCACCACGAAAGAGGAGAATCAAGTTTTTCATCCTTGAGGTCCTGGTGCTTTCGCGAGGCCGGCGCCAATTGCGGTTGCGTAGCCGCCGACAGCCCCTGTCGCGATCCTCGTCGCGGCACCGGTGATCGCGCCCGCCGGCGCGTGCGCCCCGGCCGCGTTGGCGACGGCCCCGCCGGGGTTGAGCGAGGCGATAATCTTGGGCACGCGGTAGAGCACGATCAGGCCGGCCAGGCCCACGAGCGATTGCAGGAACCCGTTCTCGTGCAGGCCCAGCTCCATCACCGCGAGCATCTTGAGCGCCACGGCGTAGCCCACCCCCCACAGGCTCGTGTTCACGAACGCGGAGGCCCAGCCGCGCGCGAAACCGGACGCCTCGGGCAGCACCCAGCAGGCGATCATCAGCGGCGAGATGCCGTACAGCGTCCCCAGGAGGAATAGCCCGACCAGCTTGGTCAGCGCCGTCAGCAAGAGGATGATGAGCCCCACCGCGCCGAAGACGAAGCCGAGGGTCCAGGTCCAGGCCACCGCCCACAGCGTGCCGGCCGCCGAGCCGAGCAGGTTGTGGGTGTCGAAGTCGAAGTGCGAGAGCGTGCCCGCGCCGAGCGTGCCGGTGTAGCCGTTCACCGCGCCGCCCAGGTCATTGAGCCCCGTGAACCACAGGTGCAGCGCCTCGGGCAGGATGATGACGGCAACCAGGCCCAGCACGGCGCGCCAGAGCACATCGACTGCCTCGACCACGTTGGCGCGGCCCACATGCGCCAGCCCGAACTTACACAGGCCGATCAGCGAGAGCACCCCGTAGAGCCCGAAGGCGAGGTCCTGCATGTCGCCGAAGAAGGTGTTGAGCTCGCCCCAACTCTTCTTGTCGGAGAAGTCCGGCATGCCGGTGAGTACCGTCACGAAGCCGTCGGCCACCTTCTGCGTCAAAGTGGTAAGCACGCCCATGATGCCGGACCCGACCTTGTTGAGCATGCCGCCGATGAGGCTCATCACCATATTGCTGGGGTCGAGGCACGAGGGCAGGAACGGGATGTTGCCGAGGTGGATCTCATCGGCGGGGCAGCCGCCGTTGTCGCCCGTGGCCTTGCCGTCCGAGCCGTAGGCGCCGCCGATGGTGGGCGGGGCGGTCACGGTGTAGGGCGCGCCGGCGCTGGTGTGGTGCGCGCCCACAGCCCGGATCTCGTGCGGCCCCACCGGGGCGTCGGGGATCGTCACGTCGAAACGCGTGTAGCCCGACTCGTCCGCGTCGCCGCGGGCCAGGATATGCGTGGTTTGGTCCCAGTACAGCGTGACCGTGGTCGCCGCCGGGAAGTCATCGACGATGGCGATGATGTGGGTCGTGCTGATCCCCTGCGACGAGGACAGCACGATGGCCGGGTGGTGCGTCGGCGTCGCCGACGGGTAGGGGGTGTACGTCGGCTCCGGCGTGGCCGTGGCGTACGGCGTGTTGGTCGGGTAGGGCGTCTGCGTGGGGACCGGCGTCTCGGTCGGTGTGGCGGCGCTCGCCGCGTGCGCTGTGCGGACGGCCAGTGGGACGGCCAGCGCCGCCAGCACGACGACAATCGCCGCGAAGCTCCTTATCGTGCGGCGCATACCTGCGCTCCTCCCTGCGCCCTCTCGGGCGTCACTATCGCCATGGTCATGTGCTCGGGCGTCTTGCCCTGGGCGAGCGCGTCCACCGCCGCCCACACCTCCTCCTGAGTGGGATTGGCCCGGTCGCGCGCCACGGCGGCGATCATGCGGTCGCGCTTGATGCGCTCGGACTTGTACGAGGCGGTCATCCAGTAGTGGTGCCGCGTGGTCGGGAAGCGCACCGCACCGTGCGCCGCCTGGCCGGCCTTGGTCTCGCGGATCAGGAACAGGTCACTGAACGCGCCCCGCTCCGATTTGAGGTTCTTGAGCTTGGCGACCTCGTGCCCGGTCAGGTCGAGCGTGCCGGCGAGCCAGTCGAGCGCCTGCTGCGCTCCGCCCTTCTTGCCGCGGTCCTTCTGTCGGAAGAGGATCTGGATGCTGGCCTGGTTGAACAGCGCCGCCGCGGCCGGGTCCTCAGTCAGATCCGAGACCTGCTGCTTGATGAAGGCGAGCACCAGCCCCCAGTGACGGCCCTTGCGCGCCAGCGTCTCGATCCACTCGCCGGCGCCCTGGTACTTCACGACGTGCCAGCCCTCGTCGATGATGAGCAGCTCGCTCATGTGCTCGGCGTCCTCCTCGGCGTCCGCGTCGCGCCCCTGGGCCTCCACCTCGCGCAGCGCGCGGCGCTTGACTGTCTCCGCGACGGCGAACATGGCGAAGGCGTGCGCCGGCGTGCGCGGCCGCAGGTCGCGCAGGTCGAATTGCAGGAAGGGCGCGTCCAGGTCCAGCTCCGGGCTCGTGGGCCGGTCTACCAGCCCGCCGTAGCGGTTATGATGCGTGTAGGGTCGGAGATGGTAGGCCATGTCGGAGAGCGCGACGCGCTGGTGCTCCTTCCACCGCGCGGTGTCCTCGGCCTGCCGCGCCAGCCAATCCACTAGCTCGCGCTCAAGCGGGCTCGATCCGTCGGGATGGGCGGCGTAGACCGCGCGCACGCCCTCGTCGATGGCCGCCGAGGGGAAGCCCTCGTAGCCGCCGGGGATACTCGCCAGTAGCACCTCGTGCGCGTCGCACACGAAGGCGATCTTCTCCTCCAGCAGGTCCTCGTCGGCGGGGTCGATCCCCGCGCGATCCCAGATGTTGAGCGCGACGGGCGAGCGCGGCCCCAGGCGGGCGCGCACCCCGCCGACGACGCGCCGCGTGGTGTCGTAGTGGTCGGTGCTGTCGATCACCGTGACGCGGCCCCCGGTCTGGAGCATATGCGTCGCCAGGAACTGCGCCAGGACCGTCTTGCCCGAGCCGGAGCCGCCGGTGATGCACATGAGCGCGTTGCGCAGCGAGGGGTCGGCCCAGTCGAGCAGCACGGTCTCGCGCCCCTCGGGCGTGTAACCCACGAGCATCCCGCGCGCCGTGCCGGGGCTGCGCAGATGGTAGGGCATCCCGTTGCCCACGGTCTCGGCGTACATGCGGTAGACGCTGCGCGCCTTGTCCCACCCGATCGGGCGTGTCGCCATGTATAAGGGCTCCTGATGCCCCTGCGCCAGGGCCACCGACGACGACACCGAGAGGATGGACGCGACGGTCTCGGCGCGCTCGTCGAACGCGGCCACGTCGCCGGGGGGAGCCGTGACCGTGACGTAGACGCCGACGTGGGCCAGCGTGTGCCGGCGCTCACGCAGCATCCGCGACTCATCGCGGGCCTCGCGCCGCGCCTCCTCCACGTCGGTCGTGACGTGCCGGCTGACCGCGACCTGATCCCCCAGGTAGCGGTCGCGCCGGGCCGCGCCCTTGCGCTCGCGCTCCTGGTCCAGCCCGCGCAGCGTCACGACGAGCGTGTAGGGGACCTCGGCGCCCACGAGGGCCTGGGTCCAGCCGGGGTCGGTCTCCGGCGGCGGGGCCAGCACGTAGAGCGAGCGTGCCAGCGTGCCGTCCGGCAAGACGACGTGCGCACGCTCCTCGTCGCCCGTGAGGTCGGGCGCCTCGAAGGTGACGATGCCGCCGGGGCCGTGTCCGGGCTCGGCGGGCAGGCTGTGCGCCAGCAGCGCGGCCACGGCCGGGCCGTCGAGGCGGGCCGTGTCCACGCCCATGTTCGTGAGGTGGCGCACGGCGCCGCGCACGGCCGCGTCGAGGGCGGCGCGCTCGCCGGGGCTGCCCGGCGCGTGGCGGCCCGGCAGCGGCGCGATGACGGCGTAGAAGTCGCGCCGGGCCTGGTGACGGTCGCGCAGCTCGTCGGTCCACCAGTCCCGGTTGCCGGCGCGGTACGGGTGCAGCGCCGGGGGGCAGGCCGCGGTCTCGGCCGCGACCTGCGCAAGGAGGTGATCCCGGTCGAGCGGGTTGCTGCGCACCACCAGTTGAGCCTCCTGCTTGGGCAGGAGGCTGGCGACGAGGGCCGCGGCGGCGGCCGCCGTCTGGTCGCGCTCGTCGTCGGATTGCGTGTCGTGGTAGACGCCGCCCACGGCGAGCACGGCGCGCTGGCGACCGTCCACCCCAACCTGGATGCCGTCGGGGTAGACGTCGATGCGCCGCCGGCGGCGCGTCAGTCGGTTGGCAACGCTCATCACGCCTCCTCTACCGGCGTGACCGACCTGACGGGGCGCGGCCGGCGCAGGCGCGCGATGATCCGGCCCGTCAGGTCGGTCGCCTCGTGGGAGTGCGCAGCCGTCCGCGTGGGTAGGGCCGGCCGCGTGGCGCCGGATAGCGTGCCACGGGCGCGCGCGCGCACCTGGCGTGGGGCGCGGCGCACCAGCGCCGCAGTGCGCCGGCGCAGGTAGCCGACGACCTGGCGCGGGTAGGGCTCGGCCCCGTCCATGAAGAACACGAAGCCGATCACGAGGGGCAGCGCCACCGCCGCGAAGATCAGCAAGAGGTGCATCTTGCCGGCCTGGCCGGCGTAGGTCATGCTCTTGGTGAGTTGGAACGCGATGTACCCCAGGGCGGCGGCGGCGGCGATCCCGGCCGCCTCGGGGATGGTGCGCCCCAGAAAATAGCGCGGGCGCATATTGCTGTACTGCGAACTCTTGCATGTGTGGGCCACGGCGATCCTCCCCTGGCGAGACACAGCGCCTCCAGCTTCCACCGTCGGGAGGCCGGAGGCGCGTCGAGCGGCGTCGGATAGAGGGCGGTTATTTCAAGCCCTGGATGGCCGTGGCGAGCGGGCTCGCCCCGAACAGGATCACGGCGCCCACGATGGTCCCCACGAGCATGTCGCGGGCGGCGCGGTGGTGCAGGACCATGAAGATGGCACTGATGGACAGGCCGATCACTGTCACCGGCAGGGCCAAGTCGCCCATCCACCCGGCGATGGCGGTGAACACGTTACTGAACGGGTTGGCGGCGCCAGCGGCGATAAGAGGGGCGATAGCGGCGAAGGTGACGATCTTGCCGGCGACGAGGCTCTGCGCCGTGGCGAAGCTCAGGGTGTGGGCGTGCGCGAGGTGCGCGAGGGATAGGCTCTGGTGCATGGTACGTGTCTCTTCTCTTTCTCCCGCCCGTGGGGCGGCCCTGTGTGGCGCGGCGCGGAACGGCGCCGGGTCACGCGTACGAACAGGTCTGTGGTGTCCGTGGTGTCCATATGGCCCGCCTCATGCTCACCTCCCCCTCAGCGGGCCGCGTCGTGGGCCGGGCGCTTGTCAGAGCGCCGGGCTAGGTCCGATCCTGACTTTAGTTTCAGGCCCACGACCAGCCTGCACCAGAGACAGCGCCTAGACAATGCCTAGACAAACACGGACAAGTAGCACTTCTACTTCTACTTCTACTTTTGCGTCGCGCCCCTCTCGCACACAGGACCGGCCGCCGGCCGGGAGAAACGCGTAGGCCCTGTCATGTGCGATGACACACGAAGCGGTGGGCATCACGTTAACGTGATGCCCACCGCTTCGTGTGTCGGGTCGGGTCGGGGAGAGTAGCCCTGCTAGAGGGTGGGCTGATGATGCAGAGCGGCATCTCTAGCGGGATCACCGGCGACGTCTGCGGCCACGAAGGCGTCGATGAGGGTGGCCTGGCGCGCGTGCAACTCGGTGAGGCACCGGAGGAGCGCCCCGATATGGGGCGACGCGGCGGCCGCAGACCCCCGCGCCCGTGTGTGAGGACGCGCGGCGTCCTCCAGGGCTTGCCACTCCTGGGTTGTCAGGTGGAGCGCGCCGGCCAGTATCCGCACGGTCTCGCAGCGCGGGGCCTGTCGCTTGCCGCCCTCAAGTTTGATGATCGCGTCGACACTCAGGCCAGCGCGCTCCGCCAGCCGCGCTTGCGTCATGTAACTACGGCCACGAAAGTGTTTGAGTAACGCGCCAAAGGCCGTTGGTTGGGTCGCCATGTCGTCCTCCCCCGGACAGGCTGGATAGGTCACGCCCGCGCGTGGCTTGCGGACCCTGGCCCTAACCTGCTACGGTTACGGGCAGTGGCTATGCCTGCACTCACGCGGCGTCACATGTACAATATAAATTATCGGATATTTATTGTACATATGGCCCAGTGTATACCTCACTGTGGGAGGGTGTCAAGCGCATGCCGCCGATCATCCGTACGCCCTTGTTTCTGGTGATAGCCCACATGCCGAAGACGCCGCGCGAGCCGCGCGAGAACGATCAACTCTTTGCCCTCCGGCTCGATCAGTTGTTCGCGACACACCTGGACCCCGCGGGGAAGCCGTACTCCGTGCGTCAAGTGGCCGCGCGGACCGGCATGTCCCCTTCCTACCTCAGCGGCCTGCGGCGCGGGAAGGTCACGGGGCCAGGGGCCGACAAGGTCGAGGCGCTGGCGCGCTTCTTCGGCGTCGATATGGCCTATTTCATGGGCAGCGAACGGGTGGAGCTGCCGGACACGACGGCGGGCGACGATCGCCTGCGCAAGGCCCTGGAGAACCCCCTGGTGCGCGAGATCGCCCTCACCACCGGTGACTTCAACCGCGAGCAGTGGGACCATATGCTGGCGATCCTGGAGCACCAGGTCGAGATCCAGCGCATCGCCGACGAGCGGGCGCGCCAGAAATACGAGCGCCAGGTGGCCGCAGAGCGCCCGCCCCGCGACATAGCGAGCGGGCGTCAGGGACAGGAGCAGGCGCGGGCGGACGACACCGAACCGGGCGACGGCGACGACGCCGAGGGGGGATGAGCACGATGGGCAGCCCGTCGCGTTCATCCCCCCTCGGCGTCGTCATGGGGTGCCCCCCATCGTGCGCTCCGCATCCCTAGACAGCTCGGCTGCGGCGGCCGCGGCGTCCTCCCGGTCGCGCCCGGCGCTCTCCACGACATCCTCCCGCATGCGCATCCACCCGATGATGGCGAGGACGCCGCGGCCACCGATAATGTACGCGTAGAGATCGGGCTGGTGGGTGAGGAAGGGCTACAGCCGGGATACGTGTAAAATAGGAACCCGCGATGGGAGGGCATGATGTCTCTGGCACACGCCATCAAACAGACGATGCAGGCACACGACCTAACGACCGGTCAGGTCGCCGAGCGTATGGGGATAGAGCAAGACCGCGCCACCTTCTACCGCATGGTCAACGGAGCAACGAAAGAGCCACGACTTGGTACGGTCGTGCGGTTGTGCATCGCCTTGGAAACCACCCCATCGGAGTTGCTGGAACTGGCGGCAGTGTGGTCCCCGGACACGCCGGGACGTGCCGGGCCGGATGATTTGCGCCTGCGGCAAGCGTTCGGGCAGATGGGCGCGCTGTCGGTGGAAGGAAAGCAGTGGGCGGTGCCGCTCGTCGCCGCGCTGGCGACGGCACTGGCGGCCGATGGTGCGCGGAACGCGGATGATGACCGGCCGCATGTCCCTGATGACGCCGGCAACGCCTAAGGGAAGCCATCGGCGGCCGTGCAAAGGCAGCAGGCGCGCCGACAGCCTCAACTTCCGTCGCCCCACCGCCCACACAGGCAGCCCTGCCTGCGCAGCTCCACGCGACAGTCCTAAGTGTACGCGGCGGTACGCCGCTTCGGCCACGATGAACGGCGTACCGCCGCGTAACCGCTGCATAAGTTGGCGCGGGCGAAATGCTCGGGCGCTACACTGCGGCCATGACTCATTCCCGATGGTTCTGGTCGATTGTCGCGCTTGTCGCCGGCGCATGTATAGCGCTCGCCTCCTTTCTCGCTCGGACGCACCATATGGAGCTTAAGCAAAGCTTTGACGGGTGGGCCAGCGCCGTCATTTTCGGCGCGATCTGGGCGGCAGTCGCACAGTACGTATTCGTGCAGCTCCCAGCACGTCGGGTGACCGAGAATGCTGTACGCATCGTGCTCTTCGAGCTTGCCGTTAACCATGGGCAATTGGCCTATCGGCGATCCGTACTCTTGCCGACGCTCTCCTTCGCCATGTTCGATGCGCATGGCCCAACGGTTATCGGGGCGCTTGACGCCGACGCGGGCCGCAAGCTCGTCGCCCTGTACAGTCTTTTGCGCGTGTACGTTGTCGTACGGCCGGATGACGCAGACCTGGAGCGCGCGTTAGCCGCACAGCGCGACGAGGCGAAGGGTTTCCTTGAAGGGGTGTTCGTTGGCGTCGCGCGCCTGAAAATACGGGACGATCGTCCTGTCAAAGTCCTGCGCGACGCATTTGATGCCGCATACGATGCACCTAAACCAAAACCGTTTCCCAAAAATGCCAACTGGCTGACGCGTCTGCTGCGGTAGCAGCGTTGGGAGAGAGATAGGCGGCGCGTCGTTCGTGACGTACGCTGTATTCGCTAAGCGAACGGGTCTTCGGGGTGTTCGCTAGCGAACGGATAGGGTCAGGAGCCGACCCTGCGCGATTATCGTGATTGCCCGCTGCAGGCGCGCTAGCTCATCCGGGGAACTGCCGTTGGTCGGGGTGCACTGCTCATGACCCTGCACACCCTCGCGGGCATGGGCTCGTCGCTCTTCCGCTGGAGCGGGAGCCGCACGCTGCGCGTGCGCGTGACGACGACCGCGGCCTTATGCGCCACCCCGCCCTCCTGTGGGGTGCAGGTCCCCTAGCGGCGTGACCGTAACCAGGCCGTCCATACAGCCACCGCGACGACGTACTCAGCGCGCTCGATGCGCAAAGACCTGCTTCGTTGTCCCCTCATTCTTGACTCTGGCGCCGACATAGTGCTATCAAATTAGGTAGTTTATGTCTGTCCGCGTCACGAAGGGAAAAGAGGAGAGACGCATGCGGCCACTCACAGCCGAAGACGAAGCGGCCCTGCGCGTCATCGCCGAGCGCCACGGCTACTTTGCCGCGCGGGGGCCGCACACCGGCGAGGGCAGCGCCAGCCGCCTCATCGACGCGCTGCTCGCCGGCGAGGTCGTCACGCTCGCCCTCACGCCCGCCATCCCGCTGCCGTGCCATCGCCGCCTCGCCCCCTCGGGGCTCCGTACGCGCTGGTCGGCGTGTGGGTCACGCCCTCTCCCTATCCGTGGTGTCGCTATCCGTGGTGTCGCTCACCTCGTCCACGACCTCGTCGTAGACGCGCGTGGGTCCGGCCGTCCAGGCGGTCGTCTGGTCGCGATTGAGCCAGCCCAGCCCGCACATCGCCTCCGCGAGCTGGGCGTGCTCCGCCCACTCGCTCAGCACCAGGTACTGCGTCGGCCGCGTGCTGTCGCGCAGCATGCTCGCCCCCCGGAAGCCGGGGTAGCGGCTCCGCGCCTCCCGCAGCGTGCGCCACGCCTCCTCCCACGCGCCCTCGTGCCCGGGCACAACCTCCACCGTGGTCACCATCCTGATCATCCGTTAGCCCTCCTGCGTCACGGCCGCGCGTGGCCGGCTCCTGTCTACGTCCCGCGCGTGGCCTCGGTCCACCTTGCGCGGCCCCATGCACGCATTGTCACACATCATCACGTCCGTCTGTAGGACCACGATGCGGTAATCAAGATCACCCCATCCGACACGGCCCCACGCCCCAGCGATCGGGTAAGGGCGTGGTCTCTGCCCACTGCTCATTATGGTGTGCTCCTGTCGTGCCTCGTCCGGTCGCTCAGGATGCCTGTGCCATGGCCTCGACCGGGGCGCATGCGGTCGGCTCGACGACGTACACGACGCGGCCGGCTCGGCGACGTACACGACGCGCCTAACGCGCTCCGCGCCGAGGGCGTCGCCGATCTTGTGCGACACGTCGGTCACTCTATCAGCCAGCTTATGTATGGTGAGCCAGTCCCGGTTGAACGGCGCGGGGACGATGACGCATGGCCGCTCCCCCACCTGGCCGATCGCACTATTTTGCGTATTATCATGATAGTAGCTATACTCGTTGCGATGACGCATAGATAGCTGGGCCGGTCGTGATCTGAGTCCGGGGCTGGCGCGTATCATCAACGACGGCCGGCGTGTGGCCGGCGTCACGGAGTCATCACACGGACTCATCGAAGGAGTAGAGGCATCATGGCATTATATGAGACCGCCGAGGAGATGCGCGAGATCGTGATCGACGCGTTCGACCGGCAGACGGGGCGCGGCGACTTCCTGCGCAAAATGTTGCTCGTCGGAGCCGGTGTCGCCGCCGGTAGCACGGCCCTGATGCGTGGCGCCGTGCCCGCCCTGGCCGCCGAGATGGAGCCTGGCCGCACGCGCGCCGGCATCGCGAAGAGCGACCTCCAGATCCTCAACTACGCCTTGACCCTGGAGCATCTCGAGGCCACGTTCTACCGCACGGCGTCGCGCCCGTCCAACGCGCAGATCGCGCGGTACATCGACGTCGTGGCCGCGAACGAGCAGACCCACGTCGACGCCTTGACGACGGTGATCCAGAACGCCGGCGGCACGCCCGTGCACGAGGCCCGGTATAAATTCCCCCCGTTCAGCCTGCCGTTCGCCGTGATCCTGGAGAACACGGGCGTGCACGCCTACCTCGGCGCGGCGCCGCTCGTCAAGTCATCGGCCTTACTGTTGACCGCCGCGAGCATCGTGACGGTGGAGGCGCGCCACGCGGCGGCCTGGATGACGCTCAACAAGCAGAACCCCACGCTCGGCGCCTTCGACACCGGCTTGAGCATGACAGCGGTCGTGAACGCGGTCACGCCCCTTTTTGCCAAGTAGCGCGCGTCTCGGCGCGACAGCGCGACGCGCAACGACCCATGCGACGACCCCTATGGACGGCGATTCAGCACACTTTCGATCCGCAGTGCGGAGAAAGGATCACACTATGGCACTGTACGAGACACACGAGGAGATGCGCGAGATCATCATCGACGCGTTCGATAAGCAGACCGGGCGCGGCGATTTCCTCCGCAAGCTGCTGCTGGTCAGCGGCGGCGTGGGGGGCACGATCTTGGCGACGGGCGCCGCGCCGGCCCTTGCCGCCGAACTCACGCCCGGTCACACGCGTACCGGTCTGCCCAAAAGCGATCTTGATATCCTGAACTATGCCCTTACCCTGGAGCACATCGAGGCCACGTTCTATCGCACGACCCAGCGCCCAGCCGGTCAGGTGGGCGAGCTCGTGGGCATCCTGGCCTCAGACGAGAAGCAGCATGTAGATGCGCTCACGGCGGCGATCAAGGCGAACGGAGGCACGCCGGTCGCTGAGGGCAAGTATAACTTCCCGCCACTCTCCCTGGGGTTCGGCATCGTCGTGGAGAACCTGGGCGTGCACGCCTATCTGGGCCAGGCCGCGCTGATCAAGACGCCGGCGATCTTGTTGACGGCGGCGAGCATTGTCACGGTTGAGGCGCGCCACGCCGCTGCCTGGATGACGCTGGCGGGCCAGGACCCGACGCTCGGCGCCTTCGATGGCGGTTTCGACATGGCCACGGTGGTCGCCCAGGTGACCCCGTTCTTCGCGAAGTAACAGACCCCGTCTCCGCCCGGTG
>JAABVA010002873.1_pt1 | contig 16800 bp, 13 predicted proteins | sample 5560331 | NCBI WGS metagenome assembly JAABVA01 (sample SAMN12812661, study PRJNA571458) | rock metagenome | isolation source: Antarctica rocks | place: Antarctica: Victoria Land, Mt New Zealand sud | collected 2016-01-07 | reverse complement strand
AACAACATTTGATATATTCATTCATTTGCTTGCATTTTATCATTGAATGTGATATGCTTTTGTATTGTTGACTGTACAGCTTCAGATCATTCTTCATGATACAAGACTTATTCTTGAAGATTTTCAGGAAAATTCGAGAATTCAGCTGTTGATCAGTATCATCTTTCTTGTACTTCTTCTTCATTGTCTTCTTCAGTTCTTGTCAGTCGAAGTCGATATATTCGATCATAGTCTTGATGTTATCATCAATAATCTTGTTGCAGTATCTTGACAGCTTGCAAAATCAATCGATCTGATTCAGCTCATAATCATCACAGAAGTCTTCATATCTTTCTAGAAAATCAGTCATGTTCTTTTCTTCAAAATACGAGACTTTCGAAGTTTCAAGCGATGACATGAGTGTCAGATATTTCAGAAACGACATTGTGATCATGTTTATTTCTGAGCTGACTCGAGAGCTGATGAGCGTAGCACTCGTGTCTACAACAGATGTTCTCAATGAGCTTGTCATTTTGTCGCTGTGAGTTGATATTGAGAGCTGTAAGAATGAAATACAGAATAGCAAAAATAATAAAGCAGTCAAAAAGATCTCGTTATTTTGTTTTTGCTTCTCAACTCGTCAAAGTTCTTCTTTCTTTCTTTTGCAGTTGTTACAACTGATCAAGATGCTTTTCTTTTCTCTTCTTTTATTTGACGAACAACGCTTGATCTTATGCTTCTGCTGAAACATGATTCACTGCTGAAACTAACGTCATTTCTCGTACTTCTGTCTACATCGCTTCGAATTCGTTCTTTGATTCTCGCTTTCACTGTCTGTTTCTTGCAAGTCTTGAAATCAGACGAATTCTTCTTCTGATCAGAGCGTCTCTTCTGAGTGTCAATTATTCGCGAAAGTCAGTTTCTCTCTTCTTCGCTGTTGCATCTTCGCTCAAAGAGAAACAGTTTTCGTCAGCTGAAGATACGCGTCTCTTCTAGTTTCAACTGTGAAAACTCTGTGACTTGAATAGCTTTCGTCAATATTTCTAAGCGAAATAAAGTCGCTATATCAATCTTCCGTATTTCAGAGTCAAATTGATTCTCACTTCAAATCTTTCATAAATTTTCTTATCACTGTAGAGATGTCGTGTCACTCTCTGCTGTTCAGTCAACTGTTCTATTCAAGATATCATAAAAATGATATCTTCGCGCTTGAGCTTCAATGTCAAGAAATAGAGTACAGATGCAATATAGAAAGTTGTATCAAAGCAACAGAGAAAGCAAACAACGAACATGTGCAATGATCGTGCTAGTAGAAAGATACTGTATAACGTGTATATTCTTTCTATCTACAAGTCGCAATGACATTTATATGTACACTCGAGAAACGCTTCTCGACTCTTCTATCATTGACTCAGATCTCGACCTCTTTTCTCTTACTAACTATCTCGTAAGAATGATGCAAGCAGTCTCACGACAATGTATTCTTGACAGAAAGTGCAGACAAACTGTCTTTGCATGAAAATCACGATCATGCAATCGAAATCACTGCAGAATCATTGTATGAATCGTTGTATAATCTGTCAAACACAGAGTTAACGATTCTGAGACAGTATTTAAACGATGTCTTAGCGAAAGAATGAATTAAGCACTTCGTCAGCTTAACTGACGTGTTTATTCTATTCATTCTCAAAAAGAATAATAGTTTTCATTTATGCATGAACTATCGAGATCTGAATAAGATCATTGTAAAAAATCATCATTTGCTGTCTCTAATTAGTGAAACTTTAAACAGACTCAATAAAGTTAAGCAGTTCACTAAGTTAAATCTGAAGAACGTTTATCATCATCTCAGAATTCAATGTGAAGATGAGTGAAAGACGATGTTTTGTACTCATTACGATCACTTCAAATATATGATCATGTTGTTTGATTTGATCAATGCATCTGTCATCTTTCAAACTTATATTAATAAGATCTTGACAAAGCTTTTAAACGACTTTTATATTGTTTATTTGAATGACATTCTAATTTTCTTCGTAGAGAAGATTGATCACGTAGATCACATGAAGCAGATTCTCGAGAGATTAAGAAAGTTCAAGCTATATGCTAGCTTGAAAAAGTGTGAATTCTTCATCACTAATGTGAACTTTCTAGAATTTGTCATATTCATCGAGAGTGTTTCAATGAACTCAAGTAGAATAGACATCATCAAAACGTGATTTAGATCAAAGATGTATCAAAAAATACAAGTTTTTCTGAGATTCATCAATTTCTATCAACATTTTATACATTACTACTCTCAGATAGCAGAGTCTTTAACAGAATTGCTAAAAGATAGTGTAAAAGATGTAAAAATTAGCTCATTCATATGATTAAGCAAAGCGAAACAAGCTTTTAATCAGCTTCGCGACGTCTTTATGAGAGCATTTATACTAAGACACTTTGATTCAGAGCGACATATACACATTGAGATCGACATGTTCAATTATGCAGTCGCGAATATTTTGTCTCAGTCAGATGACGAAGATCAATGACATTTGATTGCATTCTGATTTAGAATGATGATAGACGTTGAAAGAAATTATGAAACATATGATCAGAAGCTTCTAGTCATAGTAACGATGTTTAAACACTGATGACACTATGTGAAAGACAATTATCATACTGTTGAAGTTCTGACTGATCATAATAATCTGAAGAGTTTTATAAACATTCAAGAGCTAAACGAAAAACAAGTCAGATGAGTCATGAGATTGTTGATCTGCGACTTTAAAATAGCACATAAATCAGAAAAGATAAACTCGATCAATGCGTTGTCGAGATGATCTGACTATAAAAGTAAAAACATCTCTGCGAATTATTTGCTGCTCACTCTGCAGCGAAAGCTGACTAGAATAGAAAGCTTAAATAACTTTATATTCGTAGTAATCAGAGAACTATACTGTATATGAGTGATTAACGACGTCAAGAAGATGTTCGTTCACAGTATAAGTATGAACAGATATTAAGCAGAACATGTCGAGAGCAAACTGCAAGATAAAATTCATTGATGAACACAAGTGATTAACGATGTCGAGAAGATGTTCGTTCACAATGTCAATGAACGAAGATATTCAGTGAAACATGTTGAAAGCAGATCGCAAGATGAAATTTACTGTACATGAGTGATTAACGAAGTCAAGAAGATGTCTGTTCACAATGTCAGTGAAAACATGAGTACATGTTCAGCAATGCATGTCAGAAGTATGCTGCTAAAAATCATGACTTTAACAATGCAAGAAACGCATCTAAATGAAGTACATTTCTCAAGAAATAGAATCTCTTAACTTGAATCAACAACTTCAAGAAGCACAGACGTTGAAACGTTGATTCATAAAAATTGCAACGTAGCTGAGAAACAGCTTAATTCTGTTGCTGAAACTGTTGATTGCAAACAACTCGTTTCACGTGCAATTGTCAAAGTACTGACAATTCATGAAACAACATACAACTTCAATAGTAAATTCATAGTCGAGCTCATTAAGATCTTACAGTAAGAAAATGAATTTGCTGTGAAACTAAGAGCAGATGAAACGACAAGTATATGAAAGAGTGACGTCGAAGCTTGAACATTGAATAGTCAAGAAATGATAAAGTACAATGAATCATTGTATGTTTCAGAAAATCTTTCTGTCAAAGAAGAGCTATTAAAATGTCATCATGATGATTTGTTAGCAAGACATTTTGATGCTGACAAGATCAGCGAGCTATTAAATTGCAAATATTACTGAAAAAGTATGATCAAGAATGTCAAAGAATATATAGATACTTGTGACATTTGTCAGAGAGTAAAGATGAAATGTCATCTATCATATGATGAGTTGAAGTCATTATCTCAACTCACAGATTCATGAAAAGAAATCACTATGAATTTCATAACAGATCTGTCGTCTAGTAAATGAAAAAAAGGCGTGTATGACTTGATTCTTGTGATAGTTGATTGCTACACGAAGATGATGTATTATCTGTCTATGAAGAAGACTCTGACTGTTGTAGAGTTAGCAGAGTTGTTCTTTGAGAAGATTGCTCTAAGATATGAGATATCAAATGATATAGTTATTGATAGAAATAGTCTATTTATCAGTGCGTTCTGATCAGAGATCTGCTATCATGTCAAGATGAAATAATGACTAAGCATCGTCTTTCATTCGCAAACAGATGATCAGACAGAACAACAGAATTAAATGCTGAAACATTATCTATGAGTATATTGTTCAGAAAAGCAAGACGACTGAGCTATGCTTCTACTTGTAGTCGAGTTCATGTATCATTAGACAAAGCACTCTTCGTTGAGCTGTAGTTTCTTTAAAATCATGTATGACTATGAGTCAATCTTTGACATACACATCGAGAATGATGCTATGAAAGAAGAAGTGTCAGCAGCAAAAGAATGCGTTGAAATGCTGCAAGACATGTAAAACACGTTGATGCAATGATGATAAAATGCGATCAATGCTCAGACAAAGTACTATAATTGAAAACATAAGTTTAAGTTCTTTAATGTCAATGATTTAGTCATGCTATCAGCAAAAAATCTGAAGCAGAAGAAGTTGAGCAAGAAGTTATCAAATAAAATGATAAAGTTCTTTCATATACAAGAACTTATAAACAAGCAGATGTATTGTCTTGATTTTTCAGTCATTTATAGAGTTCATTCTGTCTTTCATGTATTTCTTTTAGAGTCATATAATTGTAGACTAAATGATGATTCTATACTTGATTATCTCATACTCAAGCTTATTAATGATGAGTAAGAATAAAAGATAGAAAAGATTTTACAGAAGCGAAAAAGAAAGAGAATCTTATATTATAAGATACAATGAAAAGAATATTTCATTAAATATAATCAATGAATATTGAGTGAAGATATGAAAGATGTCTCGAAGCTTATAGAAGTTTTCAAAATGAGGCTGAAACATGAGCGAAAAGCATAATCACTCACTTTCAAGCATAAACTCATTATTAGAAAAGAAGAATCATTGTATTATGATAGTTTCGCTCTCTAATGAGATAATCACATATGTAAATCAACAGACAGAAGAAAAAAGCGCAAAGACGCTCAAACGCACTCAACAAGAAAGCGCAATCATCACGACACAACAAACATCACACAATCATCACTTCATCAAACATCTTTCACATGAGACAAGATTGCAGATTTCTTCTTCTTTCTCATTGTCAGATTTACATTGAGACGTGAAGACAGAGATTTGAAAGACAACAGATTGTGCTAAAATATATTAGAACAATTAGAAATGTTGACAAAATGATATATAATTAAGATTGAATGTATTGCAAAATGCTTTACATTCAGAATTTCTCTAACAATGTCATTGACAATCATCATCTCTTTGAGAATGAACTTTTAAATCTGTAGAAACTCAAGTTTGTGAACTCTTTCAAGATGACTCTTTACATGAGTCACTGTTGTCAACTTCTTGTAAAGAATTTTCTGATGAGCAGTGAATGTTTTCAGAATGACATTCTCTTCTTTATTTTCAATTGCACTATCATGAATATTCTGCAGACGAAAGAATTTATTGACAGTTGAAATGCAGATGTTGAGAATCTAGACATTGAATCATGAGTGTTTAGCAAATGTATCAGATAAGTATACTCATTGCTGTTACGAGTCTGCATAGAGCGAATCATATGAGTGTATTCTAACTAGAAGTTCAAAGCTAAAGTAGAAAGAAGATGCAACATGACGTAAGTTTTACTTACGAAGACACGCTAAATCGCTAGCGTGTCAACAACAGCTTTATCTACAGCTCTATACTAGTCTATGTTAGATTAATCAGAAGTATCAAAGATGCATGCTCGTAACATTACTTTCTCTCTTCATCTAGCAATGTTCTCATTGCTGCAGTTCAATCGATTGATTCTTGTTAAGTCGATTTCTAACTTGACTTGTTTAAATACTTCTGATGAAAGTCATTTATGATCTTCAAGCAGTCTTTGAACTCATTTTCATCGACATTGTATCAATGTAGATCGACGTCATAGCTCTTTCAATTAACACGATATTGCAGTCGTCTTCTGTAGTGTCTGAAGTTCAGTATGTTCTTCACTTTTCATTCGTCTTCGTCATTTATCACTATAGAATCAGATAACTCATTTCGTTGTTCTTTCAGAAGATCTTTTGAATTTAGTCGTAGCAGATTTGAGATGAACTCTGAATGAATCTTCATTGTCAATGACAGTTTCAATCAATATGCATGTTCAACTTCAGTCAGAATCTTGAAAGATTGTAGCATCTTATCATTCAGCTTCTTTGATGATCTTGCGATCATAATGTTTCTAGAATTCAGAAACATCATGTCATCTATCTTGTAGATCATTTTCTTTCAATGCTTGTCAATCTGTTTCTTCATTGTGACTCTGACTCTTACTAATGTCTGCTTGATCAACGCTAATGATCATTTCATGTGTTCAAATATATTCTCTGCTTTGCTCGCTTGAATTCTAGTTCGAGTGATCTTATATTCAGTTGAATTCAAATCAAAGCTCATATGAGAGTGAAAGCTTTTATTCAGAAAGAACGCTGATTGTTCAATTGACGACGAAATAGCATTGTTATCAACGAATTCAGTCATAGATAATCAGACAAATCAGTCATCTTGCATGTATGAGCAGTAGCTTTGTAGATATCGTTCTACATTCTGATTCGCTCTTTTCATTTGATCGTCAATCTGTGAGTGATAGTCAATGAATAGTTTCATCTTAATGTTGAGTCTCAAACATAAAGACTTTCAGACAATTAATATGAATTACAAATCTCTATCAAACACTATTGATCTTGATAGCTCATAAATTCTGAAGACTCATATCAGCAGCAGCTTGACTGTTTATTCAGCGAAAGTTTCTTCATCATCTGATCAACAAAGTATATAGTGACGTTCTTTAGACAATCGATTTATCACTGTCAGAATCGCGTTGCTTTCATCACTTTTTAATAAATCAATAATGAAATTCAATGATATGTCTTGCCATCGTTGTTCAGATATAAACAATGACTTCAGTAGTTCATTGATTCAATCTCTTGATGCTTTTGATCTACGACAAACGTAACAGTTTTGAATGTAGCGTTTGATTGTCGTTCTCATCTTCGATCAGTAATATGATCGTCTTAACAAGTCTAACGTTCGATTCATGTCAGATTGATTACTGATCGAAAGATCATGTGCTTCTCTTATCAATTGAATGATCATTAACTGAGAAATTCACAGTCTATCATTCTTTCAGAGTACTTCGTTCAGTACTCTGCAATTGTCTAGACTCATATCTTGACAAGTTCTTCTGTTCTGTTCTATGACTGTTCAAATATCAATACATTGTTGATTCATTTGATTTTCAACTATCATTCGATTCTGAATAGAAATCATCTTTTCGATTGAATCTTTATTAGCTTTCGATTTCTGTTTCAAATCTGAGTCAAATATGAGCAAGATCTGAGTCAGATCTTGATTATCTTCTATTGATTGCAGTTCAAATGTGCTTACTAATAATAGCATCTGATGCTGATATAGCTTTCAATCATTATTTGATTCAATTGACTTGACGTCTGACATTCTGATCAGCGCGTCTGCTTTCAGATTCTGCTTTTCTGACTGATATATGATCTTGAAGTTATATTCAAATAACTTCTCAGCTCATTTAGTCTATCATCTGATCAGTTTCTTGATGATCATGAAGTACTTCAAATTCAGATGATCGATGAAGATCTTGATCAAAATATCAGTACATTTCAATTCAAGACATCAGTGCTTCAAGCATCAAATAATAGTCAAAAGCTCTTTGTCGTAGATCTCGTAGTTGCATTCTGCAGAAATCATGTTCTTGCTATAGAAGATCACTGAATGTAGAATTTCTTCATCGTCATATTGAGACAATACTTTGTCGTTGACATAGTTCAAGAAGTTCGTTTTCAGAATAGCTTCTCTGATTGAATCAAAATGCTTCAGAACGAAGACTGTTGTCATTTGTTGCTTCAGTTTCTCAAAGATCGTCTGACAGATCTCTGTTCATTCAAATGAATGATCTTTTTGAATCAACTTTATCATAGATTGAGTGATCTTCGAGAAGTTCTTTATGAATCGTCGATAGAAATTGCAGAAGTCAATGAAGATCTGTACATGAGTCAACGATTGAGACACTTTTCAGCTTCGAATCACATCTACTTTTCGAGAGTTCATTCATAAATCATTGATGAATATCAGTAGTTCTAGAAACGAGATCTTCTGAATCTCAAATTCGCACTTGTCAATATCTATCTGCAGATTAACTTCACGAAGCTTGTCTAGCATCTCTTTCACATGAGTTCTATGTTTCTTCAAGATCTTACTGTAAATAAGAATGTCATTCAGATAGATCTGACAGAATTTATGCAGACAGTCGAACAACACATCAATGATATAGTGCTGAAAGAATGTCAATTCATTGATTAATTCAAAGAGCATTACTTTATATTTGTAAACATTGAAGAAAGTGACGAATGTGATTAAATTCTCACTTTCAGTGCTCATGCAAAGCTTATTGAACGTGACAATAATGTTAAGTCAAGTCAGATATTTACTGTCTTGAATTCAAGTGAGTACTTCGTTTATCAAGAGTATTGAATAACGATTTCTTTTAATCAGAGCATTTAGTTTTCAATAATTCACGCAAAAGCGAAAACTATCATCTTTCTTTTCGATGAATAGTATTGACGAAGCGAATGAAGCTTTGCTGAGTGTAATAAACTTCTTCTTCAAGTTCTCTTCTAGATACTTCTTGATCTTCTGCAACTTGTGACTTGACATGAGATACAATCAACTTTTAGAAGATTGACTCTCATCTTCTAAGTCAATCTTATGATCATATGATTGATGCAAAGACAACTGAGTTGTCTTTTCTCTGTCAAAAACGTTCAGAAAGTCATGATAAACTATCAAAAGCTTCTTCTTCAGTTTCTTTAATGACATGACAAAGATCATTTTATTCAGTTTCGCTGAATCTTTGATCGAGTTAAGCATCTTGTTGATTTCACTAATAATCAATGTAAAGATCTTGACATTCTTCTTCTTGACTAAAGTTTGATAAGCAACGACTTTGATCATGACAATATTGATGAGCTCTTTTTTCTTTGATGACTGAATGAGTTCCTGTTGATCGAGATCAACTTAAGTGCTTTGCTTTCATATGAAAGCTGATTCAATGAATTGATTCACTGATTTCAAATTTGTAGTTCGCTTTAAGATGATCATTAACATAGACTTCAAGTTCTTTCGTTTCATTTTGCAGATCTCGCTTGATTCAAGTTAATGAAATGCTGATTGACTGCTTGCTTTCAAAATGATAAGTTTCGAGATTCGAATATTTGATGAAAATATCAATCAATTGTTTGCAGAATTTATTAAAATTTGATTTCTTTTCAATCAGAAGTTGTCAATGATTATCTTGTGCTGATCTAGATGAGTTATTAATAGAAGCATCATTTCATTCTTATGTTCTTGTATAGTGACTGAGATATACAGAGCATGTGTAATAGATCTTCGATCGAGAGTTTTGTCATATGAATGAATCAACTTTGATTTGAATAGTGAAATTAATTGAATATCAAAGCGTTTACATAGCTCTGAAATCAATTAATCATCTATGAACGTCATGTCAGTGACTTCGATGTCTATCAGAGCAAGAAATTGAAATATCTTTTTTAAACTATTTAAGATGACGTTCACAATAAACGATTTGAAATCAAACGAGTCATCGAGCATATTAATGAAGCAAGATATGAGCATGTCACTCTCAGTCACTACTTTGACGAAAGCAGATCGTTTTTCAAATTCGCTGCGATTTTGTGCATCTGAGCTGATTCAAAACAGTCACATGCTCTATGTTCTGACTTCTTGCATTTGAAGCAGAGTTCTTTTTTAAACAACTTCTTTCTAGCAGAATCAACGTTCGATATTCTGAGTTTCTTTCATGCAGAGATTAAAGCTGAGATCGCAGTAGTGATCATCATCAAGATGTTAGTGATAGAGCGAGTGACTTGAGTTCTTGATGTCTTGAAAGCTGATCGAGCATTCAATTTCGTCAATTGAACGTCGACTTGCATGCAGATGTTGACGAATTCGTTCAAATTCATAGTTCGTTCGTTTATCATAACTCGCTGAAGATCTGAGCTAATCTTATGCTGAAGATCATCTAATAGAGTTTCGTTATTGTACTTTAGTTTTGCACTAAGTCTCTGAAATTTCATTCAAAATTCATGAAAGAAGATCTTGTTTTGATACAGCTTCAAGAATTGTCGTTAAGTCGTGTAACATCAATTGAAATCATCGTACATCTTATTTATGATCGACAGTATCTCTTCTGCTTCAAGAAACGAGTTCGTGATCATGTTTCTCATTCTGAGTGCTATGTGTTTGATCATCGTTTCACTGACTCAACTTTTCACATATGCAATCTTCATTTCTTCAATGAAAAAATGATTCTTGTTCATCTTCAGCTTGTTTTGCATTCAAGATAATCAATTATTCACATTCTGTCTTGAATCTTCAAACAAAGATGAGTCAGATAGCTTGATCGACTTTGAGAATTAATCTTTCGAAATCAAAGTGCTCAGTCAACTTGATGTTGCTTCTAGATGACGTATAATCACGTTCTTTTTCTTCATCTCTTTCTATAAACGCGTTTGAACAGCATTCAACGTTGTCTGCGTAGCTTTCAACTCAATGTTGATCTTGTTGACATCATTTAACATCTGAATCATGTCATTGTAAGTTTCGATTTCGATGTCATGCTGTTGACACATGTACTTGATAAAGGCAACGAGATCGTCTGCTTCATGAATGCTTATTCAAGCATTCAATTCAGTGCTGATGCTGATCTTGATTATTTCATGATCAAAAAGCAATGCGTTCATGTTCTCTTCTTCTGTATTCGACGACGCATTCATGTCTTCTTCTTCTGATGCTGTTTGATTCTGTGATAGAAGTGATTCTCTTCTAGCATTTTGAAGTTCGTAGCGAGCAATGCTCACTGATTCTGATTCTGATTCTAATTCTGTGCTTCTAGTCATTGTGTGAGTAGAAAATTGCTGATTGAAATTCAACTGAAATTTCTGATTTCAGTTCTAAAACAACACGTTCATGTTCTTCTGTTTTTCTGTTCTGACGACGAGTTCAGTAAAAAGTTAGTCTAGAGCAACGCGTTCGTGTTCTTCTGTTCTGTTCTAGAAATTTCTTGATTTCTAACAAGTCTTCTGAACTCAATTTTCGATTTTCAATTCTGATTCAAGTTTGAGTGATGTAGCTTGTTTTTATATCATTTACACATTGATAGCAAGATTGATGAGCTTTGAACTAATGTTATGAGTCTGCATAAAGCGAATCATATGAGTGTATTTTAACTAGAAGTTCAAAGCTGAAGTAGAAAGAAGATGCAACACGACGTGAGTTTTATTCACGAAGGCACGCTAGATCGCTAGCGTGTTAACAATAGTTCTATCTACAGCTCTATACTAGTTTATGTTAGACTAATCAGAGATATCAGAGATGCATGCTCGTAACAATTGCAATACAGAAATTTTCATTATTTGCATAATGAACACACTTCTTGTACATTGTCTTTCTTTGAAAGATGACATCACATAGTGATGCTTTATTCTTGATGTGTAGAACTCAAGCACACTTTATACAAATCACTCTATCTAGAATTTCAAGATCAGTAATACTTCTTTCGCTTATTCTCATCATCATTCTTTAATTTCGCGAAGTTTGTGAATTCAACAAGATCATCAATGAAGTGTCAACAATCATTTCTTCTTTCATTGTCTTTTGAATTTTCTCTTTAATAGCTGAGATATACTTGAAAGTTTAAATAGTAGAAGCAATGAGCTTTCAATCAGAATTTGATAATGTTTACATCATCATGAGTAATTCAGCATCAGCAGCATCATGATCATCACATATGATCAATGTCTTTTGAGCAGACTTATGATACTGTTAGTTGTAGTAATAGTCGTGAAATCTCAAGTTGTAACATCACTTACTTTCGTAATGATCTTGACTTAATCATCAGTCAACTTCATCATCTTATGATTCTCTTTAAGCATCGCTGTGCATTCACGACTTATGATCTAGATCTTTTATTTTTACGATACAGATATATTCAAAGTTTGTCAAAAATAATCATACAATGATAAAAATATGATCATGATTGAAAAAAGATGAAGTTGAAGAAAATGAGAAGTTGAGAGAAACTGAAAAAGCGATAAACAAATCAACAATTATTATTCACTTTTGTCTATGCTTTATCGTCTCAACAACATCATTTACTCGAAAGATAAACAATGCTTATGTGCTATTTACACGTCATCATTGCTGTCATCTACATCAACTAGACATCACATATACTATCTATAATGTTATATATACGCATTATAATCAAAGATGAATCATCATTCAATCAAAAGTTTCTCTTTTTCTTGTTTTTTCACAGAAATTTGAAGATTTTTATCGAGAGCTTCTAAAGCGAATCAATGAGTGTGCATCATCGTTTATCAAAGTAAACAAAGACATTAATTATTGAGATTGAGAATGAACTCACTTAAAAGAGAAGACAATTGTCATGATGAATTGACACATAAAGACTAAAGTCAAAGACTGAGTTGAAGATCAGATCTGAGTTAGCTTTGAAACTTTATGACTTTGTCAAGACATCGTTTAGACTACATCATATCTTCGACTTAATATGTCATGAGTTATGTCGTGCTCGACTTAATAATGCTTGACAAACTCTTTATAGTTGATCGATTCTCTCAAGTTATCGAGAACTTCTTAATAATTAACTCTATCATAATATATACTCATTCTGTGTCTGCTTAAAATATCACATTGTCATATCATTCTTATAGATCTCATCTATTCATCTAGTAGACTTAATCATCACAATATGCTACACTTTTAATCAGACAGCATAGTTCAATCATTCTTTATTAACTCACTTATGTTTCTCTTCTCTTAATGAACTCTTTTCATCAGCATATCATTTACATATAAAATGTCTGTATCTGAACATTTGTTAAATGATATTAACAAGATTTTCAAGTTTGCTCATATCAAACTTAATGAGATTCATGAGTTGCTTATATCATAGTAACAGACATGCAGTCTTAACAAGATCTATATGTAGTTAACATGTAAATTTAAAGAATGTTTATGATTTGAGTTCTTTCTGCTAATCATTCTCAACAGATCAAACATGAGAATGTTCTGTCTCAATTCTCATCGTCACGATGACAAGATGCTGAATTGAATGATTTTCATAAGCGATTTTTCTTGTAGTTCTGCATTCTATTTGATTTTCTCATCTGCATGCAGATTACTTTGTAACATGCACATTGAGATTATTAAAGTTTGTGTGATCGTGAAAACTCTGCATGCAATCAACGCACAGCACTTCATCATCACGCAGCATCTCGATGTCATTCAAACTTTTGATAATTTTTAAACTTTACTGTAGCTAATCAATAGATTTGTAGTCAGCATCATGTACAGATGAGTTTCATCGCTGATTTAAGTTTTATATATAATGATTGCAAAAAATATTGCAAAATAATTAAAAATATCTTAGTAATTAATAATTATATTATCTTTTAGTTTTATTATTCATGCTTCTTACTTTCGCTCAGTTCTTCGCTTAGTGCTTAACAATCATACATCACTTTCAGTCATACATTACTAAATCTTCATATTTTTAATTCATCATCTTCAAAAATTCATCAAATTTCAATCACATAACTGCTACTTATGCTATCATCGAAAGTTGCATTCAGAAGACTATTGATGTCATAAACATGTGTGAAAATTTTAATTAAGTTGAAATTACGCGCAAGTTTCATGTTTCATATGATTGACTTCGATTTAAACTACGAGATTATCAGTTCAAAACAGCAGTATGAAAACTGCATAACAGAGCTTTAAAATTTGATCAGAAGTCAGCTTTATGATAATATTTAACTACAGTGAATCAGTTAAATCTGTCAGTTAGATTACACATGATGCAATTAATGATAAACGCTCTTCATGCTTAAGACTTTGCTCGTTGAAATTCTTCATCTTTACTGAACACTCAATGAATCAAACAATGATTAAATTATCAGTCAGATATTTTTAAAGTTAAACGAAAGTCTTTAACAGTTGAAAGAAAGAACACGCATGATTCAAAAGTACTACAGACTCATTTTAATGAGTTTAAAAAAATGATCATTAAATATGATATAATGAAGAATGATACATGAAATTTTGATAAGATCGACTATCGTATGAGCATTGCATGCTTCGATTGAATTGTTACTGTAGATTCAAATAGAAGAATTTACTTCAAGAATTTGAATAATAAAGAATCATTGATGAGCATCAAATGCATCAATGAAGAAAGCAAAAATATATCATCAATGTTAATTATGACTGAAGTGTAACTTTTAATCTTTCATTTCAACAATGATCTTGACGATGACGTGCTAGTCATTATCTTTGATACAGACTATTCAAATGACTGAATTTCTCTTTGATGATTAAAGCACTTCAATTGCTTTAGTCAAAGACATCAAAAGAGAGCTTGAAGAATGCTTGTGATGAATGATTATGAATCTCATCATACAAGTGAATTTCTATTCTACTGTGAGAATCACAAGATCATATTCTTCAACTTATCTTTGCATACTATTCATTTACTTCAATTGCTAAATGTATGTATATTTCAATTATTAAAGCATTGACATTCAAAGATGATTAATTGAGTTGTTCAAATGAGTGATGAAATCTTTTCAAAAATCGAATTTTTGACTGTTTTCAACAAGTTTCAAATCAAAGTCTTCAAAGAATCTATCATTCAATCTGCATGAAAGCATACTGACTTAATTTCTTTTGATTCAAAGATAATATTGAATAAAGTTCAAATTATTGAATGTTCAAATCAATTTATTACATCTTCATTTACTATAAATGATTCAATCATTTGAAAGACTTTTACTAGTTAAGCAGCACTTGAAAATCAGTTGCTTGAGTTAATTGATGAATCAACATCAGAAGAATTTACTATAAAGCTTTGTACATTCTGAAAAGATGCTAATGCAATGACTCGTAAAATGAAGTTGCTGCAGAATCAATTAAGTCAAATAGAAGTTGCTGAAAATGCTCGCAAAGCATGCAAAAAGCAGTTTAATAAGATTCTTAAAATCAAAGACATTTTGTACATTAAAGATGCTTGAAGTATGACTCAAGATAGACAGAAATTGAAGAATGAGAGACAGCAGCAGCATGAAGAGATCTGAGTAGATCTGTCGTTGAGTTCAGATTGCTCAACTCAACTCAAGTTAAGTTTCAGAATTGAGTTGAGTTGAGAAAGATCAATTCAACTCAATTGAGTTAAGTCAGACTCTTGACTCAACTCAATCAATTAAATGAGTTGACTTGAACTTGATGACATGTTTAAACATTTTACTTATTTGAAATAAGTATTAATAGAATGAAATTATAAAATTTTAAAATGTGTGTGTATGAATGATTTTTATTTACATGTTGAAAAGAAATTTATATGTATGTAAAGAAATGTCTTTGACTTCTCTATCATTGACTCAAATCTCAGTCACTGTTTCTAACTAAACTTCTTGAAAAATGTGCAAGCAATTTCATGAAAACAGTAGATTGCAAAATGAATTGCAAAATGAATTGCAAAACTATTTATATAAGCTTTCTATTGATGTCTTCTTGTCTTCTTTGCTCAGACAATGCATTCAATTTAGCTTTACTTTTAAGTGATGATTTCTTCTTGAAATTAATCATTTCAAAGCTACGTTTACGTGTTGAAACAGAACTTAACTTCAAAGAAGAAATCATCTTGCACTGTTCTTTTTTCACTGCTAAAGATGATGACTTAGATTCTTCGTTCAATTTAAAGACTGCAACGAATTTCATCAAATTTCTTTGATTCACAATCTTTCATAATGATTGATTGTCTTTCTTCAATCTGTTTCTCTCAGTCAAGTGTGATGTAACTCGATCAAAATGAGCAAATGTTGAAAATTGAGCATTTGAAAGTGAAGTTCATTGACAAAATGTTCGACAGCTAACTTTTTGCTCGATGACAGAATCTGAAAAAGTCGGCTTGATTCAGCTAATAATCAGCTAACAACTGACTAACCAGCTAAATTTCAGCTAAATTCGACTAACTCAGCTAATTCAGCTAAAATATTTATCTACATGTTCATCTATCTACATGCTCATCATTCTACTCGTCATTCTACATGCTTATCATTCTACTCGTCACTCTACATGCTCATCACTCTACTCGCTCATCTACTCGCTTATCTACTCGCTCATCTACTCGCTCATCTACTCGCTCATCTACTCGCTCATCTACTCGTTCATCTACTCGCTCATTTACTCGCTCATCTACTCGCTCACCTACTCGCTCACCTACTCGCTCATCTACTCGTTTATCTACTCGCTCACCTACTCGCTCATCTACTCACCACCCTACTCGTCACTCTGCATACTCACCATTCTACTCGTTACTCTACATACTCATCATCCTACTCGTCACTCTACATGCTCATCATTCTACTCGCTCATCTACTCGCTCATCTACTCGCTCATCTACTCGCTCATCTACTCGCTCATCTACTCGCTCGCCTACTCGCTCACCTACTCGCTCACTCAAAGACCCTACCGAATTCCCTATTAAACGCTCTATCAAACGCTCTACATGCTTCAAATTATGAACGCATAACACGAG
>JAABVA010002872.1_pt1 | contig 16800 bp, 20 predicted proteins | sample 5560331 | NCBI WGS metagenome assembly JAABVA01 (sample SAMN12812661, study PRJNA571458) | rock metagenome | isolation source: Antarctica rocks | place: Antarctica: Victoria Land, Mt New Zealand sud | collected 2016-01-07 | reverse complement strand
TCGACGACCGCGTCCACCCCGCCAGCACCGCGTGGTCCCCGGCCCGCAAGACCAACGCCTGCACACGCGACATAACCCATGATCTCAGCCCGATACGGCAAAGTCACTTCCAACACGCGACACTAGCCGGTGAGATCGAGGTCGTGCGGACGATCCCGTCGGTCGACTCCTGGCGTAGGCCCTCGAGCAGGGTGCGGACCGCGTTGCTCGCTTGGCCTCCCGGCGCCAAGCCAGCCCCACCCACCGGCGGGGAGGGCAGTCCACGGGGTCCTGGCGGGGCGTGTCCCAGCGCCGGTCAACACCGTAGTCAGATCAGCGGCGCGTGACCAAACCTCCGCTTCAAAGACACGTCGGCCGAAACGGGTTAGTGACTACCTGGAAGTCAGTTCCGGATGCACGGGGTATCGGCATCTCAAGCAGGGGCGCCGACGTCTTTGCCCGATAACGCATCACCCCCCGGACGACCGACATCGCGCAGGTGCATGGCTCTGACCGCCACCGCCACCGCCACCGCCACCGCCACTGCCACCCCACCGCCACCCCACCGCCGGCCGGGGATCGGTCTTGGTGGCGACCCGCTCCCGCCCTTCGCGACCGTGCTCGCCCCCCACCTGGAGGGTCGTGTCCCGTCTTGACCGGCATGCTCACCCTCTACCCGCTTGTGCCGTACACTACTAGGGTGGGGTTGCGGTGGACGGTCAGCGCCGACAAGCACGGGATCCCGCACGCCGACGCCCTGCACGCCATGACCCACGCCGTGTACGCCGAATCGGAGTTCGACGAACCCCGGGTCCCGGGGCATCTCCGCCCGACCCTCTTCATCGGCCCACGCGGCCCGGGCGGGCCGCTGCTCGAGGTGATGGTCGAGGTGCTCCCACCCGAGGACCTGGTCGTGTTCCACGTCATGTCCGCCCGGGCCAAGCACTTACGACGGATCCCGCTGAAGGAGGAACCTAATGAGCACTGAACGCGACTACCAGACCGCCGCAGATTGGGCCGAGGCCGACATGACCCTTACCCCTGGCTCGGTCACCGCGCTAAGGGGGACCGCCGCGGCCGACCTCGGCCGGGACCTGCTCCGGCGCGCCACCGGCGGCCGTCCGTCCATCGATCCCGCCGCCGGCCCCGGACAGCACTCCCGCACCCGCCAGGTCCGGGTCGCCGCCGACCTCGACTCCGCCCTCGACGCGGTCGCCCACGCCCAGCACCGCCGGGTCAGTGACGTCATGCGCGACGCCCTCACCGATTACATCGCCACCCACCGAGCCAGCTGAGACAGGTGTGGTGACGTTCGCCGCCGAGCCGGACCGCATCCCGGCTCGGCGCTGGATCACGGGAGCTTGAGGTGTGGTCGGGCTGGCCCGAATCGGCGGGTCCGTCGATGGTGATCGGGTGACCAGCACCCGGGTCTTGGTGGTCGCTGTCGCCGCGGCGGCACCGTGCTGAGTGCGGGGGTGTCTCTATGTCTGTCATCAAGTGGTCAGGCGGCTGCGGGCTCGGTGCTGCGGTAGCTGGTCCGAGTCCGGGTCTTGTCGAGAGCCCTCACCCCTGACCCGACGTTCGCCACCTACTGCCTGACCGATGTGGCCACCGATCTCCCAGCAGACGGCAGACGGGCGCAGCCCCTGGCCGCTACCGCCATCGGATGGAAGCTGCCCGCGGGTTCGCCCGTCGCCGGTGGGGGTCAGGGGATCAGGACGACTCGACCGCGGATGTCGCCGGCGGCAAGGCGCCGATGGACCTCTGCGGCGTCGGCGAGTGGGAAGCTGGGGCCCATCGCAATGGTAATCGAGCCCTCATTGACGAGGGCTGTCAGTCGCAGGCGGCCGGCATCGCGTATTTCCTTTGCTCCGCGACCCGCGCTCTCGGGATTGCCGCCCAGGGCTTTGATGCCTGACTGTCGCGCGCGGTCGAAGGCAACGATGGTGGCAATACGGCTGGGGTCGGGGACGACCGCGAGGGACACCTCGATCGCTTCGTCGGTTCCGACGGTGTCGAGGGCGGCGTCGATCCCGTGAGGAGCTGCCCGTCGGGCCCTTCCGAGGAGTCCCTCACCGTACGCGATCGGGATGACTCCGTAGCCGCGTAGCCGTTCGAAACTACCCTCGGCTGCCGTGCCGATGACGACGGCGTCGTCGCGGACGGCGATCTGTGCTGCCAGTGACCCGACTCCGCCGGCCGCACCGTGGATGAGGACGGTGTCTCCGTCGGTGACCCCGGTCGCGGTGAGCAGATGGATGGCCGTGGTCCCGGACAGCATCATCGCGGCGGCGGTCTCCCAGGGGAGACCGGGCGGCTTGGGCACGATCGCGGAGGCCGCCACCGTGATGGAATCGGCGTACCCGCCGAAGATGCGGTAGGCGATCACCTCGTCTCCGACCCTGACGGGGCCAGCCGGACCGAACGCGTCCTCGCCGACCGCAGTGACCACACCAGACGCCTCGACCCCCAGGCGCAGTGGCAGTTTGGACTCGTCGTGGCCCCTGTCCCCGCCGGCGTAGGACTTGACGTCAACCGGATTTACGCCCGCAGCTCGCACTTCGACGGAGACCTCTCCGCGTCCGGGCGCCGGTAGGTTGATCTGTCGCACGTCGAGCACTTCCGGGCCACCGAACGCCGTGGCAACAACGACAGTCGACATCACGGCTTTACCCCGTCGGTAGGTCCACCGGTGATGAGAGTGTTCGGTGGGTGCATTGGGCAGCGTAGGCGGTGGGCGTGCGGTAGCCCAGTGCGCTGTGCGGGCGGTCGTGGTTGTAGGCGGTCTTCCAGTCGGTGATGGCGACCCGGGCCTGGAGGAGGGTGTCGTGGTGGTGCAGGTTGAGGTGCTCATCACGCAGTCGGGTGTTGAACGACTCGACCCAGCCGTTCTGCCAGGGTGAGCCGGGCTCGATGAATGCCAGCCCGGTCCGGGTCCGGGCACAGTCGGCCGGGGCCGCGGACACGAACTCGGGGCCGTTGTCGCAGCGCAGCACCGTCGGCGCCGTTCCGCGGGCGGCGGTCAGCCGGTCGAGCTCGGCGACCAGGGCGGCGGCGTCGACGCGGCGTTCGACGAGCCCGCCGAGGGACTCCCGGGTGTGTTCATCGACGATGCTGGTGATCTTGAACGGTCGGCCGTCAGAAGTGGTGTCGAACTGGAAGTCGACCGCCCACACGGCGTTCGGGGCCGCCGCCAGCGCGGTCTCCGCGGTCGTGGTGCCGGCGCGGCGGCGACGCCGGCGGACCGGGACACGCAGTCCCTCCTCCCGCCAGAGCCGTTGCAGCTTCTTGTGGTTGAGGACCCAGCCCTGCTCGCGGGCAGCGACCAGAGCACGGCGTTGGCCCCACCGTGGGTGGAGCTTCGCCCAACCGCGTAGCCACTCCCGCAGCGGCCCGTCCGGGTCGACCGGGGTGTCCGCGGCCGGCGGGCGACGCTGAACCGAGCGGTGCTGCCCGACAGCCCGGCAGGCAGCCCGCTGGGACAGTCCCAGCACCCGTTGAAGGTGAGCCACGGCGGCCGGGCGGCGAGCCGGGCTCAGAAGTTTCCCCGGGTGACCTCCTTCAACGCTGGCCTTGTCCAACTCCGCCTCGGCGAGCAGCCGCTTCAAGGTCGAGTTCTCGCGCTCGAGTTCCTTCAGCCGGCGGGCGTCGTCGCCTTTGAGTCCGCCGTACTGGTTGCGCCAGCGGTAGTAGGTCTGCTCGCTCACCCCGAGCTCGCGGGCCACAGCGGCGATGTCAGCGCCGTTGGCCAGCAGCTGATCGGCTGAGGCGAGCTTCCGCACGATCTGCTCCGGAGAGTGATGCCGGCGACCAGTCATGATCACAGCCTTCCCGCCCAACGTCTGGGCGATCAGACCCTCATCCCGTTGTGGACCGACCTCAGGGGGTCAGGCCAGGTTGACTGGTAGCAGCTGGCACGCCTGACCCATCCCGACCAGCGCCCGGCTCGGGGAGGACCGCCTCGGTTCAGGAGCCTGGGTCGGCGCGGACATGCCGGTGACCGCCGGATATCTCGGCCACGAGTCGCCGGCTACCTCCACGACCCGGGCTACGTCCCGGTCATCCTGCACCTGGGCGCGGCGGCGGAGGCGACCGCGGCGTTGTCCACCCTACCGGTACCGGTGGCCCCATGAAACGTGCCCGCGTCGGGCGCGGGAGCGGGACCAGGGCCCGTCAGGCCGTGCAGGCGAAGGCGAACGGTCGGCGCAGACAGCCGGACCCCTCGGCCACCACCGGTACCGAGGCTGAAGGTCGGCGCGGCGATGACGGCGTGAAGCCGTCGGCCGTCCGGGTTTTCGCCGCCTGCCCTCGGCGGTTTGATCTGCGGCAGCGCTTCCGCCGTACCGCTTCCGCCGTCTCCGACGCGTCGACCCTGCGTGCGGCTCGAGACGCGCAGGCCGTCTCTCCGGGGGTCGCGTCGGTGTTCGCGCCGTCCCGGCGGTTTCGGCGCGGCTGTGACCGGGTCGAGTGGTGACGCGGCGCTCACGGTGGTGGCGACGTGCCTTCGGTTGGCAGCAGTCGGACGAGCAGGTCGAGCAGCTCCTCGGCGGAGGCATGCCATTTGTCCCAGGTGAGGTGGCCGCTGAGTTCCAACGCGGTGACGCCGTGGGCGCTGGTCAGGAGCAGCCCTGCATACAGTGGCGCGGTCGCGGGTCCGGCGAGGCGGGCGACGATCTCGAGGAAGAGGTCTTGGGCCCGGCCGGCGGCGCGGACGGCGGCCTTCGGATCGGTGGCGGGAGTGGTGAACATCAGCCGGTAGAGGTGCGGCCGGGACCGTCCCACCGCGGTCAACGTGCCCAGTGCCCGCCGGAGCACCTCACGGGGCGGGACGTCGGAGCGCTCGACCAGCCGCTGGAGGGAGTCCCCGATCTCCGTCCACGCCTGGGTGGCCAGGGCCGTCAACAGGCTGTCCTTGTCCGGGAAGTGCCGGTAGGGCGCGGACCGGGACACCCCGGCGCGCGCGCCGACCTCGCGAAGGGTCACGGTCTCCGGACCGCCCACGTCGAGGAGTTCACTCGCGGAGCGGAGCAGGGCGAGCCGGGTCGCGGCGGCGGTCTCCGCTCGGGTCGGCACAGACCGATACTACGGTTGACAGCGTCATCTCGAGTGCTAGTCTAATGAGATGACAACGTCAACCGACAGCGTGAGGGACCGCGGCGGGCTCGTTGTGGTCACCGGCGCGTCCACCGGTATGGGAGCGGCCACGGCACGCGAACTCGCCGGCCGCGGCTACCACGTCCTGGCGGGAGTACGCCGGGAAGTCGACGCCGAGACCCTGCGCGGGGAGCGGATCGAGCCGGTGATCCTCGACATCACGGTCGCCGCCGACGTCGAGGCCGTCGCCGACCGGGTCGCCCGCGACCCCGGACGCCGACCCCTGCGGGCCTTGGTCAACAACGCCGGCATCGCCGTCAACGCCCCTGTCGAGACCCTGCCCCTGTCGGAGTGGCGTGCGCAGTTCGAGGTCAACCTGTTCGGGCACATCGCGATGACCCAGGCCCTGCTGCCCGCGCTGCTGGACAGCTCGGGGACGGTCGTGAACATCAGCTCGGTCGGGGGACGGGTCGCGATGGCTACCTACGGCGCGTATGCGGGGTCGAAGTTCGCCCTCGAAGCCGTCAGCGACGCCCTCCGGCGCGAGCTCGCCGGGACCGGCGTCCACGTCGTCGTCATCGAGCCGGGGGCTGTCGTCACCGACATGGCCGACCGGGGGATCGCGAAGGCCGACGACCTCGCCGCCGCGATGACGCCGGGCCAGCGCGACCGGTACGGCGCCCTCGTCGGCGCCGTCACCGCCCAGGCCCGGACCTTCACCCGCCACGGTGTCCCCGCCGCGCGCGGCGCCCAGATCATCGCCACCGCCGCCACCGCCACCAACCCCCGGACCCGGTACACGATCGGGCGCGACGCGGCCGTGCTCGTGCGCCTGGCCCGCGTGCTCCCCGACTGGACCCTCGACCGGGTGGCGCGCCGCGCCCTCAAGCCGCACTACGCGCCGGCCACGACCCAGTAACCGCCACCGGCCGGTGGGCCGACCCGCGTACGACGCCTTGTCGTCGGCCACAAACAGGAACCCAATCCACGCCTTCGAGGGCTCGCCCGACGCCACCCAGAAGACCCCGACGATCGACCGCTACCTGGTCACTCGCACCCACTTCCAACCGCGCCACCCCGACCAGCGCGAGCTCGCGCACTAAGGGCGAGCGGTGGGTCTCAGAACTCACCAGTGAGAAATTCCGCCGTGGCACTCACCGCTGCGTCCGCGCCGGAAAGCCGACATCGAAGCCTGGATCGTCGGCTGGAACAGCGACTATGTGTGGACCGGACGTAATCAACTCACGCTCCGCGGCCGGGGGCTGCTCTGCGGCTGCTGCCAGGATCCAGTTCCGGAACTCAACCGCGAAGTGCTGCAGGTGCTGTTCGATCACGTGCGGGCCACAGGTCGTCGGCAGCGTCACGGACAGGTTCGCGGTGAACCCACCTTCTTCTTCGGCGAAGGAGTTGGAGATCGAGCCGACGACCGTTCCGTCCTCAAGTAGGAGGTGCGACCGGCGAGCATCGGGCGCCTCCGATGGTCGCAGCTCCGGCTTCGGGAGCACGGATTCATCCCACTCGCGCATGAAGAACGAGCAGACATACTCTCCGAGCGTTTCGACGATGTGCACGCTGCCGCCAGCGGGGTGGACAGAGTAGTGCTCCGGGTGTCCCGCGAGAAGCACGGCCTCACGACTGAAGACGTGTGAGAGCCAGTCGGTGAACTGCGCCGCGCTGACACCGTGCGCCCACAACCTGGTCGTGCCGGTCGTCTTCTGTCCGGCGGAGCGCTCTACCTGCGCGCGGAGGAAGGAGTCCCCGGCAGCGATCTCGTCTTGCAGGAGGTCAAGGAGCCGCGCCCGGCCGAGGTTGCCCTTCAACAACTTCAGGGCCCGCCGCGCCGAAGCCAGTTCGAACCGTTCAATGCTCCCATCCCGGTCCTCACCTGCCAACCGCACCCACCGCTCCGGCTCAGGCGTTGCGTCCACGTCGTTGTCGCTTGTCGCCATGATCTTTTCTCCGAATGTCTCGTGCTGTTGTCTTGTCGTGCAGCGGCGTCGGGTACTGGTCAGCGGGTCTGGATGGGTAGTTGCAGATAGGAGGCGTGCTCGCCGCCGGTGTGGATGACGTGCCGCCCGGTGTTCGCGCCGACGTACTCGCGCACCCCGGGCATCAGCGGTCCCAGGAGATTCCGGGAGCTGATGACGAAGCGCAGTTGTTCCCCGGGGTGGAACGCCAGGCCGATCGGGAGCAGGTCGACTTCGATGTCGACGACCTCGCGGTTCGAGAGCTTCTCGACCCGGTCGAAGCTGTGTGCCGGGATGTCGTCGATCGACAGGACCTTGTCGAGGTGGCGGGCGGAGACCCGCAGCCGCCCCTCGGCGCCTTTGTAGCGCAGCACGGTGGCTCCGTGATCGGTGAGGTCGTGTGCCCTGGCGCTCTGGTTGGGGACGGTGAACGCCTGCAGAGGTGTCCCGTACGCGTCGAGCTTTTGCACGAGGAGGAAGAGGTCCATGTCGTCAGCGCCCCGCGCCTCGACCCACAGGTGCGCCTTCGGGTAGCCCACCATCACGGTCTCCCGGTCGAAGCGGATGATGAACGACACCGCGTTCGGGTTGGCGTCGACGTCGTAGGGTGCTTCGCTCTGGTCGACCGGAGCTGTGGTCGCCAGGATCCGGGCGCGGCCGTCGAGGTAGTACCTCCTCGACGTGACGTCCCTCGGGGGGAACGTGTCCGCGGCGACGCCGACCTGGTCGCCGCCCTCGAGGTCAAGGACCGAGTAGCGGACCCGGGGCGTCTGCTCCCAACCGTTGTCCTCGTCCTTGAGGTAGTGATCGAAGAAGCGGCGCAGGTCGGCCACGTTCTCCTCGGCGTAGTAGTCGGGCCACTCCTGACCGTTGTGGATGCGGAGCCACTTGTTCTTCGAAGCGATCCGCCGCCAGGCGCGGAACGTCCCGGCCGTGTGCAGCGTGTTCGAGTAGCTGGCCACGATGTAGGCCGGCACCGTGATCCGATCGAAGGCTGGGATCTTGTTCTCCCACAGATCGCTCATCAGCGGGTAGCGCACCACCTCGGAGAGGATGTCCTCCTTGCGGTTGCTGCCGAAGAAGCTGCCCTCCTGGAGCAGCTGCGCGAATCCGGTGTCGGGCATCCCGCCCCGCATCACGAGGTCGCGGTAGACATCGCTCACGCCCTCCCACGGGTTGATCGCCACCAGGTGCGGCGGCTGCTCCGCGGCGGTGAACCACTGCGAAACCGCGAGGTAGGAGGTGCCGCTCATCCCGACCCTGCCGGAGGACCACTGCTGCCCAGCCAGCCACTCGATCACGTCGTAGCAGTCCCGGCCCTCCTGACGGTCCCACAGCACGCTGTCGCCGTCGGAGTCGACCACACCCCGGACGTCGGGGTTGCAGATCGCGTAGCCCCGGGCGCACCAGTACGCAGGATCTGGGCCTTCGAACTTCTCAAGTCCGGACACGACCCCGTTGTCCAGGCCCACCAGCCCGAAGATGCCCATCACGCTGACAGATGTGCCCTGACCCTTCCCGTACGGGCTCCACGCCACGATCACCGGCACCTGCTCCGGACCGGCAGGGCGGAAGACGTCGACGTGGATTGTCACCCCGTCTCGCAGTCGGACGGCGACGTCCTTCTCGAACACGATGTCGACCGGCAAAGCCCGGAACTGCGGCGCTACTCGGAAGCCGGCTTCGAGAGTCCTGGTATCTGGATCGAACTCGGTCAGCACGCCGGTCCTGGCAGCCGGGAGTGGGTGAGACGGGACAAACATCATCTGGTCACCGCTCAACACGAGCTCCTCTTCTCAGGCGAGTCCTCCGCGGGGCTCCTGCGTTGCGGGGAGCGTAGATCCAACCAGCGGTCAAGTCAACATGTGTTGAGAAACATCGGTCGACCGTTAGACTCGGGTCGTGACCGTCCAGAAGGCACCTGTACCTGGGGTACGGCTCGGCCGCAGGCCCGGCGCCGGCAGTACGCGGCAGACGGTCCTCGACGCGGCCAGAGCACGGTTCGCCAGTGACGGTTTCGCCGCGACCACGATACGGGGTGTCGCCGCAGACGCTGGAGTGGATGCATCCCTGGTGATGCAGTTCTTCCGGTCGAAGGACGAGCTCTTCGCAGCCGTGATGGCTGTCCCCCCATCTGCACTCGAGCGGTTCGACACAGCTTTCGAGGGGCCTGATCAACATCTCGGGGAACGGGTCGTCCGCGCGTATCTGGCCGCTTGGGAGGGCGCGGCCGATGAGTCGGAGCCCCTGATGGCGATGCTCCGCGGCGCGATCGTCAACGACCACGCAAGTGCCCAACTACGCGACTTCATCCAGTCCCGGCTGCTGCACGGCACGAAAGGACACGACCGTGACGGTGCGATGTTCCGCGCCGGCCTCGCGTCGTCGATGCTGGTCGGCATCGTCACCAGCCGGCGGATCATCGGCGTGCCCGTGCTCGTCGCGGCTGACACCGAGCAGCTCGTCGCGGCCGTCGCTCCAGCGATCCAACAGATCCTCGCGGGCTCGCCACCGCGTACCGACCACACCAAGAGGGCAAGCGGGACATGACCTCAATCGATGAGCACGTCGTCGACTGGGACCGGCTTCGCTTGGAGGCTGCCGGGTCCACGTGCGCGCCGGTAGTCGGCCACCGATCGGGGCGTGGTCGGCCACGATGTGATGGAGCGCGGCGCGGAAGTCCTGCTCCTGCTGCGGACTGAGCGGCGCGAGCAGCGCACATTCGGCAGCGTTCGCTTGCTCTCGTGGCCCCGGCGAACCGTGTCGTGGCCGGCGTCGGTGAGTTCGACCCACGTTACGGCGCCGGTCCTCGCCGGCGCGATCACCGGACACCAGGCTCTTGGTCTCGAGGGATGTCGAGCACCGCGACCATGGTCGTTCGGTCGACGCCCAGCCGCTTCGCTCGCCACCGGATCACCAGCGGAGTACGCCCGGCTGGTCCTCTTGGCCTTACCCCGTCGGTAGGTCCACCGGTGATGAGAGTGTTCGGTGGGTGCACTGGGCAGCGTAGGCGGTGAGCGTGCGGTAGCCCAGTGCGCTGTGCGGGCGGTCGTGGTTGTAGGCGGTCTTCCAGTCGGTGATGGCGACCCGGGCCTGGAGGAGGTCCCCCGCTGGGATCCCTTCGGAGCCGGGGTGATCTCCCAGCGGACCGCGACGAGACCGCTGCCCGGGGCAGCGGCCGACGCCCGGGTCCATCCCGGGCGGGTGGAGATGAGCTCCGGCCACCAGAAGGTGTCCGGGGTGGCGTCGACGACGGTCCCGAACGCGCCGGCCCCGCGGGGATCGGTCAGCCACAGGCCGCGGGGGAGGCGGACTCGGGTGCCGGGTGGGACGTTGACCGTCATCCCGGCGACGGTAGAAGCCCGGGCCCGCGGTCGGCGTCAGACCGTGAGCTGATCACCGACCCCGGTTACCCGCTGTCGGAGTGGACCGCCCGGTGTCGACGTCGGACATGACCGACCCATCTGGGTGCGGCCGGTGCCCGACCCCCCGGAGATGAGCGACCAGCTCAGCGGGACCGGCTCGGTGGCCCGACACCTTGAACTCGACGCCGAGTAAATCGCCACTGCGATCATGCGCGGAGGCGGTCAGCGAGTGACCGTCCGGCATCCGCTTCTCGCCCACGTCTGCGCCGGGCGTGCACCTTCCACTGGCCTGCTGTGCTTGGTTTACGTCGGGTGGGCGCCGGCGGGTTGGTGGCTGGTGAGGTGGTCGGTCCAGGTGATGGCGGTGCCTTTGCCGGCGCGTTTGGCGTGGTACATGGCCGTGTCGGCGCGGCGGAGGAAGTCGGCTGGGGTGACGGGGGGCGCGTCGGGGGTGAGTTCGGCGACCCCGAGGCTGCCGGCGAGGGGAATGATGTGCCGGCCGACGGCCGCGGGTTGGGTGAACGCCTGGAGGATGCGGGCGGCGACGGTGGTGGCGTCGCCGCCGTCCTCGACGAGGACGGCGAACTCGTCCCCGCCGAGACGGGCGACGGTGTCCCCGGGGCGGGTGACCGCGCGGAGGCGTTCCGCGGCGACCAGCAGGACGTGGTCGCCGGCGTCGTGGCCCAGGGTGTCGTTGACCGTCTTGAACCCGTCCAGGTCCAGGTAGATCAGGCCGAGGGGGCGCAGGTCGCGGCGGTGCAGCTGCAGGCCGTGGTGGAGGCGGTCGTGGAACAGGGCCCGGTTCGCCAGCCCGGTGAGGGGGTCGTGGAAGGCCTGGTGGTGCAGCTCGAGCTGGGCCTGTTGAAGCTGGGCGACGAGGCGGTGATTGTCCAGGACGGCGAGCAGCTGCCGGGCGAGCAGCGCGATCACCACGATGACGGCGGCGGCGAAGGAGACCCGTTGCCCGCGGCCGAGGAGTTCAGCGGCGGCGGCGACCGCCAACCCGGCGCCGGCGGGGACGTAGGGCAGCAGAGAGCTGGTGGTGGATTCCCGGGCCGACGCGGCGGGGACCTGCTCGTGTGGCTGGGTCGCCGACCGGGCGGCGGCGGCGATGAGGAGGAAGCCGCCGAACCAGCCGGCGTCGACCGGGGATCCGGTGGCGTAGCGACCGATCGCGGTCAGGTAGGCGAACCCGCTGTCAGCGACGCAGAGGGCGGCCAGTCCCACGGCGACCAGACCGAGCCCGGAACCGACGCCGGCGTGGGCGATCACGATGACCGTGAGGGTGAGCAGGACCAGGTCGCAGACGGGGTAGGCCAGGGACACGACGTACCCGAAACGGCTGCCCCCGCTGCGGGCGACACTGCCAAGGGCGGTCACCCAGCTGATGACGAACAGCGACCCGGCCACGAGGATCCCGTCGAGCAGGGTCCGCCACCGGCGGCCCCCGTGGACCGCCGCCGAGGGCCACCGCAGCAGCCCGGTTGCGGCGAGGACCGGGAAGAGGAGGAACCCGGCGTCGGCGACTGACGGGAACGGGGTCTGGCGGGCAGCGAAAAGCTCGTAGTAAGACCACACCCCCTCCCCGAGAGCCCAGCAGCCGGTACCCGCCGACAGCAGCGCCCACGCCCGAGCCGCCCGGGGGGTGCTGCGGCGGGCCCGCCACCCGGCCGCGGCGGCCGCGGCGGCCGCGGTCAGCAGCTGCCCGAGGTCGTCCACCGCCCGACCAGCCAACGGCCCACCCGGATGCACCCGGAGCAGGACCAGATAGGCCACCGTCAGCACCGCGACGGCACTGACGGGAAACACCATCGGGGAGCAGCTCACCCGGGTGCGTCGAGCCGGTCGGGCGCCACCGACGGTCACACCGTCCTCCTCACACTCTGGACGGTCAGCCTCACAGGCCCGTGCTGTGCCACACCTGAGCCTCCCCACTCGAAGGGAACGCGACCCGCGTCGGGGCGCCGGTGGTCCTGGTCGGTGGTGGCGTGTCCGGTCAGGCTGGGCGCACACTGCCCGATCCGGTGGGTCCGCGGCAGGGAGGGGGGCTGCCGAACCAGCGGGTGTCCGGTCGGCGCTCAGCCGGCCGGTGGCAGCTGCGATGTCCCCTGAGGGTCCGATTTCGGTCGCCATGGCCCAGGTCGAGGATGTCGGGGAGGTCCGCGATCGGCCCGGTGTGGACCGCGTACAAGGTGCCGGGGGCGGATGATCATCCGTTCCCGCCCTCGGGGACGTCCGCCGGTGAGGTCCGCGGAGTCCGGGAGCACGCTCAGGGATCGGTGCAAGGGTGCAGCCGCGGTTCGGCGGATCGTGTGGTCGGGAACCACGGGCTGCTAGGACCGGGTCTGCCCGGGAACCGCCCGCGCCCATCGACCAGGGCGTAGACCTTCGTGGTCAACCCAACCCGGACCCGTGTCGGTAGCGGGCCGGCAGCGCCCCGCCCTCGCGCAGCTGACCCTCGCGCACCTACTCGCCAGCGGCGCCTAGGACCGCCACCTACGACTGGTCCGGACCCGCCAACGCCGCCGCCGCGACGCCGTCCTCACCGCCCTGCACCAAACCCTGCCCGCCGCCCGGGTCGAGGGGGTCGCCGCCGGGCTGCACCTGCTCATCACCCTCCCGGAGCTGCCCGACACCACCGACGACACCGTCCTCGCCGACCGGGTCCGTGACGCCGGGGTCCTCGTGCACCCCCTGTCGTGGCACCGCCACCACCCCGGACTGCCCGGGCTGGTCCTCGGCTACGCCGCGCACCCACCCGACCGGCTCACCACCGCCGTCCACCGCATCAACACCGTCATCCGCAGCGCCACAGCAGCGACCGGTACAGCACAGAGGTGACCCACACCAGCGGCGCTCATGACCGCCGGTGAACCCCAGGGGACCGGTGCGCCCAAGGTGGATAGTGGAGTTATGCATGACAAGCGGTGGGAGACGGTCCGAGTGACCGCCGGTGCTCAGTTGTAGAGGCGAGCAGGAATGTCGGTCGGGGCGCCGGCAACCCCGCGCGGGGCGCGCCAGACCACACCCTCTTGACGGTTTCGTCAGGACTGCGCAGTTCGGATGCGATCCTGCCCGCCAGGATGAGCCGAGGGCCGGCGGTAGCGGGCGACGCACCTTCAAGGCGAGTCGTCTCGACGCTCGAGGCCCGCGTAGGGCCGGCGCCGCCCGCACGCTCGCCAGACCGCCCGATCCAGTGGACGATGAGCCCATGAGCACAGACAGCGACACGCCCAAAGCTGATCCGCGGGAACAGGCGGACCCGAACGCGGCTGACAAGCCAAGCCAACCGAGCTCGAAGGACGACGCCGAGGCAGCCGCCGCCCGGGCCAAGTCCCCCGCCGACGACCAGCCCGACGACCCGGACCCCTCCTGACGGCCCGCTTCGGACGCGATCCGCACAGGTCACGCCACGCGATCCCGCTCCGACACCGGTAGGTGATGCCCTTAACGACCTGACGGCGGTCGCTGGACGCGACACTCCCCGGTGCTGCCCACCGCCCTGGGCTGTCGAGGCGGGCGTTTGCCGTGCTCAGGGTGAATGCGACGACGCGCCCGGCCGGTCACCGACCCAGAGCCGAGCGCCCGATGGACCATCGTCAGGCGGGACGGTGAGTTGCTGCTCGCTACTCCGGGATCTGCGTCGACAGGCAGAACGGATGCCCGGCTGGGTCGAGCAGCACCCGCCACCGATCCGGTGCCGGCTGTTCGGCTGCCCGGCGCGCTCCCAGCCGAAGCGCTTCAGCCTCTGCCTGGTCCAAGTCGTCTACGGCAAGATCGAGGTGCATCTGCTTGGGGGTGCCGGCGCCCGGCCACGTCGGGGCCTCGTGATCTGGCACTCGGACCGCAGCCAGCCACGCTCGATCAGCCTTGACCGCGACGAAGTCGTCGCTGCTGAAAGCGACCTCGCCGCCGACGAGCTCCGCCCAGAAAGCCGCGAGAGCAGTCGGGTCAGCACAGTCCAGCGCTATGGACGCCAAGCGAGCTACAGCCACAGCATGATCGTAGCGGCGCGACACCGGTCCACCCGTATCCCGTAGGACCCTCACCGACACACCCCGAAGGTGTCCGTGGCGGATGCATCGGCGCTGGCGAGCGTGTCGCAGAAGATCGGTGCCGGAAACTGCCCGGTGAGGGTCGGGTAGAGTCAGGCGGTCAGCGCAACGGGAGGTCGCCGATGAGCTCGATCGGCTTCCTGAACGATAGTCTTTTACGGGGTCGGTCGTTGAGCTCCTTGGCGACCCAGTCGAGGTCCTCGGCGCTGTGCACGCCCAGATCGGTGCCCTTCGGGAAGTACTGGCGCAGGAGCCCGTTGAAGTTCTCGTTCGTGCCCCGCTGCCAGGGTGAGTGCGGGTCGCAGAAGTAGATGTCGATCCCGGCGGCAACCGAGACGTGTCTCCAGTCGCGCATCTCCGGGCCCTGGTCCCAGGTCAACGACAGGCGCAGCGACTCGGGCAGGGTCTGGATCTTCGCGGCGAGCGCGTCGCGGACCTGCTCGGGCTTGTAGCCGTCCGGGAGGTGCAGCAGCATCGCGTAGCCGGTCCGGCGTTCGACGAGGGTGCCGATCGCGGTCCGGTTCAGCTTCCCGATGATGAGGTCTCCCTCCCCGTTGCCGGGCACGGCCCGGTCGGCGACCTCGGGCGGCCGCTCACTGATGTTGACCATGTCCAGTGCGCGGTTCTGCGTTGACCGACCTTCCGGCTCGGGCGGCGAAGCGCCCGCCCGGTGCGTAGACAGGCCGTCAGCTCACGTCTGAGGGCCCCGCGGGACTGCACGTAGAGGGACTGGTAGCTGGTTTCTGGGGACACCCGCATCTCCGGGTCGTCGGGGAAGTCCACGAGGAGGCGGCCGGTGATCTGCTCGGGTGAGTACTTGTTCTCCAGATCCTTCTCGACCCTGGCCCGCAGCGCCTGGTTCATCACCAGCGTCGCCGGCTTCGGGCGGCCGGCGCGGTCGTAGGCCAACGCGTGGGCCGCCGTGGCCCGGTACCGGCCGTGCCGGTCGAGGTTGCGGGCCAGCTCCCGGGAGATCGTCGACGGGCTCCGGCCGAGTCGATCCGCGATCGAGCGCATCGACTCCCCGGCCGCTCGAGCCAACGCCAGCTCCTCCCGCTCGCCGAAGGTCAGACACCGCCCCTTCAGGCCGCGGCCCCGACGGGGGCGGACCCCGCCCGCGTCGACCAGCACCCGCCGCCCGGTACGCCGGCTGGTGTCGATGGCCGCGACCGCACCGGTGATGAACCCGCCGTCGGCCATGACCTGCCAGAACTGTTGCAGCAGGTCAGGACGGATGTAGATCGAGTACTCAGCCACACGCAACACCCAATCAGTCAGTGTTGCGACCACCGCACGAACCCAAGGTGCCGCTATCGCGTCGGCGGTGTCCTGAGGGACGGTGTGGGCGTCGACGTCGTTCCTCGCATCCAACGTGCCGCCGTGCTTGGCCTGCTGGACGCTGGCGGCGCCAGACGTCATTGCGGGTCGAGCCGCCGGTCATACAGGATCTCCCCATGTCCGCTCCGCATGCCCTGTCGGACGACGACCTCGGGCTCCTCCAGAAGGCGACGGCGCTCATCGAGGCGCGCAGCGACGGTGAGACTCACACCGTCGCTGCAACAGCCCGCACGACCGATGGTCTCGTGGTTACAGGGGTGAACCTGTTCCACTTCAATGGCGGGCCGTGCGCCGAGCTGGTCGTCATCGCGAATGCCGCTGAGCGCACTGACGCCGGCCTCAGCACCATCGTCGCCGTCGGTGATCGCGGCCGCGGCGTCCTCGCTCCGTGCGGCAGGTGCCGACAAGTCCTCCTGGACCTGCATCCGACGGCCCGCGTCATCGTGCCGGGACCGGACGGACCAACGACGGCGGCTGTGCCCGAGTTGTTGCCGGGGTCGTACCGCTGGCAGGACCAGGAGTGAGCGCGCCGCCCGCCCCCCGGCCGCTGCGCGTGCAGGACCTGCCCATCCAACTCGGAGAGCTCCCCGCAGGCCCCACGGACTCAGTCGTCGACGTGCCGGGAGTCGGCGTCGGCCACCACACCCTCTGGCGGGACGACTCCGACCCGCCACGCACCGTGCGCAGCGGTGTGACCGTGCTCGACTTCGGCGGATCCGCCTTCCGTGCTCCAGTACCCGCCGGCGGGGCCGTGCTCAACGCGCCGGTGAGATGACCGGTCTGCTGACCGCGAACGAGTGGGGGGTCGTCGAGACCCCCGTCTTCCTTACAAGCACCATGCGACTGGGGTCTGTGTTCGACGCGGCATGCCGCGTGCTAGACGGTATGGGTGAGGGCTGAGGCCTCGCTCGCATGTGGGCGTGGGTTGCCGACAGGCTCTCGAGTGTCGGTAGAGCCACAGGTGCGGGAGGCCTCAGTGATCGGTGAGCGTATGAGTGTCGG
>JAABVA010002871.1_pt1 | contig 16801 bp, 13 predicted proteins | sample 5560331 | NCBI WGS metagenome assembly JAABVA01 (sample SAMN12812661, study PRJNA571458) | rock metagenome | isolation source: Antarctica rocks | place: Antarctica: Victoria Land, Mt New Zealand sud | collected 2016-01-07 | reverse complement strand
CAACGCTGTCCGCATCGTCACGGGCAAGAACTCCATCCGCCACACCATGCGGGATGCAGTGCTCGACGTGCGCGTTCTCGCCGACATCCTCAACCATATGCCCGTCGCTTGATGCGAAATCCCTGGCGGTGGGGCCGCTCGGCGTTGGGAACACCGTAGTTGATGCGGTATCCTAGAGCAAAGGTCAGGCCGCTGCCGACGTCGAAGTCGCCCGACACCGCGACTCGGATGTCCGCGAATTTCGGCAGGACGGCGGAGGTGCCGGCCCGGTCAGGAATGACGGCCGAACTCTCGTCGCGCAGGGTCGTGGCGCGAGCGCTCAGAACGGTTCTCTTGGCGCGCAGCGTCTGATGTCGCTCAAACGCTGGGCTCCCGGTCGGTAAGGCCGAGACCGTGCGGACGTCGCCGACAAGCGCTTCCCGGAGCTTTCCGCAGGCGCCTTCGGTCAGCCCGACGACGCGGCTCAAGTGTTCCGTTTGCTCGGCCATGGGCCAGCAGTGCCGCTCGTCCGGGGCCGCGCCGCGTTCCGCGGCCTCGTCGTCGTGCCGTGACCAGTGATAGCCCAGGTAGTCGCAGCCGGAGCAGCGGTGGTCGATGTGCCAGGCCAGCTGTCGCCAGTCTGCCTCGGCCAGCACTTCCCGCAGATCGACGGCGAGGAAGCGCTGCACGCGCCCGAGCACCACTTCGGGCGGCATGGCCTCGAGGTCCGCTTCGAGACCCGCTAGGTAGCGCTGCAAGTCCAGCACCGGCACATTGTTGGCGCGGTCTTCGCGCTGCAAGTGGCGCATCGTCGAGCCGTCGTGGGCGCCGGGCCAGATAGCGGCGTCCGCGAGGACCACGAAGCGGTCCGCACGGCCTGTGTCCTGCAGCCAACCCGCGAGCGCCATGCCGTAGTATGCCAGCTCCGAAAAGTGTGCGGGGGACGGTTCGCCGGAGATCTTGACATCAATGATGCGCAGACCCAGCCGCCGGTCGTCAGGCCCGATGCGATCTAGATGACCCGAAGGCGGGACGATCCGGCGCGGCTCTTCCATAGGCGGGCGGACTTGAATGATGTCGGGCCGCAAAGCCTCGAAGCTGACAGGTTGGCCGTCGCCGACGGCGGAGCCGTCTTCCAGATCGATGAGTCCATGCGTGGCTTTGAAGCTGTCATTGATCCCGAACTGCGCTTCCAGCGCGAATTGATTGACCGTCAGACTGTCGATGCAGTCTGCGAGCTCGATGTTGTGGAACGCACGATCCTCGTCGGCGCTGAAGGATTTCAGCGCGCCGCGAACTACCAGGTCAGGGAAGATGGTCTCGAGTTCCAGGAACTTCGTACGCTCGTACTGCTTGCCTTGCCGGGTCAGCAGAGCCAGGCCCGGGCGCCTCGCGTCCTTCTCCGGCACGTCGGCCTGCCGCCGGCCGTTGATGTCCCTGTAAAGATCGAGCCGCAGCCGTCGACGGCAGCCGGTCCGGATGAACTGCGAGATGACGCGCTTACCCAGCCTGTACAAGTTCCATCGTCCTCAAGCATGGCCTGCCCCCATGGGGTGGTCCGGTGTGAACGTTAGTGCATGGGCGATCCGGGCACCACGGTCGGTGTCGCCGGGGCGACTGGCGGGACCGGTCCGCGCTGTGTTGCGAGCCTCCCCTGTCCTAAGAGCACGCCTGCGGGTGCCCGGAGCCGATCCTCCGGCGCCCCGATCACCGCCTTCCCGGAGAGCTTCGACTTCACGGCGGCGCCGAAGCACGACACCGCCCCGGCCACGGTCTTTGGTAGCTCCACGCGCCAGTTCTACCCTTGCTGTTCGAGGGGTATGTCGAAAGAAGTCACGAGACCGGTGTTGCTCCAGCGACCCGGGCCAGCACGGCTCCCACCTGCGTCGCAGCCCACCGGCCGCCACGGGCGGCGCGCATGCCGCGTGCGTTGAGCGCCGTGGCAACCCCGCGCAAGCTCGCAATCCCACTACCACGGATTTGGTGAATGACGGGCGCCACGTTCTCCGCGAAGCGTCGCGCCTCGGCTGCCGTGCGTGCGGCGCCGAGTTCCTGAGCCTTCGCGAGGTTAGTGCGGTTACCGAGCCGCGCCCCCTGCCTTTTCCGCACGGCCAGCGCGGCGCGCGTGCGCTCGGAGATCATGCGGCGCTCCTTCTCGGCGAGTGCCGCGTAGATGTGCAGCATGAAGGGGTCCACGTCCGGTCCGAGCTCGGCGACGACGAAGGGCACGCGCTGCACCATGAGGCCCGCGATGAAATGGACATCGCGCGAGCGGCGGTCGAGCTTGGCGGCCAGCACGGGGCAGCGCCGGCGCCGGGGGGCAGCGAGGGCCGCGGCAAGCTGCGGCCTTCGGTCTAGCGCGTCCGAGCCCTTGCCGGTCTCGACCTCGGTGAACTCCTCGGCAACGAGCTGGCCCTGTCGGGTAGCGAAGGCGGCGCACCTGTCCCGCTGGGCGTCGAGGCCGAGGCCGGAGCGACCCTGGCGTTCGGTGGACACGCGGTAATAGGCGACGACGGGCTTCACAGGGCCAGTTTGGTGCCGCTGCTCGCCTTGTAGCAAGAGGCTAAACCCCGCGGTAGATCGTGGACAGGACGACGACCGTTATAGCTGAAATCGTTGTATCAAGAGCAGTTTCCCTGGGCGGGATCAGTGAAAATGCGGCACCGCCACCAAGCCATGAACCGAAATATCACTCCCAGCTCAGAAATTTGGGCGGACGCCCGCCGGCCAGGGTGCAATTCAAGGGGAATACAAGATGGAAAGCACGGTCGAGATCAGCACATCGGCGGCTGTGTGGGCTGGAAATCTAATTGCAGGCTGCGGTTTAGGAATAAGAACACATTCAAGCCTGCCAGGGCATCCCGTGCCAACCCATCATGAGTATGCCCAGGTAAGACCGACGCTGGACACCGATCAATAGTGTTGTGTTTCTGCAAGCATGCTTTCCAGTGGGCTTGGATATTCGTCCGTGCGCAAGCAGGCGGCATGGTGGCCTTCTCCCACGACGGCCAAAGATGGCACCCTGCCAGCACAGGCCGCCACTGCAATCGGGCACCGTGTGCGGAACACGCATCCGGAGGGAGGGTTGGTTGGGCTCGGTGGGTCGCCCTGCAGCAAGATGCGGGTACGGCGGTAGGCCGGGTCCAGGCTGGGCGACGCCGCAAGCAGCGCCGCAGTGTAGGGGTGCCGCGGCCGGTCCAATACCTCGCGGACCGGCCCCTCCTCCATGACCCGGCCTAGGTAGAGCACGACCACCCGGTCGCACAGGGACCGGACAACCCGGAGGTCATGGCTGATGAACAGCAGCCCGATCCCTAGCCGCGTGCGCAGGTCGGCGAACAGCGCCAGGATCTGTGCCTGCACCGATACATCAAGTGCCGAGACGGCCTCGTCCGCCACCAGCAAGTCGGGATCGGTTGCAAGAGCCCGCGCAAGCCCCACCCGCTGCCGCTGCCCTCCGCTGAACTCGCGCGGGAAACGGTCCGCGTGCGCCGGCGTCAACCCGACCTGGGCCAGCAAAGCCTCGACCCGCGCCTGCCGTTCCGGCGCGGGCGCAAGCCGGTGGATGGCCAACCCGTCCGCTATCTGCGCGCCGATGCGCCGCCGAGGGTCCAAGGACGCATAGGGGTCCTGAAACACAAGCTGCATCCGCCGCCGCCGCGCTCGCCGGCCCGCCGGCTCCGCGATGTCCGTCCCATCCAGGAGCACCCGGCCTCCGGTTGGCGGCTGCATTCCAAGCACCAACCGCCCGATGGTGCTCTTGCCGGACCCGCTCTCACCGACCAGGCCCACCGCCTCGCCCCGCCCCACCGTCAGCGATACGCCGCTCACGGCGTGCACCGGGCGGGTGCGCCGAAACATCCCGAGTCCAGCGAACACCTTGCTGACACCCTCGGCCGACAGCAGCACCATCAGGCGACCGCCGCCGCCGGCTGGCGCGCCAGCACCGGCGCAAGCTCGCGCCAGCGGATGCAGCGGGTGAGGCGGCCTTTCCCGCAAGGGTCCAGCGCGGGATGCCCGGCCTCGCACGCCGCAATGCGATGGGTGCAGCGCGGCGCGAAGCTGCAGCCCGGCGGCAGCGCACCCGGCGGCGGGACGGCGCCCGGCACTCCCTCGGGCAAGCGTCCATCCTCAGGCGGAGCGCTGCGCAGCAGCGCGGCGGTATAGGGGTGCATCGGGCGCACCAGGACGTCGCCGGCTGCGCCCTGCTCCACGACTTCGCCGGCATACATGACCATGAGCCGGTCGGCGATCTCCGCCACTACCGGCAGGCTGTGGGTGATGAACATCAGGCCCATGCCGCGTTCCCGCCGGAGTGACGCCAGCACATCCAGGACCTGCGCCTGGATCGTGACGTCCAGGGCCGTGGTCGGCTCGTCGGCGATCAGCAGTCCGGGATCGTTGGCCAGCGCCATGGCGATCATGGCCCGCTGCCGCATCCCGCCGGAGATCTCGAACGGGAAGGCCCGCGCGCACCGCTCCGGGTCTGGGATGCCGACCTGCCGCAGCAACGAGACGGCCATCCGGCCCGCCTCACGCGCCGGGACGTGGCGGTGGGCCTGCACCGCCTCGGCTACCTGGCGTCCAATGCGGTGGACCGGGTTCAGGCTGCTCAGCGGGTCCTGGAACACCATAGCCATGCCCTTGCCGCGCACCGCCCGGAGGCCCGCTTCCGACACTCCCAGGATGCTGGCGCCGCCCAGCCAGGCGGCCCCGTGCGTGACGCGCGCCACCGGGGGGAGCAGTCCCAAGAGCGCCAGCCCGAGCATGGACTTGCCGGACCCGCTCTCCCCGACGACGGCCAGGGTCTCGCCCGCCGCGACCTGAAACGTCACGTCCCGGACGGGATGGATGGACCCGCCCCCGGTTTCGATGGCGACCGTGATGCCCTGCACGTCCAGCAGCGCACCTGGCAGTGCACGGCCCGCGGGCAGCAGGCCTGGCGCCAGCACGTCCAGAACGCGCCGCCGCCGGGGCGGGCGCGGCTGGGCGGCCAGGGCATCGCGCAGCGCGTCGCACACCGCGTTCATGGCCAGGATCGTGACCGACAGGGCCAGACACGGCCACAGCAGCAGCCAGGGCGCCTGCGGCATTGTCGTGCGCGCCGCCGCGATCATCAGCCCCCAGGACGGCGCCGGCGGCACCACGCCCAGCCCCAGGAAGGACAGCCCGCTTTCCAGCACCACCGCCGACGCCGCCGTCAGGCTGACCTGCACGAGCAGCGGCCCGGCGATGTTCGGCAGCACGGTGCGCCCCAGGATGCGCAGCGGACCCGCACCCAGTACGCGCACCGCCTCCACATACTCCTGCGACCGGACCGTCAGTACCCCGGCATAGGCCACCCGCACGAAGCCCGGCAGGTAGACCAGCGCCAGCACTGGGATCAGCGTCGCCGCGCCCGGCCCCAGCAGCGTCACCACCAGCAGCGCCAGCAGCAGCGGCGGGAAACACAGCAGCACGTCCATGCTGCGGACTGCCAGCGCCTCGGCCACCCGCCCCAGGAAGCCCCCCGCCAAGCCCAGCACCGTGCCCGCGACGCAGGCCGCAAGGGTTGACGCGCCTGCCACCCACAACGAGACGCGGGCGCCCCACAGTAGCCGGGTCAGCACGTCGCGGCCGTACTCGTCCTGCCCCAGCCAGTGTGCCAGGGACGGCGGCGCCAGCCGGTGCGCGACATCCATCGCCAGGGGCGCCGGCAGCGGCAGCAGAGGGACGGCGGCGGCGAGCAGCACGACCAGGCCGAGCAGCAGGAACGGCCCGGCCCGGCGCAGCGCCCTCATGCCCGGCGCACCTGCGGGTCCAGCGCCGCATACAGCAGGTCCACCGCCAGGTTGAGCGTCACGAACAGCACCGAGATCACCAGCACGATCCCCTGCACCGCCGGGTAGTCGCGGGCGTTCACGGCGTCCACCAGCATCCCGGACAGGCCGGGGTAGTTGAACACGTACTCCACCAGCACCGTGCCGCCCAACAAGGTGCCCAGGTGCAGCGCGACCACCGTCACCACGGGCATTAGCGCGTTGCGCAAGATGTGCCGGGTCAGCACGTAGCGCCGGGCGACGCCCTTGGCCCGCGCGGTCCGCACGTAGTCGCGCCAGGACACGTCCAGCACCGCGGCTCGGGTCATGCGGAATACCGACGCGAACAGCCCGGCGGCGATGGTAGCCGCCGGCATCGCCAGCAGTTGCAGGTGCCGGACGGGCGCCTGCGCCAGCGGCACGTAACCGCCAGCCGGCACCCAGCGCAGCGTCTGCGCGAACAGCAGCACCAGCAGCGTGCCCAGCACGAACACCGGCAGCGCCAATGCCAGAGCGCTGGCCAGCGACAGCACACGGTCCGCGGTGCCGCCGCGCCGCATCGCGGCCCATAGGCCCGTGGGCAGCCCCGAGGCCAGAGCCAACGCGGCGGCGGCCCCGATCAGCTCCAGCGTGCGGGGCAGGCGGCGCAGCACTTCCTGTCCAATGGGGCTGCCGTCCTGCAGGCTTTCCCCCAGGTCGCCGCGCACGAATTGCCCAAGGCTGCCAGAATACTGGTCCAACAATGGACGGTTAAGGCCCAGTTGCTCCCGCAGTTGCTCGACCGTCGCCGGGTCAGGGGCCGTGCCGCCCTGCGACAGCAGCAGCTCCGCCGGATCGCCGGGGACGAGGTGGATGGCCAGGAACACGATGCTGGCGACCACCCACACCAGCAGCAGCGCCACGCCGACCCGCCTTGCGATCCACGCCATCGGTCCTCCGTCTAGCCTTAGCCGAAGCTCGTCTCTTCCAGCGTAGCCCCCGAAAAGAACGTGAGCGCGCCCGGCATGTTCGTGAAACCCTGCACGTCGCGTGCCATGGCATACCCCTGCGAGCGCCAGGCCAGGAACACCGCCGGGACCTGCTCCACCGCCTCCTGCTGCATGTCCCGGTAAATCGCCCGCCGCTTGCCCTCATCGAACTCCGCCCGCCCGGCGGCAAACGCCTGCTCCAGCCGCGGCAAACGAAGGTCGTAGCTGCGGGCCGTGCTGGCGCCGAGCGAGGAATCCAGCAGCCCGGCCAACCCGTCCGGGTCGTTGCCGTCCGTCACGGTGCCGCTGACGGCGAACTCGTACTGCCCGCGGTTGCCCAGGGCGACGCGGGTCGCCCAGTCCGGCAGCGCCAACTGCACCTGGATGCCCACCGCGGCCAAGTGCTGCTGCATCAGCACCGCCGTGTCCTTGTGCATCCCGTACTGCGCGGTGGACAGCAGCGTGCAGGCGAAGCCGTCGGGCTTGCCAGCGGCGGCCAGCAACTGCTTCGCCTTCGCCGGGTCATAGTTCCAGGCGCGGGACAGCGCGTCGTCGTGGAACGGGCTGCCCGGCACGATCGGCAGCCCCTCCAGCACCGAGCCGCGCCCGAAGAACACCGACTTCACGATCTCCTCGCGGTTGACCGCGTGCGCCACGGCCAGCCGGACGCGGGGATCCGTGAAGGGGCCGCGGGCGCCATTGAAGGTGACGTACATGACGGGTCCGTCCGTCGTCGCCAGCTTCAGCTTCGGGTCGGCCTCGATGCCGGCCATGGACTGCCAGGGCACGTACTCGATCAGGTCCACGTCGCCGGTCTGCAGCGCCGCGACCCGCGCGGTCTCGTCCGCATAGACCGTCATCTCGATGGCCTTCAGCCGCGGCAGGCCCGGGCGGTAGAACTTGTCGAACGCCGCAAGGCTGACCGACACGCCGCGGTCCTGGGCCCGGATGACGAACGGGCCGCAACCGACGCCCATGCCGTTGCGGTCGAGCGTTCCCTTGGCGACGACCGGCATCTCATACAGTGCCAGCCAGATCGGCAGCGTGGCGGTCGGCTGCTTCATGATGATGCGCACGGTGCGCGGATCCGGCGTCTCGATGCGCTCCACGCCCAGGAACTGCGCCCGCATGTAGGCGACTGACTTCTCCGCCGCGACCTGCTCCAGTGTCCACTTCACGTCCTCGGCGGTGACTGGGGCGCCGTTGTGGAACACCGCCTGCCGCAGGTGGAACACCCAGCCGTTGCCGTCGTCGCGCTCCCAGCCTTCGGCCAGCTCGCCGCGCAGGTTTCCCTTGGTGTCGTAGGAGGTCAGGCCGCGGTGGGTCAGCAGCGTCACGGTCGCCGCGGCGGTCCCGGACTGCACCCAAGGATTGAAGCTGGGCGGGTAGCTGGACAGGCCGAAACGCAGCGGCCCGGTCCGCGGCGCTGCATGGACCGGGCGGCGCAGGAACGGCAACGCCATCCCGGACAGCCCGGCGGCAAGGAGAGTGCGGCGGCGTGTCGTCATAGCGCAGCATCCTTTCCGGCATATTGCGGGTAGTTCGCCAAGGCGGCCTCCGGCGTGATGCGGCGTTCCGCGACATCGCGGCGCACGGCGTCCGGCGCCCGCTCCCCCGGCGGCCCGTAGCCGCCGGCGCCGGGCGTCACGATCTCTACGGTCTGCCCGACCTGCAGCACACCGGAGCCGTACGTGAACCCTTCTACGCCCGGGCCATAGGCGAACGACCCCTTGCCGCCGGGCAGTCCGCCGTCCAACCCCCACGGGGCCGACAGCGTGCGGGAGCCGCCGACGCGCAGCCGGGTCATCCGCTCCGCCCGGTACACCCGACGCAGGCCCATGCCGCCGCGCTGCCGCCCTGCCCCGCCGGAGCCGTCCACCAGCTCGTAGCGCAGCACCGTCAGCGGATACTCGATCTCCAGCGCCTCGACCGGCAGGTTGCTGGTGTTGGTCATGTGGACGTGGACCCCGTCCAGCCCGTCCCGGTCCCGGCGCGCGCCGGAGCCGCCGCCGATGGTTTCAAGGTAGATCCAGGCCTCCCCGTCCGCCTGCTCGCCGATGAAGCTGGCGACGGTGACGGACCCGTTGCAGGACGCTATCACCCGGTCGGGCACCACCTGCGCCAGGGCGCCGTGGATCAGGTCCACCACGCGCTGGCAAGGGCCGATGCGCCCGTTCACGGCCGCGGGATGCACGCAGTTCAGGATGCTGCCGGCCCGGGCCACCACGTGCAGCGGACGGGCCAGCCCGGCGTTTGGCAGGATGGTGGGGTCCACCACCGTCTTGACCGCGTAGTACACGGTGGAAAGCAGCGCGGTATAAACCATGTTCAGCCCGGCCCGCACCTGGTCCGGCGCCTCGAACCGCAGGGTCATCTCGTCGCCTGCCACAGTGACCTCGCACGAAACCGGCATCTCGCCGTCAATCTCCAGGTCGTCGTAAACGTCGGCGAAGCTGTAGGTGCCGTCGGGGATGGCGGCGATGCCGGCCCGCATCTTGCGCTCGGCATAGTCCAGCAGCGCGTCGCCTGCCGCCAGCACCACCTCGCGCCCGTACTTGCGGCACAGTGCGCCCAGGCGCTCCACGCCCAGGCGGTTGGCGGCTATCTGCGCCCGCAGGTCGGACAGGCGCTCCCGCGGGACTTGGCAGTTCAGCAGGATCAGCTCCTGCACGTCCGTTTGCAATTCGCCAGCGCGATACAGCCGGATGGGCGGGATGCGCAGCCCCTCCTGGTAGATATGCGCGTGGCCGCGGTCGGCAAAGTCCGAGTGGTGCGCGGTGTTGATCGCCCAGGCGACGATCCCGCCATCCACGAACACGGGCTCCGTCAGCACAATGTCCGGCAGGTGGGTGCCGCCCCCTTCGTAGGCGTCGTTGCCCACGAACACGTCGCCGGGCCGCATCCCGGCGACGGGGTGCCGCTTCAGGATGTGCGGGATGATGCCGATGAACGACCCCAGGTGCATCGGGATGTGCTCGGCCTGGCACAGCGTGTCGCCGCGCGTGTTGAACAGCGCCGTCGAGCAGTCCCGCCGCTCCTTGATGTTGGTGGAGTAGCTGGCCCGCACCAACGCCTCGCCCATCTCCTCGGTGATGGACGACAGCGCGCTGCCGATGACCTCGACCGTAATCGGATCCACCGTGACGGGGGTATGCAGTTGCAGGGCCTGGCTCATGCGGATTCCAGGACCAGGTTCAGGTAGGCGTCAACCCGGCCGGTCATGCCGGGCAGCAGCACGGTGGTCGTGTCCATCTGCTCGACGATGGCTGGCCCGGCAAGCGCGTTGCCGGACCGCAGCAGGCCGCGGTCGTAAACCGGGCAGGCCACGAACCCGCCGGCCTCCGGCAACCAGACCTCGCGCGTGCCGGTGATCGCCGCCGAGCCGTCCGGCCCCTGGTCGGGCTGCGGGCGGAACCCGGCCTTCCGCACCAGCCCGGCAGCCTCGATGCGGAAGGTCACGAGCTGCACCGCCTCGCCGCCCGCGACGAACCCGTACAACCGCTGGTGCGCCGCAGCGAATCCCGCGGCAAGCGTGTCCAGGGTCGCCGCCGTTACCGGCCCGTCCGGGACCGGCACCGCCAACTCGTAGTTCTGCCCGGCATAGCGCATGTCCACCGTGCGCGTCAGCTTCTGCTGCCCTGGCGCAATGCTCTCGCCATCGAACCACTCGGCGGCCCGCGTCAGCAGCCCGGCGAGGGCCTCCTCGATCCACGGGACCGCCGATGCGCCCAGGGTCGTAAGCCGCGTGCTGGCGAAGTCTGCGCGCAGGTCGGTCAGCAGCAGCCCCATGGCGCAGAGGATGCCGGGGTTGCGCGGCACCAGGATGCGGCCGATGTCCAGCTCCCGCGCCAGCCGGGCGGCGTGCAGCGGCCCGGCGCCGCCGAACGCCGTCAGCACGTAGTCGCGCGGATCATGTCCGCGCTGCACGCTGACCACGCGGATCGCCCGCGCCATGTTCGCCGTGACGACCGAGATGATGCCCTGCGCCGTCTCCATCACGCCCATGCCGAGCTGGGCCGCCAGCCGCCCGATCGCGGCCCGCGCTAGGTCCTGCCGCACCGCCATGCGCCCGCCCAGCAGGTGCGTGGGGTTCAGCGTCTGCAGCACGACGTTGGCGTCGGTGACGGCAGCCTCCGTGCTGCCGTGGCCGTAGCAGACCGGCCCTGGGAAGGCACCGGCCGAGCGCGGCCCCACCTTCAGCAGCCCGCCGCTGTCAACATAGGCTATGGAGCCGCCGCCGGCCCCGACCGTGTGGATGTCCAGCATCGGCGCCTTGATAGGGTAGCCGTGCACCATCGCCTCGCTCGTCAGGCGACACACCCCGCCCTGCAGCAGGGTGACGTCCGTGCTGGTGCCACCCATGTCGAAGGTGATCAGGTCATTGAAGCCCGCCAGCCCGCCCACCGCCTGCGCCGCCACGACGCCGGTGCTCGGCCCCGACAGGATCGTGCGGACCGGCAGCCGCGCCGCCTGCCCGAACCCGATCACCCCGCCGTTGGACTGCGTGAGGTTGGGCGGCACGCGCAGGCCGAGCGCGGTCAGCCGGTCGGCGAGGCGCCCGATGTAGCCCTGCATGACCGGGCCGAGATAGGCGTTGACCACGGCGGTGCTCAGCCGCTCGAACTCGCGGAACTCCGGCGCCACCTCGTGCCCGGTGCAGGCGAAGGCGCCCGGGAACTCCTCGGCGATGATGCGCCGTGCCGTCTCCTCGTGCTGCGGGCGGACGAAGCCGTACAGGAAGCACACGGCGATGGCCGCGACGCCCTCGCCGCGCAGAGTGCGGACGGCGGCGCGCAGCGCGTCCTCGTCCAGCGCCGTCTCCACGGTGCCGTCGTGCCGGACGCGCTCGGGCACTTCCAGACGCAGGTCGCGGGCGACCAGCACTGGCGCCTTCTCGGCTTGGAGGTCGTAAAGGTCAGGCCGCTTCTGCCTGCCGATCTCCAGCAGGTCGCGGAAGCCATCCGTCGTGATCAGCCCGGTCTTGACGCCCTTATGCTGGATTAGCGCGTTGGTGCCGACCGTGGTGCCGTGGCCGAAATAGCCGATATCCTCGGCACCCGCGCCCACCCGCGCCGTGCCTTCCTCGACCCCCGCCGCGATGCCGCGGGACGGGTCGTCCGGCGTGGACTGGACTTTCCAGACCTCGATGGAGCCGCTTTCGTCCTCAAACAAGCAGACATCGGTGAAGGTGCCGCCGGAATCCACGCCCACGCGCCAGGTCAAAGGATGGGGGTCTCCTGATTATCTTCGGGCCGCCGGCATCGCATCACGTATACACGGCGCATGCAATGCAAATCGGCTGCGCCGCAGGGGCGAATTGGCGGCGCCGGCTGGCGCACCGTCTGGGATGCTGACAGAGGTGGCGCCATGAGGAACACGCCTGCACCCGCCGGCCCCGCCGGACCCCGCATCCCCGCACGGGACCGCGTCCGCGCCTTCGTGCGCGACGGCATCATGAGCGGCGCCTTCGCCGCCGGCACCTTCCTGGAGGAGGAGCAGATTTCGGCCGCCACCGGTGTGTCGCGCACCCCGGTGCGGGAGGCGTTCCAGCAGCTTCACAGCCAGCGGCTGATTGACCTGCTCCCCCGCCGGGGCGCCATGGTCCGCGCCGTGACCGTACAGGAGCTGATCGAAGTCTGCGAAACCCGGCTGATGGTTGAGGCCCACGTGGCCCGCAAGCTGTGCACGGGGCGCCAGCCGGTGCCGCCGGCGATGCTTTCGGCGCTGGCCGCCATGCAGGGCGATCCGCAGGGCAGCCTGGCGGCCCATGTCGGGCTGAACACCGCGTTCCACCAGGGACTGGTCGCCGCATCCGACAACGAGGTCATCATCGGCCTGTATGACGCTCTCAGCACCCGGCAGGAGCGCGTTGCGATGACCGCCGTCACGATCAGCCCGGACCGCCGCAAGCTCATCCTGGACGAGCACGAGCAGTTGGTGGCAGCCCTGGCTGCCCACGACGCCGTGGCCGCGGTCGCCGTGCTGACCGTCCATTTGCGCCCTGTGCGGGAGATACTCTCCCAGCTTCCGGATAGCGGAGCCGGCGCAGGATAGATCGGGCTGGCGCCGGGCCGGGCCGCCTTTCACTGGCAGCCTACAGCGTGTCCTCCAGGCGGCAGTTCACCAGCAGCTCGGCGACCAACGCCGTGTTGGGCAGGCGCATGAGCGTCTCGATCAGCACCGCCAGGTCCTCGGGGCGGGTCATCCCGTCACGGGGCCAGGCTGCGTCGGCCGTCATGTCCGTTGCGACGAAGCCTGGGCAGACCGCCGTGGCCCGCACGCCGTCGTCGAAGCCCTCCCGGCGCACGGCATGGGTCAGCGCGACCATGGCGAACTTGGTCAGCGCATAGCCCACGTTGACGTTGCGCACGCGCTTGCCGGACAGCGACGACAGGTTCGCCACCCGTCCGGTGCCGCATGCCTTCAGGTGCGGCATCGCCAGGCGGATCAGCCGCATCGGCGCCTTCACGTTGACCAGCCACATCGCGTCCAGCGCGTCCTCGTCCGGGTCCATCAGCGGCGACTTCGGGTTGATGCCGGCGGCGTTCACCAGCCCGTGCAGGGCGCCGAAGCGCTCCACGGTGGCCGCGACCCAGGCGGCGGCGCTGGCCGTGTCCTCGGCATCGTAACGCTGCACCATCAGCCGGTCCGTCCCGGTCAGGCCGCGCGGGCTGCGCACCCCCGCCGAAACCTGGAAGCCAACGGCCAGCAGCCGCTCCACCACCGCCCGCCCGATGCCGCGCGACGCGCCGGACACCATCACCACGCGGCCGCTCGGGTCGAGCATCACGCGGCCCGCATGGGCGGGACGGCGTCTGGGCGGCAATTGGCGACGGTCAGGTGCGGCATTCCGATCAGGTCCAAGTCGCGGGTCCCATGCTATCCTCAGGCCGGGGCAAAGGGGAATGGACGCGGGCAGGGTCGCTTGGGTGGCCCCGGGTAGCAGGCGCGTGCCGTCCACTGGCAGGCCCGTGCAGGGCCACGCTGGCGCAGACCGGAGCGGCTTGAAACCGTTTGACCCCGCACGCGCTGCACGTATAGCCTCATGTATACATGACGCATAAGCCCACGCCCGGTCCCGAGCTACGGCCGAACTGCCTGGCGGGCTTGCCGGACGGAGCGGCGGCACGCCATCTTGGTTCGGTGTCGTCCTGACCCCGCCCGGCGTCGCCATGCACCCGCGCCTGCAGCTTCCGCTGACCTCCCCGTCCCCAAGGAGATCTTCATGACCCGCTATGAGATCGGTCCGATGCCGGCGCAGATCAGCGCGGAGGTCACGGCCCTGCTGCGCCAGGCCGAAACCGCCACGGTCGGGCATTGGCGGCACTGGGGGTTCTGCGACCGCCGCATCCAGGCCATGGTCCGCGGCCCCCGTGTCGCTGGCACCGCGGTGACGGTTGCCATCCCCGGCCCGGACTCCACCGCGCTGCACCACGCACTCGGCCTGCTCCGGCCCGGCGACGTGCTGCTCGTGGACCGCCTGGGCGACGACCGCCACGCCTGCTGGGGCGGTGGTGTCACGGTCGCGGCCAAGGCCGCCGGCGCCGCCGCCGGGGTCGTGGACGGCCCCACCACAGACATCGAGGAAATCCAGGACTCGGCCTTCCCGATGTGGTCGCGCGGCCTGGCGCCGATCACCACCCGCATCTACGACCTGGGCGGGCGCATCAACATGCCGGTCAGCATCGGCGGTGTGGTCGTGATGCCCGGCGACGCCATCATCTGCGACGAGAGCGGCGTCCTGGTCCTGCCGCCGGGCGAGGCGGAGGAGGAGGCACGGCGCGCCATAGAAACGCAGGGGCGCGGCATGCAGACGCAGGACCGCGTCGCCCGGGGCGAGAAGCTGGGCGCGCTGTCCGGCGCCACTGCCAAGGTGCTGGCATGAGGGCCGGGCTGGCTGCCGTCCTGGCCGGGACGGCATCCGCCATGATGCCGCCCGCCCTGCTGTCACCGGCCCGGGCGGAGCCGCCGCGCGTGCTGAGCTACTCCGGCGTGTTCGAGGACAACTACACCGCCGCCGTCGTTGCCCCCTTCGCGGCGGCGGGAACGCCGGCGCAGTATGTCGGCGGCGACAGTTCCGCCTCCATGCTCGGCCAGCTCCGCACCCAGAAGACCGACCCGCAGCTCGATGTCGTCATCATGGACACGACGACGGCCGCCCTGGCATGCAGCGAGGGCCTGGTCGAGCCGCTGACCCCGGCGATGCTGCCCGTGCTGGAGCAGCTTGACCCGCAGGCGCGTGCCGCCGGGGGCGCGTGCGGGCCGGGGGTCACGTTCGACCACCTCGTCGTCGTCTATGACACGGCCAAGGTCGTGCCCGCGCCCACGTCGCTACAGGTGTTGTGGGACCCCGCCTGGAAGCGCCGCGTCGCAGTTGATGCGCCGCCCAACATTATCGGCCTCGCGCTCACCGCCGTCCTGGCGCACTCCATCTCCGGCGACTGGAAGAAGGCCGATGGGGCTTTCGACCGGCTGAAGGCGCTCGGCCCGGCGGTGCAGACTTTCCAGCCGCAGCCCGATCCCTACACCCTCGTGCTGAACGGCACGCTGGCCGCCGCGACGGGCTGGAACGCCCGCGGGCAACTGTATCGCGACCGGTCGGCGGGCAAGCTCGGCGTGATGCTCCCGAGCGAGGGGACGGCGTTCCAGATCAACACCATCAACCTGGTGCGGGGCGCCAAGAACCGCGACGCCGCGCTGGCCTTCATCGCCTACGCACTGTCGGCGCCGGCGCAGAAGGCGTTCACCGAGCGCATGTTCTATGCGCCCACCAATACCATGGCGCAGGTTGATCCTGCGGCGGCGGCGCGCACCGCGGCCTCCCCGGAGAACAAAGCCCGCGTCGTTCCGATTGACTGGCCCGAGATGCTGCGCCTGCGCGACGGCTGGAACCAGCGCTGGCGCCGCGAGGTCATCAGCGCCGGGCGATGAGCGCCGGGCAGTGAGCGGGGGCCACCTGGTCCTGGAACGCCTGACCTGCTCGTTCGGCGGCACGCCCATCGTGCGGGGGATCGACCTGGCGGTGCCGCAGGGCGCGCTAGTCGCGCTGCTCGGCCCCTCCGGATGCGGAAAGACGACGACGCTCCGCATGGTCGCCGGGCTGGACCGTCCGGAGTCCGGGCGGGTCCTTGTCGGCGGGCGGGACATCACGGCGCTGCCGCCGCACAAGCGCCGGATGGGCGTGGTGTTTCAGTCTTACGCGCTGTTCCCGCACATGAGCGCGGCGGGCAACGTGGCCTTCGGGCTGGAGATGAACGGCGTGCCGAAGGCGCAACGCGCGGACCGGGTCGCGGCGGCGCTGGCCCTGGTCGGGCTGCCGGACCGGGCCGGCGCCCGTCCGGGCGCCCTGTCCGGCGGGCAGCAGCAGCGGGTCGCGCTGGCGCGCGCGCTGGCCATCGAACCCGACGTGCTGCTGCTGGACGAGCCGCTGTCGGCGCTGGACGCCAAGCGGCGCGAGGAGCTGCGGGTCGAGATGCGGGAAATCCAGCGCCGCGCCGGCACGACGACGCTGTTTGTCACGCACGACCAGGCCGAGGCGCTGGCGATGGCGGACCTGGTCGCGGTCATGGACGGCGGCGCCATCGTGCAGCTTGGCACCCCGGAGGCGGTGTTCGAGCGCCCGGCCACGCCCTTTGTCGCCGGCTTCGTCGGGCGCAGCGCGCGGTTCGCCGGGGTGCTGGACGGCGACGTCATCCGCGCCGGTGCCGCGCGGCTGCTGGCGCCGGGCCTGGGGTGCGGCCTGGCCCAAGGCAGCGCAGTCCAAGGCGGGGCGGTCCAAGTCTTCGTCCGCCCCCACCACATCCGCCTGCTGTCGGACGGGGAGCAGGCCGAGAACTGCATGGACGGCACCGTCGCAAGCCTGGCCTATGCCGGCGAGGTGGTCCAGGTGGGGGTCGCGCCTCTGCGCCAGGACGGCGCCGCGCCGATCCCGGTCGAGTTGGGCACGCAGGGCGGCGCGTGGCGCGGGCTGCAGCCGGGCCAGCCGGTCCGGGTGGGCTGGGCAGCGGCGGACACAATATGGTTCCCGGCGTGAGCGGGCGCGGAACCCCGCGCCTG
>JAABVA010002870.1_pt1 | contig 16803 bp, 12 predicted proteins | sample 5560331 | NCBI WGS metagenome assembly JAABVA01 (sample SAMN12812661, study PRJNA571458) | rock metagenome | isolation source: Antarctica rocks | place: Antarctica: Victoria Land, Mt New Zealand sud | collected 2016-01-07 | reverse complement strand
GGGAGGTAATAGATGGTCCGGAACGCGCCGAGGTGGACCAGACGCCTATTGTTCAGAAGGACAGCCAGGGCCAGGGCGACGGCGATGCCCAGCGGGACGGACAACGCCACAAAGTAGAGCGTGTTGCCGACGCTGACGGCAAACAGGTTGTCGCGCGTTAAAAGCTGCACGTAATTGGCCAGCCCCACCCAAGAGGGTGGGGTCAGCGCGGTGTAATACGTCAGGCTATAGTAGAAGGATGCGCCGATCGGATAGGCCAGGAACGCCAGAAACCCCACGAGCCACGGAGCCGTGAACAGGAGGCCGGCCAGCGTTTCCCGTCGTGCGCGCCCCCCCCAACGTGGCCGGGTCGCCGCTGTGCGTGCAAGAGGTAGTGTGGTCATGCTCAATGGCCTGGGTAATGCATCAAGAACTGATCAACGGCCTGCTGTGTCGTCTGTTGCGCCTCGGCCAACGCCTGCTGCGGTGTCGACTTGCCGTGGGTAACCTTGTCGACAGCAGTCGTGAGGGCATCCCAGTACTGGTTGGCTGCGGGGCAGGACGGGATGGGCTCCGCATATTTGTCCATGATGCCGCGGATGGTCTTCTGCACGTCAGTCTGGGCGAAGATGGGGTTGGCGAGGGCTGGCTTATGCGCGGGAAGATAGCCGTTGCCCGCGCACCATTGCGTGATGCCCGTGCCACTGCTCAGCCACTTGATGAACTCCCAGGCGCGGTCGCCATTCTTGGCGCCGTGCGGGATGGCGATGGCTTCGCCGACCAGATACGTCGCTTTATGGCCGCCATGGCGCGGATACGGCTGATAGCTAACACCGTAGCGCACCTTGGGTCCGTACAACTTCATCGTCGCGGGGCGCCACACGCCATCGATGATCATGGCCATTTGCCCGAGGGCGAACGGGTCCTGCGTGGTATAGAAGGTCTGGGTGTATGCGTCAATTTTCGTGATGTCGTACGTCTTGGCGTAGGTGTTTTGCCAGGTCAGAGCCGCGGCATTCTGCGGATTATCGCAGGTGACACTCTTGCGCGCCGCGTCCCAGAACGACCCACCCCAAGCCCAGCCCCAGCCGTACATATACCCTTGGAAGGCCCAGGGGATGAAACCGAGCACTTTGTACTTGCCGCCCGAGGCTTTCTGCGTCAGGCGAGCGGCATACCTATCCAACTCATCAGTATACAGGGGCGGTTGGTCGGGATTGAGGCCCGCCTTTTCGAAGAGGTCCTTGTTCCACCACAGCAGCCCACCGGGATCGGCCTCCATGGGCAGCGCGTATACATGCCCATTGAACACACTAGCGTTCCAGGCTGCCGCCAGATAGCTATCAGCCTTCAATCCGTCCTTCTCGATGTACGTGTCGAGGGGCGTGAGTGCGCCTTGGACACCCCACGGAACACTCATCGTCGGCCGATCGATATAGGCCGCATCGGGTGGGGCGCCAGCCGTGATGGCGGCCAGGAGTTTTTGATTGGTCGAGATGCCCCCGCCCCCGCCGGCCGTAATGGTTGTCAACTGCACATGCGTGGTCTTGTGCGTCTTGTTGAAGGCATCGACCACCTGGTGCGCGATCCTCAGCGCGTCGCCGCCCCCCGAGTACCAATAGTTGATCGTGGTGGGCGTCTGGATGGCGATCGTGCGCGCCTTGGCGGCAAAGGCTGTGTCACCAACAAGAACCGTGGACGCCGTGACGGCAGCGGCGGAGGCCAAGAAGCGTTTGCGTGTGAGCGTGGACATTCCCCCATCTCTCCTTCCTGCACCAACGAGTGACACGACACCTATCGTGGTGCAACGGTGCGGCGGCCCGATCGGCACGAGCAACGCCAGCAAGACATCGATTATCTATTATTGATTATCGATAATGATCCGATAGGCATATAGTAGCAGGTCGACATCGCCTTGTCAACAGCTCTGTCTTGGCGAAAGCTCTATCCGGCCATGCGATGCCTTGGCAGAGGCCAACGGCCGCCCGGCTAACTCGTCCTGTCGCAGGCTTTGACGTCCGGTCACGCATGACTACGATGCTCTCTAACGCGCGATCAAGGCCAGATAGCACGACTAACCGAAGATAGGCGCGTATCGCTGACAGCCGCATTCTGCCGTGGCCAGGACGACGCGGACCCCATTCCAACGCCGCTGTGTGTAAGTCGCCCATGCATGCCGATACACTGAGGCGCATGATCATCTGTTGGCGTGAGTGATCATCGGATCATCACGGCCGCCGCGAGCCGGCTCGGGCAGGCGCCACGATGTCGCTCACCCGGCTGTCGCTCTTCCCCTATGCCGGCGAGGTGGCGCACGCATGCCAATCCGTTCATGGTGCGCCTTCACGGCGGGTCATGAAATAGTTGCGCCGAAGTACCTCAAAGGCGCGGCGAAAGGGTGCGGCGAAACGACTTCATGCCGGAGTCTATGAGACGGACAACGCTTCCGTTACCGCCGTGGGCCGCTCCGCCATGCTCGCTACCCTCTTAGGGTGATTGGTGGCCCACGTACCAGAAACAAATAGGCGCACACCGGGAGCTATTGACGATCGTGGTGCAGTGAATAGTTATTCAGCGGCGATGCGCCTGAGTACGCGGCCCATCGTTGGCACTTGGTCTATTCGCCGATAACCGTTAGCATGGCTACGCGCGTGCTGTGCGCCGATATCTCGCACAGCGATTCCAGGGTGTATGCACTCAGCGAACGTATTAGTGACGCCGGACGGATACGCTAAGCGGCTCGCGCGGAGACGGTTCGGGAGGGCGCGACGGAGGCCATGGCGCGGCCAAGGCGACGGGACCGCGGAGAGGGACCGCGCAGCGCATACAGCTGCGGGGCGACGATCAGGCTGAGTGGCGGGGCGCCGCCCACGTCGTGGCGCTCCACCGCCTCGAAGCCAGTGGCCCGGAGCCAGCCGACGTAGGGCGTGAACGGATAGATACGCTCAGTGGTCGTGCGCAGTAGCAGCCCGAGCGCGTACAATACCGCCGCGCGGGCCATCAAGCCCCTCAACAGGATGTCCACGATGTCCACCCGACGATACGGCCGCAGGGCGTCGTGTAGCCGGGCCAGCAAACGCCGATTGGCCGCCTCGTCGAAGAGGTGATACCTGTTCCTGGCGATGGCGCGGTCGTAGGCCCCGCCATCGCCAGGTTCGTCGAAGATGTCGGCCCCGACGACGGTATACCGGTCCGCGCGGCCGGCGGCGGCGACGGCCTGCCGCGTCGACACGAGGACGGCCGGGAGGTCCAGCGCGATCGTGGCGTCGTGGTCGTCCTGCCGGCCGTGAGCGGGCTCTAGCTCCCCGGGACCGACAGCGTGGGTCACGCCGGCATATAAGCGAAGGTGTCGGGGTGCGCTCCGGTGCGCCCGCCTTCGCCGCGGTCGAGCCCGTTGATCGCCGCCATCTGCGCGTCGTCGAGCGTGAAGTCGAAGAGCGCAAAGTTCTCCCGCATGCGCGCCTCGCGCGTCGACTTCGGGAAGACGACATCGCCGCGCTGGATGTGCCAGCGCAGCGTGACCTGCGCCGTCGTCTTGCCCACCGCCTCGGCGATCCTCCGCAGGACGGGGTCGTCGAGCACCTTGCCTTGGGCAATGGGCGACCACGCCTCGGTCACGATGCCGTGCGCCCGGCCGTACGCGCGCACGGCATTGTTGGCGAAGTACGGATGCGCCTCGATCTGGTTGACGGCCGGGACCACCTCCGTCTCCGCGGCCAAGCGCTCCAGGTGTGGGATTTGGAAGTTGGAGACACCGATGGAGCGGGCGCGCCCCTCCCGATAGAACGCGATCAGCGTCTTCCAGGTCGAGACGTAGTCGCCGCCGTAGAGGGTCGGCAGCGGCCAATGGATCAGGAAGAGGTCGACGTAGCCGACACCCAGCTTCTGGAGCGTGCTCTCGAAGGCCGCACGCGCTTGGTTCGGTTCGTGAGCGGCGTTGCTCAGCTTGCTGGTGATGAAGACGTCCGCGCGGTCGAGATCGGAAGCGCGGACCGCGTCGCCGACCCCTTGCTCGTTTTGATACATCTCGGCGGTGTCGATGTGCCGATAGCCGACCTGGAGCGCCGTACGGGTCGCCTCCGTCGTCTCCTGGGGCGTGATCTGGAACACGCCGAAGCCCAGCTGCGGGATGGTCAGGCCGTTGTTCATCGTAATCGCGGGAACCGTCATGCGATGTACTCTCCCCTCCTATGTGATCAGGTATGGGCCAGTCTCGGCCCTCCCCGTCGACGACGCAAGAAGCGCGCCGCCGGTGGTTGTAGGGGCACTGGCAATCCACGGACCGGCGCGTCGCCTACCAACGACCTGTGCGCCCGCAAAAGCGAGATTTGTGCTCTGCCACCTATCCCGAAAATGAGTCGCCGACCCACCTGCGGGGACCGATCTGACCCATCGCGACCGTCGAATCTATTCGCGTACGAACGAATATCTTCTCTGTCAGAATAGAAGTGGGCGTAGCGAGGGTGGCTGACCCAACGAATACCTGGCGCGACACGCTGCCCGTTGCATAATCTGTCGCCCCCTCGCTTCCGCTCACCGCGCGTGACCTAAGAGGAGCCTGTGTCTACCCCCAGAGAAGTCTGTCCGCCCGGTGAGCCTGCGCTAGACGAGGGAGGAGGAGCAGATGGTGACGATCGGTGTGGATGCGCATAAGAGTGTGCATGTAGCGGTGGCCCTGGATGCGGCTGGGCAAGTGTGCGGTCAGTGGCAGGGGGCCAATAGCGCCGACGGGTGGGCCCAGATGGCCGCGTGGGCTCAGAGCCTGGATGGGGAACGGCAGTGGGGCGTAGAGGGCGCCTGGAACGACGGACGGGGTCTGGCCCAGCAGCTCGTCGCGGCTGGGGAGATGGTCGACGATATCAACCCGCGCTGGACCGCGCAAGAGCGGCGGCGGGCACGCAACCGTCGTACGTCGGACTGGCCCGATGCGCGGGCCATCGCTCTCTATACGTGGCGCGAGGGCACGGCCTTAGCCGTTGTGGTGGCGGAGGAGGCCACCGCGGTGGTGGCGGTGCTGGTCACCCAGCGGCAAGCGGCCGTGGCCGAGGCGACGCGGCTGCGCAACCAGGCGCACCAACTCCTGCTGCAAACCGACCCCGCGTACCGCACGCATCTGCCGGCGTTGACAACGCCGGAGGGGATCCAGCGCGCTGGAGAGCTATCAAGCCCCGGGCGCGGGGGCGCTGCAAGAGGCACGGGCTGCGGCGCTGCGCATGCGGGGCCAGCGGTTGCGTCTGGCCGTGGAGCAAGCGACGCAGGTGCACCAGCAGATCGAGGCTCAGGCGCGGGCCCGCTTTTCCCCCTTGATGCGGCTCAAGGGCGTCCAGGCGCTGACGGCGGGGACGCTGGCCGTGATCTTGGGGCCAGGCCGGCGCTTCCGCACCGACGCCGGCCTGGCCTTGTACGCCGGCGTCGCCCCCTTGGAGGTCTCCTCTGCAGGACGGGTCCGTCACCGCCTCAATCGCGGCGGGAACCGCCAGCTCAACGCGGTCCTCTACCGCATTGCACTCACGCAACGACGCAGCTTGCCGGCAGCGCAAGCGTATGTGGCCCGCCGTATGGGCGAGGGGAAGACCAAGCGTGAAGCCATCCGCGCGCTGAAGCGGCATCTAGTGCGTGCCATCTTCCACTTATGGCAAGAGTGCCTGCGCGCCGAGCGCGACCAACTGATCGCCCGCGTGGCCTAATCTGACCGGTGTCCCCCGAGGCCGTTCCTCGCGGTCGCGGGAGCGCGCTTGCTATCCCAGGGGGCTTGACAGAGGAGCATTATGCACCGCCGCCGCGAGTCGGCGACTGTTCTTTGTGCTCCAATGTGACTGCATGCAGTGATCGTGGACGAGTGCTCAGCGCCGATATCTTGAATGACGCTAATGGTATTCATAATTCAAAGGATACTTTACGTGGCCTCCACGTACACTTTGGCTTGGCCGAGCCGACCTCCCAGGCGCGCATCGACGTGCCGGTCCACACCGCTCCCCGCGCAGTATGAGAAACGCTTGCCGCGCAACCGCTCACTGCCTCCCGTTTATCGGCACTGCAGTTAGCCTTGCGTGAACGGATGGACTATTCGGCCAGGACAGTGCTGTGATCGAGGCCACCGATGGGACCGAAACCGTCGATGGTCGGTACACCGAGTGCCGCCGTGTTGTTGGCGTCGGAGCCGCCCCCGTTGCCGCGTCCTGTCTAACGAAGAAGGCACATGCCGCCTCGGGGTACCCGTGCGAGAGTGCGTCATTGACATTGAGATGATGTCCGAAGTACAGATGCAAAGTTTATCGCTAGCCCCACACGCCCGTGTAATGTGCGCGCTACCCGTTTGGCTATGCTTCAGGGCCAACCGCTGGGAGTTGTTGCCCGTTGCCGTGACTGAGCATCAATGTTAATGACGCATTCTCGCATAGACTGCCCGAAGCCCTCGCCTCCGGTGTACCGTGGTCACACGCTTGTTGGGACAAACGCGGGAGGGCGGCGCGCCCATGTTGCTTGCTCAAACGCATAGGCCACTTTGATCAGCGTTGGCTCACTGAACGCGCGTCCTGTGAAGAGCATGCCGATTGGTAACCCGAAAGAAAACCCCGCGGGTACGGTGATCGAGGGGTAGCCGGCCTGCGCTGCCGGCGACGCGCCTCCGCCCATCCTGGGATCTCCATTGACGAGATCGATTTTCCAGGGGGGCCCGGTGGTCGGCATCACGAGCGCATCCAGATGCAGCGCATCCATCACGGCATCGATGCCCTGGTCGCGGGCGAGGAGACGCGTCTGTGCGCGAGCGGAGACGTAGGTAGGATCGGTGAGAGGACCCTTTTCCTCGGCCATGTGAAAAAGGTCCTGGTCGAAATAGCGTAGTTCTTCCGCCGCGTGGCGCTCGTTGAAGTGGATAATGTCCGCGAGCGTGCGCACCGGCGCCTCAGGCCCCAAACCGGCCAGGTACCGCTGCAGATTCGCCTTGAATTCGTAGAGGAGCACGGGCAATTCTGATCCCAAGAAGGTCAGGTCCCGCGCGGTCGGAATGTTGGCAGGGTCGACGATCACCGCCCCCTGGCTCCTCATCACCATGAGGGCCGCCTCGACCACCGCATCCGCCTTGTCGCTATAGCCGAAGTAGACCGCCCGGGCGACCCCAATGCGCCCCCCGCGCAACCCCTCGGGATCCAGGAACTGCGTATAGTCCGTGGGTATCTTCCCCGTTGATGCCGCGGTCGCTGCATCACGGGGGTCGACGCCCGCCAAGACGCTGAGCACAGCCGCCGCGTCGGCCACGGTGCGTGCGAGAGGGCCGACCGTGTCTTGGCTATGACTGATGGGAATGACCCCCGCCCGGCTCGTGAGGCCCACCGTTGGCTTGATCCCGACCACCCCGTTCGCCGCCGCAGGCGATACGATCGATCCATCCGTTTCCGTCCCCACCGTCGCCGCCGCCAGATTCGCGGCGGCAGCGACGGCCGAGCCCGCGCTCGAGCCGATCGGGCTCCGGTCGAGGGCGTATGGATTGCGGCATTGCCCCCCGCGCGCGCTCCACCCACTCGATGAATGCGTGGATCTGAAGTTGCTCCACTCGCTCAAATTGGTCTTACCCAGGATCACAACTCCCGCCTCACGCAATCGTTGCACCACGAATGCGTCTCGTAGAGGGCGTGCTCCCATGAGCGCAAGCGATCCGGCCGTCGTCATCATCTTATCGGCGGTGTCCATGTTGTCTTTGATCAGGATGGGGATACCGTGCAGCGGCCCGCGCGGACCTACCGTGTCCCGCTCCCTGTCCAGGGCATCGGCGATGGCCTGCGCGTCAGGATTGATCTCGATGACCGCGCGCAGCGTTGGGCCAGAGCGGTCGAGCGCGTCGATGCGTTGCAGGTACCTGTCGACGAGGGCCCGCGCGGTTAGGTGACCCGCCGTCATCTCCGCCTGTAACTCAACGATGGTGGCTTCTTCCAGGGTGCGCTCAAAGGGCCTCTGGGGAGCGTCATCCACGGGCATATCTCCTTGTTACACCGAGTCTGGTCACCACGACAGTGTCAAGCGCATGTGAACCATGTTTTAGGTACGGTCGCGCCGCCATCATGTGAGAGGCGTCGGCGCGGTGATGACGCCTGCCTCCTTGACGCGCGACTGAGATGCGCCCTCCACGCCTTTCACGTAGGTGTCAAACCAGTCCTTGCCGAGCCGCCATTCAAAGTAGCGGTGGAGGGGAGCGGCGGTGGCGGCGATGACATGGCTCGCGCCCGGGACACGGATAAGCTCGACGATCCGCCGCCGCATGCGCAGCGCGGTAAACATCTGCTCGCCCTCTTCAATGGGGCAGCGATAGTCGTTCTCCGCCTGGATGAGGAGCAGCGGCGCGGCGATACGGTCGACAAAGGTAATCGGCGAATGATCGCGGTAGCGCCGCCACTGCTCCTCGCTGATCCAGAATGGCCCCCTAAACTCCTTCTCGAACCATAGTGCGGTCATGTCGCTGACACCGTACATGCTGACCATGTTGGCCACGCTGTTGACGGCGACACCAGCGGCGAAACGATCGCTGTGGCCAAGGACCCAATTGGTCATGAACCCCCCGTAGGAGAGGCCGGTGACGCCTAGACGACGTGGATCGACCTCGCCGCGCGCCAGCACCGCGTCGACACCGGCCATCAGGTCGAGGAAGTCTTTCTCACCCCAATCGGCCGCTCGTGTGAACGCCTCGCCATAGCCCAGGCTACCACGCGGATTGATATAGAGGGTAGCGTAGCCGGCCCCGGCCAGGACCTGCGCCTGGAAGTGGAAGGCGTGTGGCCAGGCGGCTTGCGGGCCGCCGTGGACGACGAGGATGAGCGGATAAGGCCGCACGGACTCCGCGTTGGGCGGCCGATAGAGCCAGCCCTCGATCTCCCAGCCATCGGGCCCGTGGAATCTGATGTCCTCAGGGGGAACGATGGTCACCGCGTCCAGGAGCGCCGCGTTGCTGGGCGCCACTGCGGTCAGATTGCCACCGGCGGCGGCTACCGTGAAGACGTCGAAGGGGTGCGTGGGCGTTGACGCGAGGCAGACCAGTGTCTGCCCGTCGGGCGTGGGCTGTACGTCGGCGACGTCGGCGTGTGTTGACGTCACGCGCCACGTCTCGCCCGTCTCACAATCCAGAGCAAAGACAGGGCAATCGCCGTGTTCCACAGGCAAGAAGTAGAGCATGCGTCCGTCGGGGGACCATGTTGGCGGCGTCGGGTCGGCCCACATATAGTCGCTGTGCACGAAGCGGCGGGACTGATCGAGCTGGGCAGAGAGGTTCTTCTGGTCGCCTCCGGCGCGCGACACCGACCACACATGCGTATCATGATAACCATGGGCCACCTGCTCGGGCGCGGCGTAAAAGGCGATCGTTCGGCCGTCGGGAGACCAGGCGGGGGACGAGGCGGAGAGCGTGCCATCGGTCAGGCAGGTCAGGGCGCCGCCATTGGCCTCGACCGTCCAGATGTCCGCGGCAAAGGTATGCTCGGGATGCGCGGTACGATTCGACACGAAGGCCAGCGCGGCGCCGTCCGGCGACCAGGCAGCCTCAAGGTCGTCGTAGTCCCCGTCCGTGAGTTGGCGTGCCTCTCTGGCGTGGTCATCCACCTCAACAACAAAGAGATGGATGCGTTGGTCGATATAGCCGCGCCCGTCGAAGCGTGAGAAGAGCGTGGTCTGACGGCGCATCCGTGGCGCCGTCCCATCGGCGTCGGGGTGCGCCTCAAACCATGTCACCTCCTGTGGGACCTTCTGCCGGTCCGACTCGACCGGCGCGGCATAGCAGAGGCGTGTGCCGTCGGGCGACCAGATGGGCGAGTGCGCGCCATGCGGGGCGTTGGTGAGGCGGCGCGGCTCGCCACCCGCCAGGTCGATGACGTAGATTTGCGACTTCTCCTCGTGGCGCGTCGACACGAAGGCCAACCGCGCGCCGTCGGGCGACCAGCGCGGTTGGGTATCGGACGCCTCGCCGCTTGTGAACTGTCGCGTCCACGCGCCATCGAGGGAGGTTAGCCAGATAGCCGTGTGCGCGTGATTATGCGCCTCGTCGTAATCGCCCACGACGTAGGCGACGATCCTGCCGTCGGGCGAGAGACGCATCGCACTCACGGTCTTGAGCGACCAGAAATCGTCCAGGGTCAGGGCGCGCTTCTGCGGGGTCATCCATGTCTCCTCTGTCCTAACTACACGCGGCGAATAGCGGGCGTCCGCATGTCCATGTGGTCTACCCTCCTCGACCCGGCACGTCGCGCCCGGGCCTTTACGTCTCGATGTGGCCTGTCCCTCTGCGTCATGGCGTCGCATCCAGTAGTACGGCGTCGGCGCACTGGTTGTGTAGACACGACTGTTGCGGAGCGAGGAGCTGGAGCCGATAAATTGACGGGGTGTAGCTCGTCACATGACGTGGTTGCGGGAGCAACTTACCCACGATGGGGATGCGCCCCAAAGCGGCCACGATAGCGGTAGAGTTGGTGGGCTGTGGGCGGAGCAGCAGCACCGTGTCCGTCTGTGCATTGAAGATATAGGATAGGAGCGCGGTTTCGGTGTGTGGCAGCGTGGGGATGTCGGGTACGAGCACCGTGGTCTGCGGTGGGCCCACGGATGACAGGGCCAATCCGGCGCCAAAAAGGCTGTGGTGAATGGTGACGATGACGCCGCGCGTCAGGACGACCCGCCCGGTCCATGCCGTCGGCTGCCGCGCTAGTCCCGCTTTGACGTCCGCCACGCTATAGACGTGCGCCCTCGTCCGCAGGCTCGTGCCCATCATCACCCCCCCCGTCATGATAGCCACGACCGCGACCGATCCGCCGATCCATGCGCGATAGGGTTTCCCTCTCACGATATCTCTCTATCACTCTGGCTCGATTAGGCCGACGGTGGAACAGGCTGAGGTCGCGTCGAATTGATGGCTGGACCGCGCATGGGCAACGCTGGTTGTGGAGGTCCGCTGTGATTGGATACAGCATCGCCGTGCACGACGTGGCATGCCACAAGATGCTGTGTGCCGAGCAACGGCTTCAAGGGGGGCTCAACCTGCGCGCACATGTCGACCGCCAGCGGACAACGTGTGCGGAAGCGACAGCCTGACGGAGGATTCAAGGGACTCGGTACCTCGCCCGTGAGGGTGATGCGCTCCCGCCGCAAGCGGGGATGAGTGGCCGGCGTGGACGACATCAAGGCGCGCGTGTAGGGGTGCTGGGGGGTTTTGTAGAGGGTCGCGCTCTCGGCGACCTCCACGAGTTTGCCAAGGTACATGACACCGACCGTGTGACTGACATGCTCCACGACGGAGAGGTTGTGCGCGATGAAAAGATACGTGAGCTGAAACTCGGCCTGCAGATCCTGCAGCAGATTCAGAACCTGAGCCTGGACAGACACATCAAGGGCGGAGACCGGCTCGTCCAGCACCACAAACTTGGGGTTGACCGCGAGCGCGCGGGCGATCCCGATGCGCTGCCGCTGGCCGCCGCTGAACTGATGCGGGTAGCGCCGAGCGTGATAGCTGGCCAAGCCCACCACCCCCAACAACTCGTCGACGCGCTTCTGGCGCGCCGCCCCCCGGTAGAGCCCGTGATTATCCATCGGTTCAGCGATGATGTCGCCCACACGCATGCGCGGGTCCAGGGAACCGAACGGGTCCTGGAAAATCATCTGGACGTGCCGGCGCATGGCGTGCAGGTCACTACCGTGGATCGCCGCGATATCCTGCCCCTCAAAGAGTACCCGTCCACCCGTCGGAGTCAGCAGACGAACCATCATACGACCGATCGTGCTCTTGCCGCATCCGGACTCGCCAACCAGGCCAAATGAGGTCCCTGATGGGATGGTGAAGGTGACCCCATCGACGGCGCGTGCGACGCCGACTTCTCGACGGAACAGCACACCGCGTGAGACCGGGAAGTATTTGCTGAGTCCCTCAACCTGTAGCAGCGGGGATGGCGGGGATGGCTCCATTAGCTCTATCTCTCCTGGATGGTGCAGCGGATCACGCGGGGGCATGCAGGAAGCAGCGCACCCAGTGTCCCGGCTGTACTTCGCTTAACGTGGGCACCGCTACCGCGCACTGCTCCATCGCATGGGGGCAGCGGGTACGAAACGGACATCCCGAGGGTAGATGCGCGAGGTCCGGCGGTTGCCCCTCGATCGCTTGCAAGCGGTGCACTCCTTGGTCGGGGCGCGGCAGCGAATTCTGCAGCGCCACCGTGTATGGGTGCAGTGGGCGGTCGAAGAGGGTCACCACGTCGGTGTATTCGACCACCTTCCCCGCGTACATGACCGCGACCTGGTCGCAGATCTCGGCCACGACGCCGAGATCATGCGTGATGAGCATAACCGCGCTGCCGCGCTCCTTGATCAGGTTGCGGAGCAGGTCGAGGATTTGGGCCTGGATCGTGACGTCCAGCGCTGTGGTCGGCTCGTCCGCGATCACCAACTCGGGGTTGCACGCCAGCGCCATGGCGATCATGACGCGCTGGCTCATGCCACCGCTGAAATGGTGCGGATAATCCTTGACACGGGTGTCCGCGGAGGGGATGCCGACGGTCTCTAGCAGGCGGATCGTCTCGGCGCGAGCCGCCGCGCGGTTGAATCCGCGGTGGACGGTCAAGACCTCATCGATTTGCTCACCCACCGTAAAGGCCGGATTCAGCGCCGCCATAGGGTCTTGCGGAATCATGGCGATGCGGTCGCCGCGTATGCGGCGCATCTCGGCAGAGGATAAGGTGAGCAAATCTCGCCCGTCAAACACCACGCGCCCCGCGACCGTGCGCCCCGGCGGATCGGGGATGAGGCGCAGGATAGAGAGCATCGTGACGGTCTTGCCGCAGCCCGATTCGCCGACGATGCCCAACGTTTCGGCGCGACGCACCGTCAAATCCACGCCATCGACCGCATGCACGACGCCCCGATCGGTAAAGAAATGGGTGGACAGGTTCTCAACGGAGAGGAGCGTGCGATCGTCCATACTCACCGCTCCAGGCGCGGGTCGAGGGCGTCGCGCAGGCCATCCCCCAGGAAGTTGAAGGCCAGGACGGCGACGGCGATGGCAAGGCCCGGCCATAGGCTCAGCAGCACGTCCGTGTAAATAAATTGTCGTCCCCCGCTGAGCATCTGGCCCCAGGAGGGGGCCGGCGGCTGAGTGCCGAGTCCGAGGAAACTGAGCGCCGCCTCGGTCAGGATGGCAAAGGCGAAGCTGATGGACACCTGCACGATGACCGGGGCGAGAATATTGGGCAGGATATGGCGCATGATGATTTTGAGGTGGCGCGAGCCCGACGCCTGCGCCGCCTCGATGAATTGCATGGACGCGACGCCCAGCACGGCGGAGCGACTGGTGCGCGCGAAGATGGGCGTGTATACCACCCCGATCGCGATCATGACGTTGAACAAGCTGGAGCCGAGCATGGCGACGATGGCAATCGCCAGGACAACATCCGGGAAGGCGAAGAGGACATCCATCAGGCGCATGAGCACGTTGTCGACCCACCCGCCGAAGTACCCCGCCGTCACACCGATGATCAAACCCGCGAGCGTGGCGATCCCGACCGCGATGAAGCCGACCTCCAGGGACGGCCGCGTGCCATAGATGATGCGACTGAGCACATCGCGGCCGAACTCGTCGGTGCCCATGAGGTGCGCCCCGCTCGGCGGCTGCGTCTGCTCCAGGATATTCTGCGCCAAGGGATCGTACGGCGCGATGAGCGGCGCCGCGATCGCCACCACCACCATGAGCACGATAACGCCGAGGCCCGCGACGGCCATCTTGTTACGCCAGATGCGCCGGAGCGTGGCGCGCACGATGCGCTCCTCGCCCTGTTCGATGTCAACGACCGGCACCGTGTCCTGAACTGTTAGTTGCACACCAACCACTCCATCTGGCGTTCATAAGCGCCGCATGTCGCCGTGATCACATACATGTATTACGCGTAGCGGATACGCGGGTTGAGATAGGCGTAGAGGATATCGACGATGAGGTTGATCAGCACGAAGAGCAGGGCGATGACGAGGATGACCCCCTGAACTAACGGGTAATCGCGCTGATAGACGGCATTGAGCATGAGCTTACCGATACCAGGCCAGTCGAAAATCTGTTCGATGATCACCACACCGCCGAGCAAGTAGGCCGTCTGCAGCCCGATGATGGTCACGATGGGCATCAGCGCATTCTTGAGGGCGTGCTTGGCGATGATCATACGCTCGGGCAGCCCCTTGAGCCGCGCTGTTTTGATGTACTCCTGGCGCACAACCTCCAGCATGGCCGATCGTGTATAGCGCATGACCACGGCGGCTAACCCTGTGCCCAATGTAACGGCTGGCAGGATGAGGTCGCGTACGTTGCCCACCGGGTCGGTTGTGATGGCCACGAAACCGGACGGCGGCAGCACATGCCAGACCACCGAAAAAAGGATGGTCAATATGGTCGCGAGCCAGAAGCTGGGCAGCGAGAGACCCAGGAGTGATACGGTCGTGCCGACATAGTCGGCCGCGCTGTACTGCCTGATGGCCGCGATAATCCCGGCGGGAAGCGCGATGCACAGGGAGAGCACCAGCGCCGCGACCGTCAGTTCCGCGGTCGCCGGCAGGCGAGACATGATCGTGCCGAGGATGGGCTGTCCCGTGATGAACGACTGGCCGAAGTCGCCGTGCAGCAGGCCGCCAAGCCACGTAATGTACTGCACGGGGGCCGGTCGATCCAGACCGAACGCCGCTCGTAGCGCCGCGGCAGACACCGCCGTCGAATTCGTTCCGAGGATGACCGTGACCGTGTCGCCCGGTACCAGGTGGATCAGAATGAACGAGACGAGCGAGATGCCGAAAAGCACCGGGATGAGGCTGAGCAGGCGCTTGACCAAATAGGCGAGCATGGTGGCTCCTATGATCTAGCTGGACAGACCAGGGGGCACGTCCGGGGCGCGCCCCCTGGTCGCCGGTCTCATGTTGCGTGAGTCTGGCGCTAGTGTGCCAGCCAACTCTTGCGGAAGTAAATGTTCGCCTGGTTACGCATGATCTTGAAGCCCTTGAGATAGGAGAAATAGCCGCCCAGGTCGTTCTCATTCGTGTAAAACACGTTCGGCGCGTCTTCAGCGATGATCCGCTGTGCCTGTATGTAGAGCGTGCGGCGCGTCTTCTGGTCCGTCGCCGTACGCGCCTGTTCCAGGATATTATCGACGGTGGGGTTGCTGTAACCGTAAAAGTTCCAGAACTGGTTGCTGTGGAACTCGGGATAGAGATACTCATCTGGGTCAATAAAGCTGCCCCAGCCGATGTCCGCTGCGTCGAAGTCGTGCTTGACGTCGAGCGTGTCAATATACTGGCCCCACTCGAGACTGCGGACCTTGACGTTGATGTTGAGCGGCTTGAGCAACGCCTGGGCGACCTGTGCCTGCGCGATCTGTACCGGATAGGATGGGCTGGCGTCGATGCTCATGTTGAACCCCTTCGCATATCCTGCCTCGGCCAGCAACGCCTTGGCCTTGGCCAGGTTGGGCTGCGGGTAGACGGGCGTCGGGTCATGGGCCCAACTCCACGACGGAATCGGACCGGACAGGATGGGCGTGGCATGACCATAGTAGCCGACCTTGACCATGTCCTCGCGATTGATGGCCCAGGCAATGGCCTGCCGGACCCGCTTGTCGTTGAAGGGCTTGCGACGACAGTTCAGGCCGAGATAATCCCAGACCGTGCCCTGGGTTTCCGTCAGTATGAGATTGGGCGTGCCTTTGAGGCTATTGAAGTCGCGCGTGGGAACGAAGAGGACGAAATCAGCGGAGTTAGAGCGCAGGGCCGTGGTACGCGCGGTTTCGTCGGGCTGGAATGCGATTTGTATGCCGTCGAGATACGGCAACCCCTTTTCATAGTAGTGGGGATTGCGCTTCAGTTTCAGGACGGTCTGCGGGACGTACTGATCGAGCATGAACGGCCCCGTGCCGATCATCTGCTTCTGCAGGTTGCCGTACTTCTCGACCGCTGCTTTACACTCGATGCCGTTGAACGCTTGCGCCAGCGCGTTGAGGAACGGGGCGAACGGCTTGCGCAGATGCACGATGACCGTATACTTGTCCGGCGTGTCGATGCGCTCGATCTCCGAGAAGTACCAGGCGCGCGGCGAGCCCGTCTTGGGATTGAGGATGCGCTCGAAGGTAAATTTGACGTCAGCCGAGGTCATTTCCAGGCCATTGTGGAATAAGACACCGCGTCGCAAATGGAAGATATAGGTGCGGTTGTTCGGCGTCTCATACGACTGGGCCAGATCCGGCTCCGGGAGCAACTGGTCGTTATAGCGCATGAGGCCTGTGTAAACGAGTTCGACGATACGGACCGAGGAGAGGGCGCTGCTCAGCGCCGGATCGAGCCCGACGGGATCGGTCTCAAAGACGCAGCGGAGTGTGCCTCCCCGTTTCGGCGCGTTGGCGCGCGACACCTGCGTCAAGGTGTTGGGTGCAGCGAAGATGCGACCGGGTGTGGCGCCGAGCAGGAAGGCGGCCAGAGAGCCTCCAGCGGCCGCTCCCGCTTTGACAAATCCCTCGCGACTCATTGACCCGTTGACCAACTCGATCCAGTTCCTAGAATCCTTGTCGTCCATTATGATTCCTCTCCGGTCCCGTATGGCCGTTATTTAGCCGCTAGCCGCCGCTGTCGGATGCGCCTAATGGCCTGACAACCAACCGACTATTGGCTTGTCACAAACGATACCATAATCACGATGAGAGCGCAACCCACCGCATTGCCTCACAACTAATCTGCTTGAAGGGATAGTCGTTGCCTCAAAACCAAATCTGTCTTTCTATGAAAGGAGGAGGACATGGCTGTGAGGCAAGAGAGTAAGCACGAGGTCATCGCGAAGCT
>JAABVA010002867.1_pt1 | contig 16815 bp, 15 predicted proteins | sample 5560331 | NCBI WGS metagenome assembly JAABVA01 (sample SAMN12812661, study PRJNA571458) | rock metagenome | isolation source: Antarctica rocks | place: Antarctica: Victoria Land, Mt New Zealand sud | collected 2016-01-07 | reverse complement strand
CGTGTGTGAGGACACGAGCGCATGCCTGGGTCGGTATCATCCTGGTGAAAGATGTAGGGTGGGCAATCACAAGACAGTCCACCCGTTGCACGGTTGGCGAGGGTGCGATACCACGAGTTCGGGCGGCTCGACGACTCCACTGCCATAAGCAGGCTATAGTCACCGTTCGCAAGACTTCTTGCCATGAGAGATACTCCCTGTACTCTGTACAGATCTGCCCTTCGTGAGTGAGCAGACCTGTACCGGAACTAGCCGCCTGTAATCATGTTGGTGACGAGTAGGGAGTGCGCTGTTGGGTCAAACCGCCTTACGACGGTTGGTATCCCTGCTCCCCCCTCAAGCGTCGGTGGTTGCGTCTCCATTACCTGACGCTTGGCCTGTCGCGCTTGCGTGAAGATGGCCTCAGCTGCTCGTATCGCCCATTGCTCATCAAGCTCAAGGCTGTCTAAAGCGGCAAGGGTCTCGATGCGTGGGAACGCGACAGGGGTGTCTCCACTCTTCCCCATAACGCGGATGATACCCGTTCCCTGTACGGCGTGGCTAAAAGTTCCCGTTCGTACTCGCTCTTGCCATAGGGCGGCGAGTTCTGCATCAGATGGCGATATTGGCTGTGTCGTTGTGGTCATGTGTTGTACTCCTTATGGTGGTTAAGAACAGTGTGGGAACTCTTCCCTCACACTGTTCTATTCTTTCTGTACGGTGAAAATGTGGAAGCATTACAGTAGTTTACCTGCGGTAGCTATGTTTTGGCGTATGTTTTTGTGAGCCATATCTGGAAACATGTGTTTCTATATATAGTAGATGTAGGATCAGGATACATGTACAAACCTATCATCGCGTACTTTTTTTCTAAAAAATGATACAAGGAGCGTGAGGAAGCTAAGAAAAAGGGGGGTCTTCACTTTTTAGGAAATCTCTTGTGCATTTCTCGCCTTTCTCCTCTGTATCCTGAAATGGCTGTAGATCGCACCGACATGCTGTGCTAGCTCACGTAAAGCTGTCTCATAAGGCCACTACCAAGAATTAAGAGCTTCATATCGGGCCGTTGCTCACGTATTTTAGGCAGAGCGGTAATAAGATGCTGATGCCCTTTGTAGCGTTCCAGTCGCCCAATTGAAATGATGAGTGGTTGCACCTGCACATTTGTAAGTGCCTGTGTTGGCAGGTTGACACCATTATAAATAACGGTGAAGCGTTGTGAAGGTAAGTTTAATGTATACTGGAAATAGTCAGCCTCAAAATGCGAAACGCCTATCAGCTTGGATGCGCCAGCAAAAAGAGGACGTGTCAACTTCCACTGTGTACCTCTTATACTGGAGCGAAAACTCGATGAATGACCGCCAGTATGAAAAGTTCCAACATAAGGAAGTTTTGCTCTTTGTATATGTTATCTTTTTACCTCTACAAGAGGATTCTCATCCTGCTCAAACGTTTCATACGGTCTGGGCGTCTCTGGCACAGATGCAGAGTGATAGTCTGTTGTATAGCGTTGTAGCGGTGGCGGCTTTAGACCGAGGCTACTCGCGTTTCCTGACTTACTTGGAAGTGTAAGAGATTTCCCATGTAGCATGTTTTTTCTGTTCTCGATATCTTGCTTAGAAATCTTCTTTACATGGATTTGTGTCGCGGCATCTGTCAAGTGTGCTATTTGCTTGCTCGTATCGGATTGTAGAAGCGCAGGCATAGAAGGCATAGTAAGTGTCTCAAGACGCCAGATCGCCTCCAGTTCTATATAGCTCTGTTCTGGCATCTGCTCATCCACAGCTTTCGAGGTAAGAGCCTTGAACACAGTGTGGATCATGAACAGCGACTCACAGAATATAGCAAGTGTCCAGCCGAGGCTCAATCCTGAGAGTCCTCCAACGTAAGCACCGATAGCGGCAGCAATAAGCTCAAATACGCCACCGGGGATCATGCTTAGCATTGCCTGTGTCACCCGATCTTGAATACGACATATGGCTATGTAGTGTACTTTTATGATGAGGGGAAAAGCGGCAAGCACGAGAAAGCGCATACTCCACGTAGCATTTGCAGCATAGCCAGCACCAAAGAGACCCAACACCTGTTTCGTGCCCAGGAGCAGTACGATATTAGCACCTATAGCCACTAAAAACGCCAGACCCATTGTTGAACGCGCTTTTTGCGCTAAGGTTGCAGCTTGGGCTGAGTTCATGGCATGAAGGACCGTAGTAAGGGCACTGGGAACGAGAAACACGACATTCACAATCATCCACGACACGTAAAACCATGCGTTCATTTTTGCTGAGAGCAACGCCGTAACCATAACTGGCATGAGTAACGATGGTGCCTGAAGTGCAAGGTTCAAAAGATGATGCTGTAAAGCTGAAAGTCCTAATTTTTTCAACAAACCCCACTGGGGAGTATAGTTTCTGCTCCGCCAGCTCTTCTTGAATGGCAAGAATAGTACGAGTGCAAATAGCGAAAACGCGCCACCAATGGCCCATGTCGCATAGATACTCATACCTGTGGCATGCGACATCCAGAGACTCACAGCAAAAAGCAAGATGAATTTACCAACGGAAAATAGGATATTGCGCCAAAGCTGTATACTCCCACGTAATAAGCCGATCAAAGCCTGATCGAGTACTATCGTGATCGCGGTCTGGCTAACTCCAATCCCAAAGATAACGACATCCAGCATGCTTGCTCGCAAAGGGAGAAATTGTACTGATGCATATGGTGCGATGAGCGCGAACAAGACACCAACAATGCCACCTACAACACCAACCAGGATAAGGGCTGTACTAATCAGCGAGCCTTCTCGCCCTGGCTGACGCGGTAACTCGGTGATAAGCAATGTGCCAAGCCCCAATACACAAAACGTACCGAGAAGGGCCATAATCGACACAGAGGCAGAGGCAATACCCACCGACTCAGGAAGAAAGCGTCGGGCAGCTAACCACCAGTAGGCAAAGCCGAGAACAGAGGTTACTCCTGTTGTTCCAATTAAAGAGGCAGCATTCGTCAACATCACACGATTGGTCTTGATCCAGTGAGAGAGAAGCTGCAATACTTTCACGATAAGTGGTTTCCTTTAATTTGTGAAGAGATCCTAGTGAAAGAGGTATCTCCTGTATATACTTCTATAAGACTATTATATGCAAGTTGATGATGCAGTTTGATGCATATAAACACATATCTATATACTATGCATGGCGATATTTGCCGTCGCTACAAATTCTACTAGATAGAACGCATCAGCACCCAGGATAAACCCATAATAGCCCATAAGGATGTTCCTATTTGGTAGAGCTGATACGTTCTTATGCAGAGGGGATATTGGAAGTATGGGAATGAAGATGCTCATACGCCAATCGTAGACCTTCTAAGGGGAGAAACTGGTTGACGTATTGTATTTCTGGGATAATTGGTGCCATGAGTTGTGCAAGGCCACCATGTGCAATCACTTTCACCTCTTGCTCACCAGTAGTATATGGTATCTCGCGACGCAGACGAGCGATGAGGCCCTGCACAAGACCTACATGCCCATAGATGATACCCGATTGCATATTCTCAATCGTGTTTTTACCAAGTGCAGAGGGTGGCGGAGTCAAGTCTACTCGAAAGAGACGTGATGCCGCGCTGCTTAAAGCTTCAGCAGAGATGACCAGACCGGGGGCAATCGCACCACCGAGGAAATCACCCTCGAACGACACAACATCGAACGTCGTCGCGGTACTGAAAGCAATGATAATAGCGGGTCCGCCATAGAGATGATGCGCCGCCAGTGTCGTTACAATGCGGTCTGACCCAATCTCCCAGGGATTGTCCACAAGCAATTTTGTGCCCAGGTCCAGCTCGTGCGTTACAAAAAAGGCTTCCTTATTGCAGTAGCGTAGCGCAAGATCGCGAAAGACAGGTGTGAGCGGTGGCACAACGCTCGAAATAATGATGTCGTCGATATCGCTGAATTTACGCTCTACATGCTGCATCAAGCCGAACAGTTCCATTGCATATTCATCGGTTGTACGTTGCCTCATCGTTGAGACAACCCAGTGGTGCTTCATGGTCTCCTGCTGATAGAGACCTAATTTGATATTGGTATTACTAATGTCAATCGCCAGTAGTATGCTATCCTTCATTGCTTTTCACCTTTATCAAAACTCATATGGCAGAAGCAGCATATTGTTTTAGCAGGGCTGCAATCATAAATGGATCACCATAAGAGCCATCATTGACAACAACAACCTCATCATCTGTGCGTGTATCCACAAATGCAAGTGTTGTGGGAGTACGCCTACGGTTACGGTGGTGACGCATACCCTCGCGTGTAGCACTATGACCTAAGACAAAGCCGCTAAGCCGCTCTCCCATTCGCGGTACCTGTACCACCATCGGCTCTTTCGCCGGTGTACGATCAGGTGGTCGGGTACCACGAGCGGTCACGTAGCGAATGTACATCAGCGGCACCGTGATAATTTTGTTGCCCTCTTGCTTCACAAAATCCTGGGGTGTAATAACGATCACATGCTTTTCTGCCTCTAGCAGACGACGCACATCCGCAATGATTTGCCAGATACTTCCTAGGCCAACGAAGAGCAGGATCGCTAACAAGACTACGGTGAATGCGGCAATCGCTGGTCCATGTTGGAAATTAGAAGGGATAACAGTTCTAACAACAATCGTGAATAAGCCTAATCCTAATAAAATGCCGAGGAACCAACCTGCGATACCGAGCAAAACTTTTGTGCGCGACAATGGCAACACAACCCAGCCATCCGGTGGTACGGTGTTTACTCTCACCTTTTCGAGTATCTCTTCTGCGTTCACGTATTTATAACCTTTCAAAGGAGGGTAAAAAAACAATTTGGCTATATGAGCATTATTATAGCAGACGCACGATGTTTTAGAGAAGATTAACAAGCAATGCCTACAGACGAACGGCACAGGATACGTTATAATAGCCTTGATTATAACACTACATTTTTTCGCTGGGGGCTTTTTATGGAAGAGCGTATGCAAAACGAAGCTGAGGAGATGGCGCGTCTGGTGCTACAGCATTTTCGCGCCACATTTCCAGCATGGCAAGATGATATCACACCTGTTGACGAGTTGGTCACATGGCTAGGCTTGAACGTTGAAACCTTTCGTTCAGATACGCGCCCGGAAGGAACATATGGCTATGTAGACCCCGACGAAAGCGAGCATCTTATCTGGCTCTGTCACGGCCTACCTGAGACGATGCGCCGATTTACACTTGCTCATGAGCTAGGTCATGCACTTCTCCATTGCCCCCATACTCCCGAAATGGCTAGCTTGCTCGGTACTGTCGCTGTAGTTCCTAACCTGCAAGAATCTCTATTTGCGCCTTCGAGCGAGGACCCCTGCAGCAAAGACGATGTGCAAGAAGAGTCTACAATGGTATTGGATCAAGAGCAATTTCAAGAGCGTCTCGGTATCGGACAGAGCTATGACCCCCGTAGCCAGCGCGAGTTAGCGGCGAATGTGTTCGCGGCTGCATTGCTGATGCCCCTCGAACGTATATGCACACGCTATCTCGTCGAGCAAGTTCCTCCTGCGAGTCTCACCGCAACGTTTGCTGTCTCGACAGCCTCCTTGCTCAATCGCCTTACCGGACTTATGAATCGTGCAGACAATGTGCCAGTAACACAAAAGGAAACTAGCGTACAGGCAACAGAAAAACACAGCCAGAAAAAGCACGATATATTTCAGCAAGCCGCAATCGAAGCTCCAACGCCTGCATTGATAGTAGCAGGACCGGGAAGTGGCAAGACAAGCACGTTGATTGGGCGCGTCGAACACATGATACACTCGTCTGGCATCCAGCCACAACACATTCTCGCCCTGACATTCTCACGGAAAGCGGCACAGGAGATGGAGGAGCGATTACAGCAGGTTATTCCAGGGCCGCTGCCTAAAGTGAGTACATTCCATGCCTATTGTGCCGATCTCCTCCGTCAATACGGGCAACTTGTTGGATTACGTCCAGACTTTTCATTGTTCGACGAGGCGGAGGGCTACTTTCTCTTGCGCCAACGAGCTTCCGCGCTACAATTACGCCATTACCAGCTCATTCACACGCCCGCGTACTACTTTCCTGATATGCTCAAAGCCATCTCGCGTGCAAAAGACGAACTGGTCTCGCCAGCACACTACGCTCGTTTAGCTCAGGCGATGCTGAATAATGCACACGACGACGAAGCGATACAGCAAGCAGAGAAGGCGAACGAAATTGCACATGTGTACGCTCTCTATCAAGAGGCGTTAGCACAGCGCGGCGATACCGATTTTGGTGGCTTGCTTGTGCAGGCAATCCAATTACTCACGGAACAGCCAGAGGTCTTGCATGCTCAACAACAGCAGTATCAGCATATACTTGTCGATGAGTTTCAGGATGTGAACCGCGCAAGCAGCGTACTTTTGCAGGTGCTGGCGGGCAAGGAGCGGCGTGTCTGGGTCGTAGGTGATGCAAACCAGGCCATTTATAGATTTCGTGGTGCCTCACCCGCAAATATTACACGCTTCGTAGATGATTTTCCAGGGGCGGCAGTGCTGCCACTCAGTCGCAACTATCGTTCGCGCCCCGATCTGGTGCGTATCGCGGAGTCGTTCCGTTGCATGCAATTAGAATTGGGCCAGGAGCCAGGAAAAAATGAGCCGGTACGCCTGACGCAGGATGCGACCTATGTCAAGATTGCGAAGGCAGCAGATGAAGCCGCCGAGTTAGATGGTCTGGTGCGCGACATGCAAGAGAAACATATCCAGGGTTATGCCTATAAGGACATGATTGTGCTGTGTCGCACACGTACACAGGTACAAAAGATTTCGCGCACGCTGGCAAGTGCTGGCCTTCCTGTGAGTGAGCGTGGTGGCATATTTGAACAAGAACATATCAAGAATGTTGTCGCCATTCTGTTGCTCATGACCGATTTGAGCGGCTCTAGTCTCTTACGTCTTGCGCGGCAGAGCGACCACACGTTTTCCCAGGACGATATAGAGGCACTCTTCTTAGCGGCACATCAACAGAAGACCAGTCCTGGTGTGTTGCTCTACAATGGTGAAATACCCCTTACGGTAAGTATACAGGGGCGTGATGCGCTACTGCATCTCTCGGCTATCTGGCACAATCTGCAATCTAGTAAGACGATCTGGTCACTGCTGGCGCAGTATCTCTTTCTCGAAACCCCGATTATGCGCGATCTGCTTTCCTCTATTGATACAGATACACGACTTGCTGATTACGCGACATTGCTGCAACTCGCACGCCATTACGATCAACAACAGAGCAAGAATGTTGATACAACAAGCATGCCTTCTACGACAATACAAAACGCGGCTCCCTTGCCATTAGACGAGCAGGCACGGGGTTTTCTGGAGTATCTCAGCTTGCTCGTCTTGTTACGGCAAGATGGCGTCAACCGTCAGCAAGGCGATGAAGAGAACGGCGAGGCACAGGCCGATATGGTACGCGTGCTGACGGTACACGCGAGTAAGGGACTAGAATTTCCCATTGTCTACATACCAGGATTGGTACAGCAACGCTTTCCTACAAATGCCAGGAGTGGCCCTATCACAGCACCTACAGGCATGGTCGAGGAACAGAATGCAGAGGATAAAGGCAAAACACACGAAAGCGGTGAGTCGAGCCTGTTTTATGTCGGGGTGACACGCGCACGCGATCAAGTTATCCTGAGTTACAGTGAACGTTATGGCAAGCGAAATTATAAACGCTCGCTCTATCTCAATGCATTAGAGGCGGGTCTGCCACAGGATCGTATCATAAAAACAACGTGGCTTCAAAGTTCAGAGGTACCTGTACAGCAGGAGAACACGGATACACAAACAGTAACGGGGCAACCATTAAGCGCGTCATTTGTCGCGGCGATGCAACCTGCAACGCTCACGGCATCAGCAATTGAAGCGTATCTGCGCTGCCCACGCCAGTATGCCTATAGAACGCTCTATCACCTGGACGACGAGGAAGACGGCTATCTCCTGTTCTGGCAAGCGACGCAAAAAACGGTTGAGACACTACGTAATCAGATACAAGGAACACAAGAACATGCACCGTCACCAGAAGAGATTCGCACAATCTATACGCAACATTGGCAGGAACTTGAAGGACCAAAAACGCCATTTGCGACCTTCTATGAACGGCACGGCCACGAGGTTGTAGAGACAACACAAAGCGATTTAGAACGGCATTCAGATGTTACATGGGAACTACGTCCACATTACCCCGTTGAAGTGGACGGCAAGACGGTACAGGTCACGGTTGATCGTGTCGAGATGGAGCAACACATAGCACCGCAACACAAACAACAGGCACCTATCTCCTCTACAGAAGGACCAGCGTTCAAACGCACGCGCTTTGGCAAGCAAAAAGACAAACCGACAGCAGAGGCACGCGAACTCTTCTACACGCTCGCCTATCGCCAGCACTTCCCAGGACAAACCCCGAAATTGTACAGCCACAACATGAGTACGGGTGAAGCAGTGCCAATCACCATGACCGCGAAAAAGGAACAAAGCCTTTACGATGAAGTGGTACAAGCGGTGCAAGCAATGGAACGCAACGAGTTTCCAGCACGCCCAGCCGAGCCGAGTCGTTGTCCCACCTGTCCCTTTTTCTTGATTTGCCCAGCATGATAGAGGATACATTTATTGCCACATTATACTTTTGATTTACATTGTTTCAAATTTGTATATCAAATGTCTTTTTACGCCTCTTGCTACCCAATTTATGCTACAGCGAGTGCTCATAGTCGTGTAGCTGTTGATACTTCGCATAAGTATTTTGCAGCTTCACAAAGTTGTTCTCACCTGCAGGTCTATCTTCATGGAAATCAACCCCCTAGTCTTAAATGCTTGGATGCTTTACAACATTCTATACACCCAAATGGAATTAATCCTGTTGGGTGTGATGCACGCTCTTTTATCCTTTGGTCAGATGCAGACTTTTCGGGGTACACCATCTATTTTAAGGGTGCAGGAGCAACAGATCTCACGTCCTACTGCCTACCGTGGTACGACGGTGGATGTTTGTATAGTTGGAATGATTGGGCCAGTAGTTACGCTCCCGGATGCTCATCTGGTCGGCTTTACTATGATATCGGAGAACGAAACGTTTTGGTCAGTTTCGGTTCATATGGGCCACGAGCGAATTTAAGTGGTTCACAAAATGATGCAGCATCTTCGATTCGCCTGAATTCCAACTGCTAGCATCAAAAACGTTTTCTTTAATTCAAGAAAGGAATACCCAGACAATGCGTAGAATTTTCATTGTTCTTCCTACACTCTTTGTTCTTCTTTGTGTATGGATGATAGCAAGCGAGAACGTTTCTGCGAGTTCGCTTACTTTAACGCGTAATGTATCACAACCGTCAGTCGCTGTAGGTCCATCATGCCATCACCTTCAAGTTCATTTACAAGGGCAGCAAGCACCTCAAAGAAAGTGTCTTGACGCTCTTGTACACAACAACGCTACCCCTTTTATTGGGGTTACAGGTTGTGATAACGATTCCCTCATATTGTATTGGGATGCTAACCTTAGTGGAGATACTGTTTGCTTCGATGGATCGGGATCAACTGATTTGACTAGCTATTGTACTCCGTGGGATAAAGGTGGATGCCTAAATAGTTGGAATGATCAGCCGAGTAGCTTTCAAGCAAATGATGTTTCTGGTGGCCTATATTCCAATATCGGTGATAATGGGCAAGCAGAATACTTTTATTAGTCGTTGTCGTAAAGGTTCCATCCGAAGCGAGTTTCCTGGTGAATACTACAATAGCACGCTAGGTGCTATCAGAAATGATTCTTCTGCTCGAGGAAAAAAGGCGTGGAAGCTATTAAACGATACTCGCTTCATTAAACGATAGTCGCTTTACAAAGTTAGTAAAGCACTTGCTTCAGAGTGTAGAGTGACGCAAAGAAAGTTTTTACTGTGCTATAGTATCTTTGAATGACAAAGTGTTGCTCTTCGGAGCAGGAGAACTTCTCTATGTATTCTGGAGGAGTTCTTCTACGTGAAGAAGATGTCTACAAATATCAGCATTTACTACCTATGGGAAAGGAAATCTTATGAACTCCGAAACTAGCGAACAAAACTTAGTGGCTTATATTGCTGTAATCGTATATGAAATTACTTCGAGTTCGCTAGACCATCAACCGCTCTATGAGGAAAGCTTTGTATTGTTCAAAGCCTCTTCTGAAGAAGAGGCTCAACAAATGGCATTACAATATGCACAGCAAGAGCAGGTAACGTACAAAAATGAGCAACAGGATGATATTACCTGGACGGTAAAGCATGTGATTGACGTTAGCCCGCTTCTTGTACAAAATGTTAACTTCGAGAGTGGCTCAGAACTTTACGCCCGTCATTTTCGCAATTACCAAGCTTATACTTCATTTGAACCTCTCTTGTCTGGAGGACTATAGGCATCCACTATTCGCATGCTCCTATTCCTCTCCTAAGAGAGAGCTATTCCCCAATTCCGCCCAAGTGTCAAGGAATAGCTCATAATGTTGTAACGATATTCTATGAGATATTCTGCAATCAAGAGTGAGTTTGTTTTGGCTTCGCGCAACCATTTTCACAATTCGGACAGAGAACTTCGATTGCTAGAAATTTGTCAACATTAGCATCTTAAAACGGCTCCTAGTAATACCTCATAAAGCCGCCTCTACAATTTGTTGTCGTGTTCAAGCAACTTCCGCTATCCCTCATGCGTATGAGTAATGAGGTTACATAATTTTGTAGTTAGATAGCTTTTCTGAGACGAAAGAGTTATCTAAAACAATATGTATATATGTATAAAGGGAGTTAGTGTAACTGATGAGTGACAATACTTCAGCGAACGGACACTTCCATACATACCCTAAGCGTTCGCTTATCCGCTGGATAACAACGCATGGAGTACGGGTGGTACGTTCTTTCTTGCGTGCAACACAGGTGGCCCCGTTAGCATTGCTCATTGATGGCGAAAACATTTCTGCCGACTTGATTGGACCAATTCTCGTTGAGGCGGGCAAATTTGGTGGCGTGACAATCAAGCGCGTCTATGGTAACTGGACACAGCCAGCGATGCAACGCTGGAAAGAGGTGAGTTTGCATTATGGACTTCAGCAAATCCACCATACAGAGGTAACTTCTTCGCATAAGAACGCGGCAGATATCGCCCTTGTTGTCGATGCAATGGATATGTTTTATCGCGACCATATCGATCATTTTTGTATCGTCACCAGTGACAGCGATTACACGCCGCTTGTACAACGTTTACGAGCGGCTGGCTGCGTCGTTCTCGGCATCGGGCGTCAAGGAACATCACCAGCATTGACAAAGGCATGTACGGCATTCTTGACAACAGACCAGATTATGCCGCCGACTCATTCACCAAGGAGCGTTCCCGTTACGCACGCACCTCTGCATGTCGAGGGACACATACCACTTGCACCACCGACAGCCCTCTACAATACTCCCACGCCAATTTCAATGCTGCCTGTCGTATCCACTGCGGTAATGACAGAGCCGAGTCCAGAACTCATCGCGCTCCTCACACAGGCATATAAAAGGTCCGTCGAAGGCAAGGCAAGCGAGTGGGTGCTTATCTCACGCCTCGGCCTAGCATTACATCAGCTTGATCCTCATTTTGATGCCAATGAATATGGACAGAAAGACCTCTCTTCTCTTGTAAGGATATGCGAAGGGATGTTCGAGTTACGTAAACGGAGCACAGGTCATCCCGAAATGCGTATGATAAATTTTGGACAATAAGAATTGGGGTAACGTGAACATGACAGAGCTTGCTCTGTCATGTTCACGTTACCCCAATTCTTATTGTTCTTCATACACGCCACGATATGCTGGTGGCAACATATCTGCGATAGCACGCATGACCTCTTCAGTAGCATTGTCGATATCTTCGCGCGTCATCTTCGCTCCTTTGGGCTTAAATGTTATTGGCTTGCCATAGGAGATTGTCACTTCTGGCCGAAATTGCTTGAGGATCTTTTCACTCCCCCAGATTGCAACGGGCACAACAGGCACCCCTGCACGAAGCGCGACCATACCTAAGCCAGCATGAGCCTTTGCTAGCATGCGCGTTTTGCTGCGTGTACCCTCCGGGAAAAGCACCACGACCTTACCCTTCTTGAGTTGATCATCGGCGGCTCGCAATGCCTGACGATCACCCTCACCACGTTTGACAGGAAAGGCTCCCATGAAGCGCACAAGCCATGCAATGCGACTGATGAAATACTCTTCTTTCGCCATGTACACGACCTTCCCTGGCAGAAAGAGCGGTACCAACGGAATATCGGTCCACGAAAGATGGTTTGCCGCTATAAGAAATGCGCCTTGTCTGGGCACATTGTAGCGACCCTTCAAACGGATGCGTGCAATAAGCGAGAGAAGGGGGATAGCAATTATCCAGCGTATGAGGTTATAGATGAGAGGTGGCGTAACATAGGGTTCATATAGATTTTTTACAGCCTTCTTTGACTTTTCTGGTAACGAAGGAGAGGATTTTACAGAGTGGGGCTTCTCTGTCGAAGCGGCCTTGCTTGCCTCCGGTTCTTGTTGCATATTTATTTCTCCACATATTTAAAAATAACGGCGAGTACCTGTACCACACTCAAACCGTCGGTCTCGACGACAATGGCATCTGGCGCAGGCCGCATATTCTCGCGGTCCTCCTCATCACGTCGATGAATATCGCGCATCAAAGCCTGAAGTGTTGGCAGGTCTGGACTATGTTCACCGCCACGCGCTACAAGTTCCGCATAGCGACGACGCGCCCGTTCTTCGAGGCTCGCGGTAAGATAAATTTTCAGTTCGGCATCGGGCAGAACGACGGCACCGATGTCACGACCCACCATAACCACATGCCCTTGTTGAGCCATTGTACGTTGCAATTTCCGTAGCACAGCACGCACCTCCGGGTGTGTGGCTACAGTTGAGACATAGCGCGTCACCGATGTATCGCGGATATCCCATGTGATATCTTGACCATGAATTTTCACTGTATATTGCCGACCGTCATCAACAGTAGGCCGTTCAATCACAATCTCAGTTTCCTGTGCCAGTTGTGCCAGCACCTGCCCATCGTGCAGGTCCACACCTTTCTGCAATGCAAGCCATGCCACGGCTCGATACATTGCCCCCGTATCTATATAGAGATAGCCCAATACATGGGCCAACTGCTCTCCAATCGTACTCTTACCAGACCCCGCTGGTCCATCGATAGCTATTCTTTCTGGCCCCGACGTGCCATGCATGATTCCTCCGCGCGATAAAAAATAACAGTTCTGCTTCGGGATTATATCATATTACATTCTTCACTTAGCGCGTAACGCCTCTACCTCGGCCTCGGTCAGGTAACGCCACTTCCCGCCAGCAACACCTTTAAGTGTAAGCGTACCAACTGCGACACGGGTCAATTGCAAGACAGGATAGCCAACGGCGGTCAACATACGGCGCACCTGGCGTTTGCGTCCTTCGTGTAGGGTCAGCGAGACCACACAGTCTTCCGCAACGCGACGTAGGATACTTACCACAGCAGGCGCCGTTGTATGATGACCACCATCGTCCTCAGTAATTACCACGCCAGCACGTAACGCGTTCAGTGCTTCAGTCGTGAGACAACCCTTTACAAGTGCCTCGTAACGTTTCGTCGTTGAGTGACGAGGATGAGCGACGTGCTGCGCGAAATCCCCGTCGTTTGTCAGCAGGAGTAGACCACTTGTATCGGCATCGAGACGGCCAACTGGATAAACGCGCACCTTTCGTAGCTCTTGCGGTAACAGGTCAAGCACGATCGGTCGTCCATGCTCATCGCTCACGGTACACACATAGCCCGCTGGTTTGTGCAGCAAAATATAGACGTGTGCAACCGCGCCGCGCACAGGTTTTCCATCAACGCTAATACGATCATGCTCAGGGTCGATACGTGTACCTTGCGTTGTGACGATTGACCCATTTACACGCACACGTCCACTGGCAATCAGCGTTTCCGCGTGACGACGTGATGCCACGCCAGCATGTGCCAAGAAGCGTGCTAAGCGTTCGCCCTCAAGTTGCTCTGTCTGCATCCCTTTGCGTGGATGTTCGCTCATAAAATTCTTCTTCCCATCATACATTCGGCGCAGTGTTTAGCCCGGCATGTCTGTTGATAAATATAATGTAGCCCTTGCTGCCGACAACTGCCATGTGGCTCCTCTACAAGTTGTAGCTGTGTACACATCGTGCGTGTGATGGTATTTGAAGTCAGGCCAGGATGCATCTCGTACAGGTGCTGCGCTCGTATCCCTAGCAGAGTATCATGCTCAATCAAGGCAACGGCGGCAGCGAATGGAAAAACCACGTTGCATAACAGTATATCAGTACGGGCAAGACCGAGACCTACAGCATGGAAATATGTACGTAGTGACTGCACTATTGTACCTTCGTCTTCGTGGAGACCATCTAAGAGCAGTGAGTGCAAATGATGCCACATATCTTGCCTTCTGCTAATGAGCGTATGTAGCACATGCAAACGTTTTACATCAAGCGGTGCTGGCTCAGAAGCACGTCCAAGTGGTTCAGGAAGCCGCTTTTTTTTACCAAGCAGACGTTGCGCGGCGGCCCGAAAAAACGCGCGGTCACGCCCATACGCTAATCCTTCCGCCAACGCCAGCACCAAACAATCACTGTACGGGTCTGATTTATCACACCCTGATTTATCACACTTATCGTCCCCCACACTATGTAATTGTTCAACAAAGGCATGCGTTTTCTGCTCGAAGCGTAACAGACCTGCACGCTGCAACAATGCCTCGCGCTCTGTGGAGTTCAGACTGTGCATAACGCTATGGCAAGGCCAAACGGTTTCCACGCTCTCGTTATGTCTTACGTCTCTGACTATAGGAATGTCATAGAGTGAGCAGACAGGTACCGTCTTACCATCTTGACGGGTTGTTGGGTGCGCGTCATCACACAGCAGTACGATATGCAGCATGACGCCATTGTAGCGCGGATCGGTATGATGTTTGTGCGTACCCCAATCGCTCGCACGTACATGAAACTCGACATCGCCAACCTGTTGTGCTACCTCCTGTGCAAAATCCAGCACAGCATCACGCACGTCGGGTCCCGCTGGCCCACCAGGACGCCCCGGAAAGAGAAGTCGGCAGGTGTCACCATTGCTCAGGGGCAGTATTGTATTCGCGGGCAACGACCACCAGCGTTGTGCAACGGCATCCTCATGAGGCAGATATGACTCTGCCAATGCGTTTTTTTGACGTTGTGTATGCTCCTGTCGGCTCAGAAACCGCGCAATTACGTCATACATAGCGTCATTATGGTTGTTGTTGCACAATTGGTGTCTCGATGGTATCTTCGTCTTCAAGCTTTTGTCCGGCCACATTTTGACGGGCATCAAGCCGTTCCATTTCGCCCGTATCGCCTGTGTGAGCTTGCCCATTCAGCAAGGGGTGAGAAGTTGGTTCCTCTTCGCGTTGTTTTTCCGCGTCTTCGTTGCGGTCTTCTACGGCAAAGGCCATACCTTCTGCAACTTCGGCATCTGCCTCGGCCTCCATTGCAAAGCGACGAGCGCGTTCCTCGGCGGCTTCCGCATCTGCCAGCAGAGCATGCATATGGGTCGCATCACGTTCCGCATCAAACAGGATTGCCTGCGCCGCGTCTCCCGTACTGGTACCATTGCGAACAGCAGTACGTATACGTTCGAGTAGTGTATCGGCCTCCTGCGCCAGCCGCCGCGCCTCACGAGTATGGGCACTGGCTTCTTCAGCGAGTGACTCGGCTTTCGCAGCATTGGCGGCGGCAACGTCTGCAATCATCATAGCCGACACCATTTCGACCATTTCCTCCTCTTCGTCTATTTCCGCCACGCGTTTCTGCTCCGTTGCCGAGGGTAGACCAGCATGGAGTCCTGTTTCTTCGCCGCTGCGCTGTATTTCTTCTCCATCGTTGGGCATTTTCATCGCTACGGGTACCTCTTCTTCATTATTTTCTGGCATTTCGACAGTGCTCACTGACTGTTCCTCATCATTGGGTGTTTCATTGTTGGACATTGCCGCAACTTCAGGCATGGCCTCATTCAGTGTAGGCGTCTCTTCTCCATCTGCAGACACTTCTATAGTGTTTGTAGGAGAAGATAGTTCTTGCTGTGTATCGTCATGAGGAGTCGTATCGAGTGGTAGCGAAAGGTCGAGCGGCTCCGCACTTGCCAGTTTTTCAGCTTCCTGTGCCGCAAGCTCGGCATCGAGAGCTTCAACGCTGGCTCTGGCGGCATCCGCCTCAAGTAAGAGTAGTTCTTGCACAAGGTGACTGCCAGTTGCCCTATGCGCCAAATGCATTGCTACCCCATGGGCGCGTTCGACTGCAAGTCGTGCCGCCTCCTCTGTGGCCTCAGCAACAGCGCGTGCAATGCGTGCCCACGCTCGCGGATCGGTTTCGGTTTCATAGACGTAAGAGCGGCGTTCTGCGTCTTGATTATTTTCCAATAGCAGTGTATTGGACGTGTTCTCACTCGGCATATGTTCGCTTAGTGTATCTGCATAGAGAATTTCATCGACGCCCGTTGACGGAGCATGTACGGTAGCAAGCGCCACTATTTGTTGACGAAGCGTTACTAAACGAGCTTCGAGTCGTTGTACCCGTGCTGCACGTTTGAGCAGACGCGCCTCCGCACGCTGAAAACGTTCAAGGGCGTTTGTATGAGCCGCATGTGCCTCCTGTAAACGTCCAAGCAGCCGTTGCTCGCGCTTGCGTAACTTCTTTTCCAACAAAAGCTGTTCTTGAGTATTCTGGTAATTGGAAGATTCATCTGCCATAT
>JAABVA010002859.1_pt1 | contig 16843 bp, 21 predicted proteins | sample 5560331 | NCBI WGS metagenome assembly JAABVA01 (sample SAMN12812661, study PRJNA571458) | rock metagenome | isolation source: Antarctica rocks | place: Antarctica: Victoria Land, Mt New Zealand sud | collected 2016-01-07 | reverse complement strand
GCCGACCCCGTTCGTGTGGGATGGCAAACGGCGGGAGCGCCGCCGCCGCGCGCGGGCACGCCGCCTTGGCGGGTCTGCCGCTGTCGCCGATCAATTCCAGTTAAATGCAGCGTGACCCACTAGTGGTAATCGTGACGTGCAATCCGGCGTCGACCGGGTCAGCGCCGCGCTGCTCTCCCTGCTACAGCGGACCGACTGATATCAGACACTGACATCACCACTATACCACGTTATGACAGTTGCTGACCTTAGGAAGACAATGAAGTAAACTGACGGTATGAGTCGATGGGAGGCGGACGGTCGCGGCAGGCTTGAGCGGTCGGCGCTCGCGCTCTACGGCGAGCGCGGGTTCGACCACACCACTGTCGCGGAGATCGCCAAGCGGGCGGGCGTCACGGAGCGCACGTTCTTCCGGCACTTCGCCGACAAACGCGAGGTGCTGTTCCCCCCTGAGGGCGCGCTGTACCTGCAGGAGCTCCTCGTGGGCGCTGTCGCCCACGCGCCTGTGTCGGTGGCGCCCCTCGACGCGGTCGCTGCGGGCCTCGAGGCCGTAGGCGCTCCACTGCAGGAGCGCCGCGCCCTCGCGCGCCAGCGCGCGGCCATCATCGCCGCCACCCCGGAGCTGCGCGAACGCGAGCTGATCAAGCTCACTGCCTGGTCCGCGGCGCTCGCTGACACGTTACGACAGCGCGGTCTCACCGATGCAGCGGCGCGTCTCACGGCCGAGGTCGCGATCGCTGTCTTCAGAAGCGCGTTCGACCGCTGGATCGAGGACACCAACGACCGCGACTTTCCGCGGCTCGTCCGAGAGTCGCTTGACCAGCTGAAAGCCTTTACCGCGGGCGAATGACCGCTGGTAGACGGCGGTGTCGCGCTCGATGGCGGCCTCATCCATTGTATTAATCACGCTCAACGAGGCGTCCCCTTGATTGATGACGAACGCGCGCTGGGTCATTCCGTCCACGGCGGCCTCGGGGTCCTGACCGACGACGACCGTTCGCACGAGCAGACGGTCGTTCCCGCGCGACGCGACCACGATCACGACGGCGATCACCAGGAGGAGAGCGATCATCCTCTTTGCCAGCTATTGCCCACCGCTGCCGCCCTCACACCCCGTCGCGGCGGTCTGCCAGGCGTACGCCAGGAAGCCGCCGAGGGTGGCTGACGTGGTCCCGGCGGGGGGGTATAGTAGTGTGATCTCCAGGCGGCGCACCAACCGGCCCCGCGTGTACGTGGTCATCGTCGTGGCGCGGCGCGCCGCGCGTTGTAAAGGAGAATTGCTGGACGCGAGCGTCCCCCCGTTGGTGACCAGGAGGAACGGCCCTCGCCCCACGGGCGGCAAACCCCACAAAGAGTATTGGTTACTGGCGCTATAGACGTACGGGTGTCCCGCCATGTAGAATCCCAACTCAGCCGCCGTGCCGTACGAGTCGGCCAGCACCGCACTCGCGCTCCGCTCGGACGGAGTGAGGCGCGCGAGTGCGGCGTCCGCGGCCTGGGCTGTCGCGCGCCAACCCGCCGCCGGGTCGACGAGGGTGGAGCCGATCGCCGTGTTCAGGGCGCCGGGTAAGGGTATGTCGTTGGACACCGTGTACAATAGGTAACCCGACTCGGCGGCCGTCGTGAGCGCCGCGACCGCGCCCAGGGCGACGAGCCACACGCGCCATTGCCCGCGCGCGCGCCGCCATGCGCGCGCCGCCACCACGCTCGCACACACAATGGCCGAGAAGTACGCGGGCGCGGCCCAGTGCGCCAACCCATGCACCGCCAGGAAGAACAGGCTGGTGACAATGGTGCAGCATACCAGCAAGAGCAGGGCGGGGCCCTCACCCCCAGGGTCCGGTATGGCCGTGTCCGTCGATTCCCACGCGCCGTGGTTGGCGGGGGCCTGGGGGGAGGCATCTCCCCAGGCTCCCCCGGAGGCGCGCTGGACCGTCGGCCCGCGGGTAGGGCCGAGGGGCCAGTCGCCATGGGCGGGGGGGGCGAGAGAGAGAATCTGGGGGTGAGGGGATCGCAATCCGAAGACGACAGCCGTGATTGTGCCCACGCCCAGGAAGATCGCCAGGAATGGGCCGACAATACCTATCTGCGTCAGCACGTAGATGACGCTCACGCTGAGACGATCGACGAAGCTCCCCGCGCTCTGACAGGCGCCGTGCCCCAGTTGGTAGCTAATGGTGACCCAATCATGCCACGCGTTCCACCACAGGTTGGGGCTGAAGACGAGCAGCGCGATGAGGCTGCCCAGGTAGGGTTCGCGCCGGCGCAGCCATCCGCGCTGGAACAACAGGAGGAACAGGAGGATCGAGGGCGCCAGCAGGATCGCCACGTACTTGGATAGCAGCGCCAGCCCCAGCATGAGCCCCGCGAGGTACCAGTAGCGGCCCCGGTTCGTCATAACCGCGCGCGTCGTAGCATAGACCGTAGCCGCCCACAGGAAGAGCATCGGGCCGTCGGGGGCGGCGTAGAGCGAGAGCAGCACGTAGAGAGGGCAGGTGGCGGCGGCGATGAGGGCCAGCCAGCCGGCCACGCGACCGCCCAACAACGTCGCCAGCCGATAGGCCAGGACGACCGTGCCGAGGCCGAGCAGGACCATACCCGCGCGCACCGCCGCCGGCGTCACGCCGCCGATAGCCGTCGTGACGTGTATGACGAGCGCGGCTATGAACGGATGGTCGAAGTACCCGAGCGCGAGCCGGCGCGACCAATCCCAGTAGTAGGCCTCATCGGGCAACAGCGGCAACCGCCCGATCCATGGGAGGCGGGACAGCGCGACTAGCGCGAGCACCAGGAGCATAGGCGGCAGGCGACAGGCGGCAGGCGATAGTAGGCGCCGGAAGCGAGTTGGTCGTGACAGCAGGCTAGCTTCACGTCCTGTCGCCCTACACGCCACTGTCCCCGTATCCTTCTGTCGCCTGTCGCCTGTCGTCTGTCGCCTCACGCAGTGTGCCAGGGGACGTCCGGGACGCCGGCGCCGTGGTTGGCGTAGCGCGCCAGTACGAAGAGCAGGTCGGAGAGGCGGTTGAGGTAGCGCAGCGCCTCGGGGCGCACCGCGTCCGCGTCCATATGGGCGAGGGTGACAGTGCGGCGCTCGGCGCGCCGACAGACCGCGCGGGCGACGTGCAGCGCGGCGGCGAGCGGCGTCCCCCCCGGCAGGATGAACGCCTTGAGCGGCTCCAGGGTGGCCTCCATGCGGTCGATGTGGTTCTCCAGTTCGCCGATCCGCCCGTCCGTCACCAAGGGGACGCGTTGGCCGAGCTTGCTGTCGAGCCGTGCGGGCGGTGTGGCGAGCTCGGCCCCGAGGTCGAACAACTCGCTTTGTAGGCGCGCCAGCAAGGGACCGATGTCGGTCGCGCGCTCGATGTCCGGGCTCAACGCGGCGCGGGCGACGCCAAGCGCGCAGTTGAGTTCGTCGACCGTCCCATACGCTTCCACACGCGCGTCATCCTTGGAGACACGCGCGCCGCCGTATAGGCCCGTTTCGCCGGCGTCGCCGGCTTTGGTGTAGATTTTCATGCGACTAATCATCCCCAATCGTGGGCAAATTGTGCGGGTGTTTATGCGGGCGCGGCTCGGGGAGCGGCGTCAGGCCCTCGACGCGGCGCAGGTAGCGCCGCACGTCCAGCCCCTCCTCGGCCATGGTAGCGCGAGCTAGATTGTAGTAGCGGCCCTCACGCCACTCTCTGATAGGGTCGGACGAGTAGTCCAGCAGGCGGTCGTAGGGCAGCGTGTAGATGGCTCGCCCCGCCAGCACCTGCATGGTGGTGGAGACCGCGCCGGCCCCCGGTTGGCGCAGCATATGGTCAAGGTTGCGGAAGCCACGCGTGCGGCGTACGCGCCAGGGGATGAAGTTGAGCAGCGCGATCAGGATCGGGATGGCGGCCACGACCACGCCAAGCGTCGTCGCCAGGTGCGCGACGGCCTGCAACTCGTCGTTGCCTGTCTGGATGAGCGTCTGCGGCGGCCCGTGGAGCGCGTTGAAAGCGTCGCGCAGGTTGGAGCCGACGAGGGGCAGGGTGGCGACGTCGTTTTGCAACCGCGTGACGGCGCTATTAACGCTATTGCCGTTGGCAACCAGCCCGTTTCCAATGGACTGGAGCGTCATCACGGCGTTGTAGACGAAGTCGCCAATGTAGAGCCACAGCACGACCCACAGCAGGGCGGCCGTATCGGCCAGGATGTAGCCCAGTCGGGGCGCCATCAGGTCGGGATAGAGTTTGAATGAGCGGGGTACGAGAGAGGATTTGTTCATGACACTGACGCCTCGACATACTGGTGGGCAGGTGGATGAGAGAGGGCGGCGTGCCGCGCGCGCGACTCCGCGGGGACGAAGACGGAAAGCGCGCCCGGCATGAGCGAGAAGCGCAAGGGCGTGACGCCGATAGGGAGCGAGTCGGCGTGTCCGGGGAGCGGATGTGGCGCGCTGATCCGGACATCGCGCGCCTTGAACGAGTAGACACGGCCCGCACTCGTATGCGTATCACCCACGGGACTCGGCGGGTCCAGGGGAGGCGCGGTCGTCGCGAGGCTCGTGGGGTCCGTAGAATCCGTGGGATGGGCGTGCAGCAGACGGCGCAGCAGGCTCCACTTAGACATAGGGCCGTAGACGCGCACGTCGAACTGATGGTCGTCGGCCACGGCGCCGGGCGCGACGCTAAACGACGCGCCGCAGTAGGGGCCATTGGCGACCGTCACCATCAGCGCGTCCATCTCGACGGTCCACCAATCTAGCTGCACGACGACACGCCGCGGCCGATAGCCCACGGCCACGCGCGCGGCGTGGGCCAGCGCGGCCCAGCGCCCCTGGTCGAGCTGATTGGTGTAGTGGAAGAGCGCGGCGTCGACGCCGGCGCCGGCCGCTTCGAGGAAGTAGGTCTGGCCGGCACGTCCGACATCGAGCGTGACCACCGCGCCGCCGGCAATGACCGCGGCGGCGCCCTGTAGGTCGCGCGGGATGCCGAGCATACGCGCCACATTCATAAACGAGCCCAGCGGCATGACGCCGAGCGGGACGCCTGAGCCAAGCAGCCCGATCGCCGCCTCACGCGCTGTGCCGTCGCCCCCCGCCGCGATGACGCCATCGTAGCCGGCCAGCGCCGCGGCGCGCGCGAGCTCGGTGGCGTGGCCCGGCTCCCTCGTTTCCTCGATATCGGGCGAGATACCGTACGCGGCAAGCGCCGCGCGCACGTCGTCGAGGGTAGCGCCGTTGGTAGTGAGGCCGCCTTTGCGGCCGGCCTGTGGGTTAACGATAAGCTTGATATGCATGTGGTCCGTGTGTCACTACTACAACAGCGTAGGAGGCGCGCTATGACGCGGCGCCCCTACTGACTACTAGCAACTGACTACTAACTACTATAATGATACCCCTATCTCCTCGTACGCTTTAATCAGCGCGAACAGATAGATTAACCCGACGAGTTCGCCCGCGACGACATCGCTGCTCCAGTGGTGCCCCAGGTAGACGCGCGACGGCGCCACGAGCGCCACGATCCCCGCGCTGCCCGTCATAATGGCCGTGCGCAGGGGCGAAGGCTTCATGCAGCGATGCGCCAGGTAAAACATGAACCCATAGAATGAGGCGTAGTGCGCGCAGTGGCCGCTGGGGAAGCTATTGTCGCGGAACTGGAAGACCGCGCGCATGTAGGTTGGGTCGGGGCGGGGGCGTCCGACCAGGATCTTGATGACGCCGGTGATGGCGCCGGCACCCATAGTCATGATCGTGGCGAGAGCCTCGCGACGGGAGCCGAGCGCCCACATGTCGATCGCCGTGCCAATGGTCAGCACATGCTGCAAGGGAGCGAAGCCGGGTGCGCTGATGAGCAGCATGGCGCGTGTCACGGCGCTGGAGTGACGGTGCTGTAGCAGGCGCGTGGCGGCGATGTCGACGCGGTTGGGCAAGGGACGCAGGGCCACGCGGCTAAGTAGAAGGATACCGGCCGCGCTCGCGGTCAGCGCCGCGCTCGTCAAAACAAGGCTGCTCTCAGGCCGCGCCGCTTCGGCCGGCGCCGGGCGCGCCAACGTCAGCAACTCGGCGCGCGCCCAGTGCACGCCCCTGTTCAGGCGCTCGGACAGACGCACGGTTCGTCCTTTTGGTGGACGAACTCCAGGAGGCGCCAATGGGTCGATGACAGTATGAGACATAGCATCTACACAGTATCACAACCCGTGCCAAGGGACGCCGCACCCATCCCGAAGGGGTGCGCGCCACTCGCCACTCGCCACTCACCACTCGTCAAAACGTGCGGCCGAGCGCCTGGTCCCACGGCTGCGGCGCGGCGACGCGGGTGATGACATCCTCGCAGTCGCGCACATACAGATACAGCTGCGCGAAGAACTCTTCCTCCGGCAGCGGGTAGGTCGGGTTGATGCACAGGTAGGGATGCCGCCAGGGCAACCGCGCCCCCGGCGCTGTCAGCGCCTCGATACGCCGGCCGACGCGCAGACGGTACGTCACACCGGGGTAGAGGCGTGACGGCAGGTCGAGGTAGCCCTGGTACTGTAACTCGGCCCAGCGCTCCTCGCCGAGCGTCGTCCGCGCCACCTCGCGGGCGCGGGCGCGGGCGTCGGCGTAGTCGGCGCGCGAAAAGCCGGGACCGGCGCTGCGCTTAGGCAGGTGGTCCCAACTCCCCAGCCATGGCCGCTCGATCTCGCCGCCGGCCGGCTCCCCGGATATATCAGACAACCCGAGGAGCCGGCGCCACCAGGAGGCGATAGTCTAGCCCCCCGCGATTGGCGCGACGATCTGATACTCTTCGACGTGTGGGTCGAAGGGGCCGTGGTCGATCACATGCTGATCGCCCACCTTCTTGGCCACGAGGCAGCCGTTCTCGCGCGCCTCGCGCAGGATGCGCTCGGCCGCGATGATCGACCGACGCCCCTCCTCGGTGTCAACGGCGTCATACTCCACGACCTGATGGCCGCGCCGATTTGCCACGATGATGCGTCCCATGCCTGTCCTCCTACCGCCTACGAGCCAATGACGCCGGGCTGTTCTTACTCGCTTGCTTCCCGGCGCGAGCACGAAGCTCTACCATCAAGGTACACCTATTGCCACGTTTGTCAAGTGGGAGTGTATCCCGTGATGGTGATGGCGCCCGCCGTGGGCCTGCGATTGAAATCGCATGGCAAACCACGGCGACTAAAGTCGCTTGGGCCGTTACGCCGCAGACACTTCAGTGTCCGTCGTTTGCCATGCGACTTTAGTCGCAGGCCGCGTTTCACAATCATGGGGGCACACCCCAAATGAGGAGTTCAGTAAAGGAGAACCAATGCCAACATCCGCGATCGACTACCTGCGCGGGCTCGTCGCGCTCTCGGGACCAAGCGGCGCCGAGGAAGACGTGATCCGGGCGATCGCGCGCCATGTGCGCCCGCTCGTCGACACGCGCGAACTCGACGCCTTCGGCAATCTCATCGCCGTCCGCCAGGGCGGCACGCCCGGCGCGCCGCGCTGCGCCATCGCCGCGCACATGGACGAGGTCGGCTTCCTCGTGCGCAAGATCGAGGACGACGGCTACCTGCGCTTCGAGAGGGTGGGCGGGACCGACAACCGCGTCCTGCTGGCGCAACGCGTGTGGGTGCGCCCGAGCGCGGGCCCGAGCGCGGGCCGTGACCGTCTGCTCGGCGTGATCGGGACCAAGAGCGCGCACTTCTTGAAGGACGCCGACCGCACGTCGGTCCCGCCGCACACCGATCAGTACATCGACATCGGCGCGCGCGACCGCGCCGATGTCGCGCGCATGGGCGTGCGCGTAGGCGACCCGGTTGGCTTCACCGGCGAATTAGCCGAGCTTGGATTGGACAGCGGGCGCTACACTGCCCACGCGCTCGACGACCGCGCCGGCTGCGCGGTGCTCCTGGCCGCCCTCGACGAGTTACGCGGCAAGCCCCTGCCGGTCACGGTGATCGCGCTTTTCACCGTACAGGAAGAGGTGGGGCTGCGTGGGGCGCGGGCCGCGATCGAGGGGCGGGACGCCGACGTGGGGCTAGCCATCGACACGACCGCGCTCGACGATACGCCCGAGACCGCCACCTACCAGCTGCGCCTCGGCGCGGGGCCCGCGATCAAGGCGATGGACGCCAGTACGCTGCCGCACCCCGCCGTGCGACGAGCCCTGCTCGCCGCCGCCGAGGAGGCGGACGTGACGGCCCAGCACGAGCTGCTGACGGGGATCGGGACCGACGCGGGCGCGCTACAGTTCGGCGGACAGGGGGGCGGAGGTCTGCCCACCGGCACGCTCTCCATCGGCACGCGCTACACGCACAGCCCCATCGAGGTACTCGACGAGCGCGACCTTAACGGAGCGGTGCGCTTGCTGCGCCACTTCCTGCTGGCGTTGCCGAGCGTCGACCTGCGCTTCACGACTCTCGACTAATGGCAAGTGTGGGGGTGCGTCCCGCGATTGTGATGGCGAGTCCCATAAGCCTGCGACTGAACGTCCCGCCGGGCTCCCTCACCCCCACCCCCATGGCTAACTGGCCCCTCTGACCCTAGCTGCGGGATCGACGGTCCAGCGCGCTCTCCCTGACGCGGGAGAGGGGGAGCCGCCCTTCGTAGGAGGGAGCATGTCCAGGAGGAGAAAGACAGGGCGCGGTCCGGCGGCTCTCGTGACCGTCGTCGGGGTCGCGGTCGTGTGGGCCGGCGCGGTGGACGGCTTGTGGTGGGCGCCCCTGCTCGTCGGGTTCGTGATCGGAGTGATCCTACGGGGCGGCCGCGCAATCGTGGCCACGGCAGGGCTCGTCGCGGCGTTCGGCTGGGCGCTGCCGCTGGCGTGGCAGGCGCTGCATGATCCGATCGGGAAGGTGGCCGCGGTTGTCGCCGGGATCCTAGGGCTGGGCACGACGCGCGGCCCCTCTGACATCGCCAGCCCGCCATCAGTAGCAGCAAGCTGCTCATTTTTACACAATAAACGCGCTACGTCGGGTATTTTGACAAAAATGTCTTTTCCCGTGCCGGAAAATGTCACTATATGGGTGGGGTGGGGTGGTATATTACAAACATAGCGGGTGTGCAAGGATAAATGGGGCGTCCTTGTACACCCGTTATTTGTGCCCGCTAGGAAACGGTTAGCCGGCGCGCCAGACGCTCGGCCATGGCGACGCTGTAGTTCTGGCCACGGTCCTGCGGATAGACCTGGAACATGTTGGCCATGTAGAGGTTCGGCACGGGCGTTTCATGCGGCGGGATGTGCCGCGCGTAGTCGGTCGTGACCACCGGCTGCGCGTAGGGGGCCGCGAACGCGTGCGCGCCCGTCACCCACTCGTCGCGGAAGTCGGGGTTGATGCGCCGCAAGTAGGGCAGGAACGCGGCCACGACCTCGTCGGTACTCTTCGTGAAGAGCGGGTGGTCCATCGGCAGGTAGTTGCCCAGGTAGAGCAGGTGGCGGCCGCCGTAGTCCGCGGGCGGCATGTAGTTGGTGTGCTCCACCAGCGCCAGGAACGGGTAGCCGGGGTCGTTGATGTTGAGCCAGTACACATCCCCGAAGCGACGGTCCAGTTCCAGGATGAGGCAGTGCGCGCCGAGCGCGTCGCCCCAGTCGTAGCGCTCACGATAGTCTTCCGGCAGCCCCTCCGTGAGCCGTAGCATGAGGCGCGTCGGCAGCGTAGACACGACGCGGTCGAAGCGTAGTTCCTCGTCGCCGGCGCCGGTTTTCACGCGTACGCGGACCGTCCCATCACTCGCGCCTGAGATAGCGGTGACGCTCTGGCCGAAGCGCAGGGCGCCGCCGCGCGCGCCGATCTCCTCGGCCAGGCGATCGTACAGCTGCTGGAAGCCGCCGCGCAGGTAGCCCAGCTCGAACGAGCGCAGGCGCAGGCGCGACCAGAACCACGGCAGACCGATGCTTTTGTAGTGGTCGTGGAACTTGCTCTTAAACAGCGGCTCCCACTGCGTCTCGTACGCGCGCGCGCCCATCCATGTGCGCAGCCATTCGTCGGCGAGCTTGCCTTCCAGGCGCGTGTGACTTTTCTCGACATACTTGAGGTAGGCCATGACGGCGCCCATGCGCACGCGGTCAAGCGGGGGCAGCGGCTTGTAGCGCAGCAGCGAGAGGGGCGTGTCGAGCTGGTGTATGCCACCGTTGATGAGCGTCGCCGTGATCGGCTGGGGCCACACCAGGCGGTCGCCCAGGCCCAACTCCGCGATGAGATTTTGCGCCGCGCGGTCGGAGCGGAACAGGTGGTGGTAGAACTTCTCCAGGTAGGACGGCCCTACGCGGAAGCCGGCGGCCAGTCCGCCTGGCTCCGGCTCACGCTCGATCACCGTGACCTCATCGCCCGCCTGAGCCAGCCGGTACGCCACCGTCAACCCCAGCGCCCCGCCGCCCAACACACTCGTTCGCCGCGCCATCCGTCCTCCGTTCGTGTTCACGTTCACGCCATCATCTCGCCCGCGCCTCTGCACGAGGGGTCGTACGACGACGGCTCTCCTACGCCACTAGTGTATGGCAGGCCACGGCAAAGCAGTAGGGCCTGACCCTAAAACGCTTGGTGTGAGTTTCTAGTTGACCATAACGAACGAAAGGTGCCCGACGGTAAACTAGAGGGTAGACATATCCCTTCAAGATAGGAGCTACCCCCATGATTGACCCGGACACCTTTCTAACTCAATTGTACGTGATGGTGGATGATCTGTTGAGCGACCAACCCCTCCCGGAGCCGCGGCGGCGCGGCGCTGGCGCTGACCCCGAGTGAGGTGGTCACGCTGGCCCTCTACGGCCAATGGGCGCATTTCGAAGGCGAACGCGCCTTCTATCGCCATGCCGTGGCGCATCTGCGCGACGCGTTCCCGCGCCTGCCCGCGCGCAGCCAGTACAACCGCGCCGTGCGGGCCTGCCAGGACGCCATCGTGGCCGTCGGCGTGCGCCTCGCCCAACTGCTCGACGCCGCGACCTGCGCCTATGAGGTGCTCGATGCGACGGGCGTGGTCACCCGCAACAGCAAGCGGCGCGGACGCGGCTGGCTGGACGGGCAGGCCACCAAGGGCTGGTGTACCCGCCTGGGCTGGTACCATGGCCTGCATCTGCTCGTGGCGGTCACCCCGCTCGGTGCGCTCACCGGCTTCGGATTGGCCCCGGCGAACGTGGCCGACCAGGACCTGGCCGAGAGCTTCTTCGCCCTGCGCCACACGAGAAACCCCGCCGTGCCCGAGGTCGGCCGGCCCGCCGACGGCGTCTACGTGGCCGACACCGGCTTCGAGGGTGACGCGCGCTGGCACACCTGGGCCTCTCTGTACGGGGCCGAGGTCGTCTGCCCGCCTAAGCCCAAGCACCGGCGTGCCCGACGCTGGCCCAAGGCCCTGCGCCGCGCCCACGCCGCGCGCCGCCAGATCATCGAGACCGTCAATGACCGCCTCCTGGACACCTTCGGTCTGGAGCACGAGCGCCCCCATGCTATAGAAGGCGTGCGTGCCCGCCTCGCCGCCAAGGCTGGCCTGCACAACTTCTGCCTCTGGCTCAATATACAACTCGGACGCTCCCCACTGGCCGTCGCTGATCTCATCGATTGGCCTTGATTAACTCACACCAGGCGTTAAACAGAGCGCCCCTCGAAATAAGCGCTGGTGCGAGCTCAGGCCGCCAGATCACGCCGGTCGAAGATGATCAGGCCGGCGATCAGGCCGGCCACGCCCAGGCCGCTCAGGAGGATAAGGTGCCACCAGGTGAGCTGGTGCTGGACCAGGATCGCGCTCAGTTGGGCGTAGTGAAACGGTGAGAGATAGGTCAGCCAGGTCAAACGGTCGGAGAGCGAGGCGAGGCTGTTCAGCAGAAAGCCCAGGATCAGCACGCCGATCGCCGCGCTGCTCGCGGTGCGCGCGACGTTGGCGCAGGCGCTGATCACGGCGCCCAGTCCCAGCGCGAACAAAAGAAAGGCGCCCCCGGCCAGTTGGGTCAGCAGCAGCCAGCGCCACGCGACGTGCGCCCCCCCGAAGATGCGCGTGTCCACCCACACCGCCGCCACCGCCCAGACGCTCATGAGCGCGGCGACCAGCAGCAGGGCGCCGCAGCGCTCCAGGTAGAAGCGCCGCCGGCTGATGGGGCGGGCCAGCGCCAGCTCAATTGCCCCGTCTTCGATCGGTCGGGCGATGATTCCCCCCGCGATGAAGGCCAGGTAGCCGCCGAAGAACAGACCAAAATAGCTGTAAAACTCGAACGAGAGATATCCAGTGAACGTTTGTAACGCCTGTGCATTGACTTGTGACCCGGTGAGCGCCCGGCCGACCGGCGAGGTCAGGTAGGCCCCCAGGTTGAGGCCTTTCAGGGCGGGAGCGAGCGCTCCGACCAGCAGAACGATCGCCGCGATATAGAAACACGCGATCACCGTGCCGATGCGCGTCTCGGCCAGCGTGGCCGTCAAGAGCGGCAGCCCGCTACGCCGCGCCGGCGCCAGCGGCCGCGCCGCGCCTGCTCCCGCCATGCGTTGCGCCGGCAAGGCCGGCGTTGTCGCTGCTAATATCCGTGCCATGATCTTTCTTCCTTTCGACGTGACGTTAGTCGCCGGCTGCTACGCCCCGGCCGCGGACGCCGCCGGCGTGGCGGGCGTCTCGTAAAACTGCATGAAGACCTCCTCCAGCGGCGCTTCTTCAGCGGAGAGGCGCGCCACGTCATAGCGCGCCAGCGTCTTGATCAAGGCATCGACGCTGCCGCGTATGGTGAACGTGAGCGCCCCCAGCCCTGCCCCCTCGGACGCTCCGTGGCTGCTCACCGTGAGATCGACCACACCCGGTATCCGCCGCAACGCATCCGGGTCGTCCGGCCGCGCGGTCGGGCCGAACTCCACCGTGACCTTTTGCCCCGCGCGCTGGCGCAGCGTCTCAATGCGTTCGACCGCCACCAGTTCGCCGGAGCGAATCACCCCGACACGCGGGCAGGTCTTTTCGACGTCCGACATGATATGTGAGCTCATGAAGATAGTGCGGCCACGATGCGCCTCGTCCAGCAGGAAGGTGTTGAAGGCGCGCTGGCTGAGCGGATCGAGCCCACTGGTGGGCTCGTCAAGGATTACCAGCTCGGGATCGCACATGAAGGCCTGCACGAGGGCGATCTTCTGGCGCATCCCTTTGGAATAGCCCTGCACCGGACGGTCGACCTCCACGTCGAAGCGCTCGATCAACTCATCGCGCAGGATCGGCTGTAGCCCCTGCAGGCGCGAATAGCGCTCCAGCAGGCTCCGCCCAGTGATGCCCCGCGGCAGGCGCACATCGCCCGGCACGTAGCCAAGCCGCTGGTGGATGGCCTGGGTCTCGCGCTGGGCGTCCCGGCCGAGCAAGCGGATCGTCCCGGCGGTGGGCCGGATAAAATCGAGCATGGCGCGGATCGTGGTGCTCTTGCCGGCGCCATTGGGTCCCAGGAAGCCAAAGATCTCCCCTTGCGCCACGCTGAATGAGATGCCCTTAACCGCCCGCACCGCTCCATAGGACTTGACAAAGTCCCGTACCTCGATGGCCGCTGGCCCCGTCGCCTGTGCCGTCGCGTCAGCTGGCGCCGCGGCCATCACGGTCGCCGCGGCGTTGTCCTGGCCGATCATAGTGTGTCCTCCTTCTCCCTTGCGGGCTCCACAGCCCCTCCATCCTCCATTGCATCGCCGGACGCCGCCGTGCCAGCCAGATGACTCCCCAACGCGGCCATCAGGGCTCGCCCGCGCGCTAGCGTCGCCCTGTCGGGCATCTCCGGTTCAAAGCCACGCTGTACGATCACGGCGAAGGCAGCGGCAATCTCCTCAAACGGCGGCACGAGGTCAGCCGGCATGTACTCGTCGACCGTGAGAATGCCATACACTAAGGCCGTGATCAGATAGGCCTGCACGTCCACGGAGATGTCGGCCCGCATTAATCCGACGGCGCGCATCTCACGGATCAAGGCCTGGCGCGCTTCTGTCTCTTGATGCGCGCGCGCGCGGATCTCGGGCGACCGCATCCACTCGCCCAGCGCCTCATGATCCCGCGTAAGCAGGGCGCGAAGCAGCGGACTCTGCGCGGAGAGAACGAGCGCATGGCGGTATAGGCTGGAGATGGTCCCGCCCCGCGGATCGGCCGCCATGCGCGCGGAGATCTGGGCGTACCACTGCTGCTCCTCACGCTCGATCAAGGCCTGCAGCATGGCTCCTTTGGTCGGCCAATGCAGATACACCGTTCCCTTGGCCACACCTGCTTCGCGCGCGATATCGTCGACCGTTGTTTTGCCGTAGCCCCAGCGGGTGATGAGCGCGGCCAGGGCGTCCAGGATGCGGTTGCCGCGTGCGGCCAGCTGCTTCTCCTTCGCACGCTGCCGGAGTCCGGACGCCATCGCGCCTTCCTGTAGCCCATCGCCGGCCATCATCCCCCCTAATCTTATGACCAATTATGCTTATATGGTCATATAGTACACTTCTTGGACGCTTGTGTCAAGGAGGAGAGCACAAAGAATTCGGGGGTTCCAGGCCGCGTCCGAGACACTGCCCCTACTCGACGTAGTCCCGCGGGACACGCGGCGTGATGCGACAGAGCGTTTCGTAGGCGTTGGTCCCGACGTGGGTTCCTAACTCATCGGCGCCGATGGAGGCGCGCCCTTGCCGCCCGATGACCACGACTTCGTCGCCCACCGCGGCGCCCGGCGCGTCCGTCACGTCGAGCACCGTCTGATCCATGCACACACGCCCCACGATGGGGCAGCGTTTGCCGCCGACGAGCATATGCCCCTTGTTGGAGAGAGGGCGCGGCAGCCCATCGGCGTAGCCCAGCGGCACGAGGCCGAGCACGCTGGGCCGCGCGGTGTGGAACGTGTGGTTGTAGCTCACCCCCGCGCCGGCCGGCGCCGCCTCCACCCGCGCGAGGCGTGTCCGCAGCGTCAGCGCCGGACGCAACCCGCGTTGATCGACGCCGGAGCCGGCGGGGTGGTAGCCATAGAGGGCGATGCCGGGGCGCGCCAGGTCGAGATGCGCGGCGGGAAGGTCGAGGATGGCGCCGCTGTTCGAGGCGTGGCGCAGCAGGGGACGTACGCCTTGCGCGCCCAGGTGGTCGAGCACGTCCATGAACAGCGCCAGTTGCCGCCGCGCCGAGCTTTTGTCGTCCTCCTCGGATGACGCGAAGTGCGTGTAGACGCCTTCCACCACGAGGTGTGGGAGCGCCGCGATGGCGGCGATCTCCGCGACCGCCCGCGCGGTTGGGATGCCGAAGCGGTTGAGTCCGGTGTCGACTTTGACGTGGACGCGCGCCGTCAGCCCCAACGTGCGCGCCACATCAGCCAGCGCCGTCGCCCTCGCCGGCGACCCAACGGCCAGCGCCAAGTCGTGCGAGAGCGCGGCCGGGTACTCCGCGGGGTCGGACGGCCCGAGCGTGAGCAGCGGCGCGTCGATCCCGGCGCGTCGCAACGCCACGCCCTCGTCGACGGTGGCCACGGCCAGCCAGGCGCAACCGGCGGCGAGGCAGGCGCGCGCGACGGGCGCGGCGCCGTGCCCGTAGGCGTCGGCCTTGACCACGGCCATCAACGCCACGCCCGGCCCTATGGCCTCGCGCAGCACGCCCACGTTGTGCCGGATCGCGCCAAGGTCGACGGTGGCGCGCGTCACGCGGTGCGACGTAGATGTATCAGAGCCGATGGCTGCCACCATTATTTAACAACCGCATCGTACGACTGGCGCAACAATATTTCAACCGCTCTTGATAATCCCATTCCGCGACTGTGGAAGCATACTCAAGCGCTTGGGCTATGACGTCACGCGGTGTTTGACCACGCTTGACTTCGATTACCAAGAGGTTGCCTTGTTCTCGACTTTGGCCCTTTTTGCTTACACGGTGCATGGTGCGACTAGAGATGGCCACGGTGGGTGGGCGAATTGGCCACATGCGGCCCTGAAGCGGGAGTTGGCCAATTCGCCGCCGCTCTTTTGCGGCCGTCATTATGCGGGCGTGGCAGCGGTGAAACGACACACATCCAGTGTGCGAAAAGTGCCAAAGTCGAGGCCTTGTTCATCGACGGCAAGAATGTCCGTCAGGTTCTGAGAAGCCGTCTCCTGAGAGATAACTAGTACGCGCGCTTCGTCCTCTGGCAGCACAGCATGCGGATTGTCAGCCAGCCACTGCTCCATCTCTTTCTCTAGGAACCCTTGTTTGGTCATTGTAGTGGGCGTAACGGGAACAAATGTTGTTTTGCTATCGGTGCTTTTGAGTTTGTACAGCATAATCCACGTCCATTTCCATCGACAGCTATTCGTCCACGAGCATCTATGCTATCGTAACATGCTTCTAGCGGAGTTGCGGAGTGATAACTAGAACGTTATATTTTACTTATGGGAGAGGCATCGATATGAAACCGATTAGTGGCATGCGGCATGAGCAGTATGTCGCCCAACAGATCGCGCATGACGCCGCATTCGGCGCCGTCTATGGCGAGGCTCGCTTTGAGACGCGTTTGGCGCTGGCGCTCGCGGATCTGCGAGAGCGCCGTGGCATGAGTCAGCGCGACCTAGCCGAGGTGACGGGGATCAAACAGCCTATGATTGCCCGACTGGAGCGTGGCGGGCAGACGCCGACGGTTACGACGCTCCTCAAGTTCACGCATGCGCTGCGCGCTACTGTCGAGCTTGGCCCGGATGGAGAGGTTATCGTGCATCCCATGGATGCGGAGACGACGCGCGACCAGATTGCCGCGGGTCGGATGTAAACAACCCGATAGTAATCCTTTTAGGAGTCTAGGCTGGCGACAGGGAAGCTTGCGCTATCCCGCGTTTACCCGTTGGATGGTAACTACCTAGGTCCCTCGGGGCGGGATGATGCCGGTAGTTGACAAAGGCATGCCCGTTTCCGCACTATGAAGGATATGGAGACAGCGAGCCTACGTGTGCAGGTGGTGGACGCCTATGAGCAGGG
>JAABVA010002857.1_pt1 | contig 16857 bp, 18 predicted proteins | sample 5560331 | NCBI WGS metagenome assembly JAABVA01 (sample SAMN12812661, study PRJNA571458) | rock metagenome | isolation source: Antarctica rocks | place: Antarctica: Victoria Land, Mt New Zealand sud | collected 2016-01-07 | reverse complement strand
AACCGGAATGGGAGAACGTGGATAGCAAGGTGCCGTTGGAGGACCCGCTGTTCTGCAGTCTGATGACCCGGGGGTAGCTGGCGTCCTCGTTGGGATTGGCCGAGATGTTCGGTGTGTAGAGCGCGGCACTGGTTTCGGCGCTGGCCGGCGCGGCCAACACCAGCAACCCAGCCGCCACCGTAACCACAACAGCGCCGAGGGCACGCGTTCTATGCCACCTCGAAGACCGCAGAAAACGACCCATGAGAGCTCCTTCGATAAGAGGTCTGCAACGTTGCAGGCTGCAACGTTGCAGACGATAACTCACTGTGGTACACGCCACAAGCCTGTTCGATGAATGCGGTGAGTGGGGCGACGGCGGACACGCCGTAGACGCCCCGAGAAGTGACAGTCGACCCGGCCTGCAGCGGCCGCGGGGAGATCGGTCGGCCACTCATGTTCTCTCATGAATCTCCCACTTGCGACCGTTTCGCGCCGGCGTTATAAAAGATCTATCACCGGATCACACATCGGGTCCGGTGATGACGGATAGGGCATCGACCAAATTGACTGTCTGTGGAGGTGGAAGCAATGCTGATGCGCACTGACCCGTTCCGGGAGTTCGACCGGCTGAGCCAGCAGGTCTTCGGAACACCCGGTACCTTGGCCCGTCCGTCGGCCATGCCGATGGACGCCTGGCGGGAAGGCCACGATTTCATCGTGGAGTTCGACCTGCCCGGGGTGGACCCGGATTCGATCGACCTCGATGTGGAACGCAATGTGCTGACCGTGAAGGCCGAACGTAAAGCCCTGCAGGGTGATCGAGAACTGTTGGCCGCCGAACGCCCGCGGGGGGTGTTCAGCCGGCAACTGATCCTGGGCGACACCCTGGACACCGAGCGGGTCCGGGCGGCCTATGACGGCGGGGTGCTGACCCTGAAGATCCCGGTGGCCGAGAAGGCCAAGCCCCGCAAGATCGCGATCGACCAGCCGGGGCAGCAGGACCGGCAACTCGTCGACGCCTGACACCCCGGCCAAAACGGGGTGAGGTGCCATGACAGTCTCCGAAACAGCCGACACCAGCGTGTTTCTCGGGCTTTTGCTGGATGAGGATCTGCTGCGGGAGGAGTTCGAGGCGATCATCGCCGCGGAATATCCGGCGCCACAGCCACCGCGCACCACGTCCCCGATGCGGTGCGGGCGGCGGGCCCGATCATCGTCGCGGCAGTGGGTGCCGGGAAAGCGGCGGGCGACCTCTGCGGCGCCGGTCCGGGGCGCGGAAGATCCAGCCCGGGGCCGTTCACCGCCTGACGCGCCCTTCAGATGAAACAGCAGCCGAGAAAAAGGGGGGTGTTGAATCGGACGAGCACTGAACATCATTGATCAACCCCACTCGAATTCGCGCCGGCGGCAGGCCCCCTCTGCCGCCGGCGCGGGAACCCTCGCTCTACGACGTTGCCGAGCTGGTACAAGGTTCGGGTCGAATTCTGGTGTCGTCCGGCTGAACCCTTGGCGTGCCGGCAGTTCGACTGCACGTTCCGCTGCTGATCACCGCTGTGCCTTTGTCAGCGGGCGTTGGCCTAGCGTTTGATCCATCCGAACACGGCTGTGACCAGGAACAGGATGATGCCGACAACGGCGAGCCAGATGAGTCCCTTGATGACGAAGCCGAGAACCGCCACGGCAATCCACACCACGAGTAAGCCGCCGATAAGAGCAACCACAGGACCTGTTCCCTTCGTTTCGATTTGGCTGAAATGCGACTCTTCGCCAACTCTTCGAGCGGCCGATCTATCGATAGTCGGGTCTTTGGGAGTTGCCGGGGGTTGGAGCCCAGAGGACGGCGACCGTGGTTGATCTGGTTCACGGGCGGCATGTGGCCTGCTGCGGTGGTAGGCGCCGCGCCAGTGGTTCACGGTCGGCACGTGGCCTGCTGCGGTGGTGGGCGCCGCGCCAGCCGGTGCTGAGCTACGCAATCTTCGCCCGGACGGGTGGTTCAGGTGCGGTCCAGACGTGGGAAAAGGACTTCCCGGGCGAACAGCAGCACCGCTGCTGCGACGGGGATGGCCACCAGCGCGCCGATGATGCCTAGCAGCGCTCCGCCGATCAGTACGGCCACCACGGTGACCAACGCGGGAATATCGACGGCTTTGCCGATGATTTTAGGGACCAGGAGGTAGTCCTCACCGAGGCGGTACAGGATGAAAAACCCGATGGTGGCAAGACAGATCGGTAGCGAGACGGTCAGGGCCACCAGGGCGACGATGACGCCGGCGATGGTGGAGCCAACCACGGGGACCAGGTCCAAGATGGCGACGAGGATGGCCAGCAGCAGGGCGTAGGGGACGCCGAAGATCAGTAGCCAGGCGTAGGTCAGGACGCCGGAGATCAGTGAGATGACGACGTTGCCCAGCACGTAGCCGCCCACCTTGGCCAGGATGTCGTCGCCGATCAGGATGGCCCGGGGGCGGCGGGAGTGTGGGAACAGTCGGTAGAGCAGTCGACGGATGCGGGGCATGTCGGCCAGGAAGAAGATGGTGAGCACCAGCACGATCAGTGCGTCGGCGACCGCGGAGAACACCGCTGCACCGGCGCCGAGCAGTCCGGAGGCCATACCGGATCCGGAGGAGGACAGCAGCGACGTGAGCTTGTCCTGGAGGTGAAATTTAGCGTTGAGCTGTCCGATGAAGGAGTGTTTGTCCTGCGCCTGTTGCAGATATTTCGGCGCGTTGGTGACGAACTGCTGAGCCTGGGTGACCAGCGCTGGGACCGCTGCGGCGATGAATCCGCCGATGATGCCCAGGATCAGCGCCAACATAATGATGACGCCGAGCCAGCGGGGCAGTTTGCGTTTGACCAGCCACGACACGGCCGGTTCCATCCCCACGGCCAGGAACAGGGCCAGCCCGATCAGGAGGAACACGTTTCCGGCGATCAAGAACAATTGGATCAATCCGTAGGCCACGGCGATCCCGAACGTGGCGGCGAACGCGACGAAGAACGGGGCTCGCCAGTTGAACGGCCGGCCCGGGGTACCCATCGGGTCGTCCTGGGTGCTGATCGCTGCCGCCGTTTCCTCGGCCACGGCGATGGGGCCCTCAGCCTCCGGATCGTGCGGCTGCCCGACCAGGTCGTTGTGACCGGCCGCTGCCGGGTCATCCGGCAACGGGGCCCGGTCGGGGACATGGGGAGAGGACACGTCGGTTCCTGTCGTTGGAAATGGTTGGGAGAGCGGAGCGGAGATCAGTAAATGCCGCAGCGACGGGTTTGACTCGTCGACGCGCCGACCGGGGTAGAAAGGTCGGTGGACGAGCGGGACCCGCTCCCACGGATCATCTGCCGGCAACAGTTGCTCTTCGGACAAACTCACCCCAGGTCAGGTGTTCGATCCGCTGCACGTTGCATACCAACGCGGCACCGGCAGGATTGGCTGACATCGCTGTCGGCGTGCATTACCGGTGACAGTCCAGGTCAGCAACGAAGGAACCCCCGCGACGTGCGGGCAGGCGCGTGCATGATGTTCGTGACGCACTGGAAGCAATCACGGAGGTATCAGGTGAGCGAAGTCAACGATGAGCAGGCACAACAGGTGTATGGCCGGATCAGCCGCACGTGGCGTCTGGCGACGCCAGCGGACAAGCGGAACATGATCGCCGAGCTCAAGGGTTTGGGTGGTGCCGCTCTTGCCGGTACGGTCGCGAAGCTGATCGACGAGATCGAAACCGAGCTTCGCCTCCAGGAGCTGGACCCGGGGGCCGAATTCTGAGTTCGCCGGCGCAGGACCACCCGACCAAGTTCTACAAGCGGTCCACGAGTTGACCGACGCGGTGCTGCAGGACATCTGGTCGGCCTGGAACGAATTCGACTCCTTCCGCCCCGCACCGCTGACCCACCGGCCGCCGAGGCAGCCCAGCTGGCCGCCCGGACCACCCCGGCTGCGACCTCCGTGCTATCGCCGACGACCTGGCCCAGGACCGCGCTGCGCGGGAACGCGCCGTTCAAGACGTCCGCGACATCAACGACAACACCAACCTCTGACCTCGGCGACAGCCCAACCACCACACGATCCCCGAACTAGGGCCCCATCTGCTCGGCCAGGCCGCGCAGTGGGTCCTCGGCTGGGTGTCTGCTGGCCTGTTTGCGCAGGGCGGCCGCCCACTGCAGGCATCGGGTTTTGACGGCCTCCAGCTGGTCGGCGGTGACGCCGTACTGAGCGATCTGTGTGACCTGGAGACGGTCGGCGGCGGCGAGCTGCTGGGCGAACATGCCAACGTCGAAACCGGCGTCGCGTTCGGCGGCCGCCGTGAGCAGCTGGTCATCACTGAACCGACCCGACGCTCGGATCGCGTCAACGTCGAGGTAGTCGCGCGCCTCGCCCCGTGAGTACAGCGCGGAGACCTTGTTGCCGACCGCATCGGCCAGGCTGAGCACTGGACCGACGTCCAGGGTTACGGGGTCATCTTGACGCCAGTCCACGCCCAGGTCGACGTCGACCTGGAGCCCGTCGCCGGTGGCCACGTGCAGCCGCGCGTACTGCGGCGCCTGGCGGGTCTGCTCGACCCGGTAGCCAATTCCCCGCAACCGGGCCATCACCTGGTCAACCGCGGTACTGAACGCGGTCACGTCCTGGTTGGTGGTGAACAGGTCGACGTCTTCGGTCGGTCGCTCGATCACACCGTGCTCACGGATCGCACTGGAGCCGGCCAGGGCGAACCCGTCGACCCCGGCGAGGGCGATCCGGGCGACCTCGCGTTGGACGGCAACCTCGCTGGCCTGCTCTGGGCTTCCGTGGCTCATCCGGGCGGCCCTAGCCTAGGCGGCCGTGGCCGACCGGAGCTCGCGGAACCGGGACTCCCACATCTCTCGGACCCGTCGCGGCAGCATCAGCTCTGGCCAGACGGCGATCAGCCGGCCACGGTTGAGCACGTGCACCAGGTCCTCGACGGTCCCCTCGGCCAACACAGCTTGGTAGGCCAGCGCCGTCCCCCCGGGTCCGTCCAGGTCGACACGGCCGCCGCCGGGCGCCCACAGCACCGAATGGGACAGCTCGACCACGCCGCCAGCGGGTCCGTGCAGCTGGCCCAGGCTGTCGACCACGGCGTACGGCTTCACGTCGCGGAAGTAGACCCGACCCTCGGTCGGGCTGCTCGGCAGGCTGGCCATCACGGCCTCCTCTCACTGGCTCATCGAAAACGGTACAGGTCGGGTTCCGGCCAGAATCGGTTTCGGTGATGAGTTTCGGTTAATCGACTTCCGTGTGTCGCCCGGGCCGGGCTGCTCAACGCGACGGACTCACCGAAAAACGACCGTTTTCTGAACCCGGCTGCTGACCTCTCAGCGGATCCGTGCCCACCTGGGCAAAGGGGGTGATCGACGTGCTGAGAACTCAGATCCGAAATCAAGGGGGCCGCAACCCACTGACCTGTGGGTTTCGGCCAGCCCGGGTAAAATCAGAGCTGTGTGATCTGCTGAGGGAGGCACCGTGGGGCACGTCCGGCATTGCGAGGAGTACCCGGACCTGTTCGCACCGTTGTCTGCCGAGCAGGTGTGGGCGGTCGAGCATACGTCGGCCAACGGTCGCCTCAAGCAACTCCGGCCATTCCAGGTCGCCGGCCACCGCGATGCCCGGGGCCACTCCGTGCCCCACCCCGTCATACTCGAACCCGTGGTCGTTCGTACGGCCGCCGAACGCCGCAATTGGAGGGGATCGTGACCGAACAGCCACCGATCGGCGTCACCGAGTTGGCCGCCGCCCGCACCAGAAAGGCCACCGCGCCGGCCATCAACCAGAACCTGCGGGCCTGGGCCAAAGGCATCCACACCAGCTCGGCCGCGGTGGAGCTGCTCATCCGCGGCTTCGACGGCCGGTTCGCCGCACCCGGCAACCCATGGATACAACCGCGAGAACACATCGGCCATTGGGCCGACCTGGAAGCCATCCCCGGCAACATCGGCGCGCTGTCCAGCGGCGAACGGGCCTACCTGCTGATCACCGCATCCATCGGCCTGGGTGGCATGGACGGACCGGCGATCAACCTCGGCGACACCATCTCAGCTCTTGACCGGGAACAGCTCGTCCTAGTCCTGGCGGGCATCGCCCACGCCAACGGCAGCCACCAATCCAGCGGCATCGAAATCGACCTGGTCACAGGAACGGCCAGCATCACCCAGCAGGCCAGCCTGTACCCATGGCCCGAATAATCGGTTCTCACCGGCCACCGCCCGCCCCCCGAGGAGGATGAGCTACAGGGACGATTGCGCGCTGGGAGTGCCGCGGTGCTGGGAAAGGAGTGATCATGACCTACGTCCACAGCTCGAACAGGCCTAGTGTCGAACCGCCTCTTCCAGTCGAGCAACGTGAAAGGCGACGCAGACCAAAGACAGGATCTGGCCGATCAACGCGAACCGGCGTTGGACGCGCGCGGCGGGGGGTTGATTTCCGCGAGGCGTCCCAGGACGACAGTGAGCGAAAAATCGGCAGGTTCTCATCGAGGCATGCGAGCGGGACGTGCCGGCCCGACGAACGTGACCAAGTCGCGGACAAACGTGACATGTCCGCCCACCTCGACTGTCCTGGGTAGAAACCGAACCCAGAACAACGATGATGGAGCGGCCCAACGAGTGCGGATGTCGGCTTCCCGCAACAGGATGGATTCCAAGAGCGACCGGACCTCATCCCCCGATGACGATCGAAGCTCGCTCAGGGGCGGCGACCCTTCGGCGCCTCCGGCGCAACACCTCTGACGTCCAACATCACGACGGACGAGCACGTACCCACGCCAGCTGGTCAGGATTCACCTCGGGTGAGTTCCGTAGCTGCGTGGACGCCCGGTGCTCCAGGACGACGGATGGTGTTGCGCTGCGGCGGCTGCCGGCGGCAACTCCGATTCGCACGTGCACGGTACGGACGCGAAGAACGGCGCGGCCGCCGTGGCGTGCCGCGCCGTTGTTCTTCCGTCTGGGTCAGTGGCCGAGGGCGTCCCCTACAGCGTCCTTCGCCTTGTCGCCGGCCTGCTTCACGTTCGCCGCGGCCTGGTCGCCGTGCCCTTGCGCTTCCAGGTCCTGGTTGCCGGTTGCCTTACCGGCAGTTTCTTTGACCTTGCCGCCGGCCTCTTCAGCGGCATGCTTGATCTTGTCACCCATCGCCATCACGAGCCTCCTCCACATTGACGAAACTGCATGGACACCTACTGTATGACCATCGCTCGGCGGCGCAGCTCACAGCCCCCCAGCTGGGTCAGCGGTTCTCTGGGCGAGCGGCCGGATCCCGTCCTTGACCTCGATCCGCTCCTTGCGTACCTCGCCGGTGACATTGCGTGCCGCCTCATCAACGGTGCGCCTGAGGTCGGTCATCCGCTGCCGTGCAGGGTGTTGCCGTTGAGGTCGATTTTGGCGTTGTCGGGGTCGATGCTGAAGCCGCAGGGGCCGTTGGTGCTCAGCGACTGGACGATGACGTAACCCTGCGCCGGGTCGGACGCGGAGGTGGATTCTGATTGCCAGTAGACCTTGACGTCGGGCAGTGTCGCGGGGCCCAGGTCGGAGCTGGTGAGGTTCGCGCCGGCGCCGGAGTACACCCCGGGCACGTAACCAGCTGCTTTGATCTGCGCGGCCCAGTTGTTCACCCAGGCGATCAGGGTGGACTTGCTGGCGGTGGTTCCTTCGACGTCGAGGAAGAAGTCGGCGCCTTGCGGGTAGTTCACCGATCGGGCGGCGGCCGCGTTGTCCTTGCCGGTGGAGGTGCCGGCGGCGGGGTCTTGGAAGAAGGCGTCGTCGACGTGCCCTTGTTGCAGGACGGCTTGCATGCCGTTGCTCTTGAGCGCGGAGTAGGTGGAGGCCCAGTCGGAGTTGATGTTCACATACAGCACCTCGTAGGTGTAGCCGGCACCTTTCATGCAGGAGATGTCCGCTGAGGACTGGTCGGAGGCGGCGTCGAATCCCAGCGCGTTGTTCGGGATCCCGCCGCCGGCGCCTTTCGGGGTGACCGCCTTCGACGCAGCCGACGCCGGGCTGGTGCCGGCGCTGTTGGTCGCTTTCACGGTGAAGGTGTAGGCGGTGTTGTTGGTCAATCCGGTGATGGTGAGCGGGCTTCCGGCGCCTTTCGCCGTTTTTCCGCCGGGGCTGGCGGTGACCGTGTAGGAGGTGATGGGGGCGCCGCCGTTGCTGGTCGGCGCGGAGAAGCTCACCTTGGCGGAAGCGTTGCCGGCGGTCGCCGACACCGAACGCGGCGCACCTGGAACCGCGGGTTTGGTGTAAGTGATCGACAGCGTGGTGGCGTCCTTCTGATAGGTGTACAGGCCCCCCGCCTCGTCGCCGGTGAACCCGAAGTAGCCGCCGGAGATGCGACCTTTGACCCACGCCGCCAAGGTGGAGGTGAGTGCGGCGCCGCTGATCTTCCCGCTGCTCAGGCTGCCGCTGGCCAGTACCGATCCGGCCGCTGCGCCGCCGTAGGACAACGCCGCTGCGTGGTGGACGTTGACGGTGTAGCTGCTCCGAGTTCCCGCGACGTAGCTGATGGACATCGACGCCGCGGTCACGGTGTTCCCGAAAAGTTGCTCGTAGTTGAAGTGGCCGACGGACCGCCAGTACACGTTGCCGCCGTCCTGGGTGTTGCCGAACTGCAAACCGCAGTTGGTGCAGGTGTAGCCGTCAGATTTGTAGCTGTGCGCCGTCGTCGTCGCCACCGTCACGCTCGGGTCCAGATCGATCGGAAACGCCGACGCCGGCTGCGCGGCCAGCCACGCCGGGCTGATCGCCAACCTCACTTTGCCTGCGCCGCTGCTGGTCAGCGTTGCGTCGGCTTTTCTGACGGTGTCGCCGCCATGGGCGATCACTGCGGGCGCCGCCAACCGCACCGGCAGCCCCCCGGGGCCCACGACCGCGACGGATCCGTCGGGCTCGCTGGTCAGCGTCGCGGCCGCCGACGATGTCGGCGTTGAAAAGATCCGGCTGGTCGCCGAGGCGGTGTGCGGTGCGGTGGTGGACACCGAGAACTCATGCGCGGCCGCGGCGCGGCCGGTCTTGAGCAACACCGATTCCTTCAGCGCTGCGCCGGTGACGGTGTACACCAGGTCGGTGTCCGGCCACACGTCCCGGTAGGTGGCGGTGGCGCCGCTGATCCGCGGCGCCACCGCACGGGCGTTCACGGGTTTCATCACCACCGCACCCGCATCGGTGTTCACCGTGACCCCAACGGCGGTGGAACCGAAACGGACATGCCAAGAATTGGCCCCGTTCCGAAAGGCCCCGGGAACAGCCGGGTCCGCCGTCAACGTGTTGTCGATCGGCTGCCACGCGCCGCTGCCGGTTCGGTAGTTGACCGGCTGCCCGAACAGTCGAACGGTGTGACTGCCATCGGGGTTGAGGTAGTCGTTGCTGTCGGCGTTTCGCCCGTCCAACACCGCCGTCCCGATCGCTGCGGCGGACGCGCCGACCGTCGTGGGGCCGGTCGCCGCCGGGCCGGCGGCCGCGACACTTCCCGGCGCGGCCAGCAACGCCAGGCATACCCCTGCGCCCAGCCACGGCCGAGCGAACTTCAAGTGGAGAAACGACATCAGCGCACCACTGCTTTCCTTGTCGAGGCGACCGCACACCCGGCGCCGCGAACCTGAGCCGACCACGGGCCCACCACGGCACGCCAGCGACCAAAGCGACCTATCCGTCCAAGCCCGTCCATTGGATCGGCAGGACAACGCCCGACCTGCACAGACAGATCTGGGTGCGCCACGCCGTGGGCAAGCCTGGCGCCGGCGTCAACAGGCCGGAAGACCGTCGACCAACGTCGGGGTGTTGCCCTTGGGAAGGTCGGTGTACAGGTCGGGCACATAGGCGCCGCTGGACAACTTGTCCCATACCGCCCAGCGGCGAACAGCGTTGCGGTAGGTGTCGGTGATGTCCTTGCCGTGCAGCACCTGACAGACCACACTGATCCGGCTCTGCTCTCCCAGGAACCCGCTGCGGCACCGCCCGTCAGGCCCGGTGTAGGCGTACACCCCCTCGCCCTGCGTGTTCGCCGTCCGCGCCGCCACCGCCCCGCCCCGCAGATCCGGCGCCGGCGAACAAGAACCCGCCGTAGCTGAGCTGGGCGACGGCAGCATCTGCTCGACCAGCAACGTCCCGCCCACACCCACCATCACACCGGCGGCAACCAACACCGCCGCCGCACCCCGACGAAACCGGCCCCTTGACGCCCGCTCCGAGGTGTCCTTTAGAGGCGGTGCCACCAAGTGCGGATCGGTGGGCGGCGCCGGATCGGCCGTCAGCGCCGCCAAATCGGCCAGTCTGGCCCGCCGCTGCAACCAGCCGCCGATTTCCTCCTGGTCCGCCTGAGCCACACTGCTCAACAGGCCGGCGACCGTCACATCACTGGGCAACCGCAAACCCCGCAGCGCGTCGTACACCGTCGAACGGCCCACCCCCGTCAGCTCAGGCCTGTCCGCGAACGCCTTCACATGCCGGAACCGGCCCTGCAGCAGACGCTTCTTCAAATCCTCGGCGAACTGGCGAACCTCATCCACCACCGCGTCCTGCAAAGGCACCGCCCGAGTATGCCAGCGCCCACCCAACTCGCCCCGGCAACCCGCAAAACAGGCCTCAGCCTGTGAATTGGCGCTTATTTGGACCTTCTATGCAACCTATATGGCCCACGTATCGAACTTCAGTTCAAACGTTCCTACGGGCGTTCATGTTGTGGGGGTGGCGAAGACGGCGATGTTGTCCTGGTAGCTGCGGGTGGAGCTGTCGAACGGGCCGCCGCAGCTGATGATGACCAGGCGGCCGGGTCCTTGCTGGTTGAACAGGTCGGCGGGTAGGCCGTGTTCTTTGACGTACACACGGCGGGCGCTGACCTGGTAGCGGGTCGTGGTGCCTGTGCTGTTGGTGACCGAAAGCGGATCGCCGGGGTTGAGGTCGGCGAGGTGGAACAACGCGCCCTCACCGGCTGCGGCGGAGTCGATGTGCCCGTCGATGACCGTTGATCCTGCGGGCGATCCGGGTGCGGCGCTGTGTTGCCACCAGCCCACCCGGGAGATGTCGTCCGGCACCTGCAGTACCCCGTGGACGCTGCCGACCGGGTCAACGGTGGCGTTGCGGTGCAAAGTGGGCAGGTGCAGCACCGCCGGACGACCCAACGCCGACGCCGCGGCAGCGGCGGTCGTCGTCGCCCCGCCCGCTACCGGCCGGATGAGCATCCGGGAATGCTGCGAGGTCAGCCGATTCGAAGGCGCGCCTGCACTGGCCGGCACCCCAGCCGTCCCGGTCGTCGCGGTGCTGCGGGGTTCAGGTGGGCGGGGCGTCGCCGCCATAGTGGCTACTGCTGGCAGCGCTCCGGCGTCGGTCGGTGCCGGCGTGTTGCCAGCCGCCAGCACCGCCGCTGCTGCCAGCAAGATGACACCGACGGCCGCGACCACCAAGGGAAGTCGGCGGCCGGCCGAGAAACGAACGGTCACACGCAGCCTGCTTCGGGTTGTCCCGACATGAACTATCGGATAAAGGGGCGACGTGGTGGAACCGACCGGTCCGGTTCCACCACATCGGTAATAGTTCGGGGTCAGTGTTGGTGGGCGCGACGCCGGGCCACGCCGAAACCGCCCAGGGCGACCAAAGCGGCGCCGACGGCGCCGATGCCCAGTTCGGTGGCGAGCTGCGCGGAGCTGGTCGGTGCGCCGGACCCACCGGACCCCGCTGGCACAGCGGTGGGCAGCTCAGCCGAGGATGAAGTCGACGCCGGTTCCACCGAGGATGCCGTCGACGTCGGCTCCGCGGTGCCTGTCGCTGAGGACGTTGGTGAGGCTGTGGAACTTGCTGTCGGCGTCGGCGCCGCGGTGGTGGTGGAAGGAGCGGTGGAGTTGGTGTAGTTGATCGACCGGAACCCTGTGTATGACAGTTTCGTGACCGGGTCGGTCGACTGCGCGGCCACAGCGATCTGGGGCTTTCCGCCGGCCGACACCTTCGGCACCGTAATCTGCACCGAGAAGGAACCAGTCGCGCTGGTCTTGGTGGTGGCCAGAACATCCTTGACCTTCGCCGCGGTGAAAATCCCGACCTGCACCGTCAGTACCCCGGTCGGCTTCGCCGGGTTGCCCTGCGCTGAGCAACCGGAGAAGTTCTGACCGGACACGGTGATCTTCGTGCCCGGCTTCGCCGTGGTTTGGCTCACCGAGAGCACCGGCACCTTGCACGACGCCGTCGGCTTCGGCACCGCCGGAGCAGCCGCCGACGCCGACGTGACACCCACGAGACAAACGACGGCCGACGCCCCAGCGGCCGCCACCGCTCGCAACAGACGAGATGAAATCATGGTCAACAGGCTCCTAGTCAAAGCAGTGGCGACACATTCGCCGAGAAACAGGAACGTACTGTGAGCGACACACAAAAGCCATCCTGCCCCGCCCACGACTTCACGGGAATCTTCGGCGCCCCCAACCGGCGCCGGCAGATGACGAGCACTTGGTATGGGTGCTGGGCCGTCACCCAGCGGCGAGTCGATGTCAACAACTATCCGGCCACTCGTCGATTCTGCCGCCGTTCCTGTTCGACAGGTACTGCACGTCACCATCACATCTCCGCCAAGCCACGGATTGGTTGAACGCTGGCTTAACCCTCCGGCGGGTGAGCACCTGATGAAGCCCGTGAGGTCCTCCTCGAATGTGGTGGCGGACAGATCTATCGTCGGCGCCGAACAAGGATCGTGATCGCGACAACAATTATCAGCACGACGATCACAATAGCGATCGGGGTAGAAAGTGGAAAACCGTTTGTCGGTGCCATTGCTACGACGGTGCCTGTTTCCGTCATCATCCGTTGTATCCTACAAAGCCGCTACATTCTCCGGTGGACGTGGTGCCGACTTGACTATCTCCCGAGACGCCGGAACTGTTCGCGGTGACACCTACATCTGAGTTGCCGTAGGCGCAGGACGCCGAGGCGTAGGCCCCCGATTCGATGTTGTTGCCACTTGCTGTGGCTCCGGCGCTAGTGCCGGATCCGTCTTCACCTGTTCCGACTCCTACTCCGCCACCGCCGGTGAGGTCCCCGTTCGAGTCGGTGCCGACGTTTGCTTGCACACAGAGGTAGCCTAGGCATCCGGAGAGGCTCAGGGTCCACGAACCCAACGGGTCTGCCACGTTGATGGGGTCGCCGCCGGCGTAGAGGTAGCGGTTGGCGTTGCCGGGGCTCAGCGGGGCGTTGTAGGTGTCTTGTTGGGTCCAGGTGCCGGTGGCGGGGTCGTACCAGCGGGCGCCGAATTTGATGTATCCGGTGGCGCGGTCTTGCAGTCCGGCGTGGAAGCTGTACGGGTTTTGGGTGGTGCCGCCGTTGGTGCCGCCGGCGGTTTGGGTCGCGGCGCCGTAGGGATCGAATTGCAGGGCGTAGCTGGTGGTGTTGAAGCTGGTGGACAGCACGATGGGGTTGCCGGTGATGTCGAACATGTAGAGGCAGTTGACGTTGTTGCTGGTTTGCAGCATCAGCGGGCTGCCGGTGGTGGGGTCGTGCTGGATGTATCCGGTGACCGAGTCGTAGTGGACCTGCTCGATTTCCGGTAGGCCGGACTGATCAGGCCGGCCGTAGATCAGGCCGTAGGTGTGGCCGCCGGCGGTGGCTTCTTTGAGCACTTCGTTGGAGTTGGTCCCGGCGTAGGTGTAGGTGGAGGTGACGCCGGCCTTCGTCGTCTTGGTGGTTTGGGCGGCGGCGTTGAACGTCGCGGCGATGGTGGGGGTGGCGGTGCGGTTGCCGGCGGCGTCGTAGCTGTACCCGGTGGTGCTGATCTGGTTGGCGTTGTTGTACGACAAGCTCTGGTTGGCCGGGGTGGTTCCGGTGACTGCTGCGGTGGTCCGGTCTCCGGCGGTGTTGTAGCCGTAGGTGTAGGTGCGGGGGTTGGATCCGCCGGTCACGGCGACGGTGAGCAGCCGTCCGGTCTGGCCCTGTCCGGTGGCGTGGTCGTCGTAGCCGAAAGTGGACGTCTCGCCGGTGACGTGGTCGATGATGAACCGGATTTTCGCCTGATCGGTGGTGGTGCCGGTACCGCAGGTGGGAGCGGCGGAGCCGGTGTTGTAACAAGCGGTCTGGGACACCACGGTGGTGGGTGAGGTGGCGGGTCCTTCCTGTCCCAGGACGGCGGTGACCCGGCCGGACTTGTCGTAGGTGGTGTTTTCGTGCGCGGCCCACACGGTGTGGGCGGCGTCGGACTGCATCCACACGTCGCTGCGTCGGCCGGCAGAGTCGTAGCCGAACTGGGTGTAGTTGGTGCCGGTGCCTTGCGGGTAGCGCATCTGCGTTACCCGATGGCCGGCGGTGTAGGTGTAGCTGGTGACACCGGAGGTATCGGTCTTGGACAGCAGCGCCCCGGCCAGGTCGTAGGTGTAGCTTTCGGTGCCTCCGCCGGCGGTGTTGCTGGTGCTCAGCAGGCGGCCCAGGTCGTCGTAGGTGTAGGTGGTGGTGCCGGCGCCGTCGACTCGTTGGGTGACCCGGCCGTTGGCGTCGTAGGTGTAGCCCACGCTGTGGGTGTAGGCGTCGGAGTAGGCGACGTTGGTGATCCGGTCGGCGTTGTCGTAGGTGTAGGTGATCGTGTTGCCGCGGCCGTCGGTGGCGGTGGCCAACCGGCCGAACCCGTCGTGGGTGAAGGAGCGGGCGCCGAGCCCGGCCCCGGACACCGGCGTGGTGCCGGTCAGGTTGTGGGTGGTGGCGTCATAGCTGTACGTGGTCTGTATACCGCTCGCGGCGCCCGGCGATGCGGAGGAGGTCGCCTGGCCCAGTGTGTTGTAGGCGACCTGCGCGGTGGGGCCGGTGCCCTGCGCGTTGGTCAGTGCGTTGCCGGCGCCGTTGTAGGTGTAGGACAGTTGGTTGCCCGCCGAGTTGGTCGCCGAGTTCGGCTCGTACTGAGCCTGTCCGGTGTTGGTGTAGGCGGCGGTGCCCTTCGCGCCGCCCGGGCTGTCGCCCTGGGTGAGCGACTCGTTGCTGTTCGCGCCGTAGGTGAAGGTGGACTGGCCACCGGCGGCCGATGTTTGGGTCAAGGCGTTGTTGGTCTGCGGGTTGTACGTCGCGGACTGGGCGTGCCCGTCCGGGTCGGTCGCCGACGAAACCAGCATCGTGCCGTCGGTGGTGAGGGCATAGGCGGTGTGCGCGACCGCCGAGACTGCCTGTCCCTGATCGGTGGTCGGATCGGCGACCAGCGTCTGCGTCGCCGACGGATAGGACAACCGCGTCGTCGAGGTGCCCGGGGATCCGGTAGCGGTGTTGGACTGCGCCACCTGGGCAGCCTTCGATCCGGTCGTGTAGGTCACCGACGTCGTCGCGTTCGTGGGATTGGTGAGGGTGACGATCTCATTCGACGGGGACGCCGTGGTTCCGTTGCCGTAAGCGATCTGCGTGACGCCGGCGGTGGAGTCGGTGATGGAGTTCAAGTAGTTCAAGGACTGGTCGTAGCCGATGGTCACGGTGCGGGTCAACGTTCCCGACGTTTGCGTCAACGTCTTGATGTGACCGCCGCTGTAACCGATCGCCAGGGTTCGGTCAGTGCTCGCCCCGCGGGAAGTGACGATGCTCGACGGGTTGCCGTACGGGTCGTAGTTGAAGGTGGCGAGGTTGCCGTTGCGGTCCGCCGCGGTGGACAACCGGCCGGCCGCGGTGAAGGTCAGCACATTTTGTGAGGCGTGCATCGTCAACGTCCAGCCGCCGCCGGTCTTGGTCGCCAGCGTCCCCTGGAACTGCGATGGCGACGTATACGCCGAACCCGATGGGGCGAACACGCCGGTCAGACCGCCCGGGCCGTAATAGGTGATGGAGTTGTCGGCATTGACGATCAGCCGCTGATCAAACCCGGTGATCACCCATCCCGACCCGGTACCACCGGTGACCGCCGAGGGCAAAGAGGTGCCGACCACCGAGGAATTCCAGGCCAGCGCCACCGACACATCCGAATTCACCCCGGGCAGCGTCACCAACTGGTCAGTGAACTCAGCGTTCCCGGTAGCCACATCCACCGACAAACCGGCGGTACCAGACACCGTGAAACCCAAACGAGTGGCGCTCTTCCGGGCACCGGCGGCAGGTGCTGCGTTCGGTGTGACGGCTCCGGCCGCGGGCGCAAGCACCGGAACGACCAGAGCTCCGCCCAACATCACCAAACTGACCGACATGACCAGCGCCACCCGCCGTCGCAGTCCAGGCCGGGCAGACCGCCTGCGGATACGGGAACGCTGAGGAAAAATGCGGGCAGCATTAACCGTCGTTTCACCGAACACGAAGAACCCCAAAAGGCAAGCGCCCGGCGACGGATGAACACGGATTGTCACCCACTCATCACAGACGAGCAGAGTTAACCTGCTAAAAATGTTCCAGTCAAGAGCAACTCAGAACTTGTGCGGCAACAACAAACCTGATCACCAAGAGTTCACCAGACAGGTACGCATGAGCCACAGCATGTTCACTGGGCCCGCACACTCGTCGCCGGGTGGCCAGACGGCAACGTCTGGATCAAATCCAATGATGGATTACTTTCATGCCCTCTGACCTGCACTTTTTCGTCAGCGCCGGATCCTGTACCGCTGCGGCTCAGACCCCGGGTTCTGCACGCGCGAGGAGACCAGCAGCGGCCGCAGCCCGGGCCAGCAAGGATCGCTCGGCGGTACGGGCGGCACGGGTCCCTCCATCTGATCGCGCACAGGAACCCGGGTCTACCTGCCGGGAGAGATGGATGGCCAGACTGTCCACTCGGGGTTGCGGGAACACGCAGGCCGTGTCATGCATGCATCGCATGCGGTGCACCGCCAGGTCCGGTGCACCGTGGCCGGAGCGTGACACAGACAGGGCAAAGCGCCGACGAGCACCGTGTTCGGACCCAGCGGGTGTCCGTTGGGACATCTGGTCGGCGCGGATTCCTTCATG
>JAABVA010002856.1_pt1 | contig 16867 bp, 21 predicted proteins | sample 5560331 | NCBI WGS metagenome assembly JAABVA01 (sample SAMN12812661, study PRJNA571458) | rock metagenome | isolation source: Antarctica rocks | place: Antarctica: Victoria Land, Mt New Zealand sud | collected 2016-01-07 | reverse complement strand
GAATGGTACCACTCCTTTTCATGGCCCTTCCTCCTTGGTCTGTGATAAACACAAGGATAGGGCTTGTGAAGGAGTGGGTCAATTCCTGGCGTTATTTCTGGTCTAATTCTACACCGTTACTAACAGGGGAGAAAATTTGTACCAGGAACTTGTAGAAAAAGGCTACACCGGCTCCTGTCGTGCGGTCTATCGCTACCTGAAGCGCTGGCGTTCCTCTCAAGCGGATCAAAAGGAACCAGTGATGAGAAAGCACCGCCCAAGAAAGACTGCCCCTCCTCCAGGACCATTCGATGAGTGCCAGGCCAAGCAAGCCGTATGGCTCTACATCCGCTCTCCCGATGAATTGAACACGAAGGAACTGGAACAAGTGGCTTTTCTTCGGCACGTTCATCCGACCCTTGAAACAGCCTATCAAGTCGTTCAGACCTTCGTAAAGATGGTAAGAAACCAGCAAGCAACTGAACTGGAGGGCTGGTTAGAACAAGTCCATACCTGTCATATTGCCGAACTCATACGATTTGTCAAAGGGATTGAACGAGATCTGGCTCCTGTTCAGGCAGCCCTCCAGCTTCCTTACAGCAATGGAGTCGTCGAAGGACACGTCCACCGCCTAAAATTGATCAAGAGGCAAGGCTACGGGCGCGCCTCCTTCCCTCTCCTACGCCAACGAGTTCTCTATCAGGACGTGTAAGTATTGGTGAGTTTAACTCTCTCATCTGAAAGGAGTTGTAGTAAACAAGCAAACAGTCTGCACCAAAGTTGAAGGAGTTCCTTATCGCCAATTTATTATCCTGACCCATATCTCCCCTCTTTGGCGAAGATATGGGTCAAATTACAGATATCTCAACTAGGGCTTGCACAGCAATTTCAGCGCACTGTTCGTCTTCTGTTCAGAACGAGGCGGATTTTCGCTGCTTTGAAGCAAGCTCTCGCCATACCCTGTTCCATTTCTGCTCATCATCACAAAGTCGGCTTGGCTGCTCTACCTTGATCCGATGCCATATGGCCTTTCCCACCATTGCCTCCTCCGGCGTGGCTGGGCGGAAGTTTGCCTCTGCCTTGGCCATGTTACAGGGCTTACAAAGGGCTTGAAGATTTTGTGGGTCAGGTGAGGATCCCTTGATATGATCTATGTCAGTCGCAGGTGCTCCGCAGGGCTGTGTTGCAAAAATAATGAAGGAGCGAAATTGAGCAGAGAGTGACCTGCCCCATCCTTTTTAAGCAGCCACTCCAAACAGCTTGGCGACCAATATCATCTGGTCTCTTACCTCTCCCTTTGCCACGCCTTGTAATTGTCCTTTCCTCATCATGTTCATCATTTCATATCCTTGCAGTGTTCGCCACGCAGTCTCGAACGAAAAGAAGCCCATTCCTGGTTTCGTCAACCGTTTGATAAACCGATGATCTTGTTCGATCAGGTTATTGAGATATTTGACTTGCCTCAACTCACAGTTTTCAGAGACGATCCCCTCGGCTTTGAGCTCCTTGAGGGCTTTTGGATACGCAGCATTTTTGTCGACGTTGATCACCCGTGGCTCCGTCGTATGAGAGGCGGCGAGGGTTTTCACAAAGAAGTGCTTAGCCGTTTCAGCGTCTCTTGTTGGACTAAAAAAGAATTCAAGGGTGTCGCCCTGAGAATCGACAGCTCGATAGAGGTAGAGCCACTCCTTTTTGACTTTGATGTAGGTTTCGTCGACTTTCCAGGAGTCAGTTGTGGCTTTGAGGTGAGGGCGGCAGCGTTTGTCCAGCTCTGGGGCATAGTGTTGCACCCAGCGATAGATCGTGGTGTGGTCCACGTGCAGCCCTCGTTCCAGCATGATTTCCTCGAGATCTCGGTAGCTCAACGAATACCGCAGATACCACTGCACACACAACAGAATGAGGTCAGCTTGGAAATGACGCCATTTGAACGGGTGCTGCTCTATCACGATGTGGTCCTCGTTTCCTCGTTTTCCCCAACTTTACCAGATCAGCTTCTTTCTTGCAACACAACCGCATGGAGAGGGATAACAAATCAAAGGTAGGCTTAATAAGTTCTAAGCAAGGGGATATTCACGACAGGGTCCCCATTTGCTGCACTATTTTAAATTTCTATGTGGAAGCTTTGAAATAAATTATAGCCATAGGGCAGCATAAAGAGGCATAGTAAAGGTACTTTTAAACATAGAAGTCCACAATTTGGCGTAAGAGGTTCAATAACCGACATAGCAGTTTCGTCGAAGACAAGGGGGATGGAGTCAACAAAGGAGACACTTCAGTCTGTTACTACAGTAGGTATATCTCTCTTTTTAATACCTTTCTCTCTGTGTACACAGCCACACGGAGAAGCTGATGGAATGGCTACCATAAAAAAAGAGAGAGGCAACCTCTGTAGATTACCTCCTCTATAAGCATTATTCGCGAGGACGAGCATGACTCTTCAAATCCATCAATGCCTTTCCCCAGCGATCAACATAATGAAGAAGCACCTCATGCTGAGCCGCTGTCAATGCTGCTGTATCGGTGTTCAAACGGTGAACAATTTCCTGGAAGACTCTATTATCCTTCTGAAGTTGCAGCTCGAAAAGAAAGAGGGCTTGCGTCGAGTCCATCGATGCATTGACGGACTCCATAGACGATGCAGCCGTCACCGCTGGCCGTTGAACGACCTCTTCCACGCTGCGAGGCTCTTCCTCTGTCACCACAGAAGCAACTGGTGGCTCCTCATGATGCTCTGGCTCGACGACTGGCGCGGGAGATAATGCAACTGGTGTGGGAGGAGCTTGGACACGTCCAGTCGCTTCACGTACACGTTCTTTGACCTGATCAACCTTCGGTAGTCTCCCCTCGCGAATATCAGTGATGATCGCCTCACGCTTTTCAGGATTCTCAACCCGGCTCACCTCGTACACCGAGCGAAGTGGCACATCTGGTTGCAGTCTGACGAGTTCCTGGAGGTCCTCGTCACGAAGTACCGCCAAGCGCATCACAATATAGCTCTTGTCCTTTCCAACGCGAGCAGCCAACTTACGTACAGAGTATTTAGGCTGGTCGTCCTCACCAACAAGGGCTAAGAGGCGCTGATACTTCTTCGCCTCCTCTATAGGAGTGAGGTCCTGGCGCTGGATATTCTCAATCAAGCCTACCTCTTCCAACTCGTCATCCGTGTATTGTGCAATCTCCACAGGATAGTGAGTATAACCAGCTAATCGAGCTGCTCGCCATCGTCGCTCACCAAACACTAACTCAAAGCGTTCTTCGTCGTCGTCGCCATTGGCTTCCACCAGACGAACACGAATGCGTGAGATAATGCCATGTTCCTTCATGGACTCCACTAACCCCTGAAGCGACTCAGGAGTGAGACTTTCCTCTTCCCTGGCCTGGGCGCGACTTGGAATAATGACATCGAGAGGGAGTTCAGCAAGAGCTACCTTGCGCGATGGCAACACTGCATCCACCGCCTCTGCAGGCAACTCTTGCACGGCATCCAGAATTGAGTCCTCTTCGCTCTGCTCTAGTGGTGGCTCAACTACTGTCTGCTGATCTTTCTCCTCCGCCCCCTCCGTCGATTTTGTCCCGATCTTTTTCTTATAGAGCGGTTTAACCATTCGTTTCGTCCTCCGTCGTGTCGGCCATCTCCATATCAAGGATTTCCTCGACAAAATTGGCAGGGATGCTGAGCGTTTGCACTGGAACGCCTAGTGAACCGGCGATGATCTCATTTCTCACCTCTCGGTACGCACGTGCTATTCGCTCCGTCTCTTTCGGTCGATACGTTAACACCGTCTCTTTCATAATCTGCGCCTCTGGAACGCGCACCGTTCGCTCAATCTCCGTTTTAAAGAAAGGCATGTGAGGACTTAGCATCTCATGGGCATAGTCGATTGACTGGACGTTAATAGCAGTACGCCGATCTACGAGTGTTATCAGGCCACCACGGATCAACAAATCTCCAATCATTCCATAATCGCGCACCTTCTGTAGGTGTGACAGCATCATTGCAGCACCCGCAATTCCCAGAGGTTCGGCATGAACTGGAATAATGACCTCATCAGCGGCAACGAGCACATTATTGACCAGCACTCCCAGATAAGAAGGTGAATCGAACAAAATTACGTCGTACTGATCCTTCACTGGAGCAATCAACTTTTCGATGATATGCTCACGCTCTACCTGAGAAGCGAGTTCATCGTTCGCAGAATTCAACGTGAGGTCCGCGGGCACCAAATCAATGCCATTGGCGAGGTGATAAATGGCTGAAGGAAGCATGCGTCTCCGATTGAACGCAAATTCACGCAGGACCGTATAGAGCGTAACGGCACTTCGCTTATGCCGATAGCCGAGAACACTCGATAAATTGCCTTGAGGATCGGTATCGATACATAAGACACGCATTTTCTGCTCGACAAAGGCTTGCCCTAACGTTTGAACGGTGGTTGTTTTGCCTGAGCCCCCTTTCGGGACTGCGACAAGAATAACTCGCGCTGGCATAACTGCCTCTCCTTTCCTACTGAGCTCTACTAGCTCCATTCCATTATAAGGTGTTTGTCCAGACAAACACCTCTTCTCTACAACATTTATTCTATCGTCTCAATGACGCTACGAACAGCTTGTACTACCTCTACATAAGCCGCTTCCCGTCGCCGCCACAGGGTGATAGGTTGAGTATTTCGTGGCAACACGGTACTCTTTTAAGCAAACTGATGATCCTCCCAGGCACATGGGCGGAGAACGACGGAGAAACTAGCAAATGCTTCCGCTTCATAGCGAGCGATACGTGCCAATGTCTGGGCAACGCGCTGATCAGAACGAACCAAGACCAGCAGCAAATCGACACTCAATAGCGTGAGTACGACATGCGCTTGCTCTAACTCACGCAACAATGGTTCTGCCAGAAGCGGCCACTCCTTTGAAACTTTACAGGGGCGCAGGGAAAGTCGATCATCCCCAAGCACAGCAAAGTGTTCAGAGAGACGCACCCAGTGCAGCTCGTCTTCATCAGCATAGAGGCAGACAACCTCAATAAAAGGGCTATGTTGCTGAACCTCTCGGCGACGAGTCTCTTGTTGCGTCTCATTGACGCTATCCGGTCCAGGTAATTCTACTCCAAGCGGGTGAAGAACCTCGCGTAATTGTCGATCAAGTGCATTTTCTTCCATGTTCCTCTCTCCTCACTTTCTAATGTATTACAAACGCGCTCTCTTACTTTCACAGCCCGGCCTATGGGACGCTCTTGAGGAGGGCATCCCATAGGTGAAACATACTCCTACAGATGGGCAATCTTCAAGGCAGGATATCGTTCGGCCATCCGCTGGGCCGCAACTTCGCGATGACATTCCTCTACTTTAGAACACATGCACATAAAGGCCACATGTTGCCCTTTCAGGAGGCGTTCCCCGGCAAGGGAGACACCAAGCTCAGGGCGATACAGTTCGATTCCCGCAGGACGATTAAAATTGACGTTTCCCAGCTCTTGGAGGGGAAAGTAATAGCTCTCAAGACGTGTGCGAAGTTGTGCCGCACGCCACTTCGCCGCACGCGAGTTCGCCGAAAAACGGATGTCGGCTACAAGGATACCAGGTGCCTTGAGCTGCTCGATGAGATCATCCGCACACGACATCGTATATCCAAAGGTGTACAGGATACCCATATCAAGCGATTGCTGACACAAGTAACGATGCACAGCCGTTATGCTTGCCTGTAAAAGCATCCCTTGGTCTACCTTACGAGGATAATGCCCGTAGATTTTCGCGAAACCAAGAGAGGCCCAGTCATGGGCAACCTTCAGATACTCACCCTCAACCAGGAGCCACTCGAGATGAAGCATCTCAAGCGCATACTCACTCAACCGTTCGAGACACTCCATTGTCTGTCTCTGATGAACACGATAGCGGTCGATGTCTTGATCAGCCATTTGTGTATATCCATCGCCATCGTCACTCCAGTAGACGCTATAGTGTTCTCCACCAACGGTAGCCGTTCCCCACTGGTCATCGCTGTTCACTTTGGGGTGAATAGCGTTCGCCCACACCCATTCCTCCTGGTCTATATGAATCCATTGAATATCTCGTGTCATGTCATGCCCTCCTATTTGTCCTCATAGATGTTTTCTCTACGCGTTGTAGGTGAAACTGGGAGTTGGTCCCATGTCCGACCATCCAGAAGTCGCCCTCCAGCTTTGGGCGTCCGTCCTCCCCATTGTTTGTGAAAGAAGGCAATACCCTGTTCGACACAACGATCCCGCAAGTCGCGAACCCAGTCGGGGTGACAGGGACGCGCATGGGGACCACTTTCGCCTCCAGTAATCACCCAATGAATACCAGTGAGATCAAGCGATGGTAACGGCCCAAGAAGGGGTTCACATGAGAGAAATTTTGTCCATGCTTTTGAACTACGCAAGGCATTTGCTCGTGCCGACCCGAGGTCTGACTCAACACTGAGACCCATAATTGCGTTCTGAGGCCACTCAAATTGCAGTGTGCAAATCGTGTCCTGCTCATCATGAGAGAATGGCTGCTCAGCACCTTGCTTTTGCAAGAGGCGTTCGACTTGGTTTGGACGTAAAAGACCTTCTCCCTGTGCGAGAAGAAGCCGCTCAGCTTCTTCAGCACCGAGCACTTGCACTATCACGCGTTCTTGCATCGCTCTCGTTAATTCCCATTCCAAGCGGCGAAGTCGTCCAGGTCGCTTGGAGAGAATTTGAAAAGTGTGCCAATGCGCTTGCTCCATCACCTCGAAGGCTTGCAGCAGTACTGTTGCTGGTACTTGGCTATGCAAAAAATCACTCATGGAGTTGACAAACCACCGCTTTGGCTGCCGTACTGAGAGCGGCTCGCGTAATCGATCAGGAAGAATCTGTATCGTTGAGAATGGCTGAGCATACTGCTTCGGCATAGGTTTGCCCTGCGGATTCCAGTAACCATTATTCTTGACATAGATAGCATGCCTCTGATCATGGAGAGCAAACGCATAGCAATTGTCGCACCCTTCTGAAACCCGTCCACATCCTGAAAGAAAGTTCCAGGTATAGTCCGTCCATTCTATAGTTGATTTTCCTGCCATCAGTGCTCACCTTCTCTCTTACGCTCTGCGTCAAGCTGTGCCTGAACCTCATTCCAAAAATGGACAGGAGGTTGCCAGTCCCAAAGGCCATATGCACCAGTTGCTCTCATAGGAGAGAATGGCCTATACACCATCGGCAGTGACCAAACAAACCGACCTGGCGCAAAATTTCCAAAAGACAATTCCGGCTCCTTTGGCAACTGCTCGTGGAAAAGAAGCGGGGGAAGCCGATACACATCCTCAAGCCATGTAATAGCAACAATATGACCAAGTGGAAATTTCCAGGCATTGCGCGTTCTTCGACCTGGAAGTGGACTCTTCTGAAATCCACCTGCTAGCAATGTCATTGCGAAAGGCTCTTCGTCACACAACTCTTCGGCATCAACCGGAAACGTCGAGCTTGCGTGAATTGCGAGAGGTCCTCGATATTCCGTCGGCCAGCTGCGTGTTTCTAATTTCTTCGCTCCAAGGGCGATCAATTCAGCCCAAGGGTCGGTTAATGTTAAGCATTTGAGTGTGTCACGCTGTAACAACGATACAAGAAGCGGTGAGATCGTTTCTTGTGTGATAGACTTTTGTGAGGTATGTTGCAGAACCATTTTGTACCTTCCTCGCCTCTGCCGAGGTGAGAACTCAGCAGGGGCAACTCTTTTATTACTCTTTATCTAAGATGTCCAGAAACTATTCTTTTGGGAGGGTGCCCCTCAAGGTATTACTCAAGAGTAAGATTGCTTGTTGGTTCCCACGTTTGAGCATGGGCAAAAAGCACAACTCTTTCAAGCTGATCATCAGTGAGACGATAGACATCGGGCTTCTCTGACTCAATATTGGGAACGTACTGCCAAGGACGCTGAGAAGTACCATGAGTCTCTTCGTCATAGCATACGTAGCTCTTCCCACATAGTGCTCCTGGAGTGACACTCCCACTTGCACGAGCATTCTCTAGTGCCTCTCTTAACTTCATTTTGCTTATTCCTCACAAAGACTCATATAAGTGGCGCAGGAGGGCCGAGTGACGGAGCTTGTCTACAGCACTCACCTCTATTTGCCTCGCGCGTTCGCGTGTCACACCCAATTCTCGTCCAGTCTCTTCAAGCGTACAAGTCCTTTCTCCACCTAGGCCCAACCGCAGACGCATCACGAGGTATTCACGCGCAGTCAGCGTGTGTTCGAGGATGGCGTCCAGTTCATTCCCAAGAACTTTGTCGGTCACTTGCTCCTCCAGAGCCATGCTAGTATCAGGCAAAATGGAGCCAAGCGATTGATCTTCTGCCTCACCATATAAAGGATCATCCAGCGAAATTGGAGAATTGGCGGCACATTGTAACTCTTGTATGCGTTCGGCATCAAGCCCCGTCGCCTCGACCAGTTCTGCCAGATTCGGCTCACATCCAGATGTTCGGAGAGAGTGACTGCGGACACGCTTGATCTGACGTAGCTGTGTGTGGGCATAGCTAGGAATATGGATGTGTGTGGACTTTTCTTCGAGTGCTCGCCTGATGAACCCACCAGTAGGCATAAGTGCCAAAACGATTCCCCCGCCGATAATCGTATCTTCCTACAGCGTGCATTAAACCTACGTTGCCCTCTTGGATGAGATCAGGCAAACTCATCCCACGTCCCATATATTTCTTAGCGATGCTTACCACTAAGCGCAGGTTGGCTTCGGTCATCTGGCACCTGGCCTGCTCATCACCATCCAGAATGCGCTTCGCTAAAGCCAACTCCTGGTCGTCCGTCAACAGAGGAAAACACCCTAGTTCGCGGAGATAGGCAGCCAGACCATCATGCTCATCATTATTCACGCGCACAATGCCCTTGCGCTGCTCATCTCCTCCTGCAAACATGGCCGCAGGAAAGACCTCATGATCAGGAACGCCACCTAGCTCGTTCTGTACCTCTGGAACGCACGTATCTGGCTCTTGCACAAGCAAAGAGTCTGTCATCTCTTTCAAATCTCCTTTCGAGGTGTATGTCCAGACAAACACCTCTCGTTATCAACGGAAGCAAAGCACTGCGGTTGCGTTTGCCTAGGTAAGTACAATGGATGCTTCGGACAACCGCGCAGCGTTGTGCCCAAGCAGGAAAGCGAATGACCCTGAGAAGCCAAAAGCTGGAGTACCTCTTGATCTCGATCACGAAGTCGTCCCTCTTGTCCCCAAGCAACTACAAGCAAGAGAGACCGAGTCGCCGCCTCAAGCAGATATCTATTGTTCTCTGGCCCAATTGCATCAGTAGCACTAGAGAGTTCGCGTGGATCAGAGGCACACCACGCAAAGAGATTGACCACCTCAAGCGAACCGTACCCCCACGTTTGAGCAAAACCAAGAACTCGGCGAATAGTAGGATCGTTGTTCGTTTGATTGGCTGTACTAGGATTGAGCATCACAAACGTAACGCGGGGTTGTTCTGCATCCCACTCGCGCCACAATCTATAGCGATACGGACCATCAAACACAGCACCACCACTCATAAGCGATTCAAGCACTAGGACACCCCTTTCCATGTATGGAAAAGAGGAAATTCCACTCTACGCAAAAACTTGGGCAAGACAGAATTCCACACATTTTTTCGTCCACTCCTAATAACTACCGGTTGATCAGATAACGGCTTCTGTTGCTACTCCTCCACTACAAGGAGCATGTCATCGGGAGCAAAAGGCTGCCATATGCCTGCACATGTGCGGATAGCACGAAATTGGGGTCCACGCTGAGCGACATTCTCGATAAATGTATACATATCAGGGTGAGCTGTTCGCATTTCATCTAGTGTGTAGACAGTTCCCCCAAGAAAGATCATTGGAGAAACGTCAAACGGTTTCTGAGATGAGACTGGAACCGTATGTCCGTCAAAGACCATCTCGCCCTCAATAACTTTCACTATCTCAAAACCGTAAGCATCTTGTAAGGCTGAATGAGCCAGTTCCTCAATCGAGCGTCCTGCTCTCACCACAGTATGAGGTTCCGCATAGAAGCCGTCCTTACTGTAATAGATCACCTTCTCGAGAATAGCCAAAGGAACCTCTATGATACGGTGTTGCTGTGACATCATGTCTCTCATCCTTTCACATCAAAGTTCAACGCTATCAACAATTAGAAGCCCGACATCTCTGAGAGAAAATCGCTGACATTCGCCATCGCTTCCTCAATATTCACATCATTCTCTGACTCCTGCTCTTCCATCTCAGTAGAGATAGGATGAGGAAGAACAACGTGACCACGGGGATACCACAGCGATGCTGGACGCCTTTGCTCCTCGTAGAGGCTCCGATCACGATCTGCAAGTAAGGCCAGAACATAGTCATCGAGAGACATCTCTAGCTCCTGTGCCTCTTGCAACAGATGCACCCGAACGCGGGACATCTCGTGGAACTGCAAGAGTAAGAGCGGCCCTTGAGCCAGAAGTGCTAGGACGAGCTTCTTCAGATACGTCCCCAGTGTCGTGTCGCTCGCGACTGCTTGCTCTGCCGCCGCCTGCACCTGCAGGTCTTGCCCGTTGAACGACATATTTGCGTAGACTGTATTCTGGCCTCGTGGCATCTTCTTACCTCGCCGTCGCTATCGCTGTAGGAAGGGTCGTAAACTTCCAATCCTTGTAGCCCACACATAAGAGACAATAGCCCCGAGCGTTCGCATTTTCAGGATCGGCGAAGACTTTCACATGAGGGACTTTCTCGACCACGTAGCGTTTCAGATAGTAGGCACTTCCACCGATGAAGATTACTGGGTCCATGTCGGTTGCAACCAACCCTCTCGCTGAACCGAGACGGGACGACACCATCTGTTGGAGAGGAATACCAGGAACAGCTAGTGCTGCCTCTACAATCTTTCCCAACGTTTCGGCATTCAAAGGTTTCCCATAAAGGTTGATTACCGGAAGCGTTTCTTGTCGTGCCCCAGCTAGGAGCAACACCTGAGCTTCATCTTCAGACAACTCGCGTTGGAGATCAAAAGCAACTGTGGAGCGCAAGTAATCGAAGGCCATCCCAATACCAATCGCATCACCAGCATTGGCGTCCCTTACGAATTGACCGTTCTCCTTACGCAGAATCTCTGTTGACCAATATCCACAATCAATAACAGCTTTTTTATTTTTACCCGTTCCTCCGTGTAAGATCAGTCCGCTCACCCCCTCCATCACGATTGGCCCGATCTCTAACTGCACCACATAGTCGTAGCCGTTGAAACTGAAGCGGTGTATCCCGTTGAACGCCTGGCGGATCGCTTCGGCACGTGCGGACGTGAACACCGAAACCGGCATACCCGTTCCAACCCGAACCACACACTCATAGGTGTTTTCAGTAGGATTGTATCCCCCTGCCTCGCGCAAGTCTTTGGGACAGAGAAGCGTCGCAATCATGTTGAGGTGCAAGATCAGGTTATGTAATCCCCAGTAGCGGTCTGCCACACCTCGGGGATCAATGGCCCCCGGTCCTTGTTGCTGGGCCAGCTTGCCAACTAAGTAATGCCTTTCCTGATAGGTAATCAAGAACTCTCCCTCGTTGGGATTGAGTGAGGTCTGAGTGCCTACTGAAAACCGCTGGTATTCCTGCTCTGGAATCTCCGCAATGAAACTGGTCGTGTAGGCATGGCACTCGTTGAGACCGTCGGCATCGCGCAAAAATCCAATGGATGTGCGGTTCCCGAAATCACCACCGAGGTGATAGAGTGGCCGCTTCACTAATTTGCTCATCATATCCTCCAGTTGGTACAATAATAGCTTGGTACACTGTAAAGCGTACCTATGAAAACGTGAGGTACGTTCGATAACGTACCAGACGCACTCCGAAAGAAATGGCTCTTTGAATACGCCCCAACGAGGTCTAAACTGAATCGCTTAGGCCCCCTTGAGGAGTAGCGAGTTCGGCCATCGCAGAGATTGAAGAACTTTCACGAGTTCTCCACACAACCTGAAGCTGACCTCCGTTTGCTCACGGAGTTTGAGTCCAGCGTCGTTCAGAGATTCGAGTATTGCCTGAAACTTTGCGCGATACTCCTTCATGGCAACAGTGCTGTTTTGCACGCGAACTTCTCGGCTTTCGGCTGTGGCGGTCTGGAAATCGATTACGTTGGTGTCTTCCTGCTGCTGCTCACTGCCCTCTATTGTTAGAGAAGCATCTGCACTATCAGCGGCATTTTCTCCTTGTTTCTTAGGCATCCTTTTCTCCCTAACTTTCTTGCTTCCTGTTTGTCTGGACATACACCTAAAAATTGTCATAATCAATACTTCCATGTGGAAGTACACAACGACTGCTTGCTCTTACACCAATTAAGCCGATGCAGTAGCAGTAGAATACTGAGTCCAGGTGTTTGTCTGGACATACACCTGAGGAAGTTCCACCACCACGACTTCAAAGAGAGACATGAGTTCCCGGTGGTTGCGTAATATGGCACGAAAAGAGTTTTTCAGATGCCAGTATGAGCCAGTGAAATTCACTGCAAGGCGACCACAACGACACTGCCCACGCACACCTCCTACTTGCACTCGGGTTTCAATCAACATTCGATGAAATGACCACAGCTTGAGCAACAAAGAATAGGGGCGTGTGCCTAGCACCATATCTGGAGACTCGAGGGCAACAAGAGAACTCTGGACCACAGAAAGAACCTGAAGAAGAACTTCATCAAGATCATCATATTGCTCTGGCACAACGTCGTGGACGTTCTGGCTGAGTACAGCCACTGCATACGCAAACTGCTCTTGCAAGGCGGCGAAGGCGAGAAATTGTTCCTGCCGCCGCACACGGTACAACTCTGTCTCAAGGGTTTCTGACCCATTAGAGACCATCGCGTTGCGTCTGGAACTGCGGTACAGAGTGGTCTGCTTCATGCCATCACCTCCCGTCGAAGAACGACTTCTGAAGCATCCTGCGTGGACTGTGTGCGCCGCCGTTTGCGCTGGGCCAGTTGCCGATCAATATCCTGGGCAACGAGAGCCTGGATCACACCTTCAAGCGAGGCATTGCGTCCAAACGCTCGCTGCATTGACCCAATGACCTGCACCAGATCAATCAGTCCAGGATCACCCTCCGCTGCCTCACGCCCAATCATCGCCTGAAGCTGTTGCAGCACCCCCAGTGTCCGCCGCACATCCCCCGTATAGGAAAGCTGCTTTTTCTTGGGTGCAGATGCCTCATTAGGGAAGCGCAGACGCCAGATGAGAAAGGACACTATCACGCCTACGGCAAAGCCAAAGAACACAAGACACATTTCCATGAGCACTAGCGAACTATTGGTCATCGTACCCATTGCTAACGTCCTCCTATGCAACTGCGACTGGCTGCAGTGCGGGCGACTGAAAGCCATCTTTGGTGTTCCGCAGTACGTAGCTGAAAGTTGGGGTACTGGTAAAGAGGGCAGGCGCACCAGAGACATTGACCACCAGGTCTGGCCTTCCGTCGTGATTGACATCTTTGACCTGTAAGGTGACGACTGCCTTCTCAGGACTCGGCCAGAGGAGCTGGGGGCCGACAAAGACCTTCGCATGAGTTACATCGCCTCCAGGAAACTCGATCACCTCGATACGTCCATGGAGGTTGAGGCCGATAAAGTGCGTCTTCTGCGTGTGGCTATCGTGATCGCCAACCACTGCGTCCAGATGAACTGTGCGTGTCGTGCCGTAGGTCCAGTCGTTATAGCGGTCCTGGCCCCAGATAAACACCAGCGAACAAACGATATAGAGTCCCAAGAGTACCACCATCGCGATTCCTATCGGGAAGAGCCAATGCATTCTACCCCCTTGTGCTGACACAGTAGGTCGCTCTTTAGTGACCCGACCACGAGCGCGAGCGCGCGGAGCAGAGGGAGCAGTAAAACGATGAGGGCTATACTGCTGCAGAGCTGTAGTACGGGGAGTAGTAAGAGTATTGAGAACAACAGAAGTGCGACGGCGAGTAGAATAGGTCATGGGCACAGGCTCCTGATACTGGGAGGATTCTTCTTCATAGATATCAGCTTCCTCATTCACTACTACTTCCTCATCTTTCAGGTGTTCAGTCTCAACCGGCTGAACAACCTCTAATTCCTCTTCCTCGACGTACTCTTGCGCCTGGGTCTTGGGAGCTGGTCGGGCTGCATTCTGCTGGCGACGAGTTGGAGGAACAGGAGGAGCTACTTCTTGATCATCTTTTTCAATCACAGCGACATCTGCCTGAATCGGCTGACTTTTGCCGCTCCAGGTGCGGTCGTCACGAGTATTACCATTGCTCATTGGGCGATCACCAGACCAGGACCGTCCTGCTGAGGTTCGTGGAGGAATATCATCACCCGTCGGGCGAGTATCAGACCAAGCACGATTAGTACGCTGCTGAGGCAGAGCAATGACACTACTCTGATCATCAGCTTGCCAGGAGCGTACCGGAGTCTTTATCCTACTACGTAGTGGGACACCCTCTTGTGGGGGTGTAATCGTCTGATTAATTTGCCGATGTCGGAGAACCGACTTGGCATTATTGGGATTGTTCATCATAGGTCAGATAACCCTTTCTACCTCTGCTGAAATGCTTCGGGATGCTGTGGATTATTGACCGCTCATTGGGAACTGTGCGAGAATGCACATAGCCCTGTAGCGGCTCTTTACAGATACAGGGTGAGGTGTAAGGAGAACGTGAACGGTCTTGCCGGGCCTTGGACACGTTCTCCTCACCACCACCCACTACAAATGCCTACCATAAAATACCCTCTCCACCTTGTTTCGTAGATACCCTTCCATCCCTTCCAAGAAAAAGACTCCGAGAGACGCACTACTTTGGACGGGGTCTGTAGACGTTTATCCCCATTTTGGTATCTTCCCGACCAGGAACCGATATATTACCTTCGGAGCTTGCAATCGTGACAGAATTGCCACTTTTCGACAGACCTTGTTCCTGGCTCAAATCAATCTCAAGGATCAACTTGTTTCCCTCAAGTTTTACTTCAATGTTTTTCACTTTGAGAACCTCCTTCCTTTCGATGTACTGGAATACCCTCACCACTTCTGATCTCTATAGAAATACCCTGCCACCTGTTCGTACCCTTCGTCTCTTTGAGAGGACAGGTAGTGCTTCGCTAACATGAATAGGGTAAGGTCGAAACACTCATTCGCGTCACCTCGCACCACCTATGCAGTAGTGTAGCAGTTGCTAGAGATCTCATGACGGCTTATAACGGCCATTTGCATGTTCCTAGAAGCTGTGCGTGAGCCATGAGTACCCGTCGTGTAGTTAGAAGCGTTCGCCCATAGACAGAATGAAAGATTTATACGTCGTGAGGCTTCCCAAGCTGATAGAAGCTAAAAATAGAGAAGGCAGCAAAGAGGGAGTGGCTCTTTGGAGAGGGCTAATGGCCGCTAGCAGCCATTAGCCCTCTCTTTTTTTTGCTACACTCAGAAGTAGGGGAAGCTCGAGACAATTGCATTGTCACAGGGGCGATCCAGAACAGATGAAGAGCAGGGCAAGGTATGCTATACTGACCGAGGAAAAGAAGTTCAGTGAAGAAAGCACCTTGGCCTGGTACAGCAAAACACGACAAAAGAGGAATAGGAATGCAAAAAGTTACGCCACTACGCTCTACACCCCCCATCCAGCCAATAGTGCATATCAATACCTTCGGGGCTTTCCTGCGCTATTTACGAGAGAGAGAGCAGATACCACAAAGTGAATTAGTCAGTACGTTCTCCTACTTTTTTGAAGAGCATCATGTTGCTCCATTGACTCCTGATATGTATCGGAAGATGGAAAAAGGCAAGCGTGCCGCCCAGTACGAGGAGCTACTCCCCTTATATGCGGCACTCACTGGGAATGACTTCAAGCTCTCTCCACAAGAAAGAGTCACCTACGTTCGTCTCGCTCGGTTAAAGTTGGAAGGACTCCAGCGGAAAAAGCCAAAGGTGCGGCCCGATGGAGAATGGCGGCTGCTCGAAATACAGCTTGCCCAACTTGACCAAGATACAAAATCAGTACGGGAAATTGAAGCAGAGGGGCAGACAACTGAAAAACGCACACGACAAAAAAGCTCGCTCGATACCAGCCATATCGTCGGGCGCGAACCCTGGCTTGTGAAAATGCGCTCGTACCTAGATACAACTGCGAAAAAGCTCGTCGTGATACAGGGGATGATGGGCATCGGTAAAACCTCTGGCATGAAACTTCTGTTGCAGAGCCTCCTGGATCGCGAAGAATGCTGGCCCATTCTTTATACCTTTTCAACGGCTGCTGATATTACACCTGCTGATCACCTGGATACGTTTCTCGCAACAGTTCTCGCGGAATTGCACGTCTCGGAGCCGGAAGCAAGCAAAACACCGCCACTGGCGAAGCGCATTGAACAGGTCACAAAGCACCTGGAGGCAATGGAACAGCGTGTTATCCTGCTTCTCGATGACGCACAGGTCATCATCGATGAACACGGCCAGCTTCCATGTGAGTGGCAACAGTTTTTTGCGGAGTACCTCAGTTCGACCCATCAGGCACTTATCTATATGGCAACACGCCAATGGCCTCTATGGCTGGGACGGAATCGAAGCTTTGTCGTTGATGGAGAGGAAGCGATACTGCCACGCCTTGATCGGCAAACTGGGATTCATATCTGGCAACGCTTAGGTTTTACTGATGTCCCTGAAAAACTTTTGCAAGATGCAACGGATCGTTGTGGTGGCAATGCACTGATGATCGAACTTCGCGCGGCCAACCTTCAGCGACCACGCTTCTCTTTTGGCTGGCAACGCAACAAAATAGCGCAGGAAAAGAAGAGCGAACATCAACAACTCATTGAGCAACTGCTGACAGATACGCACATCTTTGGGACAGCTGATGTCGAGGCCCGCCAGCTCTTGCAGCAGGTTATAGGAA
>JAABVA010002851.1_pt1 | contig 16881 bp, 16 predicted proteins | sample 5560331 | NCBI WGS metagenome assembly JAABVA01 (sample SAMN12812661, study PRJNA571458) | rock metagenome | isolation source: Antarctica rocks | place: Antarctica: Victoria Land, Mt New Zealand sud | collected 2016-01-07 | reverse complement strand
GACCTGGGCTGTTACGGATTACCAGCATATTGGGCGCTTCCCAACGCTATCCCGTTGACAGCCTGGTCAACCGGTTCGGTACCGCGTCACCGCCGCAGGATCGAAAGTCACGCCCCAACCCGGTCGTTCCGACACGACGGCCTCGCCCGCCTCCATCACTATGCCGTCGCGATACAGCGCGCTGAACCAGGGCATGTGTTCAAGATAAGTCGCATTCGACAGTCCCGCTAAAACCTGCAGCGACATCTCGCTGAACAGGTGCGACGACACCGGCACGTCGAAGGCGGCCGCCATATGGGCGACGCGGACGAACTCCGTCACGCCACCGACGCGCTGTAAGTCGGGCATCAGCACGTCGGCCGATTTCAGCTCCAGCATCTGACGGAAGCCGTAGCGGGTGTACTCGGTCTCGCCGCTGGCGATCGGCGTGTCGAGCGCGGCCGCGACCCGGGCGACGCCCTCCAGGTCATAAGCCGGCAGCGGCTCCTCGAACCATGTCAGGTCGAACGCCTCAAGCTTGCGGCCGAGGCGGATCGCCTGATCGACCGTCAATTGCTGGTTGGCGTCGGCCATCAGCTTGATGCCGGGCCCGATCGCCTCCCGCACCGCGCGCACGCGCTCGGCGTCCTCGGTGGCGTCAGGCTTGCCCAAACGCATCTTCACCGCGCGGAACCCGGCCCGCACGAAGCCCGCCGCCTCCGCTTGCAACTCGGCTATGCTGGACGACAACCACAGCCCGCCGCTCGCGTAGGCCGGCACGCGGTCGCGATGCGCGCCGATCAGGCGATAGATCGGCAACCCCGCCGCCTTGCCCCGGATATCCCACAGCGCGCCGTCGATGGCGGAGATGCCCATGACCGGCACGCCTTTATGGCCGACGAAGTTGATGTCAATCCATGCGTCGTGCCAGAACCGGCTGGTGAACGCCGGGTCGCGCCCGACCACGAGCGGGACCAGGCTGCGCACCATCTCGTCCAGCACGGCCACACGCTTGTCGTTCAGCGTGAATACCAGGTTCTCGCCGACCACGCCCGCGTCGGTTTCGAGGTGCACCAGGACGACGCCCAGCACCTCGATCGGACCCAGGCCGCTCATGATCGGCTTCTCGAGCGGCAGCCGCAGCAGCGTGGTCTTGAGCGCGGTGACCTTCATGACGAACCCCCTATTGCGTGACGGTGATCGGCGTGCGGCGGTATCGCTCCACCACGTCCATGTCGGGATCGCAGCCGAGGCCCGGCGCGTCCGGCACGGCCAGCCAGCCATCCTGCACTTCCGTCCAGGGCGAGAACGGGCTGGCGTCCAAGTCCACGAACAGCCGTTCCAGCGGCGGCGCCCCCAACGTGGCAGCCAGGTGCAAGGAGGCGAGGAAACCCGGGCCAAAATAGGCGCAGTGCGGCACGACGCGCACGCCAAACGCCTCTGCCAGGGCGTAGATCTTCCGCGCTTCAGTGATGCCGCCGATCTTGGTGACGCTGGGCTGGGCGACGTCGACAGCGCCCGCTTGGAACAAATGGAGGAAGTCGTGCAGCCCGGCGGCGTTCTCACCCGCCGCGATGGGCACGCCTGCCGCTCGCACGCGGGCAAGGCCGGCGTGGTCCTCGGGCGGCCAGACCGGCTCCTCCAGCCAATGCAGGTTCGCGGGACGCAGCGCCTCGGCCATGCGAAGCGCCTCTGCGACCGACCACGGGCAGTTGCAGTCGTTCATCAGCAGGATATCGGGGCCGATCGCCTGCCGCGCCGCATGCACCTCCACGGCGCCGATCTCGTGCAGCTTGATCGCGCGGTATCCCTCGGCCACGGCGCGTGCCGCATTGCGCGCGACGGTCGCCGGGTCGCCGTAGCGAAGCAGGCTGGCATAGGCCGGCACGCGCGCGCGGCGGGCGCCGCCGAGCAGCTGGGACAAAGGCAAGTTGGCCCGCTTGCCCGCGATGTCCCATAGGGCGATGTCGATGCCCGACAGGGCGTAGGTGACTGGGCCGTTGCGCCCGAACAGATGCAGCTTCTGCATCGCATCCAGCATCAAGGCGGAGATGTCACAGGGGTCGGCGCCGATGAACAGCGGGGCGACCAGCGTGTCGAGTGCCGTCCTGGTCGTGGGATTGGCGCCGTGCCCGAACGCCTCGCCCCAGCCGGTGATGCCTGCATCGGTGTCCACGCGGATCAACAGGATGTCCATCGTGTTCCAGTCCTTGCCGCCGACGTTGTGGCGCGGGCCGTCATAGACGTAGGGCAAGTGGACCAGGATGGTGGCGACTGCGACGATCTTCATGCGGCACGGCCCATGTAGGCGCTCTCCAGCCGGGCATGCAGGTCGGCCGCCCCCGTAAGCGCGTGAAGCGCGACGCGGCCCTGCGCCAGCGCGTAGACCCGGGATGCCACGGCCAGCGCCTTGTCGATCAGCTGTTCCACCAGCAGCACCGCCGTCCCGGCGTCGCGCAACCGCACCAGCACGGACAGCACGCGATCGACCAGCACCGGCGAGAGCCCCGCCGACGGCTCGTCCAGCATCAGCAGGCGCGGACGGCGGACCAGCCCCTGCGCGACCGCCAGCATCTGCTGCTGCCCGCCGCTCAGCGCGCCGCCGCGATCCTGCCGCTTGGCCGCGATCTCCGGGAAGAAGGCCAGCGCCTCCTCGACCCGCACTGCCCGTTCGGCACGCGGCAGGCCGTATGCTGCGAGGTCGAGATTGTCGGCGACCGAGAGTTGCGTGAACACCCGGTGCCCCTCGATGACGTGCACCAGCCCGCGCCGCGACGCCTGCCGCGGGTCTGCGCCGGTGCAATCCTCCCCGGCGAAGCGCACCCGTCCGGCGGAAGCTGGCAGCAGGCCGGAAACGACGCGCAGCAAGGTCGTCTTGCCCGCCCCGTTCGGCCCCAGCAGCGCCACGATCTCGCCGGGTTGCACCATCAGGTCGAGGCCGTGCAGCACCCCCACCTTGCCGTAGCCGGCATGCAGCCCGGCCACCTCCAGGAGCGGGTCAGCCACCGAGATAGGCATCCACCACCTCCCGGTGCGCGCGGATTTGGGCGGGCGTGCCGCTCGCGAGCGTCTGGCCGAGGTTCAACACGGTCACCCGATTGCAGACCGCGAAGATCAGGTCGGCATGGTGCTCCACCAGCAGCACGCCGGTTCCCCGGCGGCCGATCGCCATCACCAGCGCGCCGAGACGGGAAATCTCGTCGGCCGACAGTCCGGCGGCCGGCTCGTCCAGCAGCAGGAAGGCAGGTCCGGTCATCAGTGCGCGGGCGATCTCGACGAAGCGCAGTTCACTGTGCTGCAGCCGGTCGGCACGCACGCTGGCCAGGGTTTCCAGCCCTACGGCACGCAGCGCCTGCATCGCCCGGCGGCGCAGCATCGCCTCGTCGCTGCGATGGCGCGGCAGGCGGAGCAGCGTCTCGGCGAAGCTCGCGCGGCCCAGGGTCGTGCCGCCGACCATGACATTGGCCAGCACCGACGCCTCGCCTACGATGCGGGGCGTCTGGAACGTGCGGGCGATGCCGCCGGAGGCGCGCGTGTGCGCGGCGCTAAGGGGCAGCGCCTCGCCGGACGCGGTAAGCGTGCCCGTTTGTGGCGTCGCGAAGCCGCATATGACGTTCAGGGTAGTGGTCTTGCCGCTACCGTTCGGACCGATCAGCCCGTGCACCTCGCCGGGGTGCACATCCAGGTCCAAGCCGTCGATCGCACGCACGGCGCCAAAGCGCAGCGCGACGCCGCGCAGCGTCAAGCCGCCGATGCCAGGCTTGGAGTCCAACAGCCCCGGCAACTCCTGCAAGCGGGGCAGAATAGTACGTCCCGACGCCAGCGGGCGTCGGCTGCTGCGGTCGAGCAGTTCGGCGATACCGCCGGGCAGGGCGAGCACGATCAGCAGCAGCAGGGCGGCGTAAAGGAAGGTGGACCACACCACGAGCGGGGCGGCGACCTCCGGCAGCACGGTCAGTAGCACGGTGGCCAGCAGCGGGCCGATCACCGACCCGCGCCCGCCGATCAGGATGGCCACGAAGAACATCACCGACAGGTCGAAGGTGAAGGCGTCGGGCGTGATGTAGGATTGCAGGGTCGCGAACAGCCCGCCCGCGACCGCGGCCGTGGCGCCGCTGAACAGGAACACCGTCAGCAGCAGCCCGGCCTTGGAGACGCCGCTCGCCTCGGCCGCCACTTCGGCATCGCGCAACGCCACCAATGACCGGCCGAACCGGCTCGAGGCCACGTTCAGCGTCATCCATGTGCACAGCACGCTCACGGCAAGACAGAGCAGGTAGAAACCGAGCGTCGTGTCCAAAGGCGCGGGCAGCGTCGGGCCGGGCACGCCGATACCGCCGCCGGTGACACCGGTCCAAGCCAGCGCCACCTGCGTGACGATGGTGGCGAAGCCAAGCGTCGTCATGGCGAAATAGAAGGTGCGCAGCCGCAACGCGGGCAGGCCCACCACCACGCCGGCGGCCGCGCCGAGTACGGCGCCAGCCGTCAGGGCCGGGAACGGGCCGATGCCGAGCTTCTCCACCAGCACGCTGTCCGCGTAGGCGCCCAGGGTCAGCAGCGCGACCCAACCGATCGCGAGCTGCCCGGCAAAGCCGACGACCAGGTTCAGCCCCGACACCAGCACCCAGTAGATCGCCGCCCGGGTCGCGATGGACGTCCAGTAATCCTCGCCCGCAAAAGGCAGCGCCAATGCCAAGGCCAGCATCGCGAAATACAGCCAACCTGCCGACAGCCACCGTGGGGGCGACCAGCCCGGCGCCGCCGCGGCCTCCGCCATGACCTTGTCGCCGGGCACCGCCTACACCCGCCGCACCGCGGGGGCGCCGAACACGCCCTGGGGTGCCGCCAGCAGCACGACGATGAACACGGCGAACACGGCCACGCTGGCGAACACGCCGCCCACGGTGAAGTTCGCCGTCTGCTGGAACAATCCGAGCGCCAGGCCACCGGCTACCGCGCCACGATTGTTCCCGAGGCCGCCCAGTGCCACCGGAACGAAGCCGTAGAAATTCAGCATCGCCCCGTTGGCGAAGAACGCCAGCAGCAACTGCCCGCTCGCGAACCCGGCGAGGCCGGCGATCGCCGCGGCCAACGCGAAGCTCGCCATGCGCAGGCGGCGCTCGGGAAGGCCCAGGGCGCGCGCGGCAAAGTTGTCCTCCGCGATGGCGACGAAGGCGCGGCCGACCAGGGTGCGCCGGTACATCCATTCCAGCCCGGCGATCACGGCCGCGCAGGCCAGCAAGGGAAGCCAGAACTTCTCGTCCCAAACCCCGGCACCGATGCCGAGCAGGCGGGGGAAGGGCTGCGGCTCCGTGCTCCATTCGATGGCGGTGAACTGCTGGATCAGCAGCGCGGCGGCCAACGTGGACAGCACGTAGAGGTGCTTCTCCAATGCCGCCAGCACCGGGCGCACCACCACGATTTCCGTCAAGACCCCGATGGCGGCGCACGCGGCCAAGGTCAGCACGAGGCCGAGCGGCGCCGGCATGCCCCACCGCGCGATGAACAGCGCGCCGAACACCCCGCCCAGCATGCCCAGCTGCCCGGCGGTGAAACTCATCACCCTGGATGCCGCGAACATGACGTTGTAGGCGATGCCGATCAGCGCATACACCGCCCCCAGCGCTAGGCCCGAGGCAATGATGGAAGCGAGCATAGCGCCGGCTCAGGCGTAGCCGGGCGCGAGGCTGAAGGCGCCGTCGCGCTGCGAGTTGGCGCGCGACATCACGACGTCGCCCTGGGGATAGCCGTTGTGCTGCTCGGGCGACCATCGGTAGTCGCCGAACATGCCTGGATAGCCGTTCAAGCCGTTCCAGTAAGCGACGATGGCGTCGGACGCGCTGGATTTCTGCGCGTCCACCGCGCGGGCCACCAGGTTCACCGCGTCGTAGCCGCAGGCGACCCACCACAGCGAGGTGTCGGAAAGATCGACCTTTCCTTTCAGCTGGGCCACGAACGCCGCCGTCCGCTCCGGCAACTTGCCGCCGGCGTCGAAGCTGCAGCTGCGGTAGCCGACCATGAAGACGTTCTCCCAGTTGGCCGGCTTTTCCACCAAGCCTTTCAGGTCGCCGGACCCGAGCGAGGGGTGGCCCAGGATCGGCACGTCCCAGCCCAGTTGCGCCCGCACGTTCATCAGGCGCGAGAGCAGCCCGGTGCTGACCGTCCAGACGACGATCGCTTTTGCCCCTGCGGTCTTGGCGCGCAGCATGTCGGGGGTCACGTCGGGCTGGGTCGCATCGATCAATGCTTGGCTGACGACAGTGGCGCCGTCCCGCCCGAACGCCGCCACCGATGCCGCGACCGCGCTGGTGCCGTATCCGGTGGTGTCGCCGAACACCGAAACGTCGCAAACCTTCATCACGTTGAGGCAGTAGCCGCGAACCGCATCGTCCCACTGGCCGTTGGAAGGCGCCATGCGAAAGGCGCTCGGAAACTTCACCGGGTCGATCAGGGAGTTGACGACGCAGGGGTGGATGCACGGCATCTTGCCGCGAGCCATGATTGGGGTGGTCGCCAGCGCCTCGCCGGAGTTGGTGGGTCCCCAGATGGCGTGGACCTTCGCGCGACTGATCAGCTCCTGTGTGGCGTTGACGGCCTTGGTCGGGTCGCCCTGGGTGTCGCGGGTCAGCACCTCGACCTTGCGCCCGCCGGCCGCGTTGATCTGCTCGGCCGCGAACACCACGCCGCGGTTGAAACCGATGCCGGGAGCGGAGCTTGGGCCGGTGAGGGCGGCGAGCCAGCCAATGCGAATCGGCTCGTCGGCCTGGGCGGCAGCGCTATGAACTAGGGCGGGACTGGCGAGGGCGCTGCCCGCCCCAAGCACGAATATACGGCGTGTCGTGGCCATCGCGTTTCCTCAGCCATCCGCTTCACTGCGGCTTGTGGGCTGCAACCATCCGGCAATTCTAGAAACGGGTCAATCGTAAGCGGATGTAGCAGAAGGGTCGTTCACGTCATTCCAGTCCATTCTGCGATGTTACGTTTGGCGGTAGGAAAAACAGGATGGGGCTGTCCTTGCAATTACACGGACAGGCCATGCGACAGCCGAGCCTCTCGCCGCGGTGGGCAGATGCCGCCTGCGGCCCAAGGTCGTGCGCGCCCAAACCCATGAGATGTCATTCAAAGACGCGAAAATGCCGACAAAGCCTTTCAGCCCACAGCGACGTCAAGCCGACCGCGACGCGGAGTCCTCCAACTCTGGACTCGGCGGGACCTTCAACGTTGCAGTGAAGCACGTGTGTCCCTGGCTGCGATCTATTACCAGGCGACCCTGCCGAGCACCATGAAGCAACCCGGTGACCACACGCATGCCAAGGCCCTTGCTATGGGAAGGATCGAAGTCATAAGGCAGGTTCTGCCCTTCGTCCTCCACGGTCAGCATTGCCTCATGGTTCCTGGGCCGAAACGTGGCCTTGACGGTTCCCTTGCCGTATTTCAACGCGTTGGTGACAAGCTCCACCACGATCAGCCCCAGCGTTGGCGCTTCCGATGACGGCCATTGCACGCTGTGCGCGTCGAGGGTGATAACGCGACCATCCAAGGTGGAGGCGAAGGCGGCTTGCTGGTCATCGATCAGGCTTCGCAGATAGGTGGCCACGTTCACATGGGATGCCGCACCGGCGCGGTACAAGTGCTCGTGCATGGCTCCGAAGGTGCGGATGCGCCCGGCGCTTTCCTGCAACTGCTGGGCAACGTCGGGGTGGGCTGTCGCCCTCGCCTGCATCAGCAGGAGCGCCTGCACCGTCGCCAAGCTGTTCTTTACCCGATGATGCACTTCCTGGACGAGCAGGTCCTTCTCGCCCAGCATGGCGTCCATCTCGCGAACCAGGGCGTCCTTTGCAGCCCAGGCATCCGTGCGTTGCTGGAGGGTCCGCCGCAATTCGAGTTGCGCCATGACCTGCCGCGCCAGCGCTGTAAGGGTGAACGACTGGCGCTCGGACAGGCCACCCGGGCGCGGCTTGTCGTCCAGCACGCATACGGTTCCGAGCGGCAACCCCTCCGCCGTTTCCAGCACCGCGCCTGCGTAGAAGCGTAGTTTCGGCCCGTCGGTAACCAATGGGTTGCTATCGAAGCGCCGGTCCTGCGTCAGATCCGGGACCACCAGCATGCCGAGTTGCAGGATCGCATGCATGCAGATGGACACATCGAGCGGCGTTTTCCGGATGCCTAAGCCAATTTCCGCGGCAAACCATTGCCGTTTCTGGTCGACTAGGTTGACCACTGCAATCGGCGCCTCGCACACGTATGCAGCGATCTGGACAAAGTCGTCGAAGGTTGCGTCGGCCGCTCGATCGAGGATGTCATAGCTGCGAAGTGCCGCGAGCCGGTCGGCTTCGTCCCACATCCGGGATGCTTCCTTCGGCTAGATGCGCCGGCACAGGGCGAAGAAAGGCCAGGCGCTGTCGGCTAAGTTGATCTTTGCGCCACTTTGTAGCGTTAGACCATCATTGCTGCAAATGTGTGCGATAGCATGCAATCTGTCATTCATTTGCAACCCTTGGCTGCCAGCCGGCTTGGCGCACAATGAAGTCTCATGTGCAGCCCCCACCCGCGGTCATTGTCGCCGAAGATGAAGAACTCATCCGCATGATGGCAACCGACATGCTGACTGACGCAGGTTTCGCCGTGATCGAGGCGGGTCACGCCGAGGAGGCGTTGGCTATTCTGGAGGCTCAGGCCGCCGACATCCACGTCTTGTTCACCGACATTCACATGCCGGGCACAATGGATGGATTGAAGTTGGCCCACCATGCCAGCAGCCACTGGCCCTGGATCGGGTTGCTCATCGCCTCGGGCGATGTCACGCCGAAGACGGCGGACATGCCGGCGGGAAGCAAATTCCTGGCGAAGCCGTACAATCCCGACCATGTCATCGCCCACGCTTGGGACATGATCGCTGCCAAGTAATGAAGGGTCCGTAGACCCCGATGGGAGGCTCCGCACCACGGAGCCTCCCCGGCAGGCGCTTCAGTTCTCAGTCCGTTTCTGATTCACGCCGGTTTCGGCAAGCTCCAGCATGAACGTGTCGTACGGCACGAAATGAACCCGGTTGCTGACCGCGAACACCGCAGCAGGCGAGTACAGGAACAAAACACCCGCCTGGTCATAGACATGGGCCTCAATGGCCATGACTTGCTTCTCCTGCTCCTTCTCATCCGTGGTCTTGAGCAGCTTGGCGTACATCGCGTCGAACTGCGCATCCTTGGGCATGGTGCGGAACGAGCCGTCCTTGCCGAAGGACTCGCGGTGCATCACGCCCACTGGAAAGGCTGACGTCCAATTGAACACGAACGTCAGCTTGAGGTCCCAATCCTTGCCTGGAACGGCGTCGTAGGCCGGCTTCACCGTCAAGCTGGCCGCGGCCAGGTTCTTGGCGATCCGTCCACGACCGGCTTAAGGCTCTCGTCGGCTGCGATGACAACGACATTGCCGGGTATCTTCGCAGCCTCGATCGTCGATCGCGCTTTGGCAGCCTCGTACGGATAAGGCTTCACCGCGGCGTTGTAGCCGAAGCGTCCCGGCTGGATGAACGCCGGGGTGACCTGGCCGTAGCCACCCCCCGCGTCCGCCAGCAGGGCGTTGCGGTCGATCGCCATGTTCATCGCCCGGCGCAAGGCGATGTCCTTCCAAGGCGAGTTCGCCTTGTTCTGGTTGAACACCCCGACGAGCGCCGTCTTGGCGTTGTTGACCACCAGCTTGGCGTGGTTGCCGCCCTTGAACGCGTGGGCTTCGACCGGAGTCAGTTGCGTGACGACATCGACCTTGCCATCGCCGCTCGCGACGGATCGGATCGCATCGGCCTTCGAGATGATGTTGTCGAACACGATCCGCGACGTCGGCGTGCGGGCCGGGTTCCAGTAGTTCGGATTGGGTTCGAGAATGACTTCAGGCGAACGCTTGTCGAGTTGCGACACACCAGAGGCGAGAATGAATGGACCAGTCCCCCACGGACCAGCAGCATCTATGACTCACCAGTGGCCCGTCGCGGACCCAGTCGCTTCGTCGACGAACCCAAGCTTTGCCCAGAACGCGTCGGACGGCTCGTGCATGCCGCGCAGCTTCATCAGCGACGCGGAATCACCCTCCGGGAAGGTCATGCGGACGGTGTGATCATCCACCACGTCGAGCTTCGTGTCGGGTGCGAAGTTCAAGAAAGCGCCGGGAGGATGCGGATTCTTGACGTCCTGCACGCGGTCGAAAGCGGTCTTCATGTTCTGGGCGGAGTACGGCGTGCCGTCCTGGTAGGTCACGCCCTCGCGCAACTTGAGCTCGAGCGTGGTTGGGTTGACCCAGTGCCAGCCCGTGGCCAGCGAGGGTTGCCCTTGGCCGTGCTCGTCGACCCGCAGCGGCTCCTCCATGGTGTTCCAGGTGACGGAGAGCCAGTTGACCGGCGAGGGGTCAACGATCGTCACGGTGCTCTCGGGATCGTAGGTGGGTGCTGCCCATCCCCTGCCGCCTGTCGCCGCGAGCAGCCCGCAGATCGCGAGGGACGCGAGCAGCGCCCTTCGACGTGCCGGCCTGCCCGAAGCGGGCCATTTCGGTTTCATATGATCATTTCTTCCTTGATTTTGGTAGCCGGAGAGTTCGGGAAGCAGGTGACGACCCGTCAGCCGACGAGAGGCCTGAGAACAGACTCAAGCTTGCCCTCCGGCGTGTCGTCTTTGATAACCTCGACGATCTTGCCACCCTTGTCTATCACGACCGTGAAAGGGATGGCGCCCTGGTCGTTGCCGAGGTCACGACCGAGCTGAACGGCGTCGCGACCGCCGTATACGATGGGGTATTCGACGCTGTATTTCTTGGCGAACGCGCGAGTCTTGTCGGCATTGTCCAGTGCGATGCCGATGACCACCATGTCGTTCTGCTTGAACGTATCGTAAAGCTTTACGAGCTTAGGTGTCTCGATATGGCAGGGAACGCACCACGTCGCAAAAAAGTAGATGACGGTCGTCTTGCCTCTCCACTGCGACAGCGGCTGCATCGTGTCCGTCAAATCCTTGAAGCTGGAACCCCATACCGCGTCGGATGGCTGCGCCGGCGCATCGGCCGCCCACGAGGCGCCACCCGGCAGCCACGCCGGAGCGATGAGCGCCGAAGCCGCGCCGAGCAGCAGCCGACGATTCAGGTGTAAGGCTTCTACCATGCTATCATGTTCCCTTGATGTCATTGGCGACACGTGCGGCGGTCGGGTGCAATCTCGATGTAAAGAATGAAGCCTCATCTAAACTGTCTTGCATGCAATCGTCTTACAAGCAGAGTAATAGCCTGAAAAGGCTATGCGGTTTCGAGATGTTTCAATGTTTTTGGGTGCGCGTGGCATGAGGCTTCTCTGGCTTCTCCTTTGTATTGCAGTCGCGGCCTCGCCCGCGCGGGCACTGGAGAGTACGGCCGTCAGCAGCCCTCGCGCGGCCGTGACGTTGGTCACCGATACCGATCAAGCGACCGCCGGCCGTCCCTTCAAGGCGGCGTTGCGGCTGCGGCTGGCGCCGGGTTGGCACACCTACTGGCAAAATCCCGGCGACGCCGGCGTGGCGCCGGAACTGTCGTTCGATCCGGTGCGCGGCACGGTGGCGGGGCCGATCGACTGGCCAGCCCCCGAGCAGGTTGCGGAAGGGCCGCTGATTACGTTTGCTTACGAGGGGGACGTCCTGCTCCCGGTGTCGGTCACGCCCGGGGAAGGGCCGACGGCGCTGCGAGCTCACGCGAGTTGGCTGGTCTGCAAGAACGTGTGTGTGCCGGAGGAAGGTGATTTCTCCCTCGACCTGCCGGCCGGCCGGCCGGCGCCCTCCGCCGAGGCGCCGCTATTCGCTGCAGCGTCGGCTCGCACGCCGATCGCCTCGCCCTACGCCGCCCACATCACCCCCGATGGCACACTGACGCTTGACGCCGACCGACCGCTCACGGCGTCGGTGCGCCAAGCGCATTTTTTTCCGCTCGGCCAAGGGATCGACCTTGCGGCGCCTCAGCCCCGATCGGCCAGCGACGGAGCCCTGACCCTCAAGTTGCCGATCGCGGCGGCGTTCGACCCAAAGGCCGTGCTGGCTGGCTTGCTCGTGTTGAAGGACGAGCAGGGCAACTCGACCTATCTCGATGTCACGGCGACGCCCAGGGCTGCTTCCGCCGCCGCGGGCAGGGAGACAGTCGCGCAAATGCTGCTGCTCGCTTTGGCAGGCGGATTGATCCTGAACCTGATGCCATGCGTGTTCCCGGTGCTGGCGATGAAGGCCATGTCGCTGGCGCGGATGTCGGGACATGACCGCAGATCGGTGCGGGCGCACGCGGCTTCCTACACTGCCGGCGTCGTTTTGGCGTTCATGGCGCTGGGAAGCGGCCTGCTGCTGCTGCGGGTCGCTGGCCAGGCCGCGGGATGGGGGTTCCAGTTCCAGTCGCCGGTGTTCGTCGCGGTGATGGCATGGCTGCTGTTCAGCATCGGATTGAACCTGTCCGGCGTGTTCGCCATCGATGGCGGCGTGGCCGGCGCCGGCCAATCGCTCGCCGGGCGCGGCGGGCACGCGGGCAGCTTCTTCACCGGCCTGCTGGCGGTGCTGGTGGCCACCCCTTGCACGGCGCCCTTCATGGGCGCGGCGATTGCGGGGGCGCTGGCGGCGGCGCCCGGGATTACGCTGCTGGTGTTCGCGACCATGGGCGTGGGCCTCGCACTTCCTTATGCGCTGCTTGCCGTCGCACCTGGGCTGGCGCGCGCGCTGCCCCGGCCCGGCGCCTGGATGGACCTGCTGAAGGAGTTGCTGGCGTTCCCGATGTATGCGGCAGTCGTGTGGCTGGTGTGGGTGGTGAGCCAGGAGGCGGGGTCGGACGGTGTGCTTGCCGTGGTTGCCGGGCTGATGTTGCTAGGGTTTGCCGGTTGGGCACTGGGGCGGGCGCAGAAGGGCACCGGGCGGGGCAGGCGGCTCGGGCAGGCGGCGGCCGTAGCCGGGCTTGTGGCGGCGGCCTTCCTGTTGCCGAACATCATGCCGATGCAGGCCGCCGCACGGCAGGTGGAGGCAAGTGAGCCGTTCACCGCCGTCCGCCTGGCAGAGCTGCGCGCCCAGGGCCGCCCGGTTTTCGTCAACATGACGGCGGCCTGGTGCATGTCCTGCCTGGTGAACGAACGCGTCGCCCTGTCCACCCAGGCGGTGAGGGACGCCTTTGCGGCGCACGACGTGGCTTACCTGAAAGGCGACTGGACGCAGCAGGACCCGGCGATATCGACCTTCCTACGCGAGCATGGCCGGGACGGCGTGCCCCTTTATGTCCTGTATGCGCCTGGGCAGGAGCCGAAAGTGCTCCCGCAAGTCCTGACTCCCGGCTTGGTGCTCGCCAGCCTCGATGCGGCAAGAAGCTGATCCAGCGTCAGTCCACCACCGCGGCGTTCACCAGGTCGCGTAGCAGGCTGCGGTAGTGCAGGCGCTGGCGCGGCGACTGCATCATCCACACCACCACGAGGTCGCGCGCCGGATCGACCCACATGTAGGTGCCGCCGGCGCCGCCCCAGTACCAGTCGCCGGCGTCGCCGGGGAACGGTGCCACGCCCGTCCCGGTGCGCACCGCGACTCCGAGGCCGAACCCGTAGCCCGGCCCGGGGAGATAGTAAGGCCCCGGCTTGACGCTGCCCAGTTGGTCGGCGGTCATGTATCGTTCGGTCTGCCGGCCGATCACGCGGTGGCCGTCCAGCGTGCCATCCGCCAGCATCGCCTGCAGGAAGCGGGCGTAATCCTCCGCCGTCGATACCATGCCGCCGCCGCCGGACTGCATCCGCACCGGGTGACGCGGATCGCCGAAGTCGGCATCGATCCCAAAGTTGCGGTCGTCGCTGAACGGCTCAGCGATGCGGTCCTGACGTGGGGCGTCCGGCACGCCGAAACCGGTGTCGGTCATGCCCAGCGGGTCGAGCACGTGCGCCTTCTCGTAGTCGTACAGCGACTGGCCGGACACCACCTCCACGACCCGGCCCAGCACGTCGATGCTGTAGCTGTAGTCCCAAGTGGTGCCTGGCTGGTAGCCGAGCGGCAGCTTCGCCAGTCGCTCCACGAAGGTTGCGAGGTCCGGATCGTTCGCTTCCATATGCGCCTGCCGATAGGCTTTTTTCACCGGCGTGTCGCCGAAGAAGCCGTAGGTCAGGCCGGAGGAATGCCGCATCAAGTCCTGCACGGTGATCGGCCGTTCAGCCGGCATGAGGCGCATGCCGCCAGGCGTTTGCGCGTCCGGCACGCCGACCTGCATGGCAGCGAACTGCGGCAGGTACTTCGACACCGGGTCGTCGAGCTGAAGCCGGCCGGCCTCCAGCAGGGTCAGGGCTGCCACCACCGTAATCGGTTTGCTCATGGAATAGATGCGGAAGATGTCGTCCGCCCGCATCGGCGCGCTGCCCTGCGGATCGCGGCTGCCGACTGCCTGCTCGTAGGCGACCTTGCCGTGACGGGCGATCAGCAGCACCGCCCCCGGCAGCACGTGGTCGGCTACGTCCTGCTTCAGCAGGGCAGTGAGAGCATCGAGCTGCCGGCCATCAAGCCCAACGCTGGCCGGGTCGGCCCGCGGCAGCTCCGCCCCGGCGGCGAGATGGCATAGGCCCAGCATGGCGCTGGTCAGCAGCAGGCGCTTCATGATGTTTCCTCCGGTCGTGGCGGTCTTTTAGCGCCGCATCGCTTGACGGGAAGATACGATGCCGCCGCGCTAGCGACAACGCGGGTAGCTGGTGACCCTGCCCCCGTTGTGCCCTCGCTCATAAGCAGAGTCCGTTCTCTGTATGCCCCTTGTTGGGGCGGGCTGCAAAGGCTTCAGGGGTGAGACCGTTCAGGCTCGTGTGTGGGCGTTCTGTGTTGTAGTCGATCCTCCAAGCTTCGATGATCCGGCGCGCCGAGGGCAGGCTGCCAAACAGGTGCTCGTTCAGGCATTCATCGCGGAACCGCCCGTTGAAGCTCTCGACGAACCCATTCTGCTGCGGCTTGCCCGGTGCGATGTAGTGCCACAGCACCGAGCGCTCCTCCTGCCAGCGCAGGATCGCATGCGACGTCAGCTCTGTGCCGTTGTCACTGACGATCATCGCCGGATAGCCACGCAGGGCCGCGATCCGGTCCAGCTCGCGCCCAACCCGCAGGCCGGACAGCGACGTGTCGACCACCAGGCCCAGGCACTCGCGGGTGAAGTCGTCCACGACCGCCAACACTCGGAACCGCCGTGCGCTGGCCAGCGCGTCAGACACGAAGTCCAACGACCAGCGCTGGTTCGGACCGTGCGGCAACGCCATCGGCGCCCGTGTGCCCAGGGCGCGCTTGCGGCCACCTCGCTTGCGCACGCCCAGTCGCTTGTGGTTCAGCCGCATGCCCTGCCGTGCCAGCAGGATGTGCAGACGCCGGTAGCCAAACCGCCGTCGCTCGGAGGCAAGCGCTCGAAGCTTCGATCTCACCTCGTCGTCGTCGGACCGCCTGGAAGCATACCGATACGTCTTCGGCGCAAGGCCGACCAGCATGCAGGCGCGCCGCTGTGAGCAACTCTTCTCGGTAATCGCCCAGGTCGCGGCAGCGCGCCGCGAGCCAGGCGTCAGAAGTTTTTTGCCAGCATCTCCTTCAATGTCGACACGTCCAGCATCGACTCCGCCAGCAGCTTCTTCAGCTTGGCGTTTTCCTCCTCCAAACCCTTCAGCTTGCGGGCGTCAGAGACCTCCATGCCGCCATACTTCGAACGCCACGTGTAGAACGTCGCGTCGCTGATCCCGTGCCTGCGACACAGGTCCGACGCTGACGCGCCCGCCTGATGTTCTTTCAGCACGCCAATGATCTGCTCCTGGGTAAACCTCGATCGCTTCATCGTCCGTCTCCTCTTGACGGACCCTAACTTGAAACCGGGGACACTTCAGGGGGCAGGGTCAGTCAGGTATTGCGGCGGATTTGACCCGGCGATCAGCTCATAGCTCTCGTCGAACAACTCGGCCAGCGTCGTGCCGCCGTTCTGCAGCTCCGCCTCGAACAGGGCGGCGATGGACGCTGCGTCCCGCTGCACGCGCGCGATGAACGGCGTGTCGTCCGTCACGGCGCCACCCTTGGCGGCCGAAACAACCAGGGACTCGGAAATGGCGACCAGTTCGACGATGCCGTCCCGCGCCTGCTGCAGGTCGCTGCTGGATGCGCCCGCCTCCGCCGCCATGGCAGTGATTGCCTGGTCGAGGTCGCCGCACTTGACGCTCACCTCCTGCGTTCCCGCGGCAATCTGGTCGGCCATCACGGCGATCTCGCCAATGCGCTCGCGTGCCTCACCGAGCACGCGCATCACCCCGCTTCCGACATCCTGCGCCGCCTGCGCCTGGGCCGAGCTTCCCTGGGCGTGGCCGATCACCTGCCTGGCACTGGTCCGCACCGCTTCCACCGTGGCGCGGACTGCGCCCGAAGCGTCGGCGGTCTGGCCGGCGAGCAGGCGCACCTCTGCCGCCACGACGGCAAAACCGCGCCCCGCCGCTCCGGCGTGCGCTGCCTCGATGGCGGCGTTCAACGCCAGCGTTTTGGTTTGCGCGGTGATGGCCTCGATGTTTTTCGCCACGGTGCTGATGCGCGCGAGCGCTTCTTCCAACAGCACGCCATCGGCGCCGATGCTCAGCACCGCCTGCGTCAGGGCCCGGATGGAGTCGATCGCGCCGTCGAGCGAGGCGTGGGAGTCCCCCATGTCAGCCTGCGCGGCGGACGCCATTGCACGGGCTTGAACGGCTGCGGCGGCCATGGCGGTGTTGCCGGCGAGCACCTCCGCGGTCGCGGACTGCAAAACGCTCAAGCGTTGCGCCTGGCCGGTGACCCGCGCCGTGACGTCCTCAACTGCCCCGGCAATCCCGGCAATCCCGAGGCTGAGCTTGCTAGCTTGCCGGGCTACCTGCGCCGGAAGTTGGTCGGATCTGACCACTTCCATCCCTAGTGCCTA
>JAABVA010002849.1_pt1 | contig 16889 bp, 19 predicted proteins | sample 5560331 | NCBI WGS metagenome assembly JAABVA01 (sample SAMN12812661, study PRJNA571458) | rock metagenome | isolation source: Antarctica rocks | place: Antarctica: Victoria Land, Mt New Zealand sud | collected 2016-01-07 | reverse complement strand
TGGCTTCGGCTCCTTCGGCACGAACCGTTGGTCGAAGAGAAGCTACAACCCCGGACGCAGCTACCCGGACCCGAAGAACGCTGGGATAAGCAGTCGGAACCTGGCGATAAAGCTCCCGGCGCGGGTGTTGAACGGTGGGGAGATTAATCGAAGGTCTCTACGGCTACAGTCCCTACGCGGTCCGGATGAAGCTGCCGCAGACGGCGTCCTAGATCACGGGATTCTTCTTCTACCAGTCCCCCGGCTACGCGAGCGAGATCTAAAACGGATCCTCCCGCAAGGTCATGTTCTCTACCTACTCCGGCGGTGCTTGGACCCACACCAAGACCCTGACGCTTCCCTTCGACTCCAAGGCCGGCTTCCACGAGTACCGCTTCGACTTCTCTAGGAGATATCCTGCCGTCGCAGCGCCTCGCGCAGCGTTCCCAACAGCCGCAACAACTCTCGCTGCTCGTCCCCGGAGAGTTCCTCGAAGAGCTCCCCTACGGCCTTCCGGTGCTCGTCATACATGCCGCCGGTAGTCTCGGTCCCGCGCCCGGTTAGCTCGATGATGGTCGCCCGCCGGTCCGTGGGATGCGGCCTGCGCCTGACGAGCCCCTCTTCCTCCAGAGCGTCCACCAGCGCCGTCACGTTGCGCGGCGTCACCCCGAGCACGCCGCTCAAGGAGCTCATGATCCGGGCTCCCCCACAACGCAAAGCGTACAACAAACGCATCCTCGCGTAGCTAACGCCCCCCTCCTGCAACCGCGACTTTACCCAGCGCATGTACGCCGGCCCGAACGCCGCAAACTCGTCCACGAGCCGTGCCCGCAACTCCTCGTCAGCCCCAGATATCCCCGTACTCTCCCTGTCCAATTCGTCCGCCATCCTACCAACAGCTTCCGTGTGAGAATTTATTGTAGTTATTCACCTTATACCATGTTACTGTATACGAATGCAAATCGAGCGAACGGGAGCATCATGAGGAGCATATTGGTGGGGGAGGTCGAGGTTATTGCATTGACGGATGTCGAGGGACCTTTCTTCCGGCTCGGCCAGATCTTCCCTGGCGTGCGACGCGAGGAGTGGGTCCCTTACTTCGCTCGCTATCCCTGGGCCTTCACCGACGAGCACACCATTCGGGGTCGAATCGGGGCCTACATGCTGAAGGCCCCCAGCGGCAACATCCTTGTGGATGCCGGCATTGGGCCGATGGCCTTCGGGATGCCTGGGAGGCTCCTGGGGGAGTTGGAGAATGGCGACATCCAGCCGGAGGACGTAGACATCGTCTTTCTGACGCACCTGCATGGTGACCATCTCGGCTGGAGCGTAACCGGGGAGGGAGAACCGACTTTTCCTCATGCTCGCTACGTCACGCAGGCCATTGAGTGGGAGGAATCCGGGTCACACGTGGGCCATGCGCTCGCCCCGCTGGAGCAGCTAGGCGTCTTGGACCTGCTCTACGGCGAGGAGTCCGTCTCGGAGGAGGTCATCGCGATACCCACGCCCGGACACTCTCCCGGGCACGCGAGCCTCCTCGTCTCCTCCGGCGGGGAAGACGCCATCGTTGCCGGCGACGTGATCGTCCACCCGGCGCAGGTCGCCGAGCCTCTCTGGAACATCCACTTCGACGAAGACAAGGAGCAGGCGTCCTTTACCCGCGAGATGCTCCTCGACTGGATAGAGGCAGACGGGATAGTCATCGCGGCCGGTCACGTCCCGGGGACGGGCTTCGGGTGCGTAGTCAGAGAAGGGGACCGCCGCTACTGGCAGGCTCTCGGAGATGGCGATGCTCCGGCCTCACGGACCGTAGAGGAAGAGACGTATGGAAGCCGCAAGGAGTAGCGGAGAACGAGTCTCGTACACGCGTCTGCGGTGTGCCGGTCCGCTAGCAGGGATAGTCACGTGGTCGTCATCGCCGCGATCCTGGCGGCTTTAATCCGCGAGGGATAGGGGCATCGTATGTCCGGTTACGGGCTATCTGTGTCTCTGGGACGATATTCAGGTTCGGCGTCAGTATAAGTAGATTTCAAAGTTAGCAGAGAGAAGGGCGGGATCTTGGAGAACGGCATGGGCGGGAAGGTAGCACTCGTCACGGGCGGCACCTCGGGTATCGGGAAGGCGACAGCGATTGCTTTAGCGGCGATGGGTGCGGAGGTCGTCGTGACCGGGCGTAACCCCGAGAGGGGCGAGAAGGCCGTGGAGGAGATAAGAGGCGACTCCGGCGGCAAGGTCTCACTCATGCTCGCCGATCTCGCGGTGCAGGCCGAGGTTCGGCGGCTCGCGGAGGAGTTTCAGGATCGGTACGACAGGCTCGACGTGCTCGTCAACAGCGCCGGGCTGATCCAGAGCAAGAGGACCGAGACTCCAGACGGCATCGAGACGACGCTCGCGATAAACCACCTCGCCCCGTTCCTGCTTACGAACCTGCTTCTGGACCTGCTCAAAAAGAGTGCTCCGTCCCGCGTCGTCACCGTCTCCTCGGGGGCCGCGAGTATGGGGAATATAGACTTCGACGATCTGCAGAGCGAGAAGCGTTACCGCGGCTTCAAGGTTTACGGAACGACCAAGCTGATGAACATCATGTTTACCTTCGAGCTGGCCGAGCGGCTGCGCGGAACGGGTGTTACGGGCATCTGCGTGCACCCGGGCGCAGTCAACACCAGCTTCGGCACTAACAATAACGGTTTTGGAACGCTCCTATTTCGGGCGTTCAAGCCATTCATGCGGTCTCCCGAGCAGGGGGCGGACACCCTGATCTACCTAGCCTCCTCGCCCGACGTGGAGGGGATGACCGGCAAATATCTCTCCGACCGCAGGGTTCAGACGGCCTCTAAAGAAGCCTACGACGAGGATTTGCGCAAGAGGCTGTGGGAGGCAAGCGAGCAGCTTACCGGCCTCGAGGCAACGGCTTAGATGGCGGAGAAACGGGCCGGTATCGAGGTAGAGAACCTCGTCAGGGAGTTCAAGAAGGGCCCGAGGGCCGTGGACGGCATCGACATCTCGGTCGAGCCCGGTGAGATCTACGGCTTCCTCGGCCCCAATGGCGCCGGCAAGTCCACGACCGTTCTCATGCTCACCACGCTCCTGCCCCCGACGAGCGGCACCGCCCGGGTAGCCGGCTACGACGTCGTAAAGGACGGCCCGAAGGTGCGCGCCGCCATCGGGGCCGCGCTCCAAGAGGCCGCCCTCGACCCCCTTCTCACGGGCCGCGAGCACCTGAACCTCCAGGCAGCGCTGCACGGCCTGGGCCGCAAGCAGCGCAAGAGGCGGGGGGAAGAGCTGCTGGAGCGGGTCGGGCTCGAGGAGGCAGCGGACCGTAGGGTGCGGGGTTACTCTGGCGGGATGAAACGCAGATTGGATCTGGCGCTCGCGCTCGTGCACGAGCCGCGCATCCTGTTCCTCGACGAGCCGACGACCGGTCTGGATCCCCAGAGCCGTTCGGCGCTTTGGTCTGAGGTGAGCCGTCTGTCCCGTGATGAGGGTGTAACCGTCTTCCTCACGACGCAGTACCTTGAAGAGGCCGACGTTCTCGCGGATCGGGTCGGGATAATCGACCGGGGCAAGATCGTCGCCGAGGGTACGCCTGAGGAGTTGAAGGCCGAGATCGGACGCCCAAGCGTAGAGGCGACGCCAGCGGAGGGCTCCGGACGCGAAGCGGTCGTGCGCGTCCTCTCGCGCTTTGGTGAGGAGATAGCCGCCCAGCCGGGCGCGGTCGCCGTCCGCCTGAGAGGCGGCGCTGGGGACTTAGCCGACGCGGTGCGGGCGCTCGACTCGGAGGACGTGCGAGTGACGAACCTCCGCCTCGATGAGCCCAGTCTGGACGACGTCTTTCTGGAGAAGACGGGTCGCTCGCTGGAGGGTGAGGGGGCGCAAGAGGTCGAGGAGGCGCAGGTATGAGCTCCTCGCTCCTCGTGCAGGTCACGAGCCTGGCGCGCCGCTCGACATTGCGGACCATGCGACAACCGGCGGTCGTCGTCTCGGCGATCCTGTTCCCGATGATGTTCTTTGCGATCAACGCCTACGGCCTCGACGCTGCAGCGAGTCTCCCCGGTTTCCCGGCCGACTCCTACCTCGACTTCGCGTTCGCCTTCCCGCTTATACAGGCGGCGCTCTTCGGCGCGGTCACTGCCGGCGCCGACCTCGCCCGCGACATCGAGAGCGGTTTCTTCGACCGCCTCTCCCTGACGCCCATGCGCCCGTGGGCCCTCCTGCTGGGCATGCTCGCGGGCGTCGTTGCCCTGGGCCTCTTGCAGGGGGTCATCTTCCTGGCCGTCGGGCTACTTTTAGGGGTGGATGTAAAGTCGGGCGCACCGGGGATGGTCGTGCTCGTGCTGCTCACGGTGTTGGTAGCTCTGGGCTTCGGGGGGATAGGGGCGATGCTTGCGCTGAGGACCGGCTCGGTCGAGGCGGTCGAGAGCGCCTTCCCACTCTTCTTCGTCTCCATCTTCATGTCGAGCATCAACCTGCCACGCGACCTTATCCAGGCGAACTGGTTCCGGTGGGTGGCGACTGCCAACCCGATCTCCTACCTTGTCGAGGGCATCCGCAGCCTCGTGATCACCGGCTGGGACGCACAGGCTCTGCTTCTGGGATTCGGCTTCGCCTTCGGGATCGTCGCGCTCTCCATAGCCGGGGCGTCGGCGTTCTTGCGGACGAGGGTGGCGCGCTGATGGCGGGCGGAGCCAGGGGCGGCGGGTTCTTCGCGGTAGCGTTGGCGGTGGCGGGGCGCCAGGTCTACAAGTACTTCGCCAACCCAGCTTTCCTGGCGCCGGCGTTCTTTCCACTGTTCTTCTTCGTTGCGTTCGCGGGAGGGCTCACGCGGGTGGGAGACCTGCCTGGCTTCGACTACGCAGCTGGCTACGTCGCCTTCCAGTACGTTTGGGCGCTCCTCCAGGCGGTCGCGATGGGCGGTGCGTTCACCGGGTTCTCCGTCGCCGGGGACTTCGAGAACGGATTCGCCAGGAGGCTGATGCTCGCCGCCTCGAACCGGCAGGGGATCATCCTCGGATACACCATAGCCTCGCTCGTGCGCGCTACTTTGACCGGTACGCTCGTCACGGTCATAGCGCTCCTCACGGGCATTCCGATGAGCGGCGGGTTCGACCTGTTCGGCCTGATCGGGCTGGCCGTCCTCGTGAACGTGGCGGCGACACTCTTCGGTGCGGGAGTGGCGATGCTGCTCCGCACCCAGCAGGCGGGGCCCGTGATACGCACCCCCATCTTCCTGGTCCTCTTCCTCGCCCCGGTCTTCGTGCCGCTGGACCTCCTGAGCGGCTGGCTGGAGGCGATAGCCCGCCTGAACCCCTTCACCACCATCCTCGACGCGGCCCGCGGATTCCTCGCGGGCACTCCGACCAGCGTCCTCCCCGCCTACGCTATCGGGGCCGCGCTCGTAGCCGTCTTCGCCCTCTGGGCCGTCTACGCCTTGCGACGCGCCGAGAAGACGGGAGCCTAGAGCCGCCAGTGACGATGAAGCCGAGAGGACGCCCCTACGGAGGCGCCATCACCGCCGCCCAGCGCGCCGCAACGAGGCTGCACTCCTTCGTGTACCGCGCAACGAACGGCAGGCTCGGTGGATATCTTGCTGGCGGGCCAGTCCTTCTGCTGACCACGACCGGACGCAGGAGCGGCGAGGAGCGCACCGTACCGCTCCTCTACATATGCGACGGCGAGAGCTTCGTCGTCGTTGGCTCGAACGGCGGCACGGCGACACATCCGGCCTGGTGGTTGAACCTAAAAGCGAACCCTGGAGCTGCGGTCGAGGTGGGAGGCCGCAGGCTGCGCGTGCGGGCGGAGGAGGCCGGGCCGGAGGAGAAGGAGCGGCTGTGGCCGGGGCTCGTAGAGATGTATGGCGGGTACGAGAGCTACCGGCGCCGGACGGACCGCGAGATCCCGGTCGTCCTTCTCCGTCCAGTGGAGGACGAAAGTTAGTTAGCGAGAGAGGAGTGTGGCGATGGTCGCGGTCTTCCTCGTGCCCGGCGCCGTCCTCGTCGTCCGCCGCGAGAGCCGCAGCTGCTGACGTTTCCGCGCAACTAGCGGGCCTCTATTGTGTATGTCATAGTAAAGTTGGCGTGACTTCGAGAGCGGGAGGAGATTTGATGAAGCTTGGTATGTTGCCGGCGACAAGCACCGTGCTCGCTTTCTCTCTGCTCGCCGAGGCCCGGCAGATCCTGCGCGACGCCGGGGTGTTGGAGAACAACATTACTGTGACAGGCGAGTCAGGAGATCCAAACTCCCTCGTCGTCTGCGACCACAACCCGGATAACGTGGCCCCGTCGGAACCCGTGACGCTGGAGGTTGCCCAGAACTGCCCCGACGATGACAGCAAGACGAAGAAAAAGAAGAAGTCTAGTAGTAGCAGAAACCGCAAGTAGACGAGGATGGCGTCTTGTGCGTTGGAGTTTTGTCCGGGACAGGAAGGTAAGTAGGTATGGAAGTCCCGGCTGACCACAGGACTCATCACTGGCGTAACACGCACGTGTTGCCGAGGATGACCGAGAAGTAGGCCAGCCGGGCTCGCAAGCTCGACGCGCCAACCGTCGTGGTGGTGTTGCTGGTGATACCTGCCCTGATCCTTGGCTCCTCGGAGGTCGGCGGGCTCGTAGATACCGTGAGCAGTATCCTAAACTGGCTCATCTACGGCTGGGTTGTCTTCGAGTTCGCCGTCATGCTCTACCTCGCCCCGAGCGACAGGGAGTACTTCAAGAACAACAAGCTCGACCTCTTCGTGCTGTTGACTACCATCCCGATCCTGCCCGGCGCATTCCAGGCTTTGTGGGTCTTGCGTCTACTGAGGCTCATAGATGTGCTGCCGGTAATACTGGGCCGTTTCGGCTCCATCACCCTGCTCCCTTACGCCATCGTGCTGACGTTCATCGCGGTCTTCGGCGGGGGCGTGGCGTTTGCCCACTTCGAGGACGTCAGCCTCCTCGACAGGATGTACTGGGCGAACACTACCGTGAAAACCGTCGGCTACGGTGACGTCTCGGCCAAAACCAGCGGAGGCAAGCTTCTGTCTATGGTCATCCAGCGGACGGGTAACGTAATCCTGGTGCTTCTCATCGGCGGCGTGGCCGCTGTGGCCCAACGGGCGCTGCTCGGAAACGCCATAAAGCAGGACCTCGACGAGATCGAAGAAGACATCGAGGAGGACGTCGAGAGTATCCTCCAAAACGCCCGGAACCTCTCGGCGACCGACCGCGTAATAATTAAGGAACTGCGCGACATCAGACGCCGCCTCGACGCGGCGCGTCCGGATGGATAACCCGATGCCGGGCTTGAAAGGGGACCGTTACAAAAGGGCCGTGACTGCGGTGCTTTTGGCCGCGGTCGTCGCACTGCTCGCCGCGGTCGTCTTCGCCGAGGGTGTGGCGGAGGCGAAGGGTGGCGGTGGCGGCGGACGAGGTGGTGAGGTAGGAGGCAAGCCCTCTGGCAACAGTTCGAGCAAACACTCCGGCGGCGGGGACGGCAGCCCCGCGAAGAGCGGACCGCCGACGCGGACACAGGATCCCATACTACGGCAGCCCCAACCACGGCATCCGGCACGGTGCCTTCTCCAACTTCTTCCTTTGGGCCTGGATCTTCCACGACTTCGACGACGATGAGTACGAGGAAGAGTACATACAGTCGAACTATGGTTTCGGTGGCTGGACCTTGCTGGGCGTCGGCGTGGTCGGGACGTTCCTCCTGATCCAGACCGTCCGCAGACGCTCTAGCGTATAATGCCCTCTCGCAGTCATTTGGTAAACTCAACAGGCACGGAGAGGTGTCCGAGTTGGCCGAAGGAGCGCGACTGGAAATCGCGTAGGCGGTGTTAAGCCGTCTCGTGGGTTCGAATCCCACCCTCTCCGCTTTTATAGTTATTCGTAACTAGGCTCGGGGGAGGTCACAGAGAGAGCCTGGTTTTGTGCAGGATCGGTTTGTTGTAGCCCGTTACCCTGGATGGGTGTTACGCGGTTTTCAGGTATACAGCTACGTGATCCGGCCCCGGGGTCGCCCCCAGCAGATTGGCGACGTAGAGCCGTAGGTGTGTAGCGCAGATTCTGGTCGCGATCTCGTAGCCACTAGGCTTCGATTACTAGGCAGAACAGGACGGTCGCCGTCTCTTCCAGAGGGCGCACCCAGGTTATGCTCACATTAATACATGGCGCGGGTATAATGGTCTGAACGAGGCCGCCCGAGAAGAAAGCCCATGACTCGTATCGAGGTGGCCTGAGGTGAGTTGCGAGGGCCGTACGAGGCGGCAGATTCGGTCTTCAGGCCGGTGAAAGTCGATCATGACTTGATAAGGTTGCAGTACAGGAGATGGGTCCGTGGTCCAGACAAAGCCCCGGTGGGACTGACCGTCACCTGAGAACGGGGAATGGAGGTCACTGGTTGTGAAAGGGATACATCGTGTGCTACAAGCGATGAGCAACAAGCGCATTCTGAACCACCGAGAGAGAGTTCGCGGGACGCTGGTGAGCCCCACTAGCCTTGGGAGAGCCGCAGCGACGGTTTTTGCCGTCTCTGCGCGTCGGCTGTATTTTCTTCATGCAACGTGTTGGTGTCCGACGTGGCGTCGGTAGACCCGAGGGGTTGGCCGATCCGACGTGCGCGCATAATAGGGGCGTGCGTTACCCTCGCCGTCGTAGGAGCGGTCGGCGGGCTATGGTACCGGCGTAAGACTACGCCGTTCCCCTACGCGCAGCGGTGGGCGCTGGACAAGGAGTTGCCCTATCTGACGCGGGAGCGCCTCTGTCAGGTCCTCGCGCCACAACCAGGCGAGCGGATCCTGGAGATCGGGCCGGGAACGGGCCTGTTCTCGTTACCGGTCGCGCGACGTGTGGAGCCTGGAGGGACGCTCGACGTGTTCGATATCCAGCAAGCCATGCTGAATCATACGCTGCGCGTGGCCTCCGCGCGAGGCGTCGACAACATCGCGGCCACTCGTGGTGACGCTCGGCACCTGCCCTATCCCGAGGATACGTTCGATGCGGCGTTCATGATGACCGTGCTGGGCGAGATCCCCGATCAGGAGACTGCCCTCGGCGAGTTGCGGCGGGTGCTCAAGCCCGGAGGGCGGCTCGTGGTGGGGGAGTTCATCTTCGACTGGCATGCCGTGCCGTTTGGAGTTCTCAGGCGACGAGCGGAACGCCGGGGATTTAGCTTCGAGCGGCGGCTCGGTCCTTGCGTGAGCTATATCGCGCGCTTCTCGGTATCGCCCGGCGGCCACAACTATACCCGCCGGGGGCGAGAATCAGGCTGAACCACAACGATGTCGCCACACCGGTCTCGTCGTGAAATTCGTTGTATGCGTGTGTGGCCGGAGCGGCGGGGACGGTCGTGGAACAATAGAGATCAAGAAGCAAGTAGAGAGCCCCGGAGTGGCCCCTTTCAGCTATCTTGTCGTAGGGCAAGGCGGTTGCCAGTAGCTTCGAAGAAGTGGTTCTGCTGTCGACTGAAAGTATGGGGTGAGAGGCCGGGATGTTTGATGTAATCGTCGCTGGACTCGGGGGCATGGGTAGCGCCGCCGCCTACCAACTCGCCGGCCGAGCGAAGCGCGTGCTCGGGCTGGAGAGGCACAGCCCGGCCCACGACAAGGGCTCCAGCCACGGCCGCTCGCGCATCATCAGACAGACGTACTATGAGGGCTCGTCTTACGTACCGCTCCTCCTGCGGGCCTACGAGCTGTGGGAGCAGCTGGAACGGGAGACCGGACACGAGCTGATGACGCTCACGGGCGGGCTCATGATCGGGCGACGGGAGAGCGAGCTGGTCTCGGGCAGCGTAGAGAGTGCAGAGGAGCACGACCTGCCCTATGAGTTGCTGGAAGCGGCAGAGGTTCGGCGCCGCTTCCCGGCCTTAGCCTCCGGTCCCGGGACCGTAGCACTCTATGAAAAGAAGGCGGGCTTCGTCCGTCCCGAAGAGACTATAACCGCCCACCTTGATCGAGCAACACGTCTGGGCGCGGACCTCCGGTTCAAGGAGCCAGTTCTCTCGTGGGAAGCCTCACTTTCGGGGGTACGGGTAGAGACGCCGGGGGGCTCCTACGAGGCGGAACGTCTGATCCTCGCGCCCGGCGCGTGGGCCCCGCGGCTGCTCGCGGACTTGGGCCTCCCGCTGGAGGTGGAGCGGCAAGTGATGTATTGGTTCGAGCCGAAGAGAGAGCTTCTGGAACTCTTCCTCCCGGACCGCTTCCCCATCTTTATTTGGGAGCCTGACGACGGCAACATGTTCTACGGATTTCCTCTACAGGAAGGCGACCGTGGCGTGAAGGCTGCCTTCGATCGGGCGGGTGGCGTTCCATGCACGCCGGAAACGATCCACAGGGAGGTTCATGATGAGGAGATCGAGTTTATCCGTGGCTACCTGAAGGAGAGAATCCCGGCGCTGGTAGGCTGCTGTCTCGACGCGCGCGCCTGCATGTATACCAACACCCCGGACCTGAACTTCATGCTCTCTTTACATCCGCGTCACCCGCAGGTCGCCATTGCCGCTGGGTTCTCGGGTCACGGCTACAAATTCGCCAGCGTGGTCGGCGAGATACTGGCCGACCTCGTCACCGATGGCGCTACCCGTCACCCGATAGGTTTCTTCTCGCCGGACCGTCCCTTCGGGCCCTCCTCAAGTAGTAGCGTTGACACACCTGTCTGAAGCCGGGCAGCAAGAGAGAACCTGTGCTCTTCGCGCTCCATCGAGGCCGTCCACAGGGCCCCAGAAAGAGTGCCGCAAAACCGCGTGAGAACTACCATAGCATCGTACACAAGGCGTCTGATCCTAAGAGAAGCCACCAAGAAAACGATGAGAAAGAGCTTGTGCCGAGGGGAGCAGTTCAGTGCTATCCGCAACCGTTCACGGTGTTTTGCTGTTTCGACGCGATTCCGTTTGTTCATCAGCCTACCTTTGGTAAACTAATCCTGCCGCGCTAAGCGGGGAGCTGGCGATGCCCTGTACCTGCGATCGCCTAGCAGGGCCTATATCCCCGCCTGAGGCGGCTCGTGTTCGGTTGAAACCGGCGCGGCCGGCGTCGAAGGCTTGGTCCCGGGCAATGGGGCCGCGCGAACTGTGTCAGGACCGAGAGGTAGCAGCACTAAGCGGGTAACCTCATGTGCTATCGGGGTGGCCGAGCCAGAGCCGGCGGTCGGGAGTTCGCCGGGTTCGGGTCCGTCGAAGGCGGGGTGCGCGGCATTTTGCTCGTTTTCGTCCTCTGAGCCTCCGCTATACTAGCGGTGTGAGAGATCGCCGGATCATGAATTTCTAGATGCGCCACGTCTCGCTCTACCGCAAGTGGCGTCCCCGCACCTTCGACGCCGTCGCCGGTCAGGAACCGGTGGTGCGCACCCTGCGCCGCGCGATAGAGACGGGGCGGGTCGCCCACGCCTACCTCTTCTCGGGACCGAGGGGGACGGGGAAGACGAGCACGGCGAAGGTACTGGCGATGGGCCTGAACTGTGAGAAGGGTCCGACGCCCGAGCCGGACGGGACTTGCCAGAGTTGCCGGGCTATCGTCAACAACTCCTCGATGGACGTGCTGGAGATGGATGCTGCCTCCAACCGGGGGATAGACGAGATCCGGGACCTCAGAGATAGGGTGAACCTGGCACCCGTGGGTGGTCGGATGAAGGTCTACATCATCGACGAGGTCCACATGCTCACCACCGAGGCGTTCAACGCCCTCTTGAAGATGCTCGAAGAGCCGCCCGAGCATGTCGTCTTCGTGCTCGCGACTACCGAGAAGCACAAGGTCCCGCCTACCATCATCAGCCGCTGCCAGAGCTTCGACTTTCGCAGGCCCGGCGTGGAGCTCTTGTCGGAGAAGCTGCGTGAGATCGCCGTCGCCGAGGGGATAGAGACCGAGCCCGCCGCGCTCACCCTGGTCTCACGCGAAGCTCGCGGCTCTTTCCGGGACGCCGAGGGCCTGCTAGACCAACTCTCCTCATTCGCCGACGGTCCCGTAACCGCCGCGAAGGTCCGGGAGCTCCTGGGTGGAACTGGCTCCGAGGTACTGCTCGAGACAGCGGACGCCCTCTACGAGCGCCGGGCGGCGGATACTCTGCGCGTCGTAGACCGGCTCCAGAACGAGGGACGGGACCTCTCGCGCTTTGCCGGCGAGCTTATCGCCCACCTCCGACGGCTCATGCTCCTGCCCCACGCCCCCGAGGTTGCGCTTGCCGAGGTCGGGCAAGAGGAGAGGGAGGGCCTTGAGGAGCAGGCATCACGCATTCCGACCGCCGAGGTGGTCCGCCTGATCGAAGCTCTAGGCGACACCGTCTCGCGCGCCCGCCGTGGCGGCGACCCGAAGCTGGAGTTGGAACTGACCTTCCTCAAGCTCGCCCGCGACTACGAAGAACCTCAGGTAGACGCTCTCATCCGTCGCCTAGAAATGCTCGAAAAAGCAGTCGAGAACGGCGCTGCCGTAGCACCCCGGACGGATGCGGAGCCCTCCGATTCGGTGGTACGGGCCGCGCCGGTGGCCCTCGCGGTGCCGGAGGGTGAGGAGCCGACCGGCGAGGACGGGGAAGAAGACGAGATGGAGGAGGAAGCGTCCGCCGGTCCGGGGGGCGAGGATGGGCAGGATCGTGCGGTCGGGATCGGGGCCGTGACGGCGCAGTGGGATCAGGTCATGCGGGACTTGAAGGACCGCAAGCAGGCCCTTACGGCGACTGTCTTCGCGGAGGGACAGCCTGTGAGCCTGGATAACGGGGTCCTGGTGGTCATGTTCCCCGAGGAGTCGGACTTCTACGCAAAGGAGGCAGGGAAGCCTCGACACAGCGAGGCTCTGGGTGAGGTCCTGGAGGGCCGGTTCGGGGTTAGGCCGCGCCTGGAGTTCAGCATCGCCGGGGAAGTTGTCTCCGCGTCCAGGGCCCCTTCTTCCGGCGTCCCCGCTCCGGTCGAGCCGGAGGCGCCGAAGCCCCAGGAGAGGGAGGAGGCAGCGCCTACGCCTGCTCCCGCCGCGCCTCCGCCGGAGCCCAAGTTGGAGGCACGAGGGCAGGGGATGGCCGGGGCGGGAAGCTCGGGGGACGATAGTGTAATCCGCGACTCGCGAGAGGTATTCGCCATGGCGCGGGAGTTCTTCGACCCTGGCAACCAGAACGGAGGGAGCTGAGAGCTCGTGGGCGGTAGAAGAAACATCAGCATGTCTGCTCACTTTCACAGATTTCCCGCTCAAGGGAAGCTTCGGGCTCGCTACGATCATCCTCGTACTCTTTGGTCTTGAGTAGCTGTATGGCCTTGAGCTGGATCTGCCGCACCCGCTCCCGGGAGATGCCCAGCTCGCGGGAGCGGTCGGCGAGGGTCGCGTCTTTGCGGCCGTCGAGGCCGTAGCGCCCGATCAGGACGCGGCGCTCCCGCTCCGGTAGACGCCGCAAGGCCGCGCGTAGCGTGAGTGCTTCGGTCTCCTGGCTCACCTCGTCTGCATTTCGCCGGCGCGCGCCTCCCCCACGAAGTCTCCGAGCTCGGGAGCCCCCTCCTCGTCCCTCAAACGTTTGTTCAGGCTGTCACGCTTCTCATCGCGTTCAGGGCTTCCCTTACCTCCTAGACGCCCCATTCAAGGCGTGCGGCTACCTCTTCCTCCGTTGGCTTCCTCCCGTGCTCCTCCGCGAACTCGCCCGTCGCGCGGGCCATCTTCCGCACCTTTTCGTTCATATGAACCGGGAGGCGGACGGTGCGCCCCTTGTTCGCGATGGCCCTCCCCACAGCCTGCCTTATCCACCACGTAGCGTAGGTGGAGAAGCGGTAGCCCATCTCCGGGTCGAACTTCTCCACCGCCTTCATCAGCCCTAGGTTGCCCTCCTGGATGAGGTCCTCGAACGGCAGGCCCAGCCCGCGATACCTCTTCGCCACGCTGACCACGAGCCTGAGGGTTTTCTCTATGAGCTTTTGGCGGGCCTTCTCGTCACCCTTTCCGATGCGCCGGCTGAGCTCCAGCTTTCTTGTTGGGTTAGGAGCCTGCCCCGGGCGATACGGCGCAGGTAAGCCTCCAGGAGCTCCGGGGTCTCGCGGTCACTGCTCCTGGCATGTGTAACGTGGTATGGCATTATACGGAATCCGGCTGTATAGTGACGCCACGCCTGATGCTCCAGCTAGCGTTTCGCGCTCATGACCTTTCGCTGGCGCTTCGAAGCAGTAAGTGAACAAGCGGATCCCGTATTACCTCTCTCTTCTCTCGTCGCTCGGAACGCGACGTCGAGACCGGCGCCGAGGAGTTCCGTCTCCTACTCTGGGGGAGCGGACCATTACGGCTTCACCGGTCTCCTGCTGGTGTCCAGGAGCCCTTGCGGGCTTCCCACGAGGACCTCCGTGGGCGCCTTGCTCGGACCACGGTTCGGGAGAGGCGACGGGGAGAAGAGCCTGCGGTAGACGGCCCACCCCACTGCGAGCAGCGCCGCGAGGTAGAAGGCGAGCGCGAAGGGCGAACCAGCGTCGCTGCCGGCGAGCAGGCCGTGCAAGAGGCCGAGCGCGAAGGTGAGATAGGCCAGGGCATGGACGATGCGCCAGGCCCCGCCGGGCAACAGGCGACGGAGGCCGCCGCTCGCCGCGGTTAGAAGGAGGGCTATCATCGCTAGCCAGCCCAGGGTGACAGCGAACGGCTCGTACACGGAGGTTCAGGGCAGGAGCAGAAGCTGAGAAGGGGTGAACTCGACGAAGTCGTCCGCCCACAACGCGACCAGGTGCATGACCTCGCGAGGATCGCCACGATCCCCAGAGCCCGGTGAAGCGCGTAGATGCGGGCGGGCAGGCCGCCTATGGGAAGCCTGGAGGGGCGCCGGGTGCCGAGTATCACCGCCCCCGTCGCGGCCAGGAAGGCGACGAAACCCGACGACCGCGCCACCCCCAGGAGAGTGCGTCCGGTACGGCCGCGAGGAGCAGGTCCGAGGCGACGGACAGGCGCGAGCAGCGCTTCCGTTCCCATGACGCGGCCCTCCCAGGAGGGCGCGGAGAGCATGGAAAGCTTCATGGTCCTCTGCTCCGGGTCGCGGCGGGGGCCGGCGACGGGGCAGAGTAGACCGGCTGAGCCTGCTCGACGGGCGCCTGGGGGGCTTCCTCCCGCCCCCGTGCTGGAGCGGGCTCCACGCCGGCCTGGGCGGAGGCCACGTCCGGCCCGCGCCGCTCCCGTTCGTCCTTGCGCGGCCATGCCTCGGCGTGGTCGACGAGTGCGGACTCCGCGGGCGTGGCGGCCTGCGGCTCGGTCGCTCAACTCGGCGGGTTCACCGCCAGGAGCCCGCCGAGCCCCGTAATCGCGGCGGCGGCGCCAAGCGTGACCACGGCCAGCTCTCGGCGCTGCGAGACGCGCCGAACCTTCTTTTTGGGGCCTTTGCTCTCCGAGTGGCATCCCTTTGGCCTCCGGGAATCGGTGTTTCGTCTTTCATGTTCCTGCCTTCTAGTCGAGTGGGTTCGTCAAGAAGAAGTGAGGCTTAGATCCTGGCGCCTCGCGGAGCCAGGCCTCCGGCCAGTTCGCTCCTTTTCGTTGCCCCCGCGGGCGAACTCGTAAGACAACCGGAAGATGCTCCAGACCACCTCCAACTCGTCCTCATCCCTCGGCCCGTAGACCATCACGAAGATCGTATTCCCCGTCTGATAAGCCCGGTGTCGACATGAACCTCGCTCCAGCCTCACGCCACGATCTCATTACTCGTGCTCCGTGGCAGGGTTAGGTGCATGCTTCCGTCGTGGTCGGGATGGAGGTCGGCCAACTCGTTTCCGATGAGGAAGGCCCGCGGAGGATCTCCGGCGCATCCCGGTTCGAGCAGGAACGTCCGGATCCCCAGTGGCATCGAGGCCCTGCCGGAGCCTTCGACCACGCCCGGAAGCGCGATGGTTCGCTCGTATAACTCCTCCCGGAGAGCGGGCGGCCCGTTCTGGGTCAACTGCTCGTGGGGACGCGCGAGCGTGGTGCGCGGAGGGGACCCCCGGCGCACACCCAGGGGCTTCATGCGACTCTTGTACTCCAACACGCTTTCTCCTTTCCGAAACGGTGTGGGGCCTACGCTCGGCTGGTTCTCGGGGGCGGAGGGACTGCCTTACGCCGCGGGCTGCAGGACGAGGTCGAAGACTGCCCCCCTCTGTCCTGCCTCCGGATAATGCTGCGTCACCAACTCCTCGTAACCCGGAGCCGTCACCCGGACGTGGATATGCGGCGGCCTGCTCTCGTAGAGCCCGGGGAAGTTGCTCTCGAAGCTGTACTCACTCCCTTCTCCGGCGAGCACCGTTGCTCTGTGAACCTCGTCGTAGTTGCCCTCCGGGTCGGCTAGCCAGAACTCGATCTTGGCGCCGGGGATCGACTCGCAAGTATCGGCTGAGAGCGCCTCTCCTGAGGTCACATAGCCTCCTGTATCTACGCTGGTGCGCACCGGCGCGTCCGGGACGTAGTAGAGGCCGAGCATGTCGGGTTGGGTCGATTGGCATCCGGTCAGGGAGGCAACAGGCTCGCCTGTGCCCTCGGAAGAGGCTACATCAAACGATTCTCCGGCGTTGGAAGAGGACGACGAGGTTGTAGTCTCGTCGGCGGAGGTGGTCAGCTCGGCGATGAGCGGAGCAATGGTAGACGAGCCTGCCTCCTCCGACTCGTTGGTGGGGTCTCCTCCGCCGCAGGCGGCCAAAGACAGAGTCAGGATCGCCAGGAGGGATAAGTATCCGGCTGCGGACGCCGCTCTCATCGTAAGTCTTCTCCTTTACCGGTGCGCCTGTGGTGTCAATAGTAGTCTGGCTTACTATCCTGTGAGACGGCTTGGGCAGAGTTATGGATTCACATAGGAACGAGCCCGAGATAGCCTAGGCGAGGATCAAGCACGGGTTTCTGGAGCAGGGGCGGAAGGTAGTACCCCATTCAACCGTGGAGAGCAGTCAAGCAGCATGAGCAGCCTCCAACAACCACCTCGGTCGTCTCCCGCGCCGCTTGGGTAGAGTCGGAGGAACGGTAAAGCTCA